>Ga0265320_10000891_pt1 | contig 22474 bp, 16 predicted proteins | sample 4827metaG_FD_202087 | JGI IMG/M metagenome (GOLD analysis project Ga0265320, IMG submission 202087) | Rhizosphere microbial communities from Carex aquatilis grown in University of Washington, Seatle, WA, United States - 4-8-27 metaG | ecosystem: Host-associated > Plants > Roots > Rhizosphere >...
GGCGGGGCGCTTCCCTTGATCTCGGCATAGACATGCATGACGCCCTGGGGCGACAGGGCATGGCTGGTGAATGAGGAATCCTTGGCCGGCGCGATGATCTCGGCGCGGAACGGCGCGTCGCCGGGCGCGGCCGAGGCATCGACGAACAGCACCCTTTCGCGCCCCTCCAGATCCAGGGCGTGCTCCACCTGCAGTTGGAAGTCGGTCAGCAGCTCGACCTTGCCCCAGCGGGGATGGGCGTCGCGCAGTGCCTCGATCGCATCCAGCAGGGCGGGACCCAGGGCGTCGTCGCCCCGCGACGGATTGCCCCAGCCGAAGATCAGGGTGGGGGCGGTCACGCTGCCCCCTTGCTCACCCGCCCCTCGGTATCCTTGGTCATACGGTCGATCTCGGCACCGCTCGCATCCACCAGCGTCACCTCCAGCGGCATCTTGCCCAGCGCGTGGGTGGCGCAGGACAGGCAGGGGTCGAAGCAGCGGATCGCCACCTCGATGTGGTTGAGCAGCCCCTCGGTGATCTCGTGCCCCTGAAGGTAGTTCTTGGCCACGTCCCTGACCGCCACGTTCATGGCGGTATTGTTGTTGGTGGTCGACACGATCAGGTTGGCATAGGTCACCACGTCGTCCTCGTTGACGCGGTAGTGGTGGAAAAGCGTGCCGCGCGGCGCCTCGATGACACCGATGCCTTCCTCGCGGCGCGGGCCCAAAGCCATCAGCTCGGCGCCCATGATGTCGGGGTCGAGCAGCAGGTCCTTGATGGTCTCGGCGGCGCACAGCATCTCGATCATGCGCGCCCAGTGGAAACCCAGCGAGCCGTGCATGGGCTTACCGTTGCCGTGGGCGATCAGTTCCAGGCGCTCTTCCTCCGCCTGGGGCGTGGGGATGCGGTCGCAGTTCTGCACGCGGGCCAGCGGGCCGACCTTGTACCAGCCCTTCTCCTCGCCCAGCGTGGTGATGTAGGGGAACTTCATATAGCTCCACGGCTTGACGCCCTCGGTCAGCAAGGTGTTGTAGCCCTGGTAGCTGACCTGGTCGAAGATCACCTCGCCGTCCCTGTCCCGAGCCCGCAGCGCCCCGTGATAGAAGTCCAGCGCCCCCTTGTCGTCCACCAGGCTCATCATGGTGGTGGGGACGTTGCCGAACACGTCGTAGAGGGCCGGATTGGAGAGGTGAAGCTGCTTGATGATGCGGACCGCGTCGCGGCTCCAGACGATCATCTGGTCGGCGTCCTTCAGGAGGTAGTCGCGCTCCTCCTGGCTCAGGGACTTGTTGACGCCGCCGGGAATGGAACCGGTGCCGTGCACCCTTTTCCCCGAGGTGACGCGGATCACCTCCTGGCCGAACTTACGCAGCAGCACGCCCATCTTGGCCACGTCCGGATTGGCGGCGGCCACGCCGACGATGTTGCGCTTGGCCACGTCGGAATCGAAGCCGAACAGCAGGTCGGGCGACGACAGATGGAAGAAGTGCAGCGCGTGGCTCTGCAGCATCTGGCCGTAATGCATCAGGCGCCGGATCTTCTCGGCGGTGGGCGTCAGCACGCCGCCGTTGACGATCATGTCCATGGCCTTGGATGCCGCCAGATGGTGCGACACCGGGCAGATGCCGCACAGGCGCTGGACCAGGACCGGCACTTCCCAATAGGGACGGCCCTCGATGAACTTCTCGAAGCCCCGGAATTCGACGATGTGCAGGCGGACCTGATGCACCTGATTGTCGTCGTCCAGCAGGATGGTGACCTTGCCGTGGCCCTCGACCCGCGACACGGGCTCGATGACGATGCGTTTCAGCGCCTCGGGGTTCTTGGCGGTTTCCAGTTCGAATTGGTGCCTCATTGCGGGCGTTCCTTCAGTCGTAATGGATCAGGCCATGGCCCAGGGTGGGCGTGCGGCCGGCCAAGAGATCGGTGAGAAACTTCCAGATGGCGTCGCCGGATGGCGGGCAGCCGGGCAGGAAGTAATCGATGCGCACCACCTCGTGCAGGGGGTGGACCTCGTTCAGCAGCAGCGGAATCTCCGGGTCGTTGGGGATGTGCACGCCGCGCCCCGGCTGGGCATAGACGGCGGCCAGGATGTCGCGGATATCCAGGCTGTTGCGCTGGGCCGGCAGGCCGCCGTTGATGGCGCAGGCCCCCATGGCGATCAGGATCTTGCAGTTCTTCCTGAACTCATGGAGCACGTGCACGTTCTCGGCGTTGCACACGCCGCCCTCGATGATGCCGATGTCGCAATCGGGGCTGCAATGCTTGATGTCGGTGATGGGCGAGCGGTCGAACTCCACCAGTTCCACCAGATCGAGGATGCGCTCGTCGATGTCGAGGAACGACATGTGGCAACCGAAGCAGCCGGCCAGCGAGGTGGTGGCGACCTTGAGCTTGCGCTTGGCGAGGGGGGCGTTCATCACACCTGCTCCTTCACCGGGGCGTACTGCACCGGGTTGTCGCTGATGGGGGCGATGTCGAAGCGGCGCTGGCCGTAGGGCACCTCGAAACCGTGGCGCTTGTGCAGGATGACGCCCACCGGGCAGACGTCGGCGGCCTTGTCGGTGGCGGCCATGTTGGTGTCGCCCAGCTTGCCGCTTTCCGAGTTGCAGATCAGGTGCTTGGTGTTGCCGCGCCCCGACAGGGCGAAGACGTTCTTCTTGTCCACCTCGGCGCTGGCCCTGACGCACAGCTCGCACAGGATACAGCGGTTGAAGTCCAGCAGGATGTCGGGATGGCTGGCATCGACTTCGCGCTTGGAGAAGTATTGCGGAAAGTGCGGGTCCATGACGCCCAGGTCGTAGGCGAGGCCCTGCAGCATGCACTTGCCGCTCTTCTCGCAGCTGGGACAGTAATGGTTGCCCTCGACCAGGAGCATCTGCACCAGGGTGCGGCGCAGGTCGAGGATTTCCGGCACCTCGCTCTCCACATGCTGTCCGGCCTGGGCCGGGGTGGTGCAGGATGCGGCGGCGCGGCCGGGAATCTTGACGCTCTGGCCGTCCTCGGTGGTCACCGTACGGGAATCGATGCGGACCGTGCACAGCTTGCACGAGCCGTGGGGCTTGAACTCCGGGTGGTAGCACAGATGCGGGATGAATTTGCCCGCGCTCAAGGCCGCCTGGATGATGGTCTGGCCTTCCTCGAAGGGGATTTCCTCTTCATCGAGGAAGAAGGTCTTGGGATCGCTCATGCCGGATCTCCCGCCTTGGTGCCGATGCCGGCCTTGGACTTTCTGTGGGCGATATGGAAGTGGGCGCCGGGATCGTCGCGCCCGGTCACCTCGCGCATCTTCGAAAGCGCCTTGTCGAGGTCGAAGGCCGGCTCGAAGTCGCGCACGTTGAGCCGCAGCTCGTAGCTGGGGCGGAACTTCTGCAAGGTGTCGGCGACGCAGTTGCCCGCCGTCTGGCCCAGGCCGCAATGGCTGGCGGTCTTGAGCGTGCGGATGACCCGCCAGATGTCGTTGATGTCGTACTCGCCGCCATGGCCCTCGTCGATCTTGTCCATGGCGTTGGCCAAGAGCGTGGTGCCCACCCGGCAGGGCGTGCAGAAGCCGCAGCTTTCATGGACGAAGAAGTGGGCGAAATTGCGCGCCACCTGGAACATGTCCCGCGTGTTGTCGAATACCATGAACGAACCGCCGGTGGGGATGTCCTCGAAGGCGATGCGCCGGCCGAACTCGTTGGGCGCCACGCACAGGCCCGAGGCTCCGGCGATCTGGCAGGCCTGGGTGTCGTGCGCGCCGCAATCGGCCAGCACCTGGGCGACCTTGACGCCGTAGGGGTATTCGTAGATGCCGGGCCGCTCGCAATCGCCCGAGATGGACAGGATCTTGGTGCCCGCCGATTTGGGCGTGCCGATGGATTTGTACCACTCGGCCCCCTTGGCGGCGACCAGCGCCGCCGAGGCCAGGGTTTCGACGTTGTTGACGGCGGTGGGCTGGCCGAGATAGCCCGAGGTCACCGGGAAGGGCGGACGCTTCCTGGGCACGCCGCGCTTGCCCTCCAGGCTTTCCAGCAGGGCGGTTTCCTCGCCGCACACATAGGCGCCGGCCCCCAGATGGATTTCGATATCGAAGTCGAAACCGGTGTGGCCCAGGATGGACTTGCCCAGCAGCTTGGCGGCCCGGCGCTTCTCCAGCACCGCATTCAGGGGCTCCAGCAGGTAGCGGTACTCGCCGCGCAGGTAGACCAGGCCCTTCCTCGCCCCGATGACGTAGCCCGACACGGTCATGCCCTCGAACACCATGTCGGCATAGGAGGACAGCAGGACGCGGTCCTTGAAGGTGCCGGGCTCGCCCTCGTCGGCGTTGCAGACCACGTAATGGGCGGGATGGGGGCCGGTACCCACGGCGGCACGGCAGAATTCCCATTTCTGCCCGGTCGAGAAGCCGGCGCCGCCGCGTCCGCGCAGGCCCGAATCCTTGATGGCGTCCAGCACCTGCTGCGGGCTTTTCAGCGCCTTCAGCGCATCGCCGGGGGCGAAATCGGCGCCCAGCAGGGCGTCCTTGCGCCGGATGTTGTCCTCGACCTTGAAGAATTCGGCCGGCCACTCGGCCAGCGGCGTCTTGTGGCGGATCAGCTCGACGATCTGGTCCACCCGCTCGGGCGTCATGCGGGTGACGGGGCGGTAATTGACCAGCAGGGCCGGGCCCTGGTCGCCGAGACCGGTGCATGAGGTGGTATCGACGCTGACCAGCCCGTCCTCGGACACCCGGCCGGGCTTCAGCCACAGCTTCTTGCACATGCGGGCCATCAGGTCGGCGTTGCCGGCCATGCGGTCGGTGATGTTGTCGCTCCACAGCACGCGATAGCGGCCCAGGGGCTCGGTATGGAAGAAGTGGTAGAAGCCGGCCACTCCCTCGACCCGGCCGCGCGGCAGCTTGGTGCCCTCGGCCACCCTGGTCAGGATGTCCGGCGACAGCCATTCGGTCTGTTCCTGAATCTCGCGCAGAATCTGCATCAGGCGGGTTGGGTCGGAACCGTGCCGGGCCAGCACGGCCTCGATCACGGCGCCTTCATCGACGCCGTTGGAATTGACACCGGGCATTGATGACCTCCCCACCCTTTTTCGTGGTCGCCTTGCTTTGATAAGGCTCAAAAAGCCTACACCCCGAGAGGACATTCGCCAACCCGCCACGTGACCGCTACGTCTTCGGCAGGGTCATGGCTGAAAGGACGATATGACACGGCTTTAAGGTGGATGGTTAGAAATGGCGTTGTAATCATCCATATGCTGCAGTAGAACGGTATTACCAGTACTGAAGGCGGTCTATATGGCAAATCCACAGGCTAGGCAGTCCGAAAGAAAACCTATCGTCCGCCTCGCAAAGGCGACAGACATTCCGCAAGTGATTGCCATTGATACGGAGAATACTGGTCTGTCCAAGGCCGAGTATTGGGAAGATTTGTTCGAGCGTTACAATAACCGCTCGACTGATGTGGATGATGACACTCAGCCTAAATCCGTAAAACGGTACCGATTTTTCTTGGTGGCCTGCGATGGTGATACCGTTCTTGGATTCATCATCGGTGAAGTGCGTGCCTGGGAATTCGGTTCGCCGCCTTGTGGCTGGATTTTTGCCGTGGGTGTGCGCAACAACATCCGGCAGGGTGGCGTCGGCCATACGCTGCTCGAGGCGCTGAACGACCGCCTGCGCAAGGCGGGCGTCACCAAGGTGCGCACCATGCTGGCGCGCGACGATACCCTGATCATGAGCTTCTTCCGCAGCCAGGGCATGATGGCCGGCCCCTTCATCCAGTTCGAGAAGGATCTCTGATGAAGCTCCAGAAAGCCACGCGCTGCGCCCTGTTCGCCATCCTGGAGCTGGCCTCGGGCCATGACCGCCAACTGTCGGCCAACGAGATCGCCGAGAAGTACGGCATCAGCACCAACCACCTGGCCAAGGTGCTGCGCTCGCTGGGCCGCGTCGGACTGGTCGAGGCGGTCAGGGGCGCCGGCGGCGGCTACCGCTTTTCCGGCAACCGGCGGCGCACCACCTTGCTGGACATCATCCAGTTGTTCGAGACCATCGACCCCATCCGCCACGGCGAGCGGGAAGACGGCGACGATACCGCCGAGGGCAAGGGGCTGTGCCAGGTCTTGATGGAAATCGAGGACACGGCACGGGCCACCTTCGCCTCCATCACGCTCGATACCATGATCAAGCTGGTGGAAAAGCACCGGTAGAAGGGGCAGGGGGCGATTTATTGGCGTCATGGCCGGGCTTGACCCGGCCATCCATGTGGCGCCACCACTCTTATCGTTTCAAGAAGCATTCCTGCGGAGCCGCGTGGGTTACCGGGACAGGCCCGGTGATGACGGCGGGTGGAGGGCGCTGTCTACCGGGCTGGGCGTGCCTGCCCAGCCGGAACCGACAGCTTGGGCTTGGGCTGGGTTCCCGGCTGGCTGGCCGCGGGTGTCCCCGGCTTGGGCGGATTGGCGCCCGGCGGATGGGCGGGGGCGGGGTCCTCGGTCCAGCGCATGGGGCACAGGCCGGCATCGCGGCTGTGCCAGTCCTTGATCAGGGTGGAGCGCAATTCCTCGGTGGGGCGGCCCTTGGCGTCGCGGGTGGTGCGGCGCAGGTAGACGTTCACCGAGGGGAAGTGGTTGGTGTCGAAGCGGAAGGTGCCGCGCACCGAGGGGAACTCGGCCCGCCGGAGTGCGGTACGCACCGCGTCGCGGTCGCCGGTGCGGCCGCCGGTGGCGCGCAGCGCGGCGTCCAGCATCTGGGCCGTATCGTAGCCCTGGGCCACCCAGCCGGTGACCGGGCGGCCGTATTCCAGCTCGAAATCGGTGATCAGGCGCTTGCTCAGCGGTGTATCGAGGTCGGGGCTCCACGGCGCCACGTTGAGCACTTCCATGCCGGCATCGGTCATGGCGGGCAGCATGGGGCGTTCCCAGCCCTGCCACACACCGATCATGGGAATGTCGGCCTTCATTCCGGCGGCGGCGTATTCGCGGGCGAAGGCGCCGCCCATGCCGCCGGTCAGCAGATTGACCACCGCGTCGGGCGCCGCCTGGCGCATGGCGGCGATCTCCTCGGTGAAACGGGTGGTGCCGTGGCGGGGGCGCAACACCTCGACCACTTCGCCCGGCCAGGCGCGGCGGATGGTCCCCACCGCCTGATCGGTGGCGGGGGCGTCGGTGCCGATGACCATGATGCGGCGCATCTTCTCGGCGGCCAGATAGGCGGCGATGGCCTCGTGCACCGCCTGCACCGGCGTCGCCACCTGGAAGAACCAGGGCGAGCAGCCGGCGCCGGCCAGACTGGCCGGCGCGGCGTCCAGGTTGAGGATGAAGGCGCGGGATTCGGTCAGCGTCTTGACCATGGCCGACATGGAGGGCAGCGTCACCGCCGTCACCACGAAGTCCACCTTCTCGCGCTCCAGCAGCCTGCGCGCCACCGCCAGGGCGGTATCGGGCGAGCCCTTGTCGTCCTGGACGACGACGCGCACTTCCTGGTTGGCGAAGCGGCCGCCCAGGTGGCGCATGGCGGTGGTGAAGCCGTCGACGCTGTCCTGGCCGGCCATGGCGCCCGGTCCCGACAGGGTGGCGATCACCGCCACCACGATGGTGGGATTGGATACGCCGGTGGTCACCGGCAGCGCCGTGGCGGCGGCCGGGGCCAGCAGCAGGGCCAGGGCCCCGGCGGGACCCAGCAGCAAGGAGCGTGCGAGGAGGGCGGCGCGGCTGTGGCGCATCAGGGCCTCAGGCGTTCGGCCACCCGCTCGAAGCCTTCCACCTTGCCCAGGGGACCGATGGCGGCGAAGGTGGGCGCTCCGGCGAACAGGCGGCGGGCCACGCGGGCGCAGTCCTCGGCGGTGATGGCCTCCACCTTCTCGACCACCTCGGCCACCGGGATGGGACGGCCATAGACCACCACCTGACGGGCCAATTGCTCGCAGCGCGACGTGGTGCTTTCCAGGCTCATCAGGATCGAGGCCTTGAGCTGGGCGCGGGCGCGCTGCACCTCGGCATCGTTGACGCCGCCGCATACCTTGACGATCTCGTCGCACATGACGGGGATCAGTTCCGCCACCTCGTCCTCGCCGGTGCCGGCATAGACGCCGAACAGGCCGCCGTCGTTGTAGGACGAGGCGAAGGAATAGATGGAATAGACCAGTCCGCGCTTCTCGCGCACTTCCTGGAACAGGCGGCTCGACATGCCGCCGCCCAACAGGGTCGACAGCACCGAGGCCGAGTAATAATCCGGGTCGTCATAGGCGACGCCGTCGAAGCCCACCACCACGTGGACCTGCTCCAGGTCGCGTTCCTCGCGGTAATCGCCGCCGACGTAGCGGGCCTGATCGGTCACCGCCGCATGATGGGGCGGCAATTGCGAGAAGGCCGCCTGGGCGCTGGCCACCAGATGGTCGTGGTCGATGCGGCCCGAGGCCGACAGCACCATGCGCGGCGCCGAGTAATTGCCGCGCAGATAGCCCATCACCTGATCGCGGCTCATGGAGCGCACCAGTTCCTCGCTGCCCAGCACCGGGCGGCCCAGGGGCTGGTCGGGATAGGCGGTCGACTGGAAGTGGTCGAAGATGATGTCGTCGGGGGTGTCGATGGCCTGATTGATCTCCTGGACCACCACCGCCTGTTCGCGGGCCAGTTCCTCGGCCTCGAGCGTCGAGTGCTGCAAGATGTCGGCGATGATATCCAGCGCCAGCCCGGTGTCCTCTTTCAGCACCTTGGCGTAATAGGCGGTATGGTCGCGCGCCGTGTAGGCGTTGAGGTGGCCACCCACCGCGTCCATCTCCTCGGCGATGTCGAGGGCCGAGCGCCGTGCCGTCCCCTTGAAGGCCATGTGCTCGAGGAGGTGGGAAACACCGTTGATCTCGGCCGGCTCGTGCCTTGTGCCGGCGTCGACCCAGACGCCCAGCGAGGCCGTCTCCACCGTGTCCATGGGATCGGTGACGATCTTCAGCCCCGACGGCAGGCGAGTCTCGCGGATCTCGCTCATGCGGATGCCCGCCCCGCGAAGGTGCGGACATAGGTCTTAAGAGCTTCGGCATCGTTGCCCAGGCGGTCCAGGCGTTCGGTCCGCTGGAACAGATCGGCCATGTGGGGCGGCAGACCGGGGCGCAGGCCGGTGGCCTTCTCCACCGCGTCGGGGAATTTGGCCGGATGGGCGGTGGCCAGGGCCACCATGGTGCAATCCTTGGCGGCGTGGCCCTTCAGGGCGGCGGCGACGCCGATCACCGAATGGGGGTCGAGAGTCTCGCCGGTGGAGCGCTTGAGCGAGCGCATGGCGGCCAGCGTCGCCTCGTCGTCGAAGCGGTAGGCCTCGAACACTTCGCGCATGGCGGTCCATGCCCCCTGGGGCATGACCATGGCGCCGTTCTTGCGGAAGTCTTCCATCAGCTTGGCCACGGCGGCGCCGTCGCCGCCCAGGCCCAGGAACATCAGCCGCTCGAAGTTGGACGAGACCTGGATGTCCATGCTGGGCGACAAGGTGGGGACCACGCCGTCGGTCTTCATGACGCCGCCCTCGAAGAAGCGGGTCAGGATGTCGTTGGTGTTGGAGCCGACGATCAGCTTTTCCACCGGCAGGCCCATCAGCCGGGCGGCATAGCCGGCGAAGACGTTGCCGAAATTGCCGGTGGGCACCGAGAAGCTCATGGGCACGTCGGGGGCGCCCAGCGCCACCCCGGCGGCGAAGTAATAGACGATCTGAGCCATGACGCGGGCCCAGTTGATGGAGTTCACCGCCGACAGATTCATCTCGTCCCTGAAGGCCGCGTCGTTGAACAGCGCCTTCACCAGGTCCTGGCAGTCGTCGAAGGTGCCGTCCACCGCCACGTTGCGCACGTTGGACGACAGTACGGTGGTCATCTGGCGGCGCTGAACCTCGGAGACCCGGCCATGGGGGTGCAGGATGACGATATCCACCGCCGCGCGGTCGCGGCAGGCCTCGATGGCCGCCGAGCCGGTGTCGCCCGAGGTGGCCCCGACGATGGTGACCTTTTGCCCCTTCTTCTTCAGCACATGGTCGAACAGGCGGCCGACCAGTTGCAGGGCGTAGTCCTTGAAGGCCAGGGTCGGGCCGTGGAACAGCTCCATGACCCACTGGTTGTGGCCCAGTTGCTTCAGGGGCGCCACCGCCGGATGGGTGAAGGAGGCATAGGACTCGGCGCACAGGCGGGTCAGCTCGGCCTCGGTCAGGCAGCCCTCGACGAAGGGGCGCATGACGCGCACCGCCAGTTCGGCATAGGACAGGCCCCGCATGGCCCTGATCTCGGCGGCCGAGAAGACCGGCCAGCTTTCCGGCAGATACAGGCCGCCATCGCGGGCCAGACCGGCCAGCAGGACGTCGTCGAAATCAAGAACCGGCGCGGCGCCGCGGGTGCTCACATACTTCAAGGGACAGCCTCTTCGAAGGCGAAATGCAAAAGTGGGATACACTAGCGATGCCGGAACGGCGGAGCAAGCATGGCGCGTCGCGGGGATAATCCCATAGCGCAAAGGGATAAGCCCAGACTTTTGGGTTGATACGTGTTTGGCCTGACCATACTCTACGAATAGACATAATTCGCTACAATTCGTTTCTAGGTGATCGGTGTGACGGTGATGGGCAGGGTGGAGGACGCGGCCGGGCGGGAGGGCAATGCCTTCCGGGACGCGGTGGTGCGCCTGCTGTTGCCGCTGCCGCTGAATGTCCTGTTCATCGGCGGTACCCTGTTCGCCGTGGTGGTGGCGGAACTGGTCGCCGCCGCGGTGAGCTTCGCCATGATCGGCCATGTGCCGCCGGTGGTCTGGGCGGGAGCCTTCTTCGCCCCGCTGGTGGTGGCGCCGGCCGAGCTGGCGGTGCTGGTGGCGGTGATCGGCCGCATGCGCGACGAAGTGGGGCGCCGGCGTCGGGCGGAGCGCGATTTGCTCGAGGACGTCATCGATCGCCGCCTGATGGAGGCGGAACTGCGCGCCAGCGAGGAGAAGCTGCGCGCCATGTTCGAGATGTCGCCGCTGGGCATGGCGCGGAACACCCTGGATGGGGCTTTTCTCGAAGCCAATCCCGCTTTTTGCGGCATCGTCGGCTACAGCCTCGAGGAACTGCGCTCGCTCAGCTATTGGGATCTGACTCCGGTCCGCTACGCCGAGAACGAGACCAGCCATCTGGACAGCCTGGAAACGGTCGGGCGTTACGGCCCCTACGAGAAGGAATACATCCACAAGGACGGCCGGTGGATTCCGGTTCGTCTCTCCGGGGTGCTGATTTCCGGCGGCGATGGCGAGGGCTATATCTGGTCCATCGTCGAGGACATCACCGAAACCCAGGCGGCGGAGCGGGCGCTGATCGCCAAGACCGAGGAACTGGCCCGTTCCAACGCCGACCTCGAGCAGTTCGCCTTCATCGCGTCCCATGACCTGCGCGAGCCGTTGCGCATGGTCAGCGCCTATATGGGGCTGCTGGAGCGGCGCTTCGGCCCGGTGATCGGCGCCGAGGGGGCCGAATACGTCGCCTACGCCAAGGAAGGCGCCCAGCGCATGGACCGGCTGGTGCTGGACCTGCTGGAATTCTCGCGGGTCGGCCGTATGGAGGAGGCGCTGGAGCCGGTTTCCCTGGACGAGGTGGTGGACGGCGTCATCGCCAACCTGTCGCCCGCCATGGGCGAGTGCGGCGCCCGGGTGGAGCGCCCCGAGCCGTTGCCCGCCATTCCGGCCGTCCGGGGCGAGATGGTGCAGTTGCTGCAGAACCTGATCGGCAATGCCGTCAAGTATCGCGATCCGTCGCGGCCCCTGGTGGTCCGTGTCTCGGCCCGCCAGGAGCGGGGGCAGTGGGTGGTTTCGGTGGCCGACAACGCCATCGGCATCGCGCCGGACTATTCCGAGCGCATCTTCCGCATCTTTCAGCGGCTCCATACACGGGACCGCTTCGAGGGCACCGGCATCGGCCTGGCCATCTGCAAGCGCATCGTCGAGCGGCACGGCGGCCGGATTTGGGTCGACTCGGTGCCGGGCGAGGGATCGGCCTTCAGCTTCACCCTGCCGGCCTGACCGGCAGGGTTCGCCTGACGACGGTTTCTACTTCTTGCCCTTGCCCTTGGGGGCGGCGGGAGCCATCTCGCTGCCCAGGGTCTGCCACAGCTGGGTCATGATCTCCATGTTGCGGCTGACCACCGCCTGCAGGATGGCGGGCTGGGCGGAGACGAATTGCTGCGGGTCGCGGATGGCGGCCAATTGCTGGAACGCCTTGGCGTTGTTCTCGGTGATCTCGCGGGCCGCCTCGAAATTGGCGCGCTGGAACTCGGCCACCTTGCCCAGGAAGGACGCCGGATCGGCGGTGAAGGCCTCGAACATCTTGGGATCGAAACTGGGGAACATCGGGCCCTCCTCTCCTAAGCTGGGAACTTAGGAAGTCTGTCACGTTTCCAAGGCGGCGGCAACGTACGGGCAGTACGGAAGGCTATTCCGCCCCCACCAATTCGGTGGCGAGGCGCTGCTGCAGGGTCTGGGCCTCCTGCTGGCGGCGCCACATGGCGGCGTAGCTGCCGCCCGCTTCCAGCAATCGGGCATGGCGGCCGCGCTCGACGATGCGGCCGCCGTCCAGCACCACGATCTCGTCGGCGTCGACCACGGTGGACAGGCGGTGGGCGACGATCAGGGTGGTGCGGTTCCTGGAGACCTCGCGCAGGGATTCCTGGATTTCCTTTTCCGTCTGGGTGTCGAGCGCGCTGGTGGCTTCGTCGAAGATCAGGATGGACGGAGCCTTGAGGATGGTCCGCGCGATGGCGACGCGCTGCTTCTCGCCGCCCGACAGCTTCAGCCCGCGTTCGCCGACGCGGGTGTCGTAGCCCTGGGGCAGGCTTTGCACGAAGTCGTGGATGCGGGCCAGACGGGCGGCCTCCTCGATCTCGTCCTGGGCGGCGCCGGGGCGGCCATAGGCGATGTTGTAGCGGATGGTGTCGTTGAACAGCACGGTGTCCTGGGGAACGATGCCGATGGCGGCGCGCAAGGAGCCCTGCGTCACCTCGCGGATATCGACGCCGTCGATGGCGATGCGGCCCTCGTTGACGTCGTAGAAGCGGAACAGCAGGCGGGAGATGGTGCTCTTGCCCGCCCCCGAAGGCCCGACGATGGCCAGCGTTCGGCCGGCCGGCACCGTGAAGTCGACTCCGCCCAGGATCTGGCGGTCGGGATTGTAGCCGAAGAAGACGCCCTCGAAGCGGACCTCGCCGCCGGACAGGGCCAGCGGGCGGGCGCCGGGCGAATCCTCGATCTCGGCATTCTCGCGCAGCAGGCGGAACATGGATTCCATGTCGGTCAGCGACTGCTTGATCTCGCGGTAGACGAAGCCCAGGAAGTTGAGCGGCAGGTACAACTGGACCAGGTAGGAATTGACCAGCACGAAATCGCCCAGCGTCATGGTGCCGTCGGCGACCCCTTGGGCGGCGCGGATCATCACCAGGGTCAGCCCGATGGCGATGACGGCGCCCTGGCCCATGTTGAGCATGGACAGCGTCACCTTGCTCTTGGTGGCGGCGTGCTCGTAGCGGGACAGCGCCTTGTCGTAGCGCCCGGCCTCGTGCGCCTCGTTGCAGAAGTACTTCACCGTCTCGAAATTCAGGAGGGAGTCGATGGCCTTGGTCGAGGCTTCGGAATCCGTCTCGTTCATGGCGCGGCGGAACTTGGTCCGCCACTCGGTGACGCCTAAGGTGAAGGCAATGTACACGGCGATGGTCACGGCGGTGATCAGCGCGAATACCCCGTCGTACAGGCCCCACAGGATGGCGGTGACCAGCCCGATCTCCAGCAGCGTCGGCAAGATGTTGAACAGCATGAAGTTCAACAGGAACTCGATGCCCTTGGTGCCGCGCTCGATGGCCCTGGACACGCCGCCGGTCTGGCGGTCGAGATGGAAGCGCAGCCCTAAGCGGTGCAGGTGGGTGAACACCCCCAGCCCGACCTTGCGGATGGCGCGCTGCGCCACCTTGACGAAGACGATGTCGCGCAGTTCGGCGAAGCTGCCGGCCATGACGCGGGCGGCGCCATAGGCCACCAGCAGGGCCAGCGGCACCAGCACCGGCGATATGGAAAGGGCATCCACCGCCTGTTTGTAAAGCAGTGGTATGCCGACTCCCACGCCCTTGGCCGCCACCAGCAGGATCATGGCGACGACCACCCGCAGACGCAGTTCGGGCTCGCCCGGTGGCCAGAGATAGGGGAACAGGGTGCGCAATGTGGTCCAGTCGGCGGCGGGCCCCTGGCCGCGCGCCTTGTCCCACGAGGAGGGATCGCGTCGTCTCATCTCCTCAAGATGAGGGCTTGGCGGTCAGGCCGCAACCTCGGAAGGGAGAGAAGAAAAGGTTCATGTCCGGTTCATGTTTCCGCGCCTAGGGTCGGCGTCGCCATCAACTCCGGAGAAACGCCCCATGTTCCGTACCGTTGCCGCCGCCGCTCTTGTTGCCGCCCTGACCGCCGTTCCGGTGATGGCCGCCTCGCCCGAACACTCCCATTCCCACGAGGCGGCGGCTCCGGCGGCCAACGGGCTCACCCTCGACCATGGCCGCAAGTGGCAGACCGACGCTCCGCTCCGCCAGGGGATGACGGCCATCGCCGACGACGTGCGCGCCGCCCTGGGGCCGGTGCACGACAAGCGCTACAAGGCGGCGGATTTCGACGCCCTGGCGACCTCCGTCACCCGCCACATCGACGGCATCGCCGAGCAGTGCAAGCTGCCCGAGGCCGTCGATGCCCAACTGCACTTCGTGCTGGCCGACCTCTTTGCTGCCACCGACGCCATGAAGGGCAAGGGCGGCGACCGGACCAAGGGGGTGGTCGCGGCGGTCAAGGCGCTGGACCGCTATCAGGCACATTTCGATCATCCCGGCTGGAAACCGGTCCGCCACTGACGCAAGCCCATCAGATAACGCCACTCTTCGACGATTGCTCCCGTCCGGGCCTATGACTATTGTAACCGGGCGGGAGAGATGAGGGCTTATACATAGATGCGGCATCCGACGGTGACACAGTCGGTTCAGGGCACCGACTGGAAGAAGGTCAGGGTGCTGGTGTTCGGCCTGGACGATCAGTTCCGGTTCCTCGCCCGCCAGACCTTTCGCAAGCTGAACGTGCGCGAAGTGGCGTCCTTCGACCAGCCCGGCGATCTCGGCCGGCTGCTGGCCCAGGGATTCGATATCCTGCTCATCGACTTCGCCGCCAAATCCGACCAGGGATTGCGGGTGCTCGAAGCCGTCCGCCAGCCGCCCGGCAACCCCAACGAGGCCCTGCCGGTGCTGGCGGTGGCTCCCTCGACCCTCAAGGACGTGCTCGACCGGGCCAAGACCCTGGGCATCGAGGGCGTGGTGCCCAAGCCCATCTCCGGCCATGAACTGGGCCACCGGGTGGGCGAGACCCTGGCCAATCCCCAGCGCATGGCGCCGCCCGCCAGCCTGACCGCTCCGCCCAAGCGCAATTTCATCAAGGAAGCCGATCCCCTGCCGGAGATCGGCGGCGGCGAGGCAGGCGAGCGGCCCGCCGGGGCCGATGCCGCCCCGGCCGGGGGCATTCCCGAGGTGGCCGCCCTGATGGCGCGGCTGGAAGCGCGGACCGGCGTCGCCGCCTCGCTGTCCGACCCCCGCCCGTCTCGCGGTGGGCCGGTCACCGCCCTGACGGGAGCGCCGTCGGCTCCCCCTTCCACGCCTACCCCGGCTCCCAATCCCGTCGTCAAGGCCGCTCCCGCTCCCGCCGACGCACCAGCCCCGGCGCCGGCCCCGGCCCCGTGCCGTCCGGCGGCGGGCGGCAACGGTGCCGGTTTCGCCTCCGCGTCCGACGGTGCTCCGGCCCGGCGGATTTCCGGGGGCAAGCTGTCCGACGACGATCTGGCTCCCGTCCGCAAGGTGTCCGACGGCCCCATCGAGGTGGCGGGCCTGCGTCCCGATCCCGACGCCGAGGCGGCCAAACGCCGGGCGGCCAAGCGCCGCAAGGACTGGGAAGAGGCCATGGCCCAGACCGGGCATGCGGCACGCAAGGGCCGCGACGTGGCGGCCCTCGACGTTTCCGCCGTGGTGGCCGAGCACGGCAAATGGCTGCAGACCAAGGGGGCGGAAGGCAAGCGCGCCACCTTCACCGGCATGGATCTGGCCGGAGTCGATCTGGCCGGGGCCATTCTCGCCAATGCCACCTTCCGCGAGGTGGATCTGTCGGATTCCTGTCTGGCCGAGGCCCGCCTCGACGGTTCCGATTTCCGCTACGCCACCCTGTCGGCGGCCAATCTGGGCGGAGCCAATCTGGGGGTGGCGGCGCTCCGCCACGCCAAGCTCAACCTCAGCAATCTGGAGGGTGCCGTGCTGCGCGGCACCGATCTGTCGGGCGCCTCCTTAACCGGCGCCCGTACCGCCGGGGCCGATTTCAAGGGAGCCATCATGATGGGCGCCGATCTGCGGGACGCCGATCTGTCCCGGGTGGAAAACCTGACCCAGGCGCAGATCGACAAGGCCATCTGCGACAAGGCGACCAAGCTGCCGCCCGGCGTCTTCCGTCCACTCGCGGAAGGCGAGCGCCTGGCCTGAGTGCGCCAGACAAGGCTGTAATTTTCAATCAATACAATTTCTGACTTGAAAACCCGCTCGATGGATACAACATTGAGCCTGCTGGAATGCATTACTTTTGTATGGTTCCGGGAAGTCAGGACAGGGTTCGGGGGGCCTTATCCGTAGAGCTGCAATGCGGAGGCGTCCCAATGATTCGGCTGACCGACATCAGGATTTCGGCCAAGATCGGCCTGTCGTTTCTCTTCCCGCTCGTCCTGATTGTCGGGCTGGCGGGATATGTCATCAGCGATAAGGCGCGGGTGGTGGCGGAAACCTCCACCCTGGCCGGAATTGCCCCCCTGACCGCCGACATCAGCGCCCTGGTGCACGAGGTGCAGAAGGAGCGCGGCGCCTCGGCGGTCTATATCGGCAGCAAGGGCGAGAAATTCGGCCCCGAACTCCAGGCCCAGCGCAAGCTGACCGATGCGGCCCGGGAAAAGCTGCTCCGTTCCCTGGCCGGCATCGACACGTCCGCCCTGGCGATCAGTTTCCCGCCCAAGGTGGAAAAGGCGTCCAGGCGTCTGGACGCGCTGATCGCCACGCGCGGCGCCATCGATTCCCTGGCCATCGACGCCCGGACCTCCCTGGGCAATTTCACCGAGACCGTCCGCTTCCAGTTGGACATGGTCAACCAGATCGCCCTGCTGTCCAGCGACGTAAGGGTGGGGCGGATGATCAGCGCCTATCTCAAGCTGATGGAAGGCAAGGAGAAGGCCGGGCAGGAGCGGGCCACCGCCGCCGGCGCCTTCGCCGCCGGCAAGTTCGACCCCGACGTCTATCGCCGCTTCGTGTCCATCGTCGCCGAGCAGCAACTGTTCCTGAACGAATTCCAGGAAAACGCCGCTCCGGCCCAGGTGGAGTTCTTCCGCGCCACCCTGGACGACGAGGTCAGCCGCACGGTGGAGCGGATGCGCAAGGTGGGCCTGGAGAGCATCGCCGCCGGCAATGTCGGCGACGTTACCGGTCCCGCTTGGTTCGCCGCCACCACCGCGCGCATCAACCTGCTGAAGACGGTCGAGGACCGCATGGCCGCCGATGTGCAGTCCCTGGCGGCCCAGGTCAGCGGCGACGCCAAGGGCGTGCTGGTCACCACCATCCTGGGCGTCATCGCCGCCCTGGTGATCGCCCTGGCCGTGGCCTGGACCGTGGCGCGCCAGATGACCGCGGCCATCGGTTCGCTGGTCGGCACCATGGATCGCCTCGCCGCCGATGACTTCGCGGTGAGCGTCGGGGGAACCGGGCGGGGCGACGAGATGGGGGCCATGGCCCGCTCGGTGCAGATCTTCAAGGACGCCATGATGCGCGGCCATGATCTGGCCGAAAAGCAACTGGCCGAGGCCCATCAGCGCCAATTGCGCGGTCAGGCCATCGAGACGCTGGTCAACCGCTTCCAGGGCTCGGCCGAGCGCATGGTCGAGGCGGTTTCCTCCGCCGCACAGCGGCTGCAGGGCACCGCCGCCTCCATGAGCACGGCGGCCAGCGACACCAACAACCGCGCCACCGTGGTGGCCGGCGCTACCGAACTGGCTTCCGCCAACGTCCAGACGGTGGCCGCCGCCGCCGAGGAACTGACGTCTTCCATCCAGGAGATCGGCCGTCAGGTTCACCGTTCCGCCGAGATTTCCGGCAACGCGGTGGCCGAGGCCGGCGAGGCCCAGGGCGCCGTCACCGGCCTCGCCACCATGGTCGGCAAGATCGGCGAGGTGGTGGTGCTGATCAATGACATCGCCGCCCAGACCAACCTGCTGGCGCTCAACGCCACCATCGAGGCGGCCAGGGCGGGCGAGGCGGGCAAGGGCTTCGCCGTGGTGGCGGGCGAGGTGAAGAACCTCGCCAACCAGACGGCCAGGGCCACCGGCGAGATCGGCCAGCAGATCACTTCCGTGCAGCAGCAGACCGAGAAGGTGGTTCAGGCCATCTCCGACATCGTCGACATCATCCGCGAGGTGGGCGAAATCACCGCCGGCATCGCCAGCGCGGTGGAGGAGCAGAGCGCCGCCACCCAGGAGATCGCCCGCAGCGTCGAACAGGCCGCCGCCGGCACCGCCGAGGTTTCGGCCAATGTGGGCGGGGTTCAGGACGCCGCCGGCCGCACCGGCGCCGCCGCCGACGAGGTGCTGGGCGCCTCGCGGGACATGGGCAGCGAGGCGGTGCGCCTCAAATCCACCATCGACGGCTTCCTGGGGGAAATCCGGGCGGTTTAGGGAGCCGGGCTACCGGGCCTTGTCCAGTGCCGCCAGTACGTCGGCCTCGCTCAGCAGTTCCGGCAGGGCGATGCCGTCGGGGGCGCTGGGGCCGTAGACGGCGTTGAAGGGAATGCCGTAGCGTCCGAACGATGCCAGATAGCGCGAGATGCTCTCGTCGGGTTTGGTCCAGTCGGCGCGTAGGCTGACCACGCCGGGTGACGCCAGACGCCGCGCCACCTCGCCCCGCTCGACCACCGCCGCCTTGTTGACCTTGCAGGTGATGCACCAGTCGGCGGTGACGTCCACGAACACCACCTTGCCGTCCGATACCAGACGGGCCAGGGTCTGGGAGTCGAAACGGCTCCACGCCACCGCGCCGCCGGTCTCGCCGGTGCTGTCGCCGTTGGCGGTGCCATGGAAGGGGGCGGCCAGGGCCAGCCCGGCCAGGGCCACCACGCAGGCGGTCACCGCCGGACGGGCCGCCACCGGCAACCGGTGCCGCAGGCCGAGGACGGCGACCGCGCCCACCATGGCGCCGCCGGTGACCAGGGCGGCCAGCATCCCGGCCTGCACCATCAGCACGGTCAGCAGCCATGCTCCGGTACCGGCCAGGGCGAGGCCCAGCACCTTGCGCACGCCGACCATCCAGCGGCCCGGCTTGGGCAGCTTCAGTGCCGCGTCGGGCCACACCGCCACCGCCAGATAGGGGGCCGCCATGCCCAGTCCCAGGGCGGTGAAGATCATGACGATCTCGCCCGGACCGCGTGCCAGGGCGAAGCCGATGGCGGTGCCGAGAAAGGGCGCCGAGCATGGCGTGGCCAGCAGGGTGGCGAAGGCGCCCGACAGGAAGTGGCCCAGCACGGTGTGATGGGCGTTGCCGCCATTCCGGCTGAACAGGAAGGTGGGCATGGGGATTTCGAACATGCCCCACAGATTGGCGGCGAACAGGGCCAGCAGCACCACCATCAGGGCCAGGAAGCCCGGCTGCTGGAACTGGATGCCCCAACCCACCGCCGCTCCGGCCTGTTTCAGCCCGATGGCCAGGGCGGCGAGGGCCAGGAACGAGGCGACGATGCCGATTCCCGAGGCGATGAAGCTGGCCCGCACATGGGCGCGCTCACCGCCGCCATGGCCCAGCACACCCAGCACCTTGATGGACAGAACCGGCAGCACGCAGGGCATCAGGTTGAGGATCAGCCCGCCCAGCAGCGCCACCAGCAGCATGCCGGCCAGCCCGGGGCCGCCGCTGCCCGCCGTCATGGGGGCGGCCGTGCCGGGGAGCGGCGCCGTCGCCACTTCGAAGGCGCGCAGCCCATCGGTGACCGTGACGGTCATGGGGGCGCCGGCCAGGGGCTTCAACAGCGAACCGGCGGGTATCGGAAGCTCGAACACCGCCTTGCGCCGGTCGGCCGACAGGGTGATTTTGGGCTGGCCGAAGGCGGCCACGTCCTCGGCCTCGACGAAGGCGTCGGGATCGGTGAAGGGCTCCGCCGACGACACGGCAAGCCTGAGCGCTGAATTATCGCCGGTCCCCAGGGCCTCGGCGGAGTCCAGGCTCAGGCCGTGGCGGCGCCCGTCGCCGGGTACCAGGGCGGTGAAGCGGCCGATATCGTGGGCGAAGGCCGAAAGCTCGGCCGGGCCGGGCGACAGGTCAAGGCTCAGTTCCACCTTCTGCGGCACGCAAATCTGGGCGCAGGCCAGGAAATCCACCGTCAGCCGGGCGGCCACCGGGCGCGAGGCATCGCCGGCCCTGGCGTCCAGCGGCAGGATCACCTCGCCCACATAGCCATAGTTCTGCAGCCCGGCCAGTACGAAGCGGTGGGGGGCCGGCCAATGGGGCTGCAGGTTTTCCAGATTGGCCGAGCCGCTCCAGTCCAACTTGGGCGGGTAGCCGGCGTCGCCGGGGGTGCGCCAGTAGATCTTCCAGCCGGTCTCCAGCTTGAATTGCAGGCCCAGGCGCAATTGCCCGGCCTCGCCGGTGCCGGTGGCGGCGGAGATCAGGCGGACCTTGCCGGACTCGCTGGTCGCCCAGTCCGAGGCTCCCGCTTCCGCCGCCTCGGCCGCCGCTCCGGTCAGCAGCAGTGCCGCCGTCAATGCCGCCTTGATCCACGCCATCATGTCTTCCTCGAGCTTTCTCGCGGCAAACAACAGCACCGCCCGCCGGCCGGTGTCAATGACGACCGGCGCAGTGCGGGAATGCTTGGCGGAATCGGACGGGAAAGCCTTGATCCCGGTCATGGGGCATGGCTGTCCGGCTTAACTCGGCCCACCGCGCGGGGACATGGACAAGACGGACAAAGCACCAAGGCACCAAGGACGCCAGGAGGGCGGAGCACATGACAAGGCCGTATCTCTGTTGTCTTGGCCGGACTTGTTCCGGCCATCCACGCGGTTCGGCCTGAATAGCGGATCAGACCATGAGGCAGGCGACGGGGCGCGGCTGCCCGGAACACGTCCGGGCATGACGAAATAGATTGATGTCTTGGTGGTGCAACAGCCTATCCCCCGGCACCCGGAAACTTGAACCGGACGTCCGTGGTCATGGGGCGGCAGGGGGGGAGGAACCCGGTCCCCGGATGCGATTGACGCATCCGGGGGAACCCGGATCAGAGCTACCGCGCCCCGGCGGTGGACAGGGGCTTGGCACGGCGCGAGGCACGTTCCAGCCCGGCCTGGGCCGAGGCGGCGGGGGGCGCCTTCTTCAGCGAGGGCGGGACCGGCGGCGGGGCCGAGGCCATGGACGGAACGGCGGCGTTGCTGGGCACACCCGCCACCGCCTGGGGAGCCGGGCGGACCGGAGCGCTGGCCGGCATGCCGCTGTCCAGGTCGATGGCATAGGAGATCGCCGCCAGGGTGGCCGACTTCATGCCGGGCATGGAGCGCGGCCAGGGCCGCTGGGTCTCCAGATGCTTGGCCAGCTTCTGCACCGCCCACAGGGCGCAGTGGGGGCCGAAGGCCTGGCGGAAGCCCTTGAGGTCGAGCCTGGTATAGGCGGTGAACAGGAACACCGTCAGCGGCTTCAGCGCGAATTCCATGGCGGGGAAGATCATGTCCACCGCCTTGCTCTCCATGATGGCGATCTGGGACACGGCCTTGCGCAGCGCCACCTCGTCCAGATCGGGGAACACGGCGTCCAGGCCCTGCTTGATGAAGGCTTCCATCAGGGCGTTGGAATCGATGCTGCCGTCCACGGCGCGCAGGCGCCGCGCGTCTTCCAGCAGCAGGGGCAGGCGTCCGTCCGGACCCAGCCCCTCGGCCGCCAGGATCTCGATCTGGCCCGACTCGCGCAGCTTGAGAATGCGCGGCCCCAGGACGCGCACGGTGCTGGGATGCAGGGTGGAATAACTGGGAATCAGCGGCACCTGCCACTCATAGCGCAGGTTGTCGCGGAATACGTTGTACAGCTTGTCGCCGGGGCCTTGCGGCGCCACGAAGGGGGCGCGGTGAATGGGCTTCTTGATCCCCAGCTTGATGGCGGTCTTGTGCAGCAGCGAGGGCGCCTCGACCCGAAGGGGCGGCACCTCGGGAGCGGGCATGGCGGCGCGGAAGTAGCGCTTGGCCGAGGCCCGCACCACCAGGGCCACCACGTGGTCCAGGGTGCGGCCGCACCACAGTTCCTCGTCCCCTTCCGTGGCGGGGCGCTTGTCCTTGCGCAGCACCACCTTGCGGAACAGGTCCGGCTGGTTGCGGAATACCTGGAAACACTCGTGCAGCAGGCCCGGCGTGTCCAGGATGTGGTCATAGACCTCATGCTGGGGAACCGTGGAAAGCTGTCCGATA
>Ga0265320_10000893_pt1 | contig 22450 bp, 20 predicted proteins | sample 4827metaG_FD_202087 | JGI IMG/M metagenome (GOLD analysis project Ga0265320, IMG submission 202087) | Rhizosphere microbial communities from Carex aquatilis grown in University of Washington, Seatle, WA, United States - 4-8-27 metaG | ecosystem: Host-associated > Plants > Roots > Rhizosphere >...
GGCGCTGGACGTGCCGCTGTTCAGCCTGCTGGAAGGCGGTTATAGCCAGGACCTCCCCGAACTCATCCTCGCCTACCTCAAAGGCGTGGAGGGTTTGCCGGGCTGAAGTGACCAACTGGAAAAAAGCGGTCAATTCGTCTGGACAAGCGAAAACGAAAACCTAGCCTCCGCGCATGACGCCGTCCACGCCCGTCTTTGGTGCGTTCCTGGGTTTGATCGCCTGGCGGATGTACAAACGCATCCGCCGCAATATCGGCCGGCAACCTCTGCGGCCGGGCCGGGCCCTGACGTCCATCATCATCTTCAGTGTTTTCAGCGTGGGGATCGTTTTTCTATCACTCTATCTGCATCAGCCGCACCTGTTGTTGGGCATCGGCGGCGGTCTTTTGCTGGGGGTATTGTTGGGTTGGGTGGGACTGCGCCTCACACGTTTTGAAACGACGGCTGAAGGACACTTTTACATCCCCAACACCCCTATTGGTGTCGCGCTTTCCCTGTTGCTGGTCGGGCGGCTGGCATATCGGTTCATGATTATCCGCGACGCCGCTCTCGCGCCCGATCATCCGCCGCCGATGCAAAGTTCCCTGACGTTTTTCATTTTTGGGCTGATGGCCGGCTATTATATCGTCTATCAAACCGGCTTGTACATCCATAGCCGCGACAAAAATGTTTCCGGCCAAAAGAGTTTTGCGTCGGACGGTTCCCCTTTAGATTCTGCGCGTGACCGTTCTTGAAGCGATTCAGAAGAGCACGGAATTTCTCGCCAAAAAAGGCGTTGAGTCGCCGCGTCTGCAGGCCGAACTTCTGCTCGCTCACCTGCTCAAGCTGCCCCGCATGAAGTTATATCTGAACTTCGAGCGTGTGCTGGCGCCGGCGGAAACGGACGCTTTGCGCGAATTCATCCGGCGCCGCGGCCAGCGCGAACCGCTCCAGCACATCGCCGGCTCGACCTCGTTCTGCGGCTTCGAAATCGGGGTGAACCGCCATGCGCTCATCCCCCGTCCGGAAACCGAACTGCTGGCCGAAGCCGGCTGGCAGTTTCTTTCAACCCGCAACTCCGATAAACCGCGAGCTGGCGCCCAACCCTTAACCGCCCTGGACTTCGGCACCGGGACCGGCTGCATCGCCATTGCCCTGGCGGCAAAATGTCCCGCTGCACAAATCGTGGCCGTGGATGTTTCAGTGGAGGCGCTGGTATTGGCCAAAGAAAACGCCGCGCGCAACGACGTCGCCGAGCGAATTGAATTTGTGCAAAGCGATGGGTTTGCGGCGCTGGAAAACCGGTGGGGCGAGCGTCCTCGCGAGCCGAAAGCAACGGCCAATGCCGGCTCGCCGGGAGTCTCGCCTCCCCAATTTGACCTGATCATCAGCAATCCGCCCTATCTTCCGTCCGCCGAAATTGCCACGCTCCAGCCGGAGGTGCGCGATTTCGATCCATGTGCGGCGTTGGATGGAGGCGCGGACGGCCTGGATTTTTACCGGAAGCTGGCGGTGGAATCACGACCGTTCCTGAAGCCGGACGGGAAGCTCATGCTGGAATTCGGCGACGGCCAGGCCGGCGCCATCCGGACCATCCTGGAAACCGAAAAGTGGATTGTGGAAGCAGTGAAGGATGATTACAGTCAGCGCGAAAGGTTTTTGATTGCGTCGTTGAACCCTTGAATGGTTAAACCGGTTCAACGATTGGACAATTTAACGGTTCCACGAACATGGAAAGTTTTTTGATCAAGGGCGGCGTGCCGCTGCACGGCGAGGTGGCCATCAGCGGCAGCAAAAATGCCGCGCTGCCCATCATGGCGGCCACGCTGTTGACGGGCGAACCGTGCGTCATCCGGCACGTGCCCAACCTCAGCGACACGCGATTCATGGCGCGGATCCTCGAATCGCTCGGCGCCACGGTGAAATTCGAACGCGGTACGCTGACCGTCCGCGCGCAAAAAATCCACGGTTACGCCGACTACGAACTGGTCCGCAAGATGCGCGGTTCGATTTGCATCATGGGACCCTTGCTCGGCCGCCTGAAGAAGGCGCGCGTGTCGCTGCCCGGCGGCTGCATCATCGGCGCCCGCCCCATCAACCTGCATCTGAAGGGCTTTGAATCGCTGGGCGCGAAGATCAGCATCGAGGGTGGGTATGTCAGCGCCGCGGCGAAACAACTTAACGGCACGGCGATGTTCCTGGGCGGGCGCGCCGGTTCGACCGTGCTGGGCACGGCCAACGTGATGATGGCGGCCGTGCTTGCCGGAGGCGCGACGGTCATCGAAAGCGCGGCGTGCGAACCGGAGGTGGTGGACCTGGCCAATTTCCTGAATGCCATGGGCGCAAAAGTTGCCGGCGCGGGCAGCCCGACGATTACCATCACCGGCGTCAAAAAGCTGCACGGCGCGAAGCATGAGGTGATTCCCGACCGGATTGAAGCGGCGACTTACGCGATTGCCGCCGCCGCGACGGGCGGCAAAGTCACCCTCAAGGGCGCGCGCGCCGACCATCTGCGGGCGGTGATTGACAAATTAAACGAGGCGGGTGTGGCGGTGGAACGGCGGGGAGCCAATTTGCTCGTACATCGTCGCGGCCCGCTTAAATCGGTGGACGTGACCACGCTGCCTTATTCCGGGTTTCCGACCGATGTGCAGGCGCAGATGATGTCGCTGCTCGCGCTCGCGCCCAACATCAGCATCATCACCGAACGGATTTTTGAATCGCGTTTCATGCACGTCAGCGAACTGGCGCGGCTCGGCGCGGACATTGAAATCGAGGGGCCGAGCGCCATTGTAAAGGGCGGGCGGGCGTTGAGTGGTGCGCCGGTGATGGCGAGCGATTTGCGCGCCTCGGCGGCGCTGGTCATTGCCGGGCTGGCCGCCCGGGGCGCCACGCAGGTCAACCGCATTTACCACCTGGACCGCGGTTACGAAAACATGGACCTGAAGCTGCGAAAACTCGGCGCGCGGATTGAGCGCATCGAGGAGGCCTGAGTTAGAAAATTCCGGTAACGCGGACAAATTGTCCGCGTTACAGGTCTTTTCATGAATCTTTGCATTGGAACGCCGGATTTATCCGGCTGAACCGTTCTTGGCTGGCGCGCTGCCGGATGAATCCGGCGTTCCGCCATCGCACCGGGTCATGAGCCTGCAGTGCGATGGCGGTTTTCTCCACTTATCCTGGCGCGACGAGAAGCCGTGGGCGCGGGCGTCAGATCTTTCGCCCGTGCCAACGGCTCCCCGCCTGCGCGCGGCGCGCTTCGGCGCGGCAAGCCCGCTGACGCTGTCGCAACTCCTGACACCACTGCGGAGGTTCAGTTTCCAGGTGGCACGGTTTCATACGGCGAGCAGTTCGCGGCTGCTCTCCAGAATGCGGGCCTGGCGTTTGACCTGGCGGAGGGCAACCTCGGTTTTTTCCTCGAACAGCACCGGGAACACCAGCAACGGGCAGTCGGTTGCCCAGGCCAGTGCCGCCGCCTCGTTGGCCGCGCACCGCAACGGAGGGTTCAACTCCGGCGCCGGTGCCTCGGCCAATTGCCGTGCGAGCAGTCGGCTCTTGAGCCGCTCAAACTCGGTCTCTTGCATGGCCCGAAACGGCGCCGGGGGTGCCGGCCGCACTTCGAACCTTGTTTCGGGGCCGAACCTGGTCGGCACCCGGGTTTTATTGTTATTCATTTTATTCCTTTCTTTGGTTTGGGGTTAAAAGCGAAAAACCCGCGATTGACTGGCAATCGCGGGTTTTTCAAAAATCCTTGTTCTCGAATCAGAACTTCCTGCCCACGATGCCAAAAAGACGGCAATCACGCTGCCAAACTCCGATAATCATGTCGGAGTTGACCGGCGCGTGCTTCAGACTTTGAGTCAACGTGGTTTTCATGTTCAACCGCGGGAAAGAAACACCATTTGGGGACGTTTGTCAAACAAGTTTTGCGTCCGGAAGAATGCATTTTCTCGGCTTGTCGGATAGCCGGACGGTGGTAAATTGCTGCTAAGAGAATGAGCGAACAATTGCGAATGGTCACCTGCGGTTGGTGCGAGACAAAAGTCTTTATCCCGGGCGACCTGCCGCCGTTGGGTAACGTACCGTGCAGCAAGTGCGGGCATCCGATCATGATGCCCATGATGATCCGGCAATTCGAACTGCGGAGCGTGGTCGGTTCGGGCGGCATGGGCACGGTCTATCGGGCCTGGGACACCACCCTGGAACGCATGGTGGGGGTGAAGTTGATGCGCAAGGAACTGCTTACCGACCAGAAGGCGCTGGAAAGTTTTTATCGCGAAGCCCGTGCCTGCGCCCGGCTCAATCACACCAACATCGTTCACATCTACGCATTCGACGATTGGGAAGGCCAGTCGTACCTCGTGATGGAGCTGGCCGATCACGGCAGCCTGGATGCGCGCATTGAAAAACTGCGTTTGCTGCCGGAACTGGATGTGCTCGACATCGGCATCAAAATCGCCGACGCGCTCAACATGGCGCTCAAGCACGATTTGCTCCACCGCGACATCAAGCCGGGCAACATCCTGTTCAATGCCGACCACGAACCGAAGCTGATTGATTTCGGCCTCGCCCGCAAAGCCGACGTGGAACACGAGGTGGAAGACGTGACCTGGGGCACGCCGTATTACGTCGCCCCGGAAAAAATCAAACGCGAGCCGGAGACCTTTCTTTCGGACATGTACAGCCTCGGGGCCACGCTGTATCACGCAATGACCGGCCACGTGCCGTTTGAAGCGCCGACGGTCGAGGAGGTCATTGTGGCCCAGGTGCAAACGCCCTTGACGCCGCCCAACCTGGTCGTGCCCGAAATCACGCAGCCGACCAGCGACGCGCTGGTGAAAACCATGGCGAAAAATCCCGCCGACCGTTTTCTCAGTTACGAGGAATTCATCATGGCGCTGGAAGCGTCGCGCAGCCAGTTGGTCGTGAAACAATACCAAAGTCCGCAGGCCCCCAAGTCCAAGAGCCTCACCAGCTGGTGGAAGCGGGCATGAAAAAGGCGGGCGTCGCCGCCCGCCGTGAGGATGCTAGATGGCTGTGGAACCCTTACTGACCGCCGCCGGTGGCCGGAGTTTCCTTCGGTTTTGGTTCGGCTTTGGCGCCGAAGTGAATGGTCGTGGCGATGAGTTTGCCCTCTTCCGTTTTTGTATAGGCGCCGCCGACCGGTTCTCCCACCACGCCGTCCGCTAGGGTGGCCGGCTTGCCGTCCTTGGTGATTTTGGTTTCGGCCGTGACATCAAACGTGCGGGTTTCCACCTTCAAGGTCATCGCTTTCGCGTCAATCGCACTGACCGTGCCCCGGAACACCAGGCCTTGATGCTTCTTGGGCTTGGCCGGTGCGTTCGTGTCGGTGTCGGCTGCGCGCAAAGAAACCGGCGCGGCGATGAGGGTGGCCAATAAGCTCAGAATCGTGATTTTGGATATAATCTTTATCATAATAGTTGACTGTTTATTGTTAGATGAAGCAATTAGTAAGACGATAAATAATAAGAACAGCTTGTGGAAGTGCGCAAGTGCCAAATGACGTCCGGGAAACTGTTATGGACCAAGTGGTTCGACCTGGCGGCAGCGTGAAGCCCGGAGCAGCGCGCGCTTCAGACTGAAAGTTCTCCGTCCGCAGCGGCCTTTTAATACGCGGCGGCTTTGATTTCCGCGACGCCTTTTACGATGGCGACGCTGGCCGAGGTGCCCAGCCGGGTCGCCCCGGCGGCAATCATCGCGAGCGCAGTTTTCGTGTCGCGAATCCCGCCGGAAGCCTTGACGCCGAATTTCGGACCGACGGCCTCGCGCATGAGCCCGACATCTTCCACCGTGGCCCCGCCGGTGCTGAACCCGGTGGAGGTTTTGACGAAGTGCGCCCCGCTTTCAACGACCAGTTCGCAGGCGCGGATTTTTTGCTCCCGGGTCAGCAGGCAGGTTTCCAGGATGACTTTCACCGTCCGTTCGTCCGCGGCCTCCACGACGTCGCGTAATTCGCGCAGGACATATTTGTCGTCGCCGGCCTTGAGCCGGCCGAGGTTGAGGACGACATCGATCTCCTGCGCGCCGTCATCAATGGCCGCCTCGGTTTCAAAGCGTTTAACGTCGCCGGACATGGCGCCGAGCGGGAGACTGACGGCGCAACCGACCTTCACCTCGCTGCCCTCCAGAAAATGGCACGCGGCGACGATCCACGAGCCATTCACGCTGACACTGTGAAATTTGTGTTCGCGCGCCTCGGCGCAGAGCTTTTCAATGTCCTGGAGGGTGGCGTCCGCCCGGACCAGGGTATGGTCAATGAACCGGGCCAGGGCGTCGAGGGTGGTTGGCAACGACATGAGTGAAGGGGCAGCCATTGGTCAAACGCCAATGGGATGCCAGGCGGTCTTGAATTCAACTGTGTCGAGGATCCAATACGGGTTCTCAACTTTTACGGTAAACCAATCTGCCGGGGCGAGCGATCGGCGAGCATAACGTTTCAGATTGATGGCCGTGCCGGCTTGCAATTTCGCGCTCAACTCCGCATCGTCCACACCGTCCACAATGGCGTTGACATCCAGATGGCTCGCGATGTGCGGAATGAGTTCGGCCCGTTTGCCGGTGAGGAGGTTGACCACACCGCCGGGCAGGTCGCTCGTGGCCAGGATTTCAGCGAACGTGGCGGCCGGCAGCGGAAATTTCTCCGATGAAACCACGATTGCCGTGTTGCCGCTCAAAATCACCGGTGCAACGAGCGACACCAGCGCCAGCAGCGACGGCTCGTCCGGCGCGAGCACCACGACCACGCCGGTCGGCTCCGGGGTGGTAAAATCAAAATGCGATGTGGCCACGGGATTCACGCTGCCGAAGATCTGCTGATACTTGTCCGTCCAGCCGGCGAAATGCACCAGCCGGTCGATGGCCAGCGTCACTTCGCGCCGGGCGGCGGCCGCGCGGATGCCGGTGGAACGGGCAATTTCATTCACCAGTTCGCCCGCGCGGTTTTGCAGCATCTCGGCGGCGCGATAAAGAATCTGCCCGCGATTGTAAGCCGTGGCCTTGCTCCAACCGTTTACCGCCGCGCGCGCGGCGGTCACGGCATCGCGGAAATCCTTGCGCGAGGCGTGGGCAAAATTATCGAGGTGCACGCCGGCTGCCGACTTCGCGGCCAGATAACGTCCGCTCTCGCTGCGCGGAAACTTGCCACCGATGTAGAGCTTGTAGGTTTTTTTGACGTCGAGTCGTGTGCTCATGGTTCGAGTTGTAAGAGCATTATCAATCCAGCCGGCTGTAGGCCGCCAGGCCTTGCAAGCCGCCTTCGCGGCCGAAGCCGCTTTCCTTGTAGCCGCCAAACGGGCTGGTCGGATCGAACTTGTTGTAGGTGTTGGCCCAGACGACACCGGCGCGGAGCTGGCTGACGATCTTGAAAATCTTGCTGCCTTTGTCCGTCCACACGCCGGCGCTCAGGCCATAGGGCGTGTTGTTCGCGCGTTCAACGGCCTCTTCCGGGGTGCGGAACGTCATCACGCTCAATACCGGCCCGAAGATTTCCTCCTGCGCCACGCGATGCGAGGCTGTGACGCCGGTGAGGAACGTGGGCGGATACCAATAGCCGCGCGCGGGCAGCGGGCAGCGCGATTGAACCACCTCGGCCCCTTCGTCCGCGCCGCTCTGGACCAGCTCCCGGATTTTTTCCAGCTGGGGCTTGTTGTTGATGGCGCCGATGTCGGTGTTCTTGTCCAGCGGGTTGCCCAGACGCAAGGTCTGGATGCGGTCGCGCAGTTTGCGGACGACCGTCGGGAAAATGCCTTCCTGCACCAGCAATCGCGAGCCGGCGCAACAGACGTGGCCCATGTTGAAATAAATCCCCGCGATGATGCCCTCGATGGCCTGATCGATCGGCGCGTCCTCGAAAATGATGTTCGCCGCCTTACCGCCGAGCTCGAGCGTGATCCGCTTGCCCGTGCCGACGACCATCTGCGCGAGCTGCTTGCCGACATCCGTCGAACCGGTGAACGCGATTTTGTTCACGTCGGGGTGCTGGACAATGGCCGTGCCGGTTTCCCCCACGCCCGTGATGACGTTGACGACGCCATCGGGCAATTCCGCCTCCTGGAAAATCTGCGCCAGCCGCAACAGCGTCAGGCTGGTCGTTTTGGAAGGCTTGATGACGACGGTGTTGCCGCAGCAAAGCGCGGGGGCAATTTTCCACGCGGCCATGAGCAGCGGGAAATTCCAGGGAATGATCTGGCCGGCGACGCCCAGCGGCCGCGGGGTACGGCCGGGAAAAGCATAGTTCAGCTTGTCCGCCCAGCCCGCGTGATAAAAGAAATGCGCGGCCACCAGCGGCAGATCCACGTCGCGCGTTTCTTTGATGGGTTTGCCGCCGTCCATGGATTCCAGGACGGCCAGTTCCCGCATCTTTTCCTGGATGATGCGGGCGATGCGATAAAGATATTTGCCGCGCTCGCGGCCCGGCATTTTGCCCCAGACTTTTTCATAGGCTCGCCGTGCCGCCTTGACGGCCTTGTCCACATCCGCCGCGTCGCCGTGGGCGATTTCGGTGAGTTTTTCTTCCGTGGCCGGGTTGATGGAAGGGAAATGTTTCCCGGATTGTGGTTTCACGAATTTGCCGTTGATGAACAACTCATGGCGGGGCGCGATGAGGTAATTTTTGGATTCCTCCGGTGCGGGCGCGTAGTCCCATTTGTCGCCGAAATTCAGCCGGCGTTCGCGCAGCGGAACCACCGGATGCCCGTTTTGTAATCCGGCCCGCGATTTGCGTCCGGCGATTTTTAGAGCGTTAGGTTTGGTTTTCACGGTAAAGAAAAGTAATCAGAACCCTGGTAGTTTCCGTCCACGGTCCTGGCGATTTGCATGAGCACGTCGTTGACGAGCGTGCTGGCGCCGAAGCGGAACCGGTCGGGCGTGAGCCAGTCGTCGCCCAGAGTTTCCTTGACCATCACGAGGTAGGCGAGCGCCTGTTTGGCGTTGCGGATGCCGCCGGCAGGCTTCATGCCGATGCGGACGCCGGTGGCAAAGAAGTGATCACGGATGGCTTCCAGCATTACCAGGGTGACGGGCATGGTGGCGGCCGGCTGGATTTTACCGGTGCTGGTCTTGATAAAATCCGCGCCTGCCTGCATGGCAATTTCGCTGGCCAGGCGGACGTTGTCGTAGGTGACGAGCTCGCCGGTTTCGAGAATCACCTTCAAATGCGCCGGGCCTGAGGCTTCCTTCACAGAGGCAATTTCGTCGAAAACCTTCGCGTAATCGCCGTCGAGGAATGCGCCCCGGTCGATGACCATGTCAATTTCGTCTGCGCTGTCGCCCACGGCGCGGCGGACTTCGTCGAGTTTGGTGCGGAGCGGGTATTGACCGCTGGGAAAACCGGTTGCCACCGATGCCACTTTTACCGGCGAACCGTCGCCCAGAAATTTCCGCGCATATTTGACCATGTTCGGATAAACACAGACTGCGGCGCATGGCGGCACGCCGTATTTCGGCGCGGCGGGCTGGAGCGCTTTGCGGCAGAGATAGGCGACCTTGCCCGGGGTGTCCTTGCCCTCGAGCGTGGTCAGATCCATCATCGAAATCGCCAGCTTGAGGCCGGCGAGCTTGGCGCTGGTCTTGATGCTGCGTTTGGCAAAGGCGCCCGCGCGTTCCTCGACCATCACCTGGTCCACCGTGGTTTGCGGGGTGATCCGCCTTTGCGTCGCGGCAACGGGAGGGAAAGTCGCCGAGCGGAGCGTCGGGGTTTGCCCGCCTGGTCTCAACCGTGCCGAGGTTTTCATGCGGTTTAAATCTGAAGGCGGAATGACCCGGCGTCAATGCAGTTTCAAGCGGCCGCGCACCCCGGGGAATGCCCGCTAAATAGGGAGCAATTTGATTTGCTCGCTTTCCTTGACGATGGCTTCGCCGAGGGTTTGCGACTGGCTCCGCCGGCGTTCGATGATGTGCTTGTCGAGCACAGGATCGTAGGAGACGGGATATTTCCCGTCATAGCAGGCCATGCAGAACGATTCCGGCGCCTTGCCGGTGGCCTTGACCATGCCGGCCTGCGACAGATAGTGCAGCGAATCGGCGTTCAGGTATTTGCGGATTTCATCCACACTGTGATTCGCCGCCATGAGTTTGCTGCGGTCGGGAAAATCAATGCCATACACACACGGGTTCTGGTGCGGCGGGCAACTGACCACGACGTGAACCTCCCGGGCCCCCGCCTCCTTGAGCGTCTTCACGCGGGTCTTGCACGTCGTGCCGCGCACGATGGAATCGTCCACGATCACGACGCGCTTGTCTTTCACGAGCGAGGCGATGAGGTTCAGTTTCACGCGCACGTCAAAGTCGCGGATGAGCTGGGTCGGCTGCAGAAAACTGCGCCCGACATAGTGGTTGCGGATGAACGCCATCTCAAACGGGATGCCGGATTCCTCGGAATAGCCCATCGCCGCGCAGACCCCGCTGTCGGGCACCGGGATGATGAGGTCCGCTTGCACACGATGTTCGCGGGCAAGCTGGCGGCCCATTTCCTTGCGGACTTCGTAGACGCTCCGGCCGCCGATGACGCTGTCGGGGCGCGCGAAATAAACGTATTCAAAAATGCAGAACGCCCGGTGCTGGTGTTCGGGAAAGGCCTGCACGCTCAGCAATCCCTTTTCATTGATGATGACGATTTCGCCCGGCTCCACGTCGCGGATGAACTCGGCATGAATCTGGTCGAAGGCCACCGATTCGCTGGCCAGCACGTAGGCCCCGTCCACCCGGCCGATGGAAAGCGGGCGAAATCCGTAAGGATCGCGCGCGCCGATCAATTCCTTTTCCGTCATGATGACGAGCGAGTAGGCGCCTTCGATGCGGCGAAGCGTTTGCGCGATCGAATTTTCCACGCCGCCGAGCGTTGGCTGCGCGAGCATCATGATGATGATTTCGCTGTCCACCGTCGTTTGAAAAACCAGCCCGCGGCTTTCGAGATCGTCGCGGAGCTGCGCCGCGTTGGTCAGGTTGCCGTTGTGGGCGACGGCGATCTGCCCGCGCATGCAATCCACCGTCAACGGCTGCGCATTGCGGAGATTCGAAGTGCCGGTGGTGGAATAGCGCGTATGGCCAATGGCCAGGTTGCCGACGAGATCGTGCAGGATTTTCGGGTTGAATACCTGCGGCACGAGCCCCATGCCGTGATGCTTGAAAAATTTCCCGTCGTGGCAGGTGACAATGCCGGCGCTCTCCTGGCCGCGGTGTTGCAGCGCGTAGAGCCCATAGTAGGTGAGTTCGGCGGCATTCGGATGACCGAAAATGCCGAACACGCCGCAATAATGTTTGGGGTAGTTTTGCTGCATCACTTACTCGCCTTACTCGCCCATCGCCCGCGCCGCTGAAGTATTGCAGAGAAACAGATGGGGCGCAAGGTTTTCACGTCCGGTCATTGACAGGTTTTCATCAGATGATATAACCGTTATCAAGCCACTGCGAAAATGGTTGAGACGACCCCGGCCCATGACCAGTCGGGTCGGACACTGAAGTAGTGCCAATTAAATTTTCATCGGTCGGTCCCATAGCCAACCCGGTTTGCCGCGCAGACGTCAGGCCGGGCTTATTCTTGGTTGCCGTCGCCGTGCTTGGGTTGTCTTGGGCCGCCTCGGCTCAGCCAACGAATGTCCCCGTCGCTGCGTGGTCGGTTGAAGAAGTTCGCCTCGGGCCCTTTGACAGCAAAAAAGTTGATGGAATTTTGAGTCCTGGCAGTCGTCACCTGGCGTTCATCATTCGCCAGGCTCATAAACAATATGTCGTCGTGGATGGCCGGGCGGCCGAGACCGGGTACGATCGAATCTGGCCGAAATCCCTGCGGTTCAGTGCCGATGGCGAACACGTGCGGTATTTGGCCAGGACAGACGCAAAACAACTGGTGGTGGTCGACGACCGTTCCGGGCCGAAGTATGACTGGATCGACACCGATTCCATCTGTTTCAGCCCGGATGGCCAACACCTGGCCTATGTCGCCGCGCAAGCCGGCGGGCACTGCGTCGTGATGGATGGCAAAGCCGGCGCCGAATATCGCAGGATTCCGGCCCCATCGTTGGTCTTCAGTCCCGACAGCCAGCACCTGGCGTATGTTGGTATAAAGAACCACAATCTGGTGACGGTCATGGATGGTCAGCCCGGGCCTGAATACCACAGTTTCATGTACGGGCTTCCCCGGTTCAGCGCCGACAGTAAGCACATGGCCTATGTGATGTGGCATGGCCTCAAACCGTCGGTGGTGTTGGATGGCCGGCCGGATATTGAGTACGACGATATCGGGCTTGGCATGCCGAAGTTTAGTCCGGACGGCTCGCACCTGGTGTACGCCGCCAAAAAAGGCAAAAAGTCGATACTCGTACTGGATGGCCATCCGATTGCCGAATGCGGTGGAATCGGTGAAGGCGACCCGAAATTCAGTCGCGATGGCAAACGGCTGGTGTACATGGCGAAATCTGGCAAAAAATATGTCGTGGTTGTCGACGGCCAGGCGAGTCCGGAATACGACAATATCGGCGCCGGTGACCCGATTTTTAGCGCTGATGGCCAGCACGTAGCTTATTCGGTCCGCGAGGGTGCCAAGTGGTTCGTGGTGCTGGATGGTCAGGTCGGGACCAAGTACGACGGCATTTTCGAAGGCAGCCCGATCTTCAGTGCCGACGGCCGGCATATAGCTTATGCGGTTGTGCATGGCGCACACTCGTTGGTTGTGGTGGATGGGCAAGCCGGTGCCGAATACGATGGCATTCTGAAAGGCGCTCCGGTTTTTGACCCGACGGGCCAACACGTCGCCTATGGGGGCAGGGAAGGTAAAAAGTGGGCGATGGTAGTCGACGGCCAGGCCGGAGTGAAGTGTGACGGATTGCTCAGCCGGGGACCGGTGTTCAGCGCTGACGGCACCCGCCTGGCGTATGGCGCCCAAAACGGCAAGAAGTATTTGGTGGTGGTCGACGGTGAGGCCGGACCGGAATACGATCGAATTTTGAAGGGCAATCCGATCTTCAGTCGCGACGGTCGGCACGTTGCCTATGGCGCCCAGAAAGGCAAGCAGTGGTTCGTTGTGATCGATGGCGAGTGCGGACCGGAGCTCGACTGGCTCGGTCCGTTGCAATTCGATGATGATGGCGTTCTGGAATATCTCGCCGACAAGGAACAATCGCTATATCGCGTAAAACACGTTCTGGCTGGAAAAGCCCGATAAGACAGTCCCGAAAAATCAACGGACCGCTTTTCAAACCGGCAAGTACGGCCTGAGTTTTTCCAACAGTTCTTCCGGGAGGCGCTTCGGTTTTTCGTTGACGCTGGTGCAGGCGTGGAAGGTCTCCGCTTCCAGCACCGGCTTGCCCTGCGGGTTCAGGATGCGGTGCCCGAAATTCAATCGCACACGCTCAATGGCTGTCGGCCAGACTTCAATGGCCAGGAGGTCGTCGTAGCGGGCGGGCAATTTGTAACGCAGGCGGGCTTCGATGACGGGGAAAATGACGTCGCGCTCCTGCCATTGCAGAACGGTTGAGCCGAGCGAACGGATGAATTCGCCGCGCGCGGCTTCCAGCCAGTCGAGGTAGCGCGAGTGATAAACGTGGTTGCCGATGGTGCAATCGGCATAACTGACGCGATAAGGATGGCGAAACGGGGCGGCCATGGGCGCAGCGTAGAGGGCATCGGCGAAAGTTCAACGCCGAAAAACGGTTGCACGAACGGTTTTTCGGGGTATGTTGCCCGCATGTATTGGCAGCAGCCAGTTTCGCTGATGATTGTGGCGGTCGTGGCCGGAATGTTTTTATGGGGGCGATTGCGCCGCCGCAAATTCAGTTTTGCGCGTGATACGCACTGCGGCTGTGCGGCGCAGGGGCAGCCAGGGACGAAAAGCTCCATTGTTTTTCACGCGCGCAAAGGCGAGCGGCCCGCGGTGACGGTCAGAATGAAATAAGTTTCGCGAACTTGCCAAGCCTGTTTTTATAGGATATTATCTTCTATCATGGCAGTCACCAAAGTCAGTTCCACTATGCATTTCATTCCCCGGGGCTCAGCAGTGGGTGGGCGTGGGGGCGCGGCCAGCGGCCGCTGGATTCCCAACACGGACGTCTATGAATCCGACGCCGGCCTGGTTATCAAGGTGGAACTGGCCGGGATGAAGAGTGAGAATCTCGAGATCACCGTCGAGGGCCACCGGTTGCGCATCAGCGGCAGCCGCCCGGATGTTTGTCGCGCGCATAAATGCAATTTTCTGGTCATGGAAATCAGCTATGGACCGTTTGAAAGCGTGCTGGATCTGCCGTCCGGATATGATCTCAGCCAAGCCAAGGCCGTTTACGTGAACGGTTTTCTGCGGATCGATGTGCCCTTGGCACATCAATTGCAGACCAAAAGCACGAAAGTTCCAATTGCCGAAGGAAATTAGCCGCGCACGAATCTTTTCCTGTGCGACGGCCTCTTAATTGTATAGTTGTTATACGACGATGACCTCGCCGGAGACAGAATTTGTCAGTATTCTGGGCGGCGCCGAGAAATCGGACGCACCGTCCCGCATCTCCGCGCGTTCATTGCCGGAAAATCTGCCCATCCTCGGCCTTTCCGACATTGTGATTTTTCCCGGCGCCGTGGTGCCCCTGCTGGTGGAAACCGGTCCGAGCCTGAAATTGATTGACGACATTGTTGCCGGCGACCGCCTGCTCGGCGCGGTGTTGCAACGCAAACCCGAGGTGGTCGAACCCCAGCCCGAGGATTTGTACGAGGTGGGCTGCGTGTCGCGGCTGGCCAAGATGGTGAAATTTCCCGATGGCACGGCGCGCATGCTCGTCGAGGGCTTGTGGCGCATCCGCGTCAAGACCTATACGCCGCCCGCGCCGTATTTGCGCGCGAGTTACGAATTGTTGCGGGATGAGACCGAGGATTCCGTCGAGCTGCAGGCCATGCTGCGCAACGCGCACCGGCAATTCGAGGAAATCGCCCGGATGTCCACCGCGCTCTCGGACCAGGTCAAGGTCGCCGCGCTGAACACCGAACATCCCGGCCATTTCGCCGACCTCATTGCCGCCAACCTGAACCTCGGACTGGACGATCGCCAGCGGCTGCTCGAAACCATCTCCGTCCGCGAGCGGCTGCAAAAACTTCTGCCCTTGCTCAACCGCGAGCAGGAGGTGTTGACGCTCAGTTCGAAAATTCAAAGCGACGTTGCGTCGTCCATCGCCAAGACCCAGCGCGATTTTTTCCTGCGCGAACAGATGCGCGCGATCCAGCGGGAGCTGGGCGAGGGCGAGGCCGGCACCGGGGAAATCAAAACGTTGCGCGAAAAAGTCGAGCAGACGGTCATGCCGGACGAGGCCCGCAAGGCGGCCGAACAGGAGCTCGAACGCCTGCAGCAAACGCCGCCGGCCGCCGCCGAATACGCCGTGGGCCGGAATTATCTCGACTGGATCCTGAGCATGCCCTGGGAAAAATCCACCGAGGACAAGCTGGATTTGAAGGCCGCGGAACGGATTTTGAACGAGCAACATTTCGGCCTCGAAAAGGTCAAGGACCGGCTGCTCGAATTCATCGCCGTCATCAAACGCCGCAAGCAAATCAAGGGGCCCATCCTTTGCCTGGTTGGCCCGCCCGGTGTCGGCAAGACCTCCCTCGGCAAAAGCGTTGCCGATGCGCTGGGCCGAAAATTTGCGCGCATCGCCCTCGGCGGCATGCGCGACGAGGCGGAAATCCGCGGCCACCGGCGCACTTATGTCGGCGCGATGCCCGGGCGCATCATCCAGACGCTGCGCCGCGCGGAAAGCCGCAACCCGGTCATTTTGCTCGACGAACTGGACAAGGTGGGGGCGGATTTTCGCGGCGACCCGGCCGCCGCGCTGCTGGAAGTGCTCGACCCGGCCCAGAACCACACATTCACGGACCATTACCTGGACCTGCCGTTTGACCTGTCGCGCGTGCTTTTCATCACCACCGCGAACTGGCTGGAGCCCATCCATCCCGCGTTGCGCGACCGGCTGGAAGTCATTGAACTGCCCAGCTACACCGAGTCCGAGAAATTGCAGATCGCCAAGCGTTATCTGGTTCCGCGCCAGATTGAGGAGCATGGCCTCACCCGGCGGGACGTAAAAATTACCGACCCCGCCCTGCGCCGGCTCATCCGCGAATACACTCGCGAAGCCGGGGTGCGGCAGTTGGAGCGTGAAATCGCCGCACTCTCGCGCAAGGCGGCACGCAAGATTGTCTCCAAGAACGGCTCGGCCATGGCGGTGAAACTCGATGCCGATGTATTGAAGGACTACCTGGGCCATGCGCCGTACATTGCGGAAACGGCGGAGAAGATCACCGAGTACGGCATTGCCACCGGCCTGGCCTGGACGCCGTTCGGCGGCGATGTTTTATTCATCGAAGCGACGCGGATGCGCGGGCGGGGCAATTTGATGCTGACCGGTTCGCTGGGCGAAGTGATGAAGGAAAGCGCGCAGACGGCCATGAGTTATTTGCGCAGCCAGTCCAAGATGCTCGACCTGGATTTGAGCAATTACAACAAATTTGACATTCACATCCACGTGCCCGCCGGCGCGACACCCAAGGATGGCCCAAGCGCGGGCGTGACGATTGTCGCGGCGCTGGCTTCGCTGCTGACGAAGCGCCGGGTACGTTTCCGGCTGGCGATGACCGGTGAAATCAGCCTGCGCGGCCGCGTTTTGCGCGTTGGCGGCGTCAAGGAAAAGGTGCTGGCGGCCTCGCGGTTTGGCATCAAGGAACTCATTTTGCCGGAACAAAACAAATCCGACTGGCTGGACGTTCCGTTGGAAGTCCGCACTAAACTCAAGGCGCACTTTGTCCAACACATTGCCGATGTCCTCCGTCTGGCGTTGGAGGAGAAATGAGGTTGCGGTTCGCGCTGTTGGCGCTGGGCGGGCTGACTGCCTGCGGTGCAGTAGCGGCGCCGACCAATGAATTGTCCGATGCACAGGTTCAAGGCCGCAAATTGGCGCAGCAACTTTTGGAACAGCGTCCCGCCACCAATTTTGTCCAGATCGGCACTTTGAAAATCCGTGACCCCAAAGGCCGGCGTTCCGAAATTCCCATCCGGTTTCAAACCATTACGGCTGCATTTTCCTGGACGGCTGTTTACGAAACGACTCTCGAATCGAACCAGGTCCATTTGCTGGTCACTCATGAGGAAAGCAAGCCAAACCGGTACGAACTCCGCGCCGGCCCGCCTGCGGGGCTTCATTCGCCAAAAACTTTAAGCGGGAATGAGGCCATGATTCCCTTCGCCGGTTCGGATTTCTGGGCGGCGGATTTTGGCCTGGAATTCCTCCATTGGCCGGAGCAGAAATTGGTCAAGCAGGGGGTGTGGAATGGCCGTGGGTACAGTATTTTGGAAAGCATCAACCCGGATCCATCCACGAACGGCTACTCGCGCGTGGAATCGCGGATCGACAGCGAGAGCTTCGGCATCCTCCATGCCGAGGCTTACGATGTTAGGGGCGACAAGTTGAAGGAATATGACACCAAGAAACTTAGGAAGGTGAACGGTCTGTGGCAGGTGGAGAGCATGGAAATTGGCAATGTTCAGACTGACTCACGGACGCAGCTCAAATTCGACTTGAACCAGGAGTGATGGAAGGTTGCCGCAGTTCTGCCGGCTTCAAACCACGTCCGGTGGATAGCTTGGTGATAAATTGCGAACAAGTCAGCCGGCCACATGCTTGACATGAACACGTTGGCGGGTCAGTCTCGCGCGAGACGTATGAATGCAAGCCTGCGCCGGAATTTTCTGATTGTTTTTGCCTGTTACACCCTTGGTCCGGGAGTTTTTGCCCAGACCAATTCCGCCCTGCCGCCGGACGCGGCGAACGGCTTTCTCCAAATCCAGCAACAGCTGCACGACACCCAGCTGGCCTTGGAGCACAACCGGCAACAGCTCGAGGCCGAAGCCAAGCGCAATGCCGAGGAAATGGCCGCCCGGATCGAGGCCCTGCAGCAGGTCATTGCCGCCCAGCGGCAGACTGAGGTCAACGCGGTGCAAAAGACCCAGCAATTGATATTGATCGTGGGCGGGACCTTCGGGGCCATCGGCCTGGCGGTCCTGCTGGTGATGGCTTATTTGCAATGGCGCGCCGTCTCACGGCTGGTCGAATTGTTTTCCCTGCGTCAGGGGGAGTTTTCCCTGGACCACGGCCGCGTTTCCCCTTCCCTGGTGGCCGACGCGACGGTGGACCAGTCCAACGCGCGGTTGTTCAGCATGGTGGATCACCTGGAACGGCGCATTCTGGAACTGAAACAGGCCACGCGCGCGCCGTTGCAGGAACCCGTTGTCCCCGCGAGGCATGAAACCAACGGCGTGCCAAATGGCGCGCCGAAAACTTCCAGCGACCGCGATGAGTGTGTTGCCAACCTGATTGCCGAGGGCCAGTCGCTGCTGGCCGCCAACGAACCGCAAAAGGCGCTGGAGTGTTTTGATGTGGCGCTGGGGCTGCATCCGAAGCACGCCGAAGCCCTGGTCAAAAGAGGCGGTGCGCTCGAAAAACTGGGCCGGCTCGACGAGGCCATTGCCTGTTACGACCATGCGATCGAGGCGGACGGCGGAATGACCATCGCCTATCTTCACAAAGGCGGACTATTCAACCGCCTGTCGCGTTATGACGAGGCGTTGCAGTGCTACGAGCGGGCGTTGCAGACCCAGGAGAAAAAGGCGCCGGGCGAAAAAGCCGTCGCGTAGGTCAGTTGAATCCGAGCCGGGGAACGGCGCGTTCCGCCTCGATTTGCTGGCGGATCATTTCGATTTTAAGCTTCAACAATTCGCGGTTTTCCTCATTGCGCACCGTGAGTTCCTTTTCCAGTTCCTGGATGCGCGTTTCATAGGCACGCAGGCGTTCGTGCAACGGCGTTTGCAGTTCATCCAGGCGCTGCACCAGCGTGGCGATTTCGAGGGCGGCGGTCCGCTGGGCTTGAATCAGTTCGCTGCGCTGGGCAACCAGTTCCTGAACGAGCGCCTCTTTGATCACGCGCGCCAGGTGCGGGGCAAATTCGGGCTGGACCATCACCTGGTTTTGCGGCCGCAGATCCATGGCGCCCATCGGCAATAATGTTCCCCGTCGCCGTTGCCGCCATTGCTGCCAGAGCACCAGCACGGACATGGCGGAAATTCCTCCCAACGCCACGGCCAGCCATAAATTATGCGTACGCGCTTTCAAGACCTGTCCCTGGATACTGAGCGCCTGGTCCTGAAGTCGCAATAACTGCTCATGCTCGGTCTGCGCCTGCGCGCGCGCCTGCTGGGCTTGCTCCCGTTCCAGTTGTGCCCGAGCCTGTTCTTCCTGGGCGTGTTGCTGCGCGCGTTGGGCCAGATCGCGTTCGGTGGCAACCTGTCGGTCGAGCAGGCTGGACGCGATCTTGTCGTGCAACTGGTCGAGGGCCGCCTTGGCTTTGGCGTCAATCACCTGGCCATGACGCACGATGATTTCTCCGGCATTGTAATGGTTGACGACCACCAGCTGGCTGGTCTCGCGGTCACGGATCCGTTGCGTGAGAGTGATGTCGGGACTGCAATTGGGCGCGAGGAAGTTTCCCAAAGCGCGCGCCAGAGCCTGTTCATTGTCCGGGAATTCGCGGCGCAGCAACATGCGCAGGCGCGTGAGGGTGGTGAGGCTTGATCCGGTGATGAGTTTGCCGTCTTGTTCCGCGGTTTCAAGGGTTATCGGCTCATCCGGTCCTTCCACGGGCACAAGGCGCAAAGTTTCCCCCAGCGCAAAACCGGCCGGCAGAGCGTCGGAACAGATGGGGCGGTGCATCATTTTCATCAAGGAGCCGAGGAACTGGCTCTGGGTCTCCTCTCCCGCATCTCCGCGCGCCCAGGTGCCCGCCAGGGTCAGGCTGACGGGAAAAAACTTGCCGGGGGTGTTGAAGGCCGCGACGAATTTGCCGAACTCGGGTGAGCCAATTTTTCGATCGTCGAGCGGCGGCGAAAAATTTCCTTTCAGCGCGGCCAGGAAATCTGAACGGGTGGCGGCAAAGGCCGACCGGAAATCAGTCGCCACGACGTTGGTGGCCAGGTCCGGATAGCTGCGGAAGATTGCCGGGGTCTTGGATGTCTCCACTGCCCGGCGCGCCATTGTGGCGTCGGGATTGATTACATCCAGCGCCATCGGGGTGGTGAGGTCCTCCTCGGCGGTTTCACCGAGGCGATAGGCCGCCAGGTCCTTGGCTTGCAGCGGGATAAATGGCAGCCAGGTGATGACGCCGACCAGGCAGAAGCCGAAGGTGGATTTTACCATAAAAATGATTTTTGATCGGCGAGCAGCCGGTCATCCGACCATAGCGTCGCGCGCCAGGCGACCAGGTCCCCGAAAGTTTTATAGTCCGGGCCGGCCAGGGTCAGGGAAGTCCAGCTGCGAAAAAATCCGGGAGTGACCGGCTGTTCGAGCGCGATCTGGCGCGGCAAACTGTTGGTGCCCACACCGCGGAGTTCGATGCGCAATTTCAGATTCGCGCTTCCGGCGCCGGATGCCTTCCATAAAACATCAAAGCGCAGGGCGGAAATCTCATTGGTGTGCTGGCGCAGGTAAACCTGGTAGGCGTCCCGGTCGTAAAGGCTCGGGGAAAGTGCGTCGCGACCCTGCGAATTGAGCAGCAGCGGCAAAACTTTGATGACGCTGCCGGTGACGGCATCGGATGCGAAGCCGGCTGCCAGCGAGCCGAGCAGAAGCAGGGCCACAAAAAACCTGCGCATGCCGGAACATTAACGGCCGGCGCGGCAAATTCAACTCCGAATTCGTCATTTCCAATAAAAACTCAAAACCTGGATGTCCAATCCCGAATTGCGGTAGAGGATGGCGACGTACTCGCGCTGGTAGTCGCCGATTTGCGCGGTGACGTGAACCTCAAAAGTGAGGCTGCGCACGGTGCAGAGGTTGCCCAGTTGGGAAGCGAATTGCGGACTCAGGCCGGTAGCGGAGAGCTGGCCGACCGTCCGATACGGCACATCGTCTTCGTTGCCTTCCATGCCATCGGGACCGGCGCGTTGCTGGACGATGGCCGCGGCGGTGGCGGCATCCACCCCGGGAATCATCTGCAGGACATTCGTGTCGGCGGTATTGATGTTGATCCGGCCGGACGAAACCGGCGTAAAAATATTCACCAGACCGAACGGATAATCCGGCGCCTGCCCGGGCGACGTGCCAAAGCCGAGTTTGTGCTGGAAGACGGAAGGGGGATGATTCGTCGCGTTGCTGCCCCAATACATTTCCTGCGTCACCCCCTTGACCAGCAGCAGTTCGGACAGGTTGTCGATCGGCGCGTTTTTGGCGTAGTAAGGCACGGCCAACCCCTGGTAATAATCGCTCTCCGCCCCCGCGGCCCGCGGTGCATCATCCGGGTCAATCCAGTCCAGAATCGAATCAGAGACGACCGAAATCTCGCTCGCATCCACGCCCATGAGCGTCAGCGCCTGCTGGATGGCCTGGGCATTGGCGGTGTTGATGTTCATCTTGCGTTCGAGGTCGATGATCTTGACGGTAACGGTTCCGTCGCCCACCGGAAAATGATCTATCGACAAACCACAGAGTGCGCTGTTGCTGGTGTTGATGTCGCCGGTGCCACCGGCCCAGACTTGATTCAATGAATCGTACGGCTCGTTCGGGATGGTCAGTTGTTGCGAAAGGACATAACGCGCCAGTTCCACGCCGGAACGCCCCAGCCAGAGCAACTGTTGCTCTGAATCCGCGTTTTGGGCGAGCCGGGCCTCGACTTTCATGGAAAGCGCGAATCCCGCTGCCAGGGCTGTCATCACGAAAATGGCAATCATCGCCATGATGAGCGCCATGCCGGTGGAGTCGTTGCGCCGGCAGATCTTCATTGCATGCCTCCGGGGCTGCCTGGATGCGGGCCGCCAGGATGTGGGCCGCCTGGGCCTGGACCACCTGGGCCTGGGCCGCCAGGATGCGGGCCTCCTGGGCCTGGACCACCTGGGCCTGGGCCGCCTGGGCCTGGGCCGCCCGGCCCACCACCGCCGCCACTTCTTGGCGTCTGCAAAAAACTGGGCAACATCATCGAGGGTGTGGCAATGGCGCGCGTGATGACGAGGCCCGGCGTCCCGTTGCGGGAATCGCTGGTGCCGCCCAGCGCGAGGGTGACGCGGATGATGGGTGGAATGGAATTGGTGTCGTCCCATTCGCCGATCCAGGCCTGATTATTAGTGTCCAGGCATTCGACAACGAAATCCTGTACGTTGTGAGCCAGCACTAACGGATAGCTTTGTTCGTCCGAATCCACGTCCATTAGCAGCGGATTCTGTCGCAGGACCAGGTTTTTCCCCCCGTCTGCCCCCGGTTCGAGGGTGAACGTCAGCCGCCGCAGATTAAAATCACCAAACCGGCCGTTGCGCGGGAAGACAGCCGGGACCCGCGCCACAAAACTCAGCATCGGCTGGTCGCCGTTTTGGACGATGAAGCTGTAGTAGGACAGGGAGGCCTGGAATGACTGGACACACATGAGCGAATCTTCAATGGTCCGCACGGCA
>Ga0265320_10000894_pt1 | contig 22443 bp, 9 predicted proteins | sample 4827metaG_FD_202087 | JGI IMG/M metagenome (GOLD analysis project Ga0265320, IMG submission 202087) | Rhizosphere microbial communities from Carex aquatilis grown in University of Washington, Seatle, WA, United States - 4-8-27 metaG | ecosystem: Host-associated > Plants > Roots > Rhizosphere >...
GCCAACGACAAGCTGGCCACCCCGGAACTGACCACGCAGGGCATCCTGAAGAAAATGAAGGTCAAAGTGGTTTGCACCACGGATGACCCGGTGGACAACCTCGAACATCACCGTGCGTTTGCGGCCCTGGGCCATCCCACCCGGATGTTGCCCGCGTTCCGGCCGGACAAGGCGTTGACGGTCCATCAGCCCGCCGCATTCAACCCGTGGGTGGAACAGCTGGCTGCCGCCAGCAACGTGGACATCAACAGCTTTTCCGCCTTCGTTACCGCGCTTAAAAAGCGCCACGATTTTTTCCATTCCCAGGGTTGCCGGTTGTCCGACCACGGCATGAACCATTGTTTCGCGGATTTTTGCAGCGAGAAAGCCGCCGCCGACATTTTCGCCCGGGCGCGGCTCGGCGAAGTGGTTTCACCTCAGGAACACGGGCAGTTTGCGTCGTTCATGATGCTTTTTTTCGGCCGGCTGGATGCCGCCCGGGGCTGGACCAAACAGCTGCACCTCGGCGCGTTGCGAAGCACCAACACGCGGTTGCTCAAACAGCTCGGCCCGGATACGGGCTTCGATTCCATCGGGGATTGGCCGCAAAGTTCCGCGCTGGCGCTTTACCTCGACCGGCTGGACCAGGAAAATGCGCTCCCCAAAACGATCATTTACAACTTGAATCCCGCGGACAATTACGCCTTTGCCACGATGATCGGAAATTTCCAGGACGGCACGATTCCCGGCAAACTCCAGTTCGGTTCCGGCTGGTGGTTTTTGGACCAGAAGGAAGCCATGGAATGGCAGATGAATGCCCTGTCGAACCTCGGCCTGCTCTCGCGTTTCATCGGTATGATCACGGATTCACGGTCGTTCATGTCGTATCCGCGCCATGAATACTTCCGGCGCACGCTTTGTAATTTGATCGGCCGCGACGTGGAAAACGGCCTGATGCCTGATGAAGAAGAACTGATCGGCCCGATGATTCGCAACATCTGCTATGCCAACGCCAAACAATACATGGCGTTCCCGATGGGTGACGCCGTGGCTGACCGCCGGCGGTCGCCAGTGCGGGCAAAGTAGTGTCCGCCGACCCCCGGGTGATTAAGGCCAAAGTTTGCTCGTTTCGGAAAAGCAACCCGTCCCTGTCAGGTTGAATGCTTTTTTGTGACTGAAATTCAGCATCAAAGCGATGAAGCCCGGCTCGGTCCAAAGTGCATTTTTTTCAAATGTTTTTGCAAAGCTAATAACATGTAATAACTTCCCTTTACTCAACAATGGTGGTAGTTTTGTGTAGTAATTCACACGTTTGAACCCAGACAGTTGTGGTGGGTTTATTAATGCATTTGGGACGTGATGTGGATTTGCGGTTTGGTCGGCGTTGATTATATTGCATACAGAACTCTAAACTTTTGTGACCAGGCTTAAACATGCCATCCTGTCAAAAAAGATTTTCTCGTCCACGAGAAACCTGACCCCCTAGCCACCCGATTATGAATACATATCAAACTCAGCAAAATAAACTTCATCCCGATTTTCTGGCTGGTGCGTCAAACCGCCGGGCTTCAGTTCGGGCGGGGCGCGGTCAAGGATTTACCTTGATCGAGTTGCTCGTGGTCATCGCCATCATCGCCATCCTGGCGGCGTTGTTGTTGCCCGCCTTGTCCGCCGCAAAAGAGAGAGCCATGCGAGTTGCCTGCACGAACAACCTTAAACAAATTGGCCTTGCCACGGAAGTGTATTCCGGGGAGAACGCTGACTACCTTCCTCAAATCAGCTGGCACAATCCACCGCCTGGAACAGGAAATCCCTGGCAGACGTATGAGGCCTGCCGCCTGGCGGGCGTCGGAAGTCACTCGATTGTTGAAGGGCCTTATGGCCTGGGTCTGCTTTACTTTGGCAAGATGATTGCGGATCCGAAAGCCCTCTACTGTCCCAGTGTTAAGACCGGTAATTTCGCTTTCGATACGTACAACGACGTGGGGTGGCCCTGGCCTTCGATTCCACCCGGTTTCACCGGTGACAATCCGTACATTCGGTGCAGTTACAACTATTTCCCGCAGGCGAAGCAAACCGAGACGATCAACGATCCAAGTCTTCCCGCTCCTGCCATCGTGCCAGTCATAAAGTCGCGAAGTGATATAGTTTTAACAAGTCCCAATCCTGGAGATCCTGCCCAAAGTGCAACGACGTATCCGACACCACTTAAGAACAGTGATGTGGATATGACCAAAGCTGTGTCCACCGATGTATTGATGAACATGAAAGATATCAACCACAAGCTCGCCGGCGTGCCTGGCGGTGTGAATGCCCTTTTTGCGGATGCCCATGTCACTTTTACAACCGTGAGCGCAAATAGCAAAAGAGGAACGTATCAGGTATTCGACCCCAAATTGTGGGATGGATTTACCGGGATACCGGTCGGTAATAATCCGGCCGCTTTCCGAGTCATCATGAACGCGTTTACCCCTTGATTTTGCCCGGCACAAATTTCAAGTCAGCGGCCGAACAATAATCGCAATCGAAATCGTAACCCCAACCATACACTCATTATGAAACCCCCTATTAACCTCCAGATTCTGTTTGCACTTGTCTTGACTGCTGCCCTGCCGCTCACGGCGGGGGCACAGACAACAACCTTTTTCAGCGATGATTTCACCAGTGGCAGCGCCAGCACTGTCAATCAGCCGGATGCCACTCCCACTACCCATTCCACCAGCTATCAGGTCTATCTAAACGGCGCCCCCAGCACCAACACCGTCAATCCGACCTCCCTTACACTTGCCTTCCCGACCTCCACCAGCATTATCGGAGAGCTGGCGGGCCGGTTTACCAACTCACCGGTTCCGCTGGTGGCGGATGGTGATTTTCTTACGCTCACGGTGATCTTTACCAACACAGCCAATCTCCTTACCAATTCCTCCGGTAATTCCACCCTGAACGTCGGTCTGTATAACTCCGGCGGAGCGGCGCTCAATCAAGGTCCTACTATCTTGAACGCCCTGACTAATATCGCCAACACCGGTGGCAGCCAGGGTTGGATCGGGTACGTTTCCCGAATGTTCGCGAACGGCGGCAATGCGACCTGTTATACTCGCAACCCCCAGACCGCCAACGGGACATCAGCCCAGAACCAGGATTTGCTCTTTAACAATGCGAGCAGCACTGCAGGCTACAATCTTCCTACCGGCACAGTCCTTACCGGAGGGAACACCGTTTCGCCGGCGGCCGGGGTGATTACCTCCGGTCCGAGTTCGGTTTACACGCTGGTATTGTCCGCCGCCTTCGATACGCCAACGGGTGTCCTGGTCACCAATACCCTTTACTCCGGTGCCGGCACTGGCGGTACAGTGGTCTTCACGCAGACCAAGACGGCGACCAATACATCCTTTGTGACGAGCGGTTTTGATAGTTTTGCCATCGGTTGGCGCAATGCATCCTCGGTTTCGCAAGTTACCACCATGGACATTAATTCCATCACTGTCGTCGGCCATAGTACCGTTGTTACCGGACCTCCCCACATTGATTCACAACCCGTCTCGGCCAACATCCCGAGTGGTTCCGCCGGAGCCTTCTTTGTTTCCGCCACCGGATTCGGCGTGGGCTATCAATGGCATCGGAACGGGACCAATCTCCTGAATGGCGGCAATATTTCAGGTGCCAACAGCTCCATACTCGTGATTAACCCGGCGGGACCGGCTGACGTGGCCCCGTCAAATAACCCAAATGGTTACTATGTCACCGTTTCCGGCGCCGGCGGTTACTTTACCAATTCCGTAACCAACGCGCTGACGTTGACGACGGCAACCAATTTAATCTGGTCAGGCAATCTGACTACCTGGGATTTGAATAACACGGCCGATTGGTTGGACCCTCTCAGCAACCTGGTTCCGTTCAATTTTGGTGATCCCGTTACCTTTGATGATACCGGAGCCGGTGGCAATGTGAATTTGGCCGGCCCGTTCCTCAGCGCTGCTTCCGTTACGGTAAACAGCGCTTTTAATTACAACTTCGCATCCACCAGCAGCGGCAGTTTCGCCGGTCCGGGCAGTTTGACTTACTCGGGGCCCGGCCAGCTAACGATTGGTAATGTGAATACTTACACCGGTGGCACCTCTATCACCAACTCCGCCACCAAGATTTTGCTCCAAAATCTTAGCGGCCTGGGCAGCGGTCCCATAAACCTGGCCGCGCCGGCTGCGCAGATCGAAATTACGGTGGCTGGCGCCACAGGCGTTGGCATCGCTAGCGACGTCAATGTGGCCGATAATTTCGCGATCACATTTGATGCCGTCGGAACATTTTCGGGAGTGTTCAATGGCGATTGGTCGGGTACCGTCGGCAAAACCCTGACGTTGAATCCCAGCCCGACCAACACAGTGTTAAACCAGCGGGTGCGGCTTTTAGGCACCAACACGGTGTATAACGGGAACCTGGTGCTCAATGCGTCCTGTGTCACCGTGGCTAATTATCAAGGCAGCGGCAATCACATATTCAACGGCGTGGTTTCCGGCCCCGGACAGATGATGCAACGGGGTAACGGCCTCACGATTTTTAATGGTGCGAATACTTACTCCGGCGGCACAACTCCCACCACCGGTGCAATTGGATTCGGCATTGATTCGGTTGGAGCCGTTACTACCGGCCCGATCGGAACCGGCCCGTTGATTCTGGCTCCCGAAATTCCCAACCTGACCGGCAGCGGAGCGGTTCTCGCCTATGGCGGCGCCCGGACCATCGCGAACCCCATCCAATATCCCAGCGCGACCAACAATTTGACGTTGATCACCAGCGGGACAAACAATCTGACATTCAGCGGGCCGTACACCCTCAATGGCCTCGACGGCCTGGGTACCAATAACATCCGGACGTTTCAAGCGGACAACGCCGGCCTGACCACCATTTCCGGCGTGATCAGTGATGGCGGTTTGGCTTACGGCTTGACCAAGACTGGCACCAACACGTTGGCCTTGAGCAATACGGAAACTTATACCGGCCCGACGACTGTCTCGGCTGGCATCCTTCAGGTCAACGGCGCGCTTAATGCAGCCAGCACTGTCACGGTAACCACCAATGCGACGCTCGCGGGCACTGGCACCATCAACGGCGCGGTCACGATCACAAACGGCACGCTGGCGCCGGGGGCGGCTTCCATCGGGACCCTCAACCTCGCCAACAACCTGACCTTCACAGGAACGGGTGGCATGAAGGTCCGGGTCAATCGTTCCGGCTCCCAGGCTGATAAAGCTATAGTGGGCGGCACGCTCAGCAATGTCGGCACCGGCATCGTGACGGTGACCAACCTCGGTGCCACGCTCCAAGTAGGCGATACCTTCACCTTGTTTAGCACGTCGGTGGCCGGTGGCGGCGCGTTGACCGTGACCGGTGGTGGCGTGGCCTGGAACAACAACCTGGCTTCGGGCGGCACCATTTCGGTGGCGGCCATTCTCTCCTTCAAGCCGGTGATTACCAACACGGTTGTTGTCGGCGGCACAAACCTGATCTTCAGAGGCACCAATGCCACTGGCACTTCAGGCGGTTCGTACTATGTCCGGTCCGCGACCAATGTGAACACGCCGTTGGTGAGTTGGACGTTCGTGTCGACCAACACCTTCGGTACAAGCGGCGCGTTCTCGGTGACGAACACCGTTGTGCCGGGCGAGCCCCGCCGGTTCTATCTCTTGAGCCTGCCTTGATCGGCCAGATTTGAAGCCCAGACCGCCGGTGGAGAAAATGCTCCGCCGGCGGTTCTTTTTTATGCCGGGCACATTACCCTGCTCGCGATCTGAATGGCGGCGGATGGCCTGGCGATGGGAAACCGCTGCGCTCGATGATTCACCAGGACGGCCACATCTGGACGCCGGTTGACATGCCGGCGGCGGCATGTATTTTCGAATTCAAACATGAACACCCGCTCCACCCGTTCCATGATTGCCGGACTTTTTTTGTCCGTCTTGATTTCAAATCCAGGCCGGGCGGAATTAGTCATCACGGGATTATGGCCCACGAACCAGTCCCCGGGTGTTTGCGCGGACTCGCCTTTGCGCCTGACGTTCAGTGAACCGCCGGCTTTGGGTCGCCAGGGCCAAGTCATGGTCTGTCGTGCTGCCGACAACCAACCGGTGGATGTGTTTGATCTGAACACCACCGGCGCCGCCGATAATTTCGGCGGCAAATCGCTCCACTACGAACCGGTTCGGATGGCAGGTAACACGGTCTCCTTACAGTTGCATGCGCGCTCGTTGAACTCCGGCACAGCTTATTACGTCACCATCGTTCCGGGGACTTTTCAAGGTCGGAGCGGCAATGCATTTGCCGGTTTCACAAACCAATCCGCCTGGCGGTTTACCACCCGGCAGGCAATGCCGAAAGGGCGGACCCGCGTGGTCGTGGCCGCTGACGGCACCGGTGATTTTTGCACGCCGCAAGGGGCAGTGGATTATGTTTCCGACGACAACCAGTCGCCGGTTGAGATTTTTATCCGCAAGGGCGTTTATGAAGGGATGGTATACATCATGCGGGATAAAAGCCATCTCCATTTCCTCGGCGAAGATCGCAAGGGCACAATCATTGTCGGACAAAACAACGACCGGTTCAACGCCGGGCGCATCAATCGCGCGCTGGTAAATGTGGACGCGGACGATTTTATCCTGGAGAACATGACTTTGCGCAACACCACGCCGTACCGGGGTTCCCAGGCGGAAGCCTTGCGTCTCAACGGTAACCGGTGTGTGCTCCGGAACGACGATTTTTACAGTTTTCAAGACACCTTGTTGCTCAGCGGGCGGGTTTATGCAACGAATTGTTACGTTGAAGGCGACGTGGATTTTATTTGGGGGCAAGGGGTCGTGTTCTTCGACCGATGCGAAATCAAGGCGGTCCATTCCGGCTACTATGTGCAGGCCCGCAATCCGGAAAATTCCGGGTATGTGTTTTTTCGCTGCCAGCTGACGGCGGCTCCGGGGGTTGAACGATGCGTGCTGGCGCGGATAGATGCCGATCGATTTCCCTGCAGCGCCGTGACGTTCATCAACTGCCAGATGGGCGGTCAGGTCCCGCCTGTCGGCTGGGAAGCCAGGGGTACGAATTTGGCTCATCTGCGCTTTCAGGAATTTCAGAGCACCGATCTGCAGGGGCAGCCTTTGGCGGTCGGTCAACGCCATCCCGCTTCCCGTCAGCTCAACCAGCCTCAGGCGGATGCCTTGTCCGATCCCGCCCGAGTGCTGTCTGATCAGGACACTTGGAATCCCGGGGCGATGCCCGGTCCACACTTGGAATGATGATTTTGGACTTCCCGGAATCAGGGGTCCTCGTTTGCCCAATCCACCGCGTTGTGCCAAAATGGCGGGAATGACCTCGCTGTTTTTCAATCAATTCCCGGTCGCAGTCAAACCCATGCTGGCTTTTTGGCCAAGCGCCTGATAAGATCGAAAATCTTTTATGAACACGTTGATGCACACCCTTCGAGTCAAAAATCGTTTTTTGGTGATCGCTCCGGTCATGCTGTTCTTTCTTTCGTCCGGCATTTTCCTGTATGCCGCCGATCCCGGGCCAAAGGTTTTTGACGTCCGTCTGTCGGGCGCCAGGGGCGATGGCAAAACACTGGACACCGGGGCCATCCAGAAAGCTTTGGATGAGTGTGGCCAGGCAGGCGGTGGAACGGTGAAATTTCCCCGGGGAATCTATTTGAGCCAGCCGCTGACCGTTCACTCCAAAACCACGGTCCTGCTCGAAGAGGGCGCCACGTTATTGGCTTCGCCCATCCAAGCGGATTTTCTCAAGGACGGCGGCGACTGGCTCAAGGCCAAAGGCGCCGACTTCGTCCCGTTCATTGGCGGCAAGGATTTGACAGACGTGACCCTCACTGGCAAGGGCACCGTTGATGGCAACGGCGCGGTCTGGTGGGAGGAGGCGGAAAAGGCCCGCCAAAAAGTTTCCGGTTTTACGCTCCCGCGCCCGAATCTCATCGTGTTCAACAAATGCAAAAATGTGCGGCTGGCCGGCATCAAACTGGTCAACTCACCCAAGTTCCACTACGTGCCGACGGACTGCGAGGACGTCACGGTTGACAACGTCACCATTATCTCCCCCGTCGGCGCCGCCAATACCGACGGCATCGATCCGAGCAATTGTCGTAATGTGACCATCACTCGTTGTACCATTGATACCGGTGACGACAACATCGCGATTAAATCCGGCAAAAAAGTGGAAGGTCGCGAGTTCGGTTGTGAAAACATCACCGTGACCGACTGTGTTTTTCTCCACGGCCACGGCATGTCCATTGGCAGTGAAACCGTGGGTGGCGTGCGGAATCTGGTGGTGAAAAATTGCCGGTTCGATGGCACCGAAAACGGCCTCCGGATCAAATCCCGCCGCGGCAAAGGCGGTACGGTCCAGGATGTGATCTATTCGGACATCACGATGACCAACGTTCACCCCGCCATTTCCATGGTGTGTTATTATCAGGACAGTTCCCAGGCCAAATATCCTAAAGATGATCCCGCCCAGCCAATGACGAACACCACCCCCATCTTTCGTAACATTCACATCTCCAATGTGACCGCTGCCTCCACCCGGGATGCCGGCCTCATCGTTGGTTTGCCGGAAAGCCTGGTCACCAATGTCGTGCTGGAAAATGTCCATATCACAGCCGAAACCGGGCTGACCATGGCCAATGCCAGGGGAATTCAGTTTAAGAATGTGACCGTGATAGTGAAGGACGGCCCTCCGTTTGTGACCGACAATGCCGAAGTCAAAGGCCTGGCACCCGCTGATAAAAAGCAATGAAGCGAATACGATCGGCTCGCTGGTTGAGTAACCCTGATTCAAGCATAGTGCATTAATTTCAAAACCATTTGCAAATCACCAGGATTGAGCAACCTATATTTTCTGTTACCCTGAACCAGACCCTTTCCACATATGTTTAAGCTCGAAAAGGATTGCGCCAGCAATCCCGCCAAACCGCATAAATTCGTATGAAGCACCTTGGTCAATTTTCTCTTATTCTAACTTTTCTGCTATTGCAGAATGCCAATGCTACCTTGTGGTTCGCAGATGGGATTACCGGCACAGTGGGAAATAACCTGGGAGCTGCAGCGCCTTATAGTCCGAGCAGCGCCCAGATTAAAATCGCCGCCGGGAATCTTACTTATCCCAATTTAGCCAGTCCGTCGCCAGTGGGAAACGAGTTCATCATTTTGGGAGCATCGGCCAGCAGCACTTTTTGCACAAACAACGGCAGCGCAACTACGGTCGGAAGCGTTTATTATGCGTTCCTTGCGCAATGCACGACCCAGCCCAGCCTAACCGGCAACTATGTTACCGATCTCCACACGAGTGCTACTATTGGGTCGTCTGATCCGGCAGATGTTTATGTAAAGGCATCCGGGGCGGGTTTTGTAATGGGTGTAAGAAAGAATGGGGGGAGTACGACTTATGCTTCATCTCCCACGGCGTTGAATTTGAACACGACTTACCTCGTGGTTCTAAAATATACATTCAATGGAGGCCCAGGTGACGACACCGTCACGCTCTATATCAACCCGACTCCCGGTGGTCTTGAATCTGGCGCGACCCCCGAGGTTGCGGTTAGCGGCGGGACTGACGCCGCCGCTGCCTTGCAGTATATCGGATGGAAATCACAATCCAGTGCAACGGGTGGAGCTTGGATATTTGATACGCTCCGTGTGGCTTCAACCTGGGCTGAGGTGATACCGGCCAGCACCGCGCCGCCGCTCATCATTAATGACCTGACGAACCAGGCAGTCTCGTTGGGACAGGATGTCACATTCAGCATCGACGCCAGCGGGACGCTGCCGTTGAGCTATCAATGGTATTACAATACCAATACCCTGCTATCCGTCGGAACCAACTCAACCCTGACCCTGACCAATGTCCAGCTATCAGACGCCGGCGGTTACTCCGTAATCTTGACCAATTCCTACGGTGCGGCGACCAGCATCGTGGCCCAATTGACCGTGGACATTTTCCCTCCTTCGATCGGCAATGATCCGCAAAGCCAGTCCGTCCTGGTGGGCCAGGATGCATTTTTCAGTGTTCAGGCCAGCGGGACAGCGCCGTTGAGCTACCAGTGGTATTTCAACACCAACACGCCGGTGGACAATGCCACCAATTCTTTGCTGACGATCAACAACGCCCAGCTTACGGACGCTGGTGCTTATTCGGTTGTGGTCACCAATGCTTATGGTTCGGCGACCAGCGCCGTGGTCCAACTGACGGTGAACCTCCCGGTGGCCCCCTCAATCATCACGCAACCTCAGGATCAGAACAACATTCTGCCCGGGACCACCACCACCTTCAGCGTTCAGGCCAGCGGCACCGACCCGCTCGGCTACCAGTGGTATTACAACACCAACACGTTTTTGCCCAACGCCACCGATTCCGTTTTGACCATCACCAATGTTCAGCCGGCGAATGCGGGAAGTTATTTCGTCGTCGTCAACAATCCGGCCGGATCCACCAACAGTGCCAATGCTTTCCTGACCGTCAACACCAACCCCGTGGCGCCCGTCTTCAGTTCCCAACCTGCTTCGCTGGTGGTGTTGGCTGGCAGTGCCGCCAGTTTCACCGCGGTCGCGGGCGGCACCGCGCCCATCGGTTATCAGTGGAACAAAAACGGAACACCGATTCCGGGTGCGACCTCATCCACCCTCAGTCTGTCGAATGTGCAGATCGCCGATGACGGCAGCTACACGCTTACGGCCTCCAACAACGTCGGGAGTGTGACCTGTAATCCCGCCCAGCTTACGGTGACGGCCACCGTCCCGCTGGTCAACTCCGAGTACAATCTGGTCGGCTTTGGCCGGGGAGCAACCGGCGGCGGAGTCCTGGCGGACACCGACCCGGCTTACGCGAAGGTCACCAATGCGCTTCAGCTTGCCAATGCGGTGCTCGCCTTCAACAAGACCGGCAGCATCAAGGTGATCGAGATCATGAACGACCTTGATCTGGGCTGGAATGAAATCGGTACCGCGGTGCAGACGCTCGGTTCAACTCCATTTTCGGCCGCCGCCACTCCGCAATTGCATCCGCGTTTGATCACGACCGGCGTGAGCAAGATGGACATCAAATACAAAAACGGCGGCCTGACCATCTTTTCGGCCAATGGCGCCACCATCCGGCACTGCACCTTCAACATCAAGAGCACCTACAATATCATTGTCCGCAATCTGAAGTTCGACGAAATGTGGGAATGGGACGAAGCCACCAAGGGCAACTATGACAAGAACGACTGGGATTTCATCGATTTGGGCAACGGCGGCGCCGTCTCCAATGTCTGGATCGACCATTGCACGTTCACCAAATCCTATGACGGCATCGTTGATTTGAAAGCCGGCAGCACGAGTGTCACCCTCTCCTGGTGCAAATACACCGGGGACGACGGGGCCACCAATACCAACAGCTTCGTCTGGCAGCAAATCAACGCGCTCGAAGCGAACCGGTCGGCCTACACGTTCTATAATTTCCTTCGCAATAATGGATTCAGCACCACCAATATTGTCCAAATCATCCAAGGCCACGACAAAACCCATCTGATGGGTTCCAACTCACTTAAAACCGAGAACCAAAATTTGTGGGCCACGTTCCATCACCTGTGGATGCACAATTGCTGGGACCGGGCCGTGCCGCGTTTGCGGGCCGGCAACGTGCATGATTTCAACATTTACGTGGACGACACCGAAGCGCTGGCCGCCAAGCGCCTGCGTGACGCCATTCAACGGACTATGAGCGTGTCCAGTTCCAATGCCCTGAAAAACACCTACAGTTTCAACCCGCCCCTCAACGGCAGCATTTCCACTGAGAGCGGTGCGATTCTGGTCGAAAAATCAGTGTATATCGACTGTCTCACTCCTTTGCGCAATAATCAGACCGATCCATCGAATCCTGTTTACACCGGCAAAATACTGGGTTTGGACATGATTTATCAGATGGACAGCACGGTGGTCCGCGGCAACAGCACCGACCCCGGCAGTCCGCTGGGTCCGTTCCAGGCCCCGATCATTGCCTTCTCATGGAACCCAAATTCAGGCGCGCCCGGCGGCCAGCTGCCTTATACTTATACGCCGGATGATCCGAGCCAGCTTCAGGCCATTGTCACCAGTCCCACTGCAGGGGCCGGCGCTGGCGTGCTCACTTGGAACAAGACCAACTGGTTGATAACCTCCTATCCTCCTACCGCGCCAACCATCATTGCGGATCCGCAGGGTCAGACCAACACGGTTGGCAGCAGTGCCACGTTTACGGTGGCAGCGGGTGGCAGCGTACCTTTGAGTTACCAGTGGTATTACAACACCAATTCGGGGATTCCCGACGCCACCAATGTCTTTCTGACACTCACCAATATCCAAACCACCAACGCCGGCACTTATTCCGTGGTCGTGTCCAACACGGCGGGGGCCGTTACCAGCGCCTATGCGCCCCTGGCCGTGCCGCTCAGTGCACCCTCCAAGCCGCAACTGTCCGGCGCGGTTTACCATAACGGGACTTTCAGCCTCACCATCAATGGCGACACCGGACCGGACTACATCGTGCAGGTATCCACCAACCTCACGGATTGGGCCAGCATTTTCACCAATCATTTGCCCTTGCCACCCTTTGTCTGGACGGATCTTGACGCGAGCAACTTCAGCCAGCGGTTTTATCGGATTCAACTCGGGCCCTAGAAATCGACCGGCAGGATTTATCTAAACCATCCCAACCTCACGACCGGTACATTGTGAAAACCTCAGCGCTGCTGTTCGTCTTTGCACTTGGCCTTTCGGTTTGTCCCGCCGCTCCCGGGCCGGGAATTTTTGAGGTGCGCCAGTTCGGCGCCTGGGGTGATGGAAAGACTTTGGACACGGTGGCCATTCAAGCCGCACTGGACGCTTGCAACGAGGCTGGCGGTGGGACCGTGAATTTTGCCGCCGGCACGTATCTCAGCCAACCCGTCCGGATCCATGCCAAAACCATATTGTTGCTTCAAGCCGGTGCCACGCTGCTGGCCTCGCCAACGCAATCGGATTTTCTCAAGGGCGGCGGCGATTGGCTGACGGCCAAAAGCAACGATGATTTTATCCCGTTCATCAGCGGAAAAAATCTCACGAATGTCGCCATCACCGGGCAGGGAACGATAGCTGGCAATGGCGCCAACTGGTGGGGGCCGGCCGAGCAGGCCCGCATCCGAAGCCCTGGTTTTCCCGCCCTCCCGCGTCCTGACCTCGTCGTGCTCGACCATTGCCAGAACGTTCACCTGGCCGGCGTGAAATTGATCAATTCGGCCAAATCCCATTTGGATCTCATCAACTGTGAAGCCGTGGTTGTCGAGGGCGTGACCATTCGGTCGCCCGCCGGCGCGGCCAACACGGACGGCATCGATTCTGTCGATTGCCGCAACGTCATCATCACCCGTTGCACCATTGACACCGGCGATGACAACATCGCCATCAAGTCCGAAAGAAAGGTGACGGGCCGCAAATTTGGATGCGAAAACATCACCATCACCGGCTGCGATTTCCTGCATGGCCACGGTATGGCCATTGGCAGCGCGACCGTTGGTGGCGTGCATCACGTGGTGGTAAGAAGCTGCCGCTTCGAGAATACTGACAATGGTTTGCGCATCAAATCCGGTCGTGATCGTGGCGGGCTGGTTGAGGACATCAGCTATTCCGACATCACGATGAAGAATGTACATCCGGCGATTTCCCTGGTGGGTTATTATCAATACAGCACCAACGACAAATATCCGAAGAACGACCCCGCCCAGCCGATTTCTGAAACCACACCGTGCTTTCGCAACGTCTGTATCTCCAATATGACTGCCACCTGTACCGGGGATGCCGGGCTGATTGTCGGGCTGCCCGAGAGTCCGGTGGCGGACATCGTGCTCGAAAATGTCCGCATCACCGCCGAAACCGGCTTCACGATCCGCAATGCGAAGGGCATCCGGTTCAAAAACTCAACCGTTTCAGTCAAAGCCGGTCCGCGGTTTAGCGCTGAAAATGCGGAGGTTGCCGGCCTGGAAAGTTCAAACCCATAAAGCAAAACCAAACGACCCAATCAAACCATGAACAAAGCGGTTTCTATTTTTCTATTCACTTTGCTTGCCACCTCGCTGCTCCGCGCGGATCAGGCCGGCTGGGCTCAGGTTCCCGAAATTCTGGCGCGCATTCACCCGCCGGTGTTTCCCGCACGTGATTTTGTCATCACGAATTACGGTGCGGTGGCCGGCGGCCAGTCCGATTGCGCTGCGGCAATCGGCCAGGCGATTGACGCTTGCGCCGGGTCGGGTGGAGGCAGGGTGGTGGTCCCGGCTGGGGAATTTCTCACCGGCCCGATTCACCTGAAGAGCAACGTGGATTTGCACCTGGACAAGGGCGCCACGCTGAAATTCAGCACCAATTTTGATGCGTATTTGCCTGCCGTATTCAGCCGTTTTGAAAGCGTCGAATGTTATAATTATTCGCCGTTCATTTATGCCTTCGGCCAGAAAAATGTCGCCGTAACCGGTCCGGGCACGCTGGACGGCCAGGCTACCGATGAGAACTGGCTGGCGTGGAAAGGCAAAAAGGGCGGCAGTGCCGGCACGCAAAAAGTCGCCAATGAGCGGCTCAAAAAAATGGCCAGCGATGGGGTGCCGGTCGAGCAGCGCCGTTTTGGCGCCGGGGATTATTTGCGCCCGAACTTCATCCAGTTCAATCGCTGTTGCAACGTGATGGTGGAAGGCGTCCGCATCCGCCGCTCGCCGATGTGGGAGATCAATCCGGTGCTTTGTACCAACGTCGTTGTGCGCGGTGTGGACATTGTTTCCCACGGCGCGAACAATGACGGTTGCGACCCGGAAAGCTGCCGCGACGTGCTGATGGAAAAATGCCTGTTCGACACCGGGGATGATTGCATCGCCATCAAGTCCGGACGCAATGACGACGGCCGCCGCATTGGCGTGCCGTCGGTGAATCTGATTATTCGCGACTGCACCATGCGGGACGGTCATGCCGGCACCGCCATCGGCAGCGAAATTTCCGGCAGCTGCAGCAATGTGTTCGTGGAAAATTGCGAAATGAGCAGCCCGCAGTTGAGCTGTGCGTTGCGGCTCAAGTCCAATGCGGTTCGCGGCGGCGTGTTGCAGAACATTTACATGCGGAACGTGAACGTGGGACAGGTGTCGGATTCCGTGCTGCAAATTGATTTTCTTTACGAGGAGGGGACCAACGGAATTTATAAACCGGTCGCGCGCAATGTGGCGATGGAAAACATCACCGTTGAGCATACCCCGCGGGTGCTGAATGTCCGGGGCTTCCCCGGTGCGGAGGTCAGCAATATCCGGATTTACAATTCAACCTTCAAACAGGTGGCGAAACCGGATGTCGTCCAGGACGCCGACGTCAAGCTGATAAAATGTTCGCTGGAACCGGCAAAATGATGTAAACTGTGGTATACTAAGGAGATACAGCTTAACCCTGGAAATTTGTCGCAATCAATTATGACGTTGTCTAATCGTTTCCATTCGTTTGTCCCAATCCTGTTGGTGTCGGTCGGCGGTTTGGTGTGCCCGGACCGGGCGTTGGCGGCGCCGGCATTGCCGGTCATCAACACCAATAACAATGTCAACATCACCAACTTTGGAGCCATCAGCAGCACCCTGCTGACCAACACCACCGCCATTCAGAACGCCATCAATTCGGCGGCGACCACCAACGGCGGCTGCACCGTGGAAATTCCGGCCGGTACATTTATCAGCGGCCCGCTTACCCTTAAAAGCGGCGTCAACCTGCAAATGGACAGCGGGGCCCTGCTGCAAATGCTGCCGATGGCCAGTTGGCCCAATGCCAGCACGGATTTCATCCTCGGTTCCGGCCTGCATGATGTAGAAATCAGCGGCCCGGGCACGATAGACGGGCAGGGTGCGGCCTGGTGGGGGCCGCCTACCGCCGGAACGCGACCAAACTTTATCGAGTTCAAAACCAGTAACCGGATATTAATTCAGGACGTGACACTGCAAAATCCACCGACGTTTCACATCATGATCAAGAACAACAATCTGAATATCACCGTGCAACGCATCACGATTAATACCCCGGGGACTTCACCCAACACGGATGGCTTCGATATCGCTTCAACGAATGTTTTGATCCAGGACTGTTTTATCAGCGACGGTGACGACAATGTTGAAATTGGAGGCAGTTCACCCGCCGCCTTCATCACCATTACCAACTGCACGTTCGGGACCGGACATGGGGTATCCATTGGCAGCATCACCTCCGGCGGCGTGTCAAACCTGGTGGTGGCCAACTGCACCTTCAACGGCACGGATTATGGCATCCGTTTGAAATCCGACAATAATGCCCTCGGTAACAGCGGAGCGGGTGGCATTTGCCAAAACCTTTCTTATTCGAACATTGGGATGACCAACATCATTCATGGTGCGATTGTCATTTACAGCTATTACAGCGAGTTTGGGACGCCCACCTCTATCACGCCAGCAACCGCTGCCGCACAGACGGTTGACCCGGTGACGTCCACCACCGTCATCTGGCGCAACATCACCATCAGCAACGTCAATGCGACGGTAATCGGCAGCGGTATTGGCGGCATCATTTGGGGACGAATCGAAATGCCGGTCACCAACCTTACCTTGAGTCAGATTACGATTTCAGCGCCCAAAACTTTTGAAGTCTACAATGTCAGGAATTTTCAATTTCTTAATCCCAAAATCACCGTGCCCAACGGCAGCAGCACCTTCACACTTTTTAATGCCCAGATGAACCTGACCAACGGTGTGTTCGCAACCAACCTGGTCACGTTTGACGGTTTGACCACCAACGGTTTGGGCAACACCCTGGGTCTTTACAACGCCCGGGCATCATTGAAAAACACCAACGCCTTTGATGACGGTCCGCTCACCCTCGCCGACAGCCTCCTCACCATCAGCAACAATTTCATGCTGTTCCCCGGCACCGTGCTGAATTATACGCTGGATCCCAACACCAACCGGGTGGCCGTGGTGGGCAACCTGGCCTTGGGCGGGACCGTCAACCTGACGAATGGCGCCGGGTTTGGCCCGGGCACCTACACGCTGTTGACTTATACCGGCACCTTGAGCGGCAGCACGCCCACGCTTGGCACGACGCCGGCCGGCGGTTATAACTTTTCGCTCGATACCAGCATCGCCGGACAGGTGAACCTCATCGTGACCTCGCCCGCGCCTTCGGCCCCGACGAATCTGGTGGCGGCCGGCACGAACCTGTTGATCAATTTGAAATGGAACGCGGTGGCGGGTGCGACCAGTTACAATCTCAAGCGCGGTGTGACCGACGGCGGCCCGTATCCGACGGTTTACAGCGGGCTGGTGGCGACGAATTATGCGGACGCGGCGGTGACCAATACGGTGACCTATTATTACGTGGTGACGGCGGTGTCGGGAGGGGAAAGCACCAACTCGTTGCAGGCCAGCGCGACGCCGTTGCCATCGGCGCTGGCGACCAATATTGTGGCGCAGGTCAACGGTGGCCAGTTGCAATTATCGTGGCCGCAGGATCACCAGGGCTGGCATTTGCAGATGCAAACGAACGATGTCGGTACGGGTTTGACGGCCAACTGGGTCGATGTCCCCAATACCACGGCCACCAACCAGGTTGTCATCCCCGTTGATCCCGCCAACGGGTCCGTTTTTCTCCGGCTGACGTATCCGTGACCTCGGGTAAAATCTTTTGACTTTGGAATGTTCAACCGGGGCAGCCCGGCAGCACGCGAACCTGGTCAGGGCTGCTCATGGTAAGGGGCATTGGCTCCATAGAGTTTAAGGCGTGATTGGATGGCTTCAGCCAGAGGCTGGTTGTTTTGGGTGGCGTTGAGGTTGAGAGCGCGCTGGGCCGTTTCGATCGCTTTGTCAAATTGTCCGGCCTCGGCATAAGCCGCGGCCTGGGTGTCCAGTAGTTGCGGTGACTCGATTCCGGCCAGCGCCCCGGCTTGTTTGGCCAGTTCCACCGCCCGGTTGCCATCCCGCAGCGACGCGTCCGGGCACGTTGCCAGCAGCCACGCCAGACTGATGCGGACCGGCAGATGGTGGAAATCCAGTTCGAGGGTCTTCTGGTATTCGGCAATGGCCGGCTGGAAGCGGTGCTGGGCTTGCAACGCCTGGCCATACCGGAAGTGGGCCTGGGCCGAATTTGGAATTAGGGCCAGGGTTTGTTGGTACTCCTGAATAGCCTCATCCAGTTTGCCTTGGACGGCCAGCACATTGGCCAGGTTGCCGTGGGCGTCGGCATAATCCGGCTTAAGGGCGATGGCATTCCGGTAATGCGCGACGGCTTCATCCGGCCGGTCTTGATTGAGGAACATCTGGCCCAGGCGGTAGTGGGCTTCCGCAAGATTGTCATGGGCATCGGTGTAGTCGGGTTTGTATTGGATGGCCCGTTCGTATTGTTTGATGGCCGCTTCCAGCTTGCCTTGCCGGTCGAATATGCAGCCCTGATTGTAACACGACTCGGCATAGGCGGGATTAAGCACCAGAGCCTTCTCGTAATGAACCATCGCTTCGTCCAACCGCCCGAGGCGCATCAGGACAACACCGAGATTGTTCTGAGCTTCCGGGTAGTCAGGCCGAATTTCCAGCGCCCTCTGGAACTGTTCCATTGCTTCAGTGGTTTGACCCTTTTCGAGAAGAGTATTACCCAGGTTGTAATGCGAAGTGGCAACGGTGGGGGCAACGTTGATGGCTTTCTCAAAGGAGGCGATCGCCTCTTCCGTTTGCCCGGCTTTCAGCAAGGCATTACCGAGATTGTTGAGAGCTTCGAAGGAGTTGGGACTGATTTCGAGTGCCTTTTTGGAATAAGCAATCGCCATATCGAGCTGTCCTTTTTGGGAATAAACATCACTCAGGTTGTTGTAAGCAATGGTGGCATCGGGATTTCTGGCGATGGTCGTCCGCCACAGCGTTTCGTTATCGGCATACATCCCGCATTGATGCCAGGTTAGCACGCCCAGCACCAATAACAGGGCGCCGTAGAACCCGGGCTCCAGAAACGGCCTTCCTTTCCGGAAAAAGCCAAGGCTAAAGGTGGTGGTTATTCCCGCCGCCACCAGCGCCAGTGGACCAATGCCGGCGAGATATTGGAAATGATCACCCACAAACGAATAGCGGAAGAAATAGATCTTGAAAAAATCAAGCACCGGAAACAGTGAAACGACAAAATAGGCAAAGGCAAAAAAAGCCGGTCTGAGCCAGCCATTCCGGTTCAGCCATAAAACAAACAGCGCGATGATGACCGCCAGGGTGGGCAAGTACATCAGGGGTCGGGCTGCCTCAATGGTCCAGCGCGGATAAACAAAAATCAACGGGTACGGCCATGCCAGTTTCCCCAGATAAAACCAGATGATTTTGCCGGCAACCACCAGGCGCTCGGGCCAGGTCTGGGCCCATTCGGGGCCGAGTGCTCCGGAATGGAATTGTTGTTCCCAAATTGTCCAACCGCTGGCTGCCGTGGAAATCAACAAAAATGGCACAAGCCTGAAAATATTTCGCCAGCGCCACTGACAGTCTTTCCACCACCAGCACAAGCCAAGCACGACCGGCAGCATCACGGTTGACGCCTTGCTGAGAATCGCAAGTGTCGCACACAGCAATGCCAGTCGGTAAAACCATTCATTTCTTTCCCCCGTCGGCGCCTGGCTCGCCCGCCAGCTTAGAAAAAAGAGAATTGTCAACAGATAGAACAAGCACGATTGCGTGTTTTTTAATTCGGTAATCCAGGCGACTGATTCCACCTGCACGGGGTACAACGCCCATAGGGCAGCTCCCAACCAGGCACCGCGCACATTCAAACGGAGCAACACCTGCCATAGCAGAACGGTACTCATCGCATGCATGGCGATGTTGACCAGATGGTATGGCATGGGATTGAGGCCCCAGAGCGCGTGTTGCACCCAAAAACTGGTCAGCACCAGCGGGTAATAAACCGCCGCACTGCTCGTCCAGATTCCCTTGAACCCAATCGGGCCAACAACGCAGGGATTTTTCGTCAAATGAGCATCATCATCCCATATAAAACCCCCGTGCAATGCCGGAAAATAAGCGAGGAAAGTGGCAGCAATCAGCAGCACCCCGGGGAACCAATCCCGTTTCCAAAAAGATGGCGCCGTTTGTGTGATTCGGTTCACAGCCGGATTAAATCATGGGCGACTTCAAACGTCAGGTCATTCCTGGTTTCGGCCTCGGTCCGGAGCAAACTTCCGACCGCACCCTTCCGGCGGGCTCTCCATGATGAAGACGCGGTGAAGCTATGGTTTTTCGTGATAGGGGGAATTGGCTTCATAGAGTTTAAGCCGGGATTGGATGGCCTCCACTGAAAACCGGTCGTTTTGGGTGGTATTGAGATTGAGTGCTTGCCGGGCCGTTTCAACCGCTTCCGGAAATCTTCCGGCTTCCGCATATGCCGCTGCCAGGGTGTCCAGAAGCTGCGGCGACCGGGTTCCGGCCAGCGCCTCGGCCTGTTCGGCCAGTTTTACTGCCCGACCGCCATCCCGTAGGGACGCGTCCGGGCACGTCGCGAGCATCCAGGCCAGGGTCAGATGCGCCGGCATGTGCTGGGGGTCCAAGACCAGGGTCCTTTCATATTCCGCTTTCGCACCCGCAAAATTGTGCTGTGCCTGCAATGCCTGACCATACCTGAAGTGGACCAGGGACAAGTTCGGCAACAACGCCAGTGCCCGCCGGTAATGCTCGCAAGCTTCATCCAGCCGACCGGCCGACACAAATGCCACCCCCAAATTGAAGTGTGTCTCCGCGTTGTCCGATTTGAGTCGAAGGGCATTCTGATAATGCTCGGTGGCCTCCGATACGCGCCCCAACCGGAACAGAACGTTTCCGAGATTATTATGGGCCTCGAAATAATCGGGTTTGATCCGCAGCGCTTCTTGGAAGTGGCCAACGGCTTCGTCATTTCTGCCCAATTGTGCCAGGGCAGTTCCCAAATTGTAGTGCGTCTCGGCGCGTCGGGGGTTGAGTTCCAGCGCCCGTTCGTAATATTCCATTGCCTCAGCCGATTCTCCCATATCGGACAAAATGCTCCCCATGTTGGCGTAACCTTCCGGGTAATCAGGGGCAATTGTCAGCGCTTGTTTGTAGTGTTCCATCGCTTCCTCCCGCTTGCCTGCCTGCCTCAGGAGGAGACCCAGGTTGTTATGAGCCAGCCAGGCATCCGGGTTCTTGGTCAAGGTGTCCCGCCAGATTGTTTCCTCGTCGCGATAAATGTGCGTTTGTTTCCACGTGCCCATGCCCAGTGCCAGGATTACAGCCATGCCGGTCAGCCAACCGACTAACCGCCTCCCTTTTCCGGTTCGCCGTCCCAGCGCAATGCTCCCACTGACCGCCAGGGCGATGAGGCCGATGAGGGAAAAATACTGGTAGTGGTCGGCCACCAGGGAATACCGCATGAAGTAGATGTTTACGAATCCCAGAGCGGGGAAGAGCATCAATAAATAATAGCCAAAGCCGAACAACCAGGGTTTACCCCACTGTTGCCGACGGATCCAACCGGCCAGCAACCCGGCCAGTATGAGCAGCCCCGGAACATATGACAGCGGATTTTGCGCGGTAATCTGCCATCGCGGATAGACAAAACTCAGATTCAACGGCACCACCGCTTTATAAACATAGAACCATACGGCCCAGCCCGCTCCGGCCAGCCGCGACCAGAAACTGTCGTGTCGCACCACATCCACCCCCACGGCCCGCAGGGGGGCGAACCACAACGTGATGCAGCCCAACAGCCCTGCCACCGCGAAAAACAGGAGACTGCGCAGCACATCCCTGCGATCAATCTTGCCCCGGCGCCACCATCCGATTCCCAACAGCACAAAGGGGAACATCACCACCGCTGTCTTGCTTAACAGTGCGAGGATAAATGCGCCCAATGCCAGCCAGTACCAGCGCCGATTTCCTGTGTCGTCGAATCGGATGTACCCCAGCAGCGCCCAGGCGTAGAAAAACATCGCGAGCGTATTTTTCTGCTCGGCAATCCATGCCACCGATTCGACGTTGACGGGATGCACGGCGAACAGAGCGGCGACAAACCAGGCGGCCGGGACCTTGAGCCTTGCCAATATCCGCCACCACAGCATTGCATTCAGCGCGTGCAAGAGCACATTGACCAGGTGGTAACCCACGGGGTTGTCCTCCCACAGGCGCCACTCCAACCACCACGTGCTCGAGGTCATCGGCCAGTAATCGGGAGCTTCCCTCGTGCACCAGAATCGGTACAGGCCGTCAGGGCTTTTTATGAGAGGATTGTTGATTACCAGATTGTAATCATCCCAGATGAACCCGCAGTGCAGGGTGGGGAGGTATACCAGCAAGGTTATGGCGACCAGGCCCAAACCCAGAAGCCAGTTCCGGCGGTTGGAAAAAGGGTCGCCTTGCCGGGCCGGAGTTTTTTTCACCGGGGCAACCGCCGAATCCGGACG
>Ga0265320_10000898_pt1 | contig 22370 bp, 14 predicted proteins | sample 4827metaG_FD_202087 | JGI IMG/M metagenome (GOLD analysis project Ga0265320, IMG submission 202087) | Rhizosphere microbial communities from Carex aquatilis grown in University of Washington, Seatle, WA, United States - 4-8-27 metaG | ecosystem: Host-associated > Plants > Roots > Rhizosphere >...
GTCACGTCGGTCGCGCCGTCGATGTCGATGTGGTTCAGCTGCTTGAAGACCGCGGCATTGTCGGACGCGAGCCCGTTGCCGTCGCGCTCGTCGACGAGAAACTCGTGGTCGTTCACGGCGACGATATCGCTTACCGTGGGGAACTTCGGCTTCTTGTCGGTTCCGATGTTGGTGAGCTCGTAGGCGTACTCGGAGATCGCTCCCGTCGCGATCGTGATCTTGACGAGCCGCGTGAACCGTCCGCTCGTGCCGCCGTCTTGAATGAGCGGGCTCTGCATCGCGCCGAGAAGGGTCTTGCCGTCGGGAGTGAGGGCGAGGCCTTCCATTCCCTTGTTCGCGACACGACCACTCGTATTGTCGGAAATCTCGACGGCCCCTTGCGGGCTCAGGTTGGCGACGCCGAACGCGTCGGGGATGGCGAACGTGCGCAGGCGGCGTCCGGTGATGCGGTCGAACTCGTATACGAACGGGCCGTACTCGTCCGAGACGTACACGCGGAGGCCGTCGATCGACACGCGGATGCTCTCCGGGTCGAGTCGCGCGTCGAGCGTGTTCGTCGACAGCTTGCTCGGGTCGAAGTTGTCCGAACGGCCCGTGAAGAAGGAGATCGGCCCTCGGTTCAGCGCGGGCGCGCCAGCGCCGACGCCGCCTTCGGGGTCACCCGCGCCGTAGACCAACGGATCGGTCGTCCAGAGGAGCGTCGTCGCGAGGAGCTCGGGAGTCAGCGAAAACGGCAGCGTCGCACCGGGTGCGTTCCGTCGAAGGGCGAGCTCGAACGTCTGGAACCGGTTGATGTACGAGACCGTGTCGTCGATCGTGCTGTCGAACGGAACGGCGTTCGGACCACGATCGGGCAGCGCGAGGAACAGATCCCCCCCTGCGTGAGCCAGACCCGAGCCGAGCCCGCCGAGGAGGTTCCCCGCGACGCCATTTTCGAGCGGTGCGGCCGTCGCCTTCGAGCGGTCGCTGATCGAGCCGCTGATGGTGCCGATCGCGATGAGATCGACCGAAGGCGCCGTCGCGGTCACGGCCGAGGAGACCGTGCCGACTTCGCCGAGGTCGCTCGATGACGACTCTGCGTTCGCCCCACAACCCGCGACGGCAATTCCGAGCGCGGCGATGCAGGCGGTTCCGGTGCGTTGAACGAGGTGCGGTGCTTTCATTGGCGCTGTGCTTACGCTGGCGCCCGCAACGAACGCGTGACGACTCCGTCAACTTTTCGCGAGCGCTCAGTGGCAAAGCGATCGGATGGTCGCGCCCACGCCGTCCACCTGGGCGCCGAGCACTTCGAACGCCGCGCGCGCACCCCGCCAATCACCGCTCTTGCAATGCAACTCGACGGCCTTGGCGCTTTCGGCCGCTTCCGTCGCCGACAGCATGAGGAGCATTCCCTTGAGCTCGTGCGCCGACTTTTTCGCGTCGCCCTGCTCGCCCCCGAGCTCGGTCGACAGCTTCGGCATCAGGCGATCCGTCGTTTCCCGGAAGAGCCGGGCCACGTCGGCGAGCACCGCGGGAGCGTCGCCGATGCGCGCGAGGAGCGTCTCCCGATCGAACGCGGGGCGGGTCGATTTCGCGACGGGCGCCGGCGTCGGGCGCGGCGAGGCGCCGCCGATCCGCCGTAGCGTGGAGTAGAGGATGTCCATATCGAGGGGCTTCGCGACGTAGTCGTCCATGCCGGCGGCCAGACAGCGCTCGCGATCGCCGGCCATCGCCTGCGCCGTCAGCGCGACGACCGGGACGCGGCGTCCGGTGCCGGCCTCGCGTTTTCTGAGGATCTCGACGGCGGCGAGGCCGCCGAGCTCCGGCATTTCGAGGTCCATCAAGACGACGTCGAACGACTTTCGCTCCAGCTCGTCGAGCGCTTGCCGGCCGTTGCCGACGACGGTGACGCGATGCTCCGCGAGGGCGACCATGTGCTTGATGACGTACTGGTTCACCGGGTTGTCTTCGGCGACGAGGATGTCGAGGCGCGGCCCCTCCGCGATTCGGGCGGGCCGCGACGTACGGCGGGGCGGCTTCTGACGACTCTTCAGGCGCTCCACGGCGGCGAGGAGCTCGGACGGAACCACGGGCTTGGCGACGTGCGCAGAGGTCCGTTCGTCGAGATCGGTCGGTGTCGCGCGGAGGCCGCTTGCCGGAACGAGAAGAACCGTGGCCTGCGGGCGATGCTGGCGCTGCAACATGGTCCATGCGTCGTGGTCCTGGAAGACGATCGGCGAGTCGATGACCAGGAGCTCGAAGCGTTGCTTCGCCGCGTCGCGCGCGCCGCTCTCGATAAAAGCGTCGCGCAAGTTGTCGACGGCGAAAGGGCGCATCCGCCATCCGAGAAAGAGCTCGACGAGGGAGCGTCGAGTCGTCTCGTGGTCCTCGACGATGAGCACCGAGAGATCGTCGAGCATCGGTGGATGCAAGCCGCCCGAGTCGCTCGTGCGCTCGAAGGGTACTTGGAAAAAGAAGCGGCTTCCTTTTCCGACCTCGCTCTCGAGGCCGATCCGCCCGCCCATGAGCTCCACGAGCTCGGAGCAGATGGCGAGCCCGAGTCCGGTGCCGCCGAATCTACGACCCACCGACGCGTCGGCCTGGGTGAATGCGTCGAAGATCGACAGCTGGTGCGCCTCGTCGATTCCGATCCCGGTGTCCTCCACTGAAAACTCGAGCCGGACGCGGTCCGACTCTTCCGACGAGAGCGACACGGTGACGATGACCTCGCCGCGTTCCGTGAACTTCAACGCGTTGCTCACGAGGTTGACGATCACCTGCTGAAGCCGATGGGGATCGCCGATCAGCGAATCGGGGACCGTGTGCGGTAGTTTCAGTACCAACTCCAGGCCTCGTTGTTCGGCGCCGAGCGCGAGACCGCGGAGCGCTCTGCCGACGCACTCGCGGAGACCAAACGGCGTCCGTTCGAGCGAGAGCTTGCCTACTTCGGCCCGCGAGAAGTCGAGAACGTCGTTGATGATGTGCAAGAGCCCGTTCGCCGAGGACTCGACGATCCGCAGGTAATCGCGCTGCACGTCGCTGAGCTCGGTCTTCAGCGCGAGCGCGGTCATCCCGATGACGCCGTTCATCGGCGTTCTGATTTCGTGGCTCATGCGGGCCAAGAAATCCGATTTCGCGCGCGCCGCTTGCTCCGCCGCTTCCTTCGCGGCGATGAGCTCGCGCTCCTGCCGCTTGCGCTGGGTCACGTCGCTGGCCACGCCGAGATAACCCGTGAGCACGCCGTCGGTGTCGCGAAGGGCGGTCATCGAGAGCAGCACCGGAAAACGCGTGCCGTCTTTGCGCACGTACGTCCACTCGTTCTCGTCGACGGCGCCGCGGCGCGCTTTTGCGGCGAACGCGTCGAATCCGGCGGTGACGTGCTCGCAGAGCTCCTCGCTCAGCGCGGCGGCGCGCCGCTCGATCTCGCTCGGGAGGTGAATGAGCGCCAGCGTGGCGACGCCGATCACATCGCTCGCCGAGTAGCCGAGCATCCGCTCGGCGGCGATGTTCCACTCCCGGATGATGCCGTCCGGCATCGTCGCGATGATCGCGTAGTTCGCCGAGTCGAGAATGCCGCGCCACAGCGCCAGGGTCTCGCGGAGCTTGTCCGCGGCGATGCGGCGCTCGGTGATGTCTTTGATCGTTCCGAGGTAGCCGGTGACGCGACCGTCGTTGTCGGTCATGGCGCTGGCCACGCCGGCCACCCACACCGTTCGTCCGTCGGCGTGTCGATAACGAAATTCGAGCAAAAAGTCGCGCTTCTCGGCGATCGACCGTGCCCATTCGTCGAGGACCGCCGCGGTGTCGTCCGGGTGCAGCGCGTCGATCCATCCGGTGTCGAGCGCGCGTTCGTTGAAGGCTCCCGCGAGCTCTTCCCAGCGTTCGTTCACGAAGACGCAGCGCCCCTCGGTGTCGGTTTCGAAAATGCCGATCGGGGCCTGGGTGACGAGCGCGCGAAATCGGCGTTCGCTGAGCAGGAGCGCGTGCTGTTGTTCCCGGAGCGCGATCTCGGTTTGTTTCTGGACGGTCACGTCCTGGACGGCCGTGCCGATCGTCGTGGGCACGCCGTCCTTCCACGCGAACACGCTGGTGTGGAAGAGCAAGTAGCGCAACTTGCCGTCGCTCCGAACGATGCGAGCCTCTGCCGAGAACGGCTCGAGCGTCCTCCGGAAATTCGCGAGCTGTTCGTCGAGTCGAACGCGGTCTTCGGCGTACAGGTGCTGCCAGAGCGCCTCTCGCGCGGGCTTCACCGACCCCGGCGCCACGCCCAAGATCCGGTAGATCTCGTCCGACCAGGTGATCTTTCGCGTCGCGACGTCGGTGATCCAGCTTCCGAGCCGCGCGACGCGCTGAGTCTCGAGGAGCTCCGCCCGGCTCGTCATCAGATGGCGCTCCGCGAGCTCGCGCTCGAGTTTCGCGGTGGACGCGATGAACTTGGACTCCTCCGCTTCGTCCCTCGCGATCTCGAAGGCCAGCTCGAGCTCGGTTCGTTTCGACACGTCGGTCGCCGTCACGAGCGTCAGCGGTTCGCCCTTCCACTCGAGAGCGCTCAGACCGACGTCAACGGCGAACTCGCTGCCGTCCTTGCGCCGCCCCACGAGATGACGGCCCGAGCTCATCAGTTGCACGCGGGGCGACTTCCGGAATTCGTCGAGTCGCGCCTCATGACGAACGCGGTGTCGTTCCGGTACCAGCACTTCCGCGCGTTGCCCGAGGAGCTCGTCGCGTTCGTACCCGAAGAACGCCGCCATCTGAGCGTTCACGAGCGCGATGACGCCGTCCGCTCGAACGAGCATCATGCCGTTCGGCGCGAGCGCGAACGTCGCTTCGTACAAGGACTCCGGCGAGGCTGTCATATTGCCCCTCGTCTTCGCGTCTAGCCCGCACGCGGGAGCGAGAGTCGCGAAAACCCGCCGATCGGCCGTGCGTCGCCGAGCAACCGCCCCTGTCCGAAGCGGCACCCGAGCGTCCGAAGGAGGTCGAGCTCCCTCGACGTCTCGACGGATTTCGCGACGACGTTCCACTCGAACACCTGCGCTGCCGCCAAGGTGGCTTCGAGCGTTTTCTGGCCAGTGCCGCGCGTCGCGCTGCGAAGGAGCGACGGCGTGAGCTTCAAGGTCGAGATCGGAAGCTCGGCAAACTCCGCGAGCGACGAGCGCCCGGAACCGTAGTCGTCGATCGTGATGCGGACGCCGAGCGCGGCGAGCTGAGGAAGCCGCGTTCGGGCGCTCGCGAGGCTCTTGAGGAGCGTCGCTTCGCCGAGCTCGACTTCGAGCGAGCTGCCCGGAACTCCGTGAGTCCGGAGCGCCTCTTGAACCCGGTCGACGAAGTCCGGCTGGCTGAACTCGGCGAGGGAAATGTTCACGGAAATGGGCCCGCCGACGAGCTCTCGACGGAGGAGCGCACACACCGCATCGAGCACCCACGCGCCGATGCGAGGCAGCTGCCCCACTTGATCGAGCACGGGCAAGAACTCGCCGGCGCTCACGCGAGATCCGTCCAATGCGTCCCAGCGAAGCAACGCTTCGTGCGACACGACGCTGCCGCTCACCAGGTGCATGATCGGCAGGAGAACGACCGAGAGTCGCGCCTCGTCGACGCCGGTAAAGAGTTCTCGCTCGAGCTCGACCCGCCGCGACGTGCGATCCGGGCCGCCTTCGCCGGCTACGGCATGGCAATTTCTTCCGCGGTCCTTCGCCTGATAGAGGGCGCGATCCGCGCTCCGGAGGAGCTCGTCGACGTCCGTTCCGTGCTCGGGCGCGAGCGCCGCGCCAACGCTGCAGGTGACGGCTTGCTCCTTGTCGCGGACGATCAACGGCGTCGCGAAGGCGTTCACGATCCGCTGCGCGACGCGGCGCGCGCCCGCCGTATCTTCGACGTCCTCGAGGAGCACCGCGAACTCGTCGCCGCCGATCCGGGCCACGGTGTCTTGCTGCCGCGTGCTCGCTTTCAATCGCGCGGCGGCGAGGACCAGGAGCTCGTCGCCCACTTCGTGACCGTAGGTGTCGTTCACGGCCTTGAAGTGATCGAGATCGACGAGCAAGAGCCCGATGGAGTTTCCGACGCGCCGCGTCCGCGCGACCGCGCGCGCGAGCCGCTCGTTCAGCAGGGTCCGATTCGCGAGCATCGTGAGGCCGTCGTAGTGCGCCAGCTGGATGAGACGGCGCTCGGTCTGCTTGCGTTCGATGCCGTACCGGACCGCCTGCATGACGCGATCGCCGTCCAGGTTGCCCTTCAGGAGATAGTCCTGCGCCCCCGCTTGCACCGCGCGGAGCGCGAGCTCTTCGTCGTCGGAGCCGGTCACGACGATCACCGGAGTGGTCGGCGACACCGCTTGAAACTCGCTGAGCGCCGTGAGGCCCGTCGCGTCGGGGAGCTCGAGATCGGACAGGATGATCGCGTACTCCCGGCTCTTCAGAAGGGCGCACGCTTCGGCCAGCTTGCTCGCGCGGACGATGCGATAGGCGCCGCCGCCGGCGCGCTCGATGGTCTGCGTCAGGATCAGCGCTTCGAAATCGTTGTCCTCGACGATGAGCAGATGTTGACCGACCGCCGGAGCGTCGGGCCGGGTCGTGTGCCTGCCGCGAGCGTAACGGACCTGCGCTTGCTCGACGGCGCGCGTGACGAGCGAGAGCAACGCGCTCTCTCGCCATGGCTTGAGCAGCACTTCGGGCGCTCCGGGACTCGCCTCGGCTTCTCGAGCCATCTCGCGATGACCGGTCACGATGGCGAACGTCGAGTTCGGCTGAAGCACGCGCAGCTTCGAGATGAGCTCCGTGCCGCGAAGGCCCGGCATTTCCTGATCGGTGACGACGACCGCGTACGGGTATTCCTGGGCGAACGCGAGGGCCTCGAATCCGTCCCGCGCGACGTCGACGAGAAACCCGCGCGCACGAAGGGTGCGCGCGAACGCGTTGCGAACGAGCACGTCGTCGTCGGCGAAGAGGATCCGCGTACTACCGGCGTTCGACGCGGTTTTGAGAGTCATCGCGACTTTAGACACTAGCGGCCAAACGTCACGGATCCTAAGGGGAGGCGCTGTCGGATTTCGCCAGCGAAACGCCCCGACGCGGGTGTGACACCGACCGCTCGTGTGGTCGGACGGGACGATCTCGTCGCGACTGGGAAACCGGGCCCTATTTCAAGGCGGCAGCCGGCGGAGCAAGTCCGCAGCGCGACTTCGAACGAGCGGCGTGCTTCCCGACGCGGCGAGACGCTCGACCGTGGAGCGGAACTCGGCCCCTTGCCCGCGCGAGATCCACACCTGGGCCAGTGCGAGATCCGCCGCGTCCCGAACCTTCGGATCCGAGCTCGTGCCGAGGGCGCGTAAGGTGCGCTCGGCACGGTCGAAGTCGCTGTCGGCGAGGGCGTGCGCCGCTTTCGCCCAGGGCCCTTCGGCGACGTGACCGTCGTCGGGGACCTTCGGCCAATACGCGCTGTCGTCCAACGGCGCGCGCGGGGGATCGGTCGCTCGCTCGCGCGACGCGGTGGCGTCGAACAAGGGTCGAGCGGTTTCGGTGACGGCAGGACTCGGTGCCGGCGGCGCGGCTGGCTCCGTCACTTCGACGGTGGGCGCGGGCGCCGCGATGGGAACGACCACGACGTGCCGCGCGGCCGTCGCGACCGGACGCGAGCGCAGCGCCCACCATGCCAGGGGAGCGAGCAACACGACGCCGAACACGAAACCCCGGAGGAGCGCCGCGAGGAGCGGGTGCGCTCGACGCCGCTCGACGCCGTCGTCATCGTCGAAGCGCGGCTCGAGCGTGCCGTCGGGCGGCTCGGTTCGGGCATGCGTCGCGCCGAACGAAGACTCGTCGCCGTCCGGAAGCTCGTCAGCGCCGATCGGTTCCTCCACCTGATTGTTCACCACCCGCGAAAACGACATCCGGGACCCGCAGGGCGATCCTGCCTCCATCTCGGCGGGTCGGCCAGGCACTTTCGTCCGGGCGCGCCGGAGCGTCGCTCGCGACGTTTGCGCTCACGACGGGACCGAAGTGGCTCTATCGTCCCGCCTCGCCATGAGGAAGTACCGGCGCACGGCGTTCGGCGTCTGCGGAGCACTCGCGTCATTTCGTTGGATTTCACTGGAAAGTCGCGCGTTCGCCCAGGACGCGAGCGTCGCCGTCACCGTCGATTGCCCGTCCTTCGGTGACGAACAACGCGCGGCGCTGGACGCGCGTGCACGCGCCGAGCTGCTCGTTCGGCACGCTTCCGGAACCTTGTCGGTGACGTGCGCGGACGGCGCGAACGCCGTCATCGGCTGGCGACCGTCGGCCGGCGGAGGCGAAGCAGCCACAAAGAATCTTCCGCTGACGAGCGATCCCCCGGAGATGGTCGATTTGGTTTTGGGTTCCCTGGACGCGTTGATCGGCGGCGACACGCCCGAGGCGTCGCCTACGGCAACGGCACCTGCGCCCTCTGCGCAAGTGCCGCCCGTCGTGCCCGGCGCTTCGCCGATGCCCGGAGCACCGGTGTTGCCGATGGCGCCCGTCATGGCTCCGCAGTTCTACGGCCCGCCGCCGCCCGCGGCGCGTCCGGCACCCGCGCGGAAAAACGACTCTGTCGCATCGTTCGTCTCCGTCGGCGTCGCGGCGGAGCTCTGGTCCTCGTCGATCGGCGGCGCTGCCGGACCTCGCGCGGCGGTGCGCGTCGCGCTTCCCGAGCAGTTCGCGGTCGACGCAGGCGGCGAGCTGCTCTTCGGATTTGCGAAGCCCGACGCCGTCGCCGCTCTCGTCGGGCGGCTCTACGCGGGCGGCGAGTACGACATCGACGACGAGCGGCAATTCAGAGCCGGGGTCGATCTCGACGCCGACGTGGTGCACCTGAGCCCCGACGCCTCGACCGGCGCGGCGGGCGCGACGAAGGTTCTACCCGGTGCGACCTTGCGATTCGGGTATGCGCCGCCGCTCGTGCTCCCCATCGTATTCGGCCCGAGCCTGACGGTGCACACGGGACCGCTCCACGCCGAGATCAACGGCGCCGAGGCGTTCAGCATCCCCACGTTCTCCGTGGGCCTCTTCGTCGAGGGCGAAATCGGCCCGCTTTGAGCGTCGACGTTGCGCCGGTTCCCCACCGCGACGGAGCACGGCGCGCCGGGTGCCCCCAAAAAACAAAGCACGATTTTGGCGCGGCGAGCGCGCTCATTCGACGCCCACGATTTCGACGTCGCGACGGCGTCCGCCGGCATCGAACTCGAACGCGTCGCCGACCGTCTTGCCGAGGAGCGCGCGCCCGAGCGGCGACGACGGCGTGACCACTCGAATGGTCGAATCTCCGTCGGCGATCGTGAGGCCGCCGCCCGCCGGGCTCAAGAAGACGCGCTCCGGTTTGCCGTCGATGTCGAGCGCGACGAGCGCGCCGGCGCGGAGCGGCATGTCGCGATCGAACGGCCCTGGCTCGAGCGCGCCGAGTAACGACAGCGACGCGTCGAGCTCGTGGGCGCGCGATGCTTGCCCCGCGGCGAGGTAGGAGAGCTCGATTTTCCGGGTGTCCTTGTCGTTCTCCGGACGAGCCTCGGGATGATTGGCGGCTTGCGCCGTCTCCTTCGCGAGTCGCCTCGCTTCGGCGAGATCGCCGCGCAAGGCGTCGCGGATCCGCTCGAGGAGCAGCGCTTTGTTCATGGATCCACTCGAGAGTTAACCTTGCCGGCCAACTCCGTCGAGCGCGGCGTTCGCCACGCTCACAACTTTGTGTTGGACCCGAAACAACTGGAGGGACCTTCGAGTCGAGAGCATCCTCACGTTCATGATCGGCCGACTATCGTCGAACGGAACTCCGCGACGTCCCTTGCCACTTCGTTACCTGTTCCTCATCGCCATTGCGAGCGCCTGCTCGAGCTCGGGGGGAGACGGTTCGGGATCGTCGGCCCTCGAATGCGGAAACGGGAAGCTCGACACCGGCGAGGAGTGCGACGGCAACCTCGCGCCGTCGTGCGACCAAGCGACGATGGGCGCGCGGCCCGTCGGTAACGTCGTGTGCAACGCGTGTCACGTCGACGCGAGCGGCTGTGCGCCGATGTACACCCCTCCGCCGGGTAGCGGCGGTGGCCCCATCGGTGGGGGCTCGGGCGGAATGGGCGGGACGAGCGGCATCGGAACGACGACCGGCGGGTTCACCGGCGGCATCACCGTCACCGGTGGCTCGTCGGGCACCGGCTCCTCGAGCGGCGGCGCGTCGAACGGCGGTTCGTCGACGAGCGGCAGCGGCGGCACGCTTCAAAGCGGCGGCACGACGGGCAGCGGCGGCACGACGTCGTCGTCGAGCGGCGGCTCCGGCACCGATCCCGTGCTCGGCGACGTGAACGCGCTTCGACAAGCGTGCGTCGACACGATCAACATGTACCGCGCCACGTTGAACCTGACGCCGCTCACACGCGCGAGCGCGACCATCGAGACGTGCTCCGACATGGGCGCCGACCAAGACGCGACGGCCGGCGTCGCGCACGGCTCCGCCGGCAAGTGTCCCGGAATGGGCGCTCAAGACACCTGCCCTGGATGGCCGCCGGGGCAATACGGCGGCGCCGAGGGCGCGCTCAAGCAATGCCTCTCGCAGATGTGGGCCGAGGGTCTTCCGTCCGAGGGCCGCGACCAGTGCCTCCAGGAATATTTCGCCGGCAACACCGCGTGCTTCGAAGCGCACGGCCATTACCTGAACATGTCCGATCCAGGGAACACGGTCGTATCGTGCGGCTTTTACGTAATGCCGAACGGCGACGTGTGGATGAATCAGGATTTCGGGAACTAGGGAGGGGGCATCGGCTCGCATTCGCCCCTTGGGCGATGTAGGCGATGCCCATGGAACAGCCCGTCTCGGCCGCGGCGACGCGGCCGGCCAATGCCGAGTACGTGATCGTCACTCTGGTGCTGGGTGCGCTCGTCGCGCTGCTCGTTTTCGTGACGAGAACGACGTCGCGAGCCGGGGTGCGTCCGTACTCGCTGCTCGGCCCGATCTTGACCGTGGTCGGGCTGACGGCCGCGGTCTGGGTTCTGATGACGCTGGCTCGGAACGTCTCGGTCTTTTTCGGCGCCGCGTCCGTGAATTTCTACAAGGACTACGCCTCGTCGCCACCGCCGGAATGGATCGAGCGACCGGCGCGTACGTTCAACAATTTGATGGAAGTGCCGACGCTTTTTTACGCGCTCTCTGCGTTCATCATGGCGACGGGCGCCGTCGATGCGGCCCAGATCACGCTCGCGTGGATTTTCGCGGCGACGCGCGTCGTGCACGCGCTGATTTACATCGCGGTGAACCGCGTCTCGTACCGCTTCGTCGTTCACGCCGCGGGGTGCATCACACTCGGCGTGATGTGGTTCCGTTTCGCGGAACAGACGTGGTCGGCGTGGTGACCCGGGCAAGGCGCGTGCAGAGTCACGTTGGGGCCGCGTGCGGCGGCGAGCGATACTTGAATGCATTGAACTATTGAATGCTCGCAAGCTCCTGCTCGACGCCAGAGGGGCCGGCGGCGGCGAGGGCACTACGTGACGCGTTCGACGCTGCCGTCGGGCCCGATGCGGAAGCTCGGCAGGTTCTCGGGGCAGTCGAGCTGGTCGTCTTCGGTCGTGAATTGTTTCTTCAAGAAATCGGCCGCGTCGAGCGCGCCGAACACGTGTCGCGCGATGTCGTCGAAGCGCGCGAGGCCTTCGCGTTGTTTTTCGGTCGGCGGTCGCCGTCCCGAAAACTCGGTGTAAGCGTCGAGGATCCGGAGTTTCTGGCTCTGGAATACGACGGCTTCGTAGCGAAAGAGCACTTGAAAGAGCTGCCCCGAGGCCATGGTCATGGCGCCCAGCGCGGCCTTCGCGGCCAGCGGCTCGCGCATCGCGCCATCGTACGCATCGAGGCCGTCACCGACGACGTGATGAGTCACGAGCCGCAAATGGTAGTGCGACTTGGCGTCGAACGTCGCCGCTTTCTTGCCGAAGAGCGGCGCTATCCCCGCCTCGAGAAAGAGGGGCTCGAGCTTCGCGAACAGGAAGAGCGCGTAGCGGCCGACGAGGCGCTCGAAGGCGTAGAGCTCGCGCCGATCGTAGCGGTCGCGGAGCTCGTCGACCGTCTTTCTGATGCCGTTCCAATCGTGCCGGCTTCGCCTCGCGACGCGCGGGACGAAGTCGGACCAGAACCGGTCGCGATCGGCGAGAGTGACGTCGTCGATGTCGACCAGGACGAGCGCGTGCGGATCTTCGCCGCGTAGAGCGCGATCCATCAAGGCGCCGAGGTGCGACCGTCGCGTCCAGCGCAGATCTTCGAAGTGGAAGAGCTCCGGGACGGGGAACGGATGATCCCACGCGCGATCGCCCTTCCGACGCGGCGGCACGTGCGGCCCGACCAAGGTGCGCTTCCACCACTTTCCGGTGCTCCGCATTTCGTCGATGCTCGTCGGCTCGAGAGAGTACGTGCGCACGCGCGCGACGAGCGGCGCGCCGCGCGCGCGATCGCGCGCGCCGTCATAGAGGACGGTGTCCTGGATCCGCCCCTCGAGCACGGCGCGCATGAGCATCGACGCTCCCGAGACGCCACTGTGACCATAGGGATCCCACCTCCCGGCGACGACGCGAAAGAGGCTTTCTTCGGTCAATCCGAGCGGCTCGTAGACCGCCGCTTGATCGAGACGGCGATGTCGAGGCGCACAGAATCGCGGCGGCGTCGTCTCGAGCGTCGGCGTCACGGCGTGCTCGATCGAAAACCATTCGACGCCATCCCAGCTCTCTTCCATCACCGCGGCAACGCGAAGCGGCGGGGGCGGCTTCGGCGGGAAAACGCCGTAGGCGTGCACCGTTCGAAAGGGATAAATCGCGCGGATCGCCGTGATCGGCCAGGTGAGCGCGCCGGGCAGGCGCTCCCAGAGTTGCCAGAGCGTCCAGGTGTTGGCGGAGAACGTGTTGAACGGGAACGAGACCAGCGCCGCGAGCGTGTGGACGAGGACGAGCGCGCCGACGATCGGATGCTGCGACCATGCATCGTGGAACGACAACGCGCGCGCCGTGCGGGTGTCGAACCACGAGAGCGTGACGGCGAGCATCGCGATGTTGAAATAGCCGAACGTGCCGGCGCCCCAGATCGCGAGCATGAGGAGGATCACCAGAACGCCCCCGAGCGCGCTCGCGTAGCCCGGAAAAAAAACCGTGAACGGAAGCGGGATCTCGACGAAGAACATGAAGCCGAGCGCGCCTTTGAGGAGCCCGATCGGCAGCTTTTGCAAAAACCAGCCGATCGGCGTAGGGAGCGGCTGATTGACGAAAAATCCTTTCAGGTACCCGGAATCGTCCGGCGTCGCTCCGACGAATTTTTGCTTCCCGAAGCCGAGCATCACGCGAAAAACGAGGAGCCGGAACACCCACGCGACGGCGGGGTTCGGCGCTGCCACGGCGCTCAAGTCCGGCAAGACGTGCGTGCTCGGCAAGAGCGCGCCCCAGAGCCCTGCTTCGAAGAGCAGGCAATCCCAGGGGTAGATGAGGATGATCGCCCGATCGAGCGTGAGGTAGATCAGGTAACAGGCGCCCATCGCGAACGGCGCCGCCGGCCCTCCCACCACGACGAAGAGCGACGCGACGATCCCGAGCCACGGGAGCGCGCGGAGCGTCGCGTCGTGGCAATCGACCCAGAGCAGCGTCGGAAAATAGAAGAACCGCTTCCAGGTCGGGAAATGGCGCCCCATGAGCCCGAGCGTCTCTCGCACCGGGAAAACACCGTTGGCTCCGGCGATCGCCACCACTTCCACCGACAGCGACGCATACGAGATCAGGTAGGTGAGCCCGATGCCGCGCGAGATGATGCCCCAGACGAGCTCCGGCGACGGATACACGAGCGCTAGCTCGAGAGACTCGACAAAGCCCATCGACGGATCACCACTTCGAGGGAAACGCGTGCATCTTGAGGTAAAACGAATCCCAGCACGAAATGGTCAGCATGGCAGACGGTGATAGTAGAGCGGAGCGGTCGCGCGGGGAAGCCGCGCTCATTCGTCTCGTGATGCGTCCGCGGCTCGCGCTCATCCTCGCGGTGGTCGGGATGTGCCTCGCTTCGCCGAGCCTATTTACGGGCTTTCATCTCGACGACTACGTCGGGCGCTACGTCTATTCGAACCTCGAGGGTGCGCGGGAGCTCGACCGCATTTACGTCGGCGGATACGGCCTCGCGAACGGGAACGCCGCTGACGCACACTGGCAAATCGAGCAAGGGTACGCGCCGTGGTGGATCGATCCGAAGCTCGTGATCCGGATGTTCCGTCCGATCAGCCTCGCGACGCACTGGTTCGACATTCATGCGATGCCGACCCTGCCGTTCCTGATGCACGCGGAGAACCTGCTGTGGTTCGCGGCGCTGATCCTCGCCTCCACGCGGATGTACCGCGGCGTTCTCGGGCCGCTCGTGGGCGGCTTCGCGGCGCTCCTCTTCGCGATTGATCACACGCATGCGTTCGTCGTCGGATACGTGCCGAACCGGCACGCGCTCATCGCCGCGGTGTTCGGCGCGCTGTGCCTCGATCGACATTTTCGTTCACGCGACGGCGGGGGGCGCCGCGAAGGAGTGCTCGCGGTCGTGTTCTATTTGCTCGCGCTTCTGGCGAGCGAAGCGGCGCTCGCGATCGCTTTGTATCTCTTCGCGTACGCGCTCATCGTCGAGCGAAGCTCGCTCGTGCGCCGCGCGCTCGGGCTCGCGCCGTACTTCGCCGTGACCGTGGTCTGGCGTGCGGTGTACACGCTCGCCGGCTACGGCGCGCACGGTTCCGGTCTCTACATCGACCCGGCGCGCGAACCCTTGCGGTTTCTTCACGCCTTCGCCGAGCGCGGTCCGATCCTCGCGCTCGGACAATTTTTCGTGCCGCCCGCCGAGGCGTACGTCCTGTTTCGCCCGGCGTGGGCGCACCTCATGTTGATCGGCGCGTTCGTCTTCCTGGTGGCGCTCGGGGTCGCGCTGGTGCCGCTCCTCGCGCGGAAGCGGATGGCGTGTTTCTGGGCGCTCTCGTTTTTCCTCGCGCTCGTCCCCGCCGCGTCGGCATTTCCGCACAATCGCCAGCTCCTCTTCGCGAGCTTCGCGGCCATGGCGCTCATCGCGGAGCTCTGGAACTTCTACGCCATCGAGTTGAAGGGGCAACCGCTCTCTCCGCTGCTCCAAGGCTCGGGGGTGATCAGCGCGGTGCTCCTCTTCGGGCATTTGCTCTTGTCGCCTCTCGCGTTTCCGATCGTCGCGTGCAGCATCGCGTACGCCTCGCCCATGGAGACGGCGATCGCCGACGTGGGCGACGACGTCGTCGGCCGCGACGCGGTGTTCGTGACCGCGCCGGACTATTTCGCCGTGAAGCTCGTGCAGCTGTCGCGACGCGTGGAACGCCAGGGCCTTCCGCGGCGATGGCGCGCGCTCTCGTTCGGGCCGCAGACCGTCATCGTCGAGCGCCCCGACGATCGGACGCTCGTCCTCGACTACCAAGGTGGCATCCTCAGCACGGCGTTTCTCGAGCTCTATCGCGATCGGCGTCTGAGAATGGATCCCGGCTACGAAGTGAAGCTCGAGGGGCTCGACATCGTCGTGCTCGAGGTGACCCCCGACGGTCGCGCGTCGCGCGTGCGGTTCGCGTTCGACCAGCCCTTGGATTCACCGCAATTTCGTTTCTATTTCTGGGAAAACGGGGGTTTCTCACGCTTCGTGCCGCCGCCGATCGGCGGCCGGCGCGCCTTACCCGGCGCCGAGCTCAAGCTCGGCTTCAAGTAGAGCGACGTCGGTCTTCCCCACGACGAGGCGTCGCGTCCCGAGCTCTGTGCCGTCGCAGCGCGGTCTGGTTCTTGCTGTTCCCCCGAATGGCGAGGTGCCGTTGGCACACTCGGCACACCGAGCTCGAAGCAGTGAGCGAACTCGGATTCATCCGTCCTTCGGGACGGCCGTGGCTTTGCTTTGTCCCAAGGCGATTCAATTCAACGAGCCCCGGAGCTCCCGTCCCGGCCGAGCCGTTTCTTCGGGGTGTTTCCGTTCGCGCTCCGGCTGGCAATCTCGGGAGTGGAGCGCCGCTTCGTCGCGCTCGCATCGTCGACCGGGCGTGCGGAGCTCGTGCTCTCGGTGCTCGCGTTGGGGCTCTCCGCGTGCACGATCGCCAAGCTGGCGCACGTCGCCGCGCTCCGTGTCGGCTATCCATTCGAGCTCGAGTGGATGGAGGGCGGCACCGTCGACCACGTGCGCCGGCTCCTCGACGGAAAGCGACTCTACGTCGAGCCGAGCCTCGACTTCGTTCCCTATACGTACACGCCGCTCTACTTCTACGCGGGCGCCCTGGTCTCGAAGGTCTTCGGCGCCGGATTCTTTTCGCTACGTCTCCTCACGCTCGCGAGCGCGTTTTCGATCATGGCGCTCCTCTATACGCTCGTCTATCGCGAGTCCGAGCGTCACCTGGGGGGCTGGGTCGCGGCCGGTCTCTTCGCGGCGACGTATCGGTCGAGCGGCGATTGGTTCGACGTCTGCCGAGTCGATTGCTTGGCCCTCGCGCTCGCCTTCGGGGGCATCTACCTGGCTCGTCGAGGAGAGGGGATCGCCTCGGCCGTGGTCGCCGGTCTTCTATTTTGGGCCGCGTTCTTCACCAAGCAAAATGCGCTCGCGATCGGCGTCGCAGCCTGTGCCGGGCTCGCGTTTCTCTCGATGCGACGCGCCGTGGTGGCGCTCACCGTCCTCACCGCGCTGGTCGCGGCGAGCACCGTGCTCATGAATCGCGCGAGCGGCGACTGGTACTCGTTTTACGCGTTCCACTTGCCGGGGCTGCACGCGTGGGTCGACGATCGCATCAAGACCTATTGGACGATCGATTGGCTTCACGACCTTCCCGTGCTGGTCGTGCTCGCCGTCGCCGGGTTCCTCATGCTCGACCTCACGCGAGGACGCCGGGTGTTCGGGTTTTATTTGATGGTCGCAAGCGGGACGTTGATGGCGACCTGGGCCGTCTGGTGCCGGAACGGTTCGTACGACAACATCCTCATGCCGGCCCAGGCGATCGGGGCGCTGCTCGCCGGAATGGGGGTGACGCTGAGGAGCCCCGGGGATCGCGGCGCTTCGGGCGTCGCGATGCTCGCGGCCGCGCTGGTGCAGCTCGGCGCGCTCGATTGGGACGCGAAGACGCAGGTCCCGTCGCCCCACGACGGGGAGATGGGGCAGAAGCTGCTGCTTCAGATCCGCAACGAGCCGGGAGACGTCTGGATCCCGTCGCACGGGTTTCTCGGGACGATGGCGGGAAAACCCGCGCACGCACAGCTCCAGGCCATCTACGACGTGTGGCTCGATCCGAAGATCGGCGCGGCGCTTCACGAAAAGGTCGACGCGGCGATTCGCGAGCATCGCTTCGCGGCGATCGTCACGGATTCGGACGGCCGACTCGACGGGTCGCTCGCTGGCTACGAACCGGTGCGCTCCCTCTTCGACGGCGACGGGTTCTGGCCGATGTCGGGCTACGTGACGCGGCCCGCGCGGCTCTGGCGCCCGAAGGCGCGTTGAGCTCAGGCCTTCACATCCGTCGTGCTCGGCGGAGGCGGAATGGACGCGGGGTTCTGCGCGGAGGCGACGGAGTTGTATTTGCCGCTCGCGAGCTCGCTCTGTGCCCGCTGAATGTCGATGCTCGCTTGCGCGGCGATCTCGAAGTCGCTCGCCGTGGTCGGCGGCGCCAGCATCTCGTCGCGGATCTGAACCAGCGCTTGCAACGTTGCGTCGCTGACCGGCGGCGTCACCACGAGCAGGTTTCCCGAGTAGTACACGCCGCCGGCGTTCGTCGCGGAGTGAGTGTCGGCGGTCGTCGTCGCCGGCGCTTGCTGCGCCTTCGCGGTCGGCGTGGGCGCGGCCGTCGTCGCAACGTTTCGGCTCGACGGAAGTGCCGTGGCGTGACTCGCGGTCGCGCCGCTCGGGGACGCGCTGACGTGTGGTTTGCCGGGCGGATCCGCAAACGAGACCGCATCAATGGGACGGAGCATGGTTCGACTCTCCAATTCTCAATGAACGGTGCTTTGGAGCCACCCTTGAACAAAAAAGTGCATGAAGGCCGGTCTGGTCACTTCGCTTTTCGATCCGAAGGCTTGTGGCGACCGCGGCGTGTGGACGGTAACCTTGTCCGGACGACGGCGGCCCGGGGCGCTATCGTCGGTGACGGTGGTGGCGGCAGGGAACACACACTCAGTGGATGAAATGACGGGTCGGCGGACGAGTGGGCGTCGCGCGGGTTTCGCGGGAGCCGCTCTTCGGTACGGAGCGCGGCTCTGGATGGCCGCGGGCTCGCCGTTTCTCCTCGCGCTCGCCTGTGGCTCGAGCGATTCGGGGAACCACGGCGATGGCGGCCCGCCGAACTCCGCCACGGGTGGCGCCGTTGGCGCGAGCGGAGCGGGAGCTACGGTGGGAACCGGCGGTGCGACCAGCGGCGGCGCTGGCGGGGGCAGCGCTAGCGGGACCGGCGGCTCCGGCGGGACTTCGAACGGTACCGGTGGCGTCATCGGGGATACCGGGGGTACGGCCGGCGATACCGGCGGACGCGGGACGGGTTCCGGCGGGCGCGTCGCGACCGGGGGAGTTACCGGAACTGGCAACACGTCTGGACAAGGCGGTTCCGGTGGCGGAACGGCATGTCCCCCCGAATGCTTCGTGCCGAACTACTGCGTCGCGAAGTGCGGAGATACGCCACATAGCTATGGTTGTTGTCCCTGTCCGACAGGGATGACCAATTCACGGGCCTGCGCCTCCGACGGCGGGCGGAATCCATAAGTCGCACCGGCCGGATCCGAAAATGCCTAGCGCGCGGAATGAGGAATCGGACAAGCTTGCGTGTTAGGCGGCTAGCGTTCCCTTCTCGACACGATGGTCCTCGATCCACCTCCGGACAGTCTGCTCCAACTCACGCCTCACAGCGTGCTCTTGGTGGACGACAGCGCTTATTGGACCGACACCATCGGCGAAGGGTTGCGTCGCGAGGGCTACATCGTGAGCGTGCTCCACGACGGGCTCGCCGCGGTGGAGCGGCTCCGCAAAGATCCGCCGCAGATCCTCGTCACCGATTACTTTCTCGCGAATCTCGACGGCGGGAAACTCTGTCAGATCGCCAAGCACCTCCGCGTCACCCCCGCGATCACGACGGTGATCTTGACCGGCGGCGCGGATCGCAATCTGTGGCGCGCTCCTTCCGCCTACGCCGACGCCGTCATCGCGAAGAACTCGATGGATGTCGTGCTCGCCGATCTCGGGCGAGCGCTCGGCTCGCTCAAGGAGTCACTCCCGCCCCCCGGTTCGATCCGCCACGTGATCGGACACGAGCGGCTCGCGCCGCGGGCGATCGCCAGCAAGCTGCACGGCTTGAAGCAATACCTCGACGCCCTTCACGAGGGGATCGGCGACGCGGTCATCGGCGCGGACAGCGAGCTGCGCGTGTACTTCATGAATTCGACCGCCGTCGAGCTGTTCGAGCTCCGCGAAGACGAGGCGCTCGCGAAGCCGATCTACGAGGTGCTCGCGATCCCGCAAGATCACCCTCTCGTCGAGCTCATCCGCAAGGCGATTGCGGAAGAGGGGAAGCCGGGGCCGCCGATCACGACGGAGATCGGCGAAAACACGCTACGCATCACCGTCGCGGGTCTCCGAAGCCCGGACGGAAGCGCGACGGCGCTCCTCATTGCCCGCGACATCAGCGACATCAAGGCCGCCGAGCAGGATCGGCTCGCGGTGAACGCGCGGCTGCACGAAGCGGACAAGATGGCGTCGCTCGGACACCTGATCGCCGGCGTCTCGCACGAAGTGAACAACCCCCTCGCAGCGATCTTGCTCAACCTCGAGACGCTCGCCGGCACCACCGAGGATCTGAAGCGATCCATCAAGGGCGGGTCGGACGTGGGGTTGCCACCGGCACTCGAAATCCTCGACGAAACCGGGCGAATCCTGAAGGAGTCGTCGGAGGCCGCTCAACGGATTCGTAGCATCGTCGCGGAGATGGGACTCTTCGCCCAACCGAGCTCGGGCACCGGCGAAAAAGTCGCGATCGAGGAGATCCTCGAAGGCGCGCTGCTCCTCGTCGCGAACGAGGCGCGCTTCAAGGCGACCGTCATTCGCGACTTCAAGGAGACGCCCGGCATCATCGTGGACCGGGTCCGTCTCGGCCAAGCCTTTCTCAACATCCTCTTGAACGCCGCGCAAGCAATCAGCGGGATGGATCCGGCGACCAATTGGATCCGCGTCGCGACGTGGCCGGACCGCGGTGGCGTGAAGATCGAGATCCAGAACAACGGCCCGCCCATCCCCGAAGAAGTACTGCCGAAGATCTTCGAACCGTTCTTCACGACGAAGGCATTCGGTCAAGGACATGGGCTCGGCCTCAGCATCACGTACGAGACCGTGCGGCGTCACGGCGGCTTCATCGAGGTCGAGAGCCGTCCCGGCACGCCGACGACGTTCCGGATCTGGTTGCCGAGCGACACCGGACTCGGTCTCGTGCCCCGTGCGACGTTGGTCAAAGAACGGCCGCACACGCTTCCGGCGTCCTTGCTGCTGGTCGACGATGATCGGCTCGTTCGAAATGGGCTCCGGCGAATCCTCGAAAAATTCCACGACGTCGTCGTGGCCTCGGGCGGCGAACAGGCTCTCGCCGCGCTCGCGGAGCGAACGTTCGATCTCGTCTTGTGCGACCTCATCATGCCGATGATGACGGGGATGGAGCTGTTCGCCGCCGTCGCCAAGAAGAACCCCGAGCAAGCGAAGCGCTTCGTGTTCCTCACCGGTGGAACGAGTAGCCCGGAGGCGCGCGACTTCTTGCTCGAAGTAAAAAATCCGCGGGCCTACAAACCGATCGGTGCCGATCAGCTCGTGCGGCTCGTCGACGACTGCGTCAAACAATTCGCGAAGCCGTAGCGTCCTCCGGTTCTGCTTGACGGCCCGTCGTCGGACAAAGGACGCTGCGGAAGGGCTGAAGGGACGAGGAGGATTTCATGCCGAAAATGCACAGGGAGTTCTGCGCTCTGGTCGCGACGATGCTCTGGACGGCCGGCGCGCACGCGGCCGAGGGCGCGGGGCCCGTGGACCGCGGGACGTTCGTGCTCAGCGCGGAACATCTCACGGGCGTCATTCACGACGACCTGAAGTCCAATGGGGCGACGCTCGGCATCACGACGATAGCGCTCTTCGGGTACCAGGCGACCACCGTCTTCGACATGCCGCGGATCGCCTTCGACGGCTTCGTCATCGACGGATTGAGCATCGGAGGCTCGCTCGCCGTCTACCAGGCGTCCTTCGGTCTCTCTGGCCAAAATAGTCAGAGCTACACGGACGTTCTCATCGCGCCGCGCGTCGGCTACGCCTACCTGTTCTCCCGTAGCGTCGGGATCTGGCCGCGCGCGGGATTTTCGTACTGGCATCGGGGGTTCTCCGACGCGGCCGCCTCGACGCACGCGTTCGCGTTCGACGCCGATTGTCCGTTGGTGTTTTTTCCCGCCCCGCACTTCGCGATCACGGTGGGTCCGATCCTGGACGTTTCGTTCGGGGGTTCGGTGACCACCGATACGGTGAACCTGGCGCCCGTCGGGGTCGCCGCGAACCAGGATATCTCCTTGCTTCAATTCGGGCTCTCGGCGGGCGTGGCCGGGTTCTTCTGAGCCGCGATTCGGGCAATCCCGCGGTTCGGCGGTTTCGTTCGGCGCGTGCCGGTGCCATGAATCGGGCGTGACGCCCGAGGCGAACCCGACCATCGAGTTCGACGGCGTTCACAAACGATACGAGGTCTCGGTCGTCGAGGACGTGTCGTTCGCGATCGGCGCGGGTGAGACGTTCGTGCTTCTCGGTCGAAGCGGGTCCGGAAAAAGCACGACCTTGAAGATGATGAATCGCCTCGTCGAGCCGACGTCGGGGGTGATCCGCGTGTTCGGTCGCGACGTGCGCGAGGGGCGCCCGGAAGCGCTGCGGCGGCGCATGGGGTTCGTCATCCAGCAGTTCGGACTTTTCCCGCACTACTCCGTCGCGGAGAACGTCGCGATCGTTCCACGGCTACTCGAGTTGTCGGACGCAGAGATCGACCGACGCGTGCGCTCCTTGCTTTCGAGTGTGGGGTTGCCCCCTGAGCGATATGCGCGTCGGCGGCCCGAGGAGCTCAGCGGTGGCGAGCGCCAGAGAGTGGGCCTGGCGCGCGCGCTCGCGGCGGATCCGCCCATCGTCCTGCTCGACGAACCGTTCGGCGCGCTCGACCCGATCACTCGGCGCGACGTGCAGCGCGAGTTCCTGCGGCTCTCCGCGGAGCTGAAGAAGACGATGGTGCTCGTCACCCACGACATCGCCGAAGCGATCCTGCTCGGCCATCGCATCGCCGTCCTCGAAGCCGGACGGCTCGAGCAGATTGGTACGGCGAAGGAGCTCCTGTTTCGTCCTTCGACGGCGTTCGTGCGCGCCTTCTTCGACCCCGGTCG
>Ga0265320_10000900_pt1 | contig 22353 bp, 19 predicted proteins | sample 4827metaG_FD_202087 | JGI IMG/M metagenome (GOLD analysis project Ga0265320, IMG submission 202087) | Rhizosphere microbial communities from Carex aquatilis grown in University of Washington, Seatle, WA, United States - 4-8-27 metaG | ecosystem: Host-associated > Plants > Roots > Rhizosphere >...
CGGACGGCCGATATTACCACCCCTATGGCGCGAATTGGGGCCCCCGGCCCCCACCCCGCGCCAAGACGGCCCTTTTGGGCTTCGCCCCGGCGCGCTCCGCGCCAAGATGGGACCCGATGACACCGCGTCCGGCCAAGGCCGAAACCTTGTTCAATTGGCTTTCCTCAAGGTCAGCCGGGGTGCTTCTGCATCCGACGAGCCTGCCGGGAAACCAGGGCATCGGGACGCTCGACGGCGCGGCCATCCGGTTCCTCGACTTCCTCGAGGCGTCGGCCATGTCGTGGTGGCAGGTCTGCCCACTGGGGCCGACGGGATATGGCGATTCGCCCTACCAGTGCTTCTCCGCGTTTGCGGGCAACCCCTACCTGATCGACCTCCAGGACCTGGTCGCGCGCAAGCTGCTGAGCGGGGGCGAGGTCGCGCCCCTGGCGCGGCACGGCGCCCGCGCGGTCGACTTCGGGGCGCTCTATGAGGGCAAGTGGCCGCTGCTGCGCCGCGCGTTCGAGAGGCACAGGGCCGCCGGGTCCCCGGCGCTGGGCGAGGAGGGGTTCGAGGAATTCAAGAGGGCCCATGAGTCGTGGCTTGAGCCCTACGCCCTCTTCCGCGCGCTAAAGGACCATTTCGGCGGCCGCGCCTGGTGGGAGTGGCCGGCGGCCGCGCGCTCGCATTCGCAGGTGCAGGCCTCCCTTCGCGCGAAGCTTCGGGACGAGACGTGCGCCCACCAGTTCTACCAGTACGCGTTCTTCTCCCAGTGGCGCCGGACAAGGGCCGAGGCCAGGCGGCGCGGGATCGGCATCATCGGCGACATTCCCATATTCGTCGCGGCGGACTCGGCGGACGCGTGGGCCCGCCCCGAGCTCTTCGAGCTCGGCGGCGACGGGCGGCCCGTCGCGGTGGCCGGCGTGCCTCCCGACTATTTCTCCGCGGACGGCCAGCTCTGGGGCAATCCCCTCTACAGGTGGGACGTCCACGCGGCGGACGGCTATGCATGGTGGAAGGAGCGCCTGCGCGCCTCGTTCGACCTGTGCGATCTTGTCCGCATCGACCACTTCCGCGGGTTCGACTCATACTGGAGGATTCCCCTTCCGGCAAAGAACGCGAAGACGGGTGAATGGCGCCGGGGCCCGGGCCTGGACTTCTTCCGCTCGGTGAGGGCGGCGTTCCCCGGCGCGAGGATCATCGCGGAGGACCTCGGCCTGCAGACCCCCTCCGTCGAGGAGCTCCTCAGGGACACCGGGCTTCCCGGGATGGCGGTCCTGCAGTTCGCCTTCGGCGGCGACGCCGAGAACCCGTACCTGCCCCACAACCTGAGGCGCAACGGGGTCGTCTATCCCGGCACCCACGACAACGACACCACGCTGGGGTGGTATTCGACCTCCGGCGAGGCCACCCGCGACCATGTGCGGCGCTACCTGCGCGTCGACGGGCGCGAGGCGGGCTGGGACTTCATACGCTCGGCCTATTCGGCCGTGAGCAGGATGGCGGTCATCCCCATGCAGGACCTCCTGAGCCTCGGCTCGGAGGCCCGCCTCAACTCGCCGGGCAAGCCGGAGGGAAACTGGCGCTGGAGGCTCGCCGAGGGGGACATCGAGCGCCTCGGCTCGGGGGGCACCGCCGCCTACCTTGCCGAGCTCGCCGAGCTCACCGGGCGCGCTCCCCCGACGGCCGCGCCCGCGAAACGGGGTACCGCGGTTTGAAACGGGCCCGCCCCTAGCGCACATTCCGGCGAGGATCCCAGCCATGTTTGCCGATCTCGTCAGACTCATCAACCGCCGCGCCTCCGCGGACTATGAGAAGGGTTTCGTGCGCGACGTCAGGGTCCGCGCAAGGGCGCCGAGGAACCCCGGGGTGGAGCGGCTCTTTGCGGTCTGCTGGGTGGTGATCGTTGCAAAGAGCATCGCGGTCGTCTGGCTGTTCGACCGCTACCACGTGCCGGTGAACCCACTTTGGGTGATCGCCCCGACCATTGTCTTTGCAGCGCTCTGCACGGCGGTGTACGTCCTTCGGGACTGAGGAGGAACCAAACCAAGCCCATGCCACGCGTCGCCGGTCTGAGAAGCCCCCATGCCAAGGTCGGCCGCATCGTCGTCTTCGGCCGGATGCTCGACAAGATCCGCCTGAACGCCCGGGGGGCGCTTCCACCCGAGTACCAGCCGAACCTCGGGGAGGCGGGGCCGGCGCTCTTCGACTCGCGGTGCTGCCGCTTCCTGGGCGTCGCCTACGGGGAGGTGCGGGCCCGCGCGCTCCAGGGGGGCTGCGACGAGGAGGTGCTCGCGTGGGCGCACGCCCGCGGCATCCCGAGGAGCGACGAGGACTGCCTGATCTGGAACCGCTTCATGACGAAGATCGGGTGGCGCGACGACCGGAGCGAGGTGCTGCGCCAGCGCATCTCGGAGTACGGGCTGGGCCAGGCGAACCCGCAGACCTTCTGCGAGCTCCTGGATATCGACGAGGGCCGCCTGCTGGGCGCCACCCGGTCGTGGGAATCCCACCCGGTGTCGGTGATCGTCGTGATGGGGGTCTCGGGATGCGGGAAGACGACCGTAGGGAGCGCCCTCGCAAACTCCCTTCGCTGGGAATTCCTCGAGGCCGACTCGCTGCACCCCGCGGGGAACATCGCCAAGATGTCCTCGGGCGTCCCGCTCGACGACTCCGACCGGGCGCCATGGCTCGCCGCCGTCCGCGAGGCCGCCGCGACATGCGCCAGCCGGGGCGCCAAGGCAGTCGTCGCCTGCTCCGCGCTGAAGCTCGCGTACCGCCTCGCGCTCGCGCCCGACCCGGCCAATGTCCGGTTCGTCCATCTGAGGGGCGGCCCCGCCCTCATCGAGGGGCGCCTTCGCGCGCGCAGCGGCCATTTCATGACGGAGAACCTGCTGGCGTCGCAGTTCGACGCCCTCGAGGAGCCGGTGGATGCGCTCACCCTGGACGCGGCGCAGGCGCCTGATATATCAGTTACACGGATACTAGAGGTCCTCGGCCTCCCATGACGGCCCGCTCCGCAGCCAAGGGGCTCCTCGCCGCCCTCGGGCTCCTGTGCGCCGTCGCGGCCGCCGGGGCGGCGGTCGCGGGCCTCTGGCTCCACAGCCGGATCAGCGCTTGCCTTCCCATGCTCGACGGGGCCTCGGAGCTGCGCGGCCTGGCGTCGCCGGTGAGGGTCACCCGCGACGCCCTCGGCGTTCCGACGGTGACCGGCGCGAGCCGGGTCGACGTCGCGCGGGCGACGGGCTGGGTGCAGGCGCAGGATCGGTTCTTCCAGATGGACGTCCTGCGGCGCAGGGGCGCGGGCGAGCTTTCGGAGCTTTTCGGCAGGGCCGCGCTGCCTCTGGACAGGGAGGCGAGGATGCACGGGTTCCGGCGGATCGCCAGGGAGGTCCTCGAGCGGGAGAGCCCCGCGAGGCGCGCGCTCATCGGCGCCTACGCGGACGGCGTGAACGCGGGGCTGCGGGCGCTCGGCCCGAAGCCGTGGGAGTACGCGGTCCTGCGGACGGAGCCGCGGCCATGGGAGCCCGAGGACAGCATCCTCATCACCTACGCCATGACCCTCGACCTCCAGGAGGCCACGGGCCGCTACCACCGCTCGCTCGCGGCCGTCCGCGGCGAGCTTGGGCCCGCCTCGCTCGCCTTCTTCGCGCCCCTGTCGACGCCGCAGGACGCCGCGCTCGACGGAAGCCTGCTCGCCGCGGCGCCGATTCCTCCGGCCTCCGAGGTGAACATGCGCGGGCGGGGAGCCCCGGCGGACGCGGGGACGGCGGACGCCGGCGCCCCGAAAGGGGCTCCCTGGGGCGACCGGGAGACGCCCGGTTCGAACAGCTTCGCCGTGGCCGGCGCGCGGGCGGGCGGCGCCGCGCTCGTGGCGAACGACATGCACCTCCACCTTGGCGTTCCGAACACCTGGTACCGCATGTCCCTGAGGTGGCCCGGCCACGCCGAGACCGGCGTGACGCTGCCCGGCGCGCCGATGCTGGTCGCGGGAAGCACGGGAAGGATCGCGTGGGGCTTCACGAACTCGAACGCCGGCACGGGCGACATCGTGGAGGTGAACCCGAGCATCTCCCCGGACCTGTACCACGGGCCGAAGGCGGCGGGCCTCCTGCCCTATGACAAGCGGACCGAGACCGTGGCCGTGAGGGGATCCAAGCCCGTCTCGATGAACTTCCTGTGGACCGTCTGGGGGCCCGTCGTGGGCGAGACAACCGACGGCAGGCAGCTCGTGTTCCACTGGACGGAGGACGATCCGGCGGCCACCAACCTCGACATCATGGATCTCGAGGACGCGGCGGGCGTCGCAGAGGCCGTCGGGATAGCCCACCACGTGGGGATTCCGGCCCAGAACTTCGTTGTCGCCGACTCGGCCGGCCAGATCGCCTGGACCGTGGCGGGACTCCTGCCGAAGCGGGTCGGATACGACGGCCGCCTTCCCGTCGACTGGGCGTTCGGGGACCGGCGCTGGGAGGGGTACCTCGCGTCCGGCGACGTCCCCTCGGTCGTCTCGCCGCCGGACGGGCTCATCTGGACGGCCAACAACAGGACGCTCGGCGGGAAGGCGCTGGAGGCGCTCGGGGACGCGGGCTACGACATGGCCGCCCGGGCCCGCCAGATCCGCGACGACCTCGGCGACCTGGCGCGCGCCGACGGGCCGGTCGGGCCCAGGGACCTGCTTTCCGTGCAGCTGGACGACCGGGCCCTCCTGCTCGGGGGATGGCGCACCCTGCTGGTCGACACGCTCCGCCCGCCGGCCGTCGCCGGGAAGCCGTCGCGCGCCGCGCTTCTCCAGGCCGTCCAGAAGTGGGAGGGCCGGGCAGACGCCGGCTCGGCCAGCTACCGGGTCGTGCGCGAGTTCCGCCTCGCGGTCGCGAGGAGGGTCCTCGATCCGATCTTTGCGCCGTGCCTCGAACGGGACCCCGACTTCACATGGACCCGGTTCAACTACGAGCAATCGCTCGAGACGATCCTTAAGGCCAGGCCGACCCGCCTGCTGGACGCCCCGTATGGAACGTGGGACGACCTGCTGGTCGCGGCCGCGGACGACGTGTCCCGCTCATATGAGAAGGGCGGCGACGACCCCAGGACGGCCACGTGGGGCGCGTTCAACACGGCGAGGATAGAGCACCCGTTCGCGCGGTTTCTTCCCCGCTGGGCCGCCGCGTGGCTCGCAATGCCTGCGGACCCCCTTCCTGGGGACTCGAACATGCCGCGGGTCCAGCACCCCTCCTTCGGCGCCAGCGAGCGCTTTGTCGTGTCGCCCGGCCACGAGGACGCCGGCATCTTCAACATGCCGGGAGGCCAGTGCTCCAATCCCCTCTCGCCGTATTTCCGGGCGGGCCACGAGTCCTGGGTCCGCGGCGACCCGGCGCCGTTCCTACCAGGGCCCGCGGAGCACACGCTTGAGCTCAGGCCGTGAGGCGCGGCGCCTGAATGAATTGCATTGTCCGGATGAGCGCTTCGCGGCTTAGTGTGAGCCCAACGCGCAAATGAAGAAAAAACAGCGCAGCCTAGACGTCTTCTTTGCGGGCGAGATCTTCAACCTCAAGCACCTCATCGGGAACGCGTATCTCGCCGAGGCCATCTACGAGAAGTCGCACGGGAGGTACCTGTGCGCCCTTCCCCAGGACTTCGACCCCCGCGGGACGACCCCGCGCACGATCCGGGACCACCACATCCGCTCGCTCGTCGGGTGCGACCTGGCGCTCTTCAGCTTCGACGGGCCCGACCTCGACAGCGGGACCCTGGCGGAGTTCATGATCGCGAAGTTCGCGGACATCCCGTCGGTGATCCTGCGCAGCGACCGCCGCGGGGCGGGCAGCCGGTCGTCGCAGTGGAACCCGATGGCCAACTACTACCCGCGCACGGCGATCATCGTGCTGGACGGCCTTGGCGCCTACAAGACGATCCTGAAGAAGCGCCACCGCAGAATCGACGAGGTGACCCGCCTCGCCGGCCAGCACAGCTCGGCCGACGCGCAGCGGATGTGCGACGACATCGCGGCCGCTATTGTCCGGGCATTCGACCGCGTCCGGGAGATACCGCCGGCGATGCCGCGGCACCTGCGCGAGGAGGTCTACAACTGGCTCCCCCTCATGCCCGGGCTGCGGGGCAAGGAGAAGGCCCTTCGCAGGGAGTTCGAGGATCACCTCGAGAGAAAGGTTCAGAGGGACCTGCTCTGATCCGCCATGCTCCGCGTGCTCGAACATCCCCTGGCCGACCACATCCTCACGCACCTGCGTGACAAGACGACGAGGCCTGCGACCTTCCGGACCCTGGCCTACCAGCTGACACTGATGCTCGCGATCGACGCGACGCGCGACCTCGCGACCGAGGAGAAGCCGATCGACACGCCCCTTGAGGGCACCACCGGCCACGTGCTGACCCGCCAGCCCATCGTCGTGGTCGCGATCCTGCGCGCCGGCGTCTCGATGGTGCAGCCCTTCCTGGACGTCTTTCCCGAGGTGAGCGTGGGGTACGTGGGCCTCGAGCGCGACGACGTCACGGCCGTCGCGCGCAGCTACTACTGCAAGCTGCCGCCGCTGGAAGGCCGGCGCGTCTTTGTCGTCGACCCGATGCTCGCGACCGGGGGCTCGGCGACGCAGGCGATCGATGTCGTGAAGCGGAACGGGGCGGTGGCGCCCCGCCTCGTTTGCATCATAGCGGCCCCGGAGGGCGTCGCGGAGGTCACCAGGCACCACCCCGACGCCTCGGTCCACGTCGGCGTGCTCGACCGGGCGCTCAACGATCGCAAGTACATCCTGCCCGGCCTGGGCGACTTCGGCGACCGGCTCTACGGGACCTGACCGGCCGCTACTGTGTCCTGCCCCACGTCAGCACCAGCCGCGTGAAGTAGAGGGTGTCGAGCCTGTCGGTCCCGCCGGCCGGCTTGCTGAAGTACGTGTTGGCCACGCCCGTGCCCAGCTTCCACAGGGACTTGGTGAGCGGGACCTCGAAGGAGAACTCGTGGTTGATGATGTAGTTGTCGAAATTCTGGAACGTGGGGAGAAACGAAAGCTTGTCGGCCAGCCGGGCCTTCCCGATCTTGACGGAATACGCCAGCCCCGTGTCGACGCCGGCGGAGCTCAGGGAGGGCGAATTCGGCGACGTGTACCTGTCGTAGCGGTACGACAGGCCCAGGCGGGCGTTGAGGGTCTGGTTCTTGTCCTTGATGAGATCGTAGCCCAGCCCGCCGGCCGCGATGTCGTAGAGGGAGATGTCGTTCACGCGGTCGAAGCCGCCCTCGTCCCGCACGTACCACGTCTTTCCGTCGTTGATGGTGTCCGCGTAGTCCACGCCCGCCTTGAACTGGTCGGCGGACACCTGGCCGTTGGTCTCCTGCCGCGAGTAGTTCGTGTAGTATTGGAATGTGTCATCCGGGCCGGTCAGCTTGGAGCGGTAGCTGTAGGCCGTGGTCAGCTGGTTGTGGGTGCCGCTGCGGCCGTTTATGTCCGCGGACGCCGCATAGCTCCACTTGCGGCGCCTCGCGTCCACGTCGGGATCCTCCTCGCCGGCCGCCCACGAGGACCTGATGCTCTTCAGGATGAAGTCGACCGACCTTTTCGGGCCGGTGATTCTCTGCCTGTTCGCCTCCGGCGCCGAAATGACGCCCACGACGATCGAGCCGTCCGCAAGCTTCACGGCCACAGGGTTATCGGTGGCTATCGACGCAACCTGGCCCTGCTTCACCTTGATCTCGCCGGCATAGTCGGTGTTCAGGGTGACCACCTCGTTCTTGATCGATATTATCTTTCCGACGAGCCGGGCTCCGTTCGTGGTCTCGACGACGTCGGCGGGGAGCCGAAGCGCGCAGGACAGGGCTGCGCACATGCCCAAGCGTGTGAGGATGGAGGATAACATGGTGTTGTTTGCGGGCTTCAGTTTGCGCTACCGGCGCCGGGAAAAGGCGAGAGCGCAGTGTTTCTGCGACACGCAGTCAAATGCCGAGTTCGTATTTCTGAAAATATACTGGATCCCGGCAGGCGCCGCTCGCGTCTTTACATGCGGGACGGCCGGCGATTGCCTCAGGGCGAACCCGACCCGATGTCCACCGCCGTGCATAGACCGCCGCTCCTTGTAGCCGACCGATGGCGCGACTACCAGCTCATCGACTGCGGCGATGGAATGAAGCAGGAGCGATGGGGCCCGTACACCCTCGTGCGCCCGGACCCCCAGGTCCTCTGGCCCCGGCAGGGGACGGAGCCCGGCGCGCGCTGGGAGCACTGGGACGGGTTCTACCACCGGAGCGAGGCGGGAGGGGGCCGCTGGGAATTCAGGAGGCCCCTGCCTGAGCACTGGGAGATCCGGTACGACGCCCTCGGCCTGGCCTTCAAGATCCGCCCCACCTCGTTCAAGCACACCGGGCTGTTCCCCGAGCAGGCGGTCAACTGGGACTGGATCCACTCGACGATCAAGGGCGCGGGCCGGGCCGTGAGCGTCCTCAACCTCTTCGGCTACACCGGGGCCGCGACATGCGCGGCCGCCGCCGCGGGGGCGGCGGTATGCCACGTCGACGCCGCCGAGGGCATGGTGAAATGGTGCAAGGAGAACGCCGCCCTGAGCGGGCTCGCGGACAAGCCCATCCGCTACATCGCCGACGACTGCCTCAAGTTTGTCCGGCGTGAGGTCAAGCGCGGCCGCCGCTACGACGCGGTCATCATGGATCCCCCGACCTTCGGGCGGGGAAGCACCGGCGAGCTCTGGCGCCTTGAGGACCACCTCTGGGAGCTCCTCCAGGAATGCCGGGCTCTCCTCACGGACCGCCCGCTGTTCTTCCTCATCAACGCCTACACCGCCCGGCTCTCTCCCACCGTCGTCGCGAACCTGCTTTCCCAGCTGCTGCGAGACGCCCCGGGGGGCATCTCCGCCGGCGAGGTCGGCCTTCCCGTGCAGCGCGACGGCAAGGTGCTTCCCTGCGGGATCTACGGGCGGTGGGAGGCCGCGGCCTAGGCGGATCGGGAGACCAACCTTATGTCATCGTTCGCAGACACCTACTATGAGCGCTCGGGCAGGCTGCTCGAGCGCGCCCGCGAGGCCAACCGGCCCGTGATCGCGCAACTTTCGCCGATAATCGGGCAGTCGATCGCCCGGGGCGGGGTCGTCCACACCTTCGGGAGCGGCCACAGCGAGCTCATCTCGCGCGAAATCATCGGCCGCGCCGGCGGCCTCGTCTGCGTGACCGGGATCATCGACCCCACGGGGGGATTCGTGGAGAACCTGCCGGGATACGGCGAGAGGCTGGCCGCGCGCTATGACAGGCAGTACCAGCTGATTGCCGGGGAGACCGTCATCGTCATCTCGAACTCCGGCAAGAACGCATCGCCCGTCGACGTGGCCCTGTACGCAAAGGCCAAGGGCCTCACGGTCGCGGCCCTGACGTGCCTGGCCATGTCGAGGGCCACGCCCTCCCAGCATCCTTCCGGAAAGAGGCTCTTCGAGGTCGCCGACCACGTCCTCGACAACGGCGGCGTCCCGGGCGACGCCATCGTCGAGGTCGGCGACGGGATCAGCGCGGGCCCCACCTCGACGCTCATCGGCTGCTCGGTCCTCAACTGGCTGATGCTGTCCGTCGTGGAATGGCTCGGGTCGAACGGCCATCCGCCTCCCATCCTCCGCAGCCAGAACTCGCCCGGGGCCGTCGAGCACAACCGGGAGCTCGCCCTGCGCTACAAGGGCCGGCTGAGCCGCCAGCTCGCCTGAGCAGCCCCGCCCGATGCCCTGGAAGATAGGCGTGGACGGCGGCGGAACAAAGACGGAGGGCATCCTCGTGGACCCGGCCGGGGCCGTCGCGGCGAGGCACACCGGCCCCGGGTGCAGCCCCAGCCTTGTCGGCGTGGTCCATGCCCGGGAGATCGCCTCCGAGGTGCTGGAGGCCGTTCGGGCGGGGCACAAGGAGGCCGTCGTCTCCACCACGCTGCTCTGCATGGCCGGGAGCCGGGCCTTCTGGAGGGAGTTCGGTGCCGGACTGGCCGGCTTCGGGCGCATTGCGACCGTCGACGACTCCGTTCCCGTCCTCGAGCTGGCGACGAAAGGGGAGCCGGGCCTTGTCCTCCACGCGGGAACGGGATCGTTCGTGGCCGCGCGGACCCCGGACGGCGCCGTCCACTATGCTGGGGGGACCGGATGGCGGTTTGGCGACGAGGGAAGCGGCTACGACATCGGCCGGCGCGCGATCGCGCGGGCCCTTCTCGAGCTGCAGGGATGGGCGCCCCCGTCCGGCCTCGGCGCCCTCGTCCGCGGGAGGACCGGGCACGCGAGCGCAGCCGCCGTCTCGGCCTATTTCTACGGGGATCCAGCGACCAACAACGGAGTCGCAGCCCTGGCCCCCGAGGTGCTCCGCCTTGCTTCCGATGGGGATCCGGCGGCGGGCGAGGCCGTCTGCGCCTCGGTCGGGCAGCTCCTGGCCCTCGCCGTTTCGGTGACGGAGAAGCTGTTCCCTGGAAAACGGCCCGACTCGTTCCGCGCGGGGGTAAGCGGGCACGTCCTCAACCACCCCTTCGCGTTCCAGGCACTCTCCTCAAGGGCCCCCTTCCCCCTTTCCACGGTCACCGAGCCGCCGATCGAGGGCGTGCGGCGCCTGCTGGCGCGGGACGCCGTCTAGCGGCCGCTCAGGGGAATAGCCGCGCAGGGTACGCGCCCTTTGCGACGAGCGCCCTTATCGCCGCCGACACCCGCTGCCTGTCCTCCCTGTACGTGATGCCGAACCATTCGTCCTCGCCGGGAAGGATCTCCACGGACGCCGCGCCCTTCGAAATGAGCTCGGAAATGGCCGCGGGAAGGTAGTACTCCGCCTCCGGATCGGATCCCCTCGCCGCGAGGAATGCGCGCAATCCCTCCCCGAGGCCGTCAAAGACGGCGGGCGTGAAGCCCCAAAAGTTCATCGAGACGACCTCATCGCCGGTGAAGCGGCCCCCGCGGCCCACGTCGGTCCTCGCGATCGCCTTCTCCTCCGTGATGGCGGCAAGCCGGCCGGCCTCCTCCCTGCACACGCCGCGGGACACCGTCCCGTTCTCGGAGAGCGTGTTGGCGAGGCGGAATCCCACCATTGCGAACCGGGCGCCCTGCGCCTTCCCCAGGAACGCGGCGAGGCGGACGAACGAGCCTGCTCCGTAGAAGTCATCCGCGTTGATCGCCGCGAACGGTCCGGTCATCGCGAAGCGGGCGCACCAGACCGCGTGGGCCGTTCCCCAGGGCTTCTCGCGGCCGGCCGCGGCGGCGATTCCCTGCGGAAGGTCGTCCGCCGACTGGAAGGCCAGTTCCACGGCGATCCTGTCCGCGTACTTCTCGGTGACGGACGCCCGGAACGCCTCCTCAAGCTCCCGCCGGACGACAAACACCACCCGCCCGAAGCCGGCCCGGATCGCGTCGAAGACCGCATAGTCGAGCATGGTCTCGCCGGACGGCCCAACCGGGTCGATCTGCTTGAGCCCGCCGTAGCGGGAGCCCATTCCGGCGGCAAGGACGAGGAGCGATGGGGCCATCCCTGTGCAACACGGCCCAAACGCCCCGATTGGTCAAGCCGCAGGCGGCTAGACACCGGCCCGGCGCCGTCCATTATGGCTGTCCATGGCCCCTTCGCGCGCCCCCGACCTGCCGCATGTCGCCGTCCTTGCGACAGGCGGGACGATCGCGGGTACGCAGGCGCCCCGCCCGGGCCGCGGCTACCGGTCGGCGACGGTCTCGATCGAATCCCTGATCGCCGCCGCGCCGGGAATCGAGCTGCTCGCCAGGCTCGACGCGGCGCACGTCGCCAGCATCGGCAGCCAGGACATGGGCGAGGCGGTCTGGCGGGCCCTGGCCCGCAGGACCCAGGCGGCGCTCGACCACCCCGGCGTGGCCGGCGTCGTCATCACGCACGGGACCGACACGATGGAGGAGACGGCGTATTTCCTGAACCTGGTTGTGAAGAGCTCGAAGCCGGTGGTGCTGGTCGGCGCGATGCGGCCCGCCTCGGCGATGAGCGCGGACGGCCCCATGAACCTCTACAACGCGGTCGCCACGGCCGCGCATCCCGACGCCGGGGGCCGGGGCGTGCTCGTCGTCGCCAACGACGACATCCACTTCGCCCGCGAGGTGGCGAAGACCAACACGACGCAGGTCGGGACCTTCAAGAGCACCCACCGCGGCCTCGCGGGCCTCGTCAGCTCCGGAAGGATCCACTTCTACGGCGCCCCGGTCAGGCGCCATACGCTTGGGAGCGATTTCCTGATACCCCGGACCGGGGCCATGCCCCGCGTCGACATCCTCTACGCGCACGCGGGGATGGGAAGGGGGCTGATCGACGCCGCCGTCCGCGGGGGCGCCCGCGGCCTCGTGGTGGCCGGCGTGGGCAACGGCAACCTGGGCTCCGGGGCCCTTGCGGCGGCGGCCGCGGCCTCGAGGGCGGGCCTGGCCGTGGTTCGCAGCACGCGGACCGGCGGAGGCATCGTCGAGCGCAACATAGAGGTGGACGACGACCGGCTCGGGTTCATCGCCGCCGACGAGCTCAATCCCCAGAAGGCGCGGATACTCCTGATGCTCGGGCTCATGCAGACGCGGGACAGGACGGCGCTCCAGGAGATGTTCTACACCTACTAGAGGGGCGGAGGAATACCGGTTTTCCGGTAGCATGAACGCTTCCCTTTCCGGCGCTCCGCCGCAAGATTCCGGGCCCGATGAAGATCGCCATTGTCGAAGACGAGCGCCTCTTCCGGGACGTCCTGCGCAAGGTGTGCGCGGCGGACCTCGGCCACGAGGTGGTGGGCGAGGCGGGAAGCGGGCGCGAGGCGCTGCAGGTCGTGCCCGCCGTGCTCCCCGACCTGCTCATCCTCGACATCCACCTTCCCGACATGGACGGTTTCGAGGTTCTTCGCTCCCTGCGCCGAAAAAGGGCCCTCCTCAGGACGCTCGTGATATCCTCGTATTTCGACGAGTACATGCTCTGCAGGATCGAGCATGCCGACGTCCAGGGTTTCATCGACAAGTCCACGAACACGGTGTCGGAGCTGAGCCTCGCGATCACGGCCATCGAGCGCGGCTCGACCTACTTCCCGAGGCCCTTCGCGGAGGCGCGCAGGGCGCACATCCGCAACCCGATCGCCTATGACAAGGTCCTGACGGACCGGGAGCAGATGATCCTTAGCCTGGTCGGCGAGCCCCTGTCGGACGCCGAGATCGCGGCCCAGCTCAAGCTTTCGCCCGGGACGGTCGAGAAGCACCGCTTCAACATCATGCGCAAGCTGGGCCTGCGGTCCCGCGCGGAATCGGCCCGATTCGCAAGGCGCTGCGGCCTCACGCGGCCCCCCGTGGCCCACCGCGACGGGCCGGCCCCGTAATCGCAACGTCTGGATTGCAGATCGCCCGATCCCGGATACCAACGTCCGGTGCAAAGCGACCAGAATCCCGCAGCGGCGGAACCCGTCGGCAGTCGCAAGACCGTCGTCGGGATCCTGATCGCCCTGAGCGCGTCGCACATGATCAACGACACGCTCCAGGCGCTCCTTCCGTCCATCTACCCGGTACTCAAGGCGTCCTTTGGCCTGACGTTCACGCAGATCGGGTTAATCACCCTGAGCTTCCAGCTGGCGGCGTCGGTTCTCCAGCCTGTGGTCGGCCGGTACACCGACAGGCATCCCAAGCCCTACTCGCTCGCGGCAGGGATGGCCATGACGCTTGCGGGGCTCGTGTTCCTTTCGCGGGCGGGCAGCTACCACATGATCCTGTTCTCGGCGGTCCTGGTCGGGATGGGGTCGGCCGTTTTCCATCCGGAGGCGTCGCGCGTTGCGCACATGGCGGCCGGGCACCGCTACGGGCTGGCCCAGTCGATGTTCCAGACGGGCGGCAACCTCGGCTCCTCGATCGGGCCGCTCCTGGCGGCGCTGATCATAGTGCCGAACGGCCAGTCCTCGATCATCTGGTTCACCGCCCTCGCCCTGGGGGGCATCGTCCTTCTCGCCAAGGTCGGCGGCTGGTACAGCCACAACCTTCCCCACTTCGGGAAGCGCGCCGCCGCGCACGCGTCGAGCGCCCTTCCGCGGAGGACCGTCATGCTGGCCCTCGGGGTGCTGATCGCCCTCATCTTCTCGAAATACTTCTACCTCGTGAGCCTCACGAACTACTACACGTTCTACCTCATCCAGCGGTTCGGAATGACCATCCAGGGGGCGCAATACCTGCTCTTTGTCTTCCTGGCCGCGATAGCGGTCGGAACGATCCTCGGCGGGCACCTTGGCGACCGGTTTGGGCGGAAGTACGTCATCTGGATATCGATCCTGGGCGTCGCGCCGTTCTCCATCGCCCTCCCGCACGTCGGGCTGACGGCGACGGTCGCCCTCTCCGTGTTGATCGGGCTCATCCTCGCCTCCGCGTTCTCCGCCATCCTCGTGTACGCCCAGGAGCTCGTCCCGGGGCGCGTCGGCATGATCTCGGGGCTGTTCTTCGGCCTTGCCTTCGGATGCGCCGGCATAGCGTCCGCCGCCCTGGGCCGCCTCGCCGACCTGACGAGCATCGGGTTCGTGTTCGACGTGTGCGGCTATCTCCCGCTCATCGGCCTTCTCGCATGGTTCCTCCCCGACATCGAGGGCGCAAGCCGGCGCGCGCGGCGCCTCCAGAGGGAGGCCCTCGAGACTGAGTGAAAACAGCATGAAGCCGAGGATCACCGACGCGAAGCCCGCCTTCATCTCGCATTCCCGGGAGACCGGGACCGACTACACAATCTACGTCGACGAACCCGGGGCCTCCGCGTCCCGGGAGCCGCTGCCGGCCGTGCTCCTCATGGACGGGGACTTCCTGTTCGAGCCGGCGGTCCAGGCGAGCCGGTCCCTGCGGGACGCCGGCAGGATCCCGCCGGTCGTCGTCGTCGGCGTGGGATACGGCGCCGGGTTCGGCGCGCCGGGGAACTCCCGGGGGCGCGACTACACCCCGACCGCCTCGACCGACGAGCCGGGAAGCGGGCACGCGGACCGGTTCCTCGACTACCTCTCGGGCACGCTCTGGCCGGAACTGGCGGGGCGCCATCCGCTGCGCGAGACGGGGCGCGTGCTTGCCGGGCATTCCCTCGGATCGCTCCTGGTGCTCCACGCGCTGTTCCAGGCGCGCCCGTTCTTTGACCTGGCCCTGGCGAGCGCCCCGTCGATCTGGTGGGACAATCGGAGCATCCTCGCCCTGGTCTCGGGCCTGCGCGACCGCCAGGCCGCCCTCAAGGGCCGTCTCTACCTGGGTGTCGGCGCGGACGACACGCCCTCGATGCTCGCCGACCTGGGTCTTCTTGAGAAACAGCTCAACGACCGGCCCTTCAACGGCCTGCGCCTCCTTTCCGAGCGTTTTCCCGGCCGCGACCACTATGACGTCGTCCCGAGCGCGATGACCGCCGGACTTGCCTCCCTGCTCGGCTAGGGTTTCCTGCACCCATGCGCAAATACCTCCTGACCCCCACGCTGGCATGCCTTGCTATGATGCTGGCGGCAAAATGGGCCTCAAGTGCCCCGCAGCCCGAGACGCCCATGCCGGACAATCCCTTCTTCACCGAAAGCCCCCTTGCGTTCCACCTGCCGCCGTTCGACCGGATCAAGGATTCGGACTACGTGCCTGGCTTTGAACGCGGGATGTCGGACCAGCTGAAGGAGGTCGAGGCCATCGCCGCGAATCCGGACAAGCCGACCTTCGACAACACGATCGTCGCCATGGAGCGGACCGGCCGGCTGCTCACCCGGGTCACGGCCGTGTTCTCCAACCTGAAGGAGGCCAACACGGACGACGAGATCGAGAGGATCGACGGCGCCATGGCCCCGAAGCTGTCCGCCCACAACGACGCCATCTACCTGAACCCGGCGCTGTTCGCCAGGGTCAAGGCCCTCTATGACCAGCGCTCGGCCCTGGGACTGGAACCCGAGTCCCTGCGCCTGCTCGAGCGCTACCAACAGGACTTTGTCCGCGCCGGCGCGCTCCTCTCCGAGGCCGACAAGACCCGCATGAAGGCCCTGAACGCCGAGCTGGCGAGCCTCCAGAGCGCCTGCAGCCAGAACATCCTCAACGAGAAGAACGCGTCGTCCGTCGTAGTCCGGGACCGCACCGAGCTTGCCGGACTTTCGGATGCCGAGATCGCGGACCTTGCAGCCGCGGCCAAGGCCGAGAACAAGCCGGGGGCGTACGCCATCGCCCTGCACAACACCACGGGCCAGCCCTCGCTCGCCTCGCTCGAGAACCGCGCGCTCCGGCAGCGGATCATGGAGGCCTCGCTCGCGCGAGGGAGCCGCGGCGGCGCCTTCGACAACCAGGCCACCATCGCCCGCATCGCCCGGGTGCGCGCCGAGCAGGCCGCGCTCCTGGGCTATGAGAGCCACGCCGCCTACCGGGTCGAGAACCAGATGGCGCTGACCGTCGGCGAGGTCGACAAGCTCCTGGCCCAGCTCGTGCCCCCGGCCGTGGCCAAGGCGAAGCGCGAGGCCGCGGACATGCAGGCTGTCATCGACCAGGAGCACGGCGGCTTCCGGCTGGCGTCCTGGGACTGGGACTTCTACTCGGAGAAGGTCCGGAAGGCCCGCTACGCGTTCGACGAATCGCAGCTGAAGCCGTATTTCGAGCTCAACAGGGTCCTGCAGGACGGGGTGTTCTTCGCGGCGAGCAGGCTCTACGGCCTGACGTTCAAGGAGCGCCACGACCTCCCGGTCTACCAGCCGGATGTGCGCGTCTTCGAGGTCTATGACGCCGACGGCCAGCCGCTCGCGCTCCTGCTCGAGGACTTCTATGCGCGGCCGTCAAAGCAGGGCGGGGCCTGGATGAACGAGTATGTCTCCCAGTCCGGGCTCTTCGGGGACAAGCCGGTCGTAGCCAACCACCACAACATTCCGAAGCCCTCCCCGGGAGAACCCACGCTGCTGACCTACGACGAGGTCGTCACGCTCTTCCATGAGTTCGGGCACGGCCTGCACGGGATCTTCTCGCACGTCGAATTCCCCACCTTCGCGGGCACGGCGGTGCCGCGCGACTTTGTCGAGTACCCCTCGCAGGTGAACGAGATGTGGGCCGCGTGGCCCGAGGTCGTTAGGAATTACGCGAAGCATTACAAGACCGGCGAGCCGATGCCGGCGGCGCTGCTCGAGAAGATGCTCTCCACGAGGAAGTTCAACCAGGGCTTCGCGACGACCGAGTACCTCAAGGCGACGCTGCTTGACCAGGCGTGGCACACGCTGAGGCCGGACCAGGTGCCCACGGACGTGACCGCGCTCGAGGAGGCCACGTTCAGGAAGTACGGCGCCGACTTTGCGCCGGTTCCGCCCCGGTATAGGAGCGCCTATTTCTCGCACGCCTTCTATCTAGGCTACTCGGCGGGCTACTACGCCTACATCTGGGCGGACGTGCTCGTCGCCGACAGCATAGAGTGGTTCCAGAAGAACGGCGGCCTGACGCGCGCCAATGGCGACCATTTCCGCGCGACGGTCCTCTCGAACGGCAACAGGGCGGAGCCCAAGACGCTCTTCCGCGAGTTCACGGGAGGCGACCCGGAGATCGCCCCGCTGCTGAGGCACAGGGGCCTCGACGAGACTGGGAATTGACCGGCGCGACGGAGCGCCGAGAGGGGGACCCGACGGCCGCCCTGCGCGATTCCCGGCCGGGTGTGGGCCGGGCCAAGGTGGGAATTGACCGGCCCCGGTAGGGGCGGGTATGTATCGACGGCCATGCCCGATCCAACCTCCCCCGAAGTCTCGATGGAAACGCTCGTCGCGCTGTGCAAGCGCCGCGGGTTCATTTTTCAGTCCTCCGAGATCTACGGCGGGATCAACGGGTTCTTCGACTACGGTCCGCTGGGCGCCGAGCTAAAGAAGAACATCCGCGACTGCTGGTGGGACGACATGGTCCGCCGGCGGGACGACGTCGTCGGCATCGAGACCTCGATCATCATGCACGCGAAGGTCTGGGAGGCATCCGGGCACGTCGCGGGCTTCACGGACCCCCTCGTGGACTGCAAGGCGTCGAAGCAGCGCTACCGCGCCGACCAGCTGTTCTTCGCGGCGGTCGCGGTGGACGGCCGGACGGTCGGATACGTGAGCGCTCTTGAGAGCGAGCGCACGGCCGACGACCTGCAGGAGGCCGCCGAGTCCCTCAAGCGCAAGAAGGCCGTCCAGGGGAAGCTGGAGCCCGTTTGTCCCCGCGACATGACGGAGGCCAAGCCCGAGGAGATCCCTCTCATCCCGTCACCCGCGACGGGCGAGCCGGGGAGCCTCACCGCCCCCCGCTCGTTCAACATGATGTTCCAGACGAATGTCGGGGCCATGACCGACGGCTCCTCGGTCGCATACCTCCGCCCTGAGACGGCGCAGGGGATGTTCGCGGACTTCAGGGGGGTCGTGGACACAGGCCGCGTCAAGCTGCCCTTCGGAATCGCCCAGATCGGGAAATCATTCCGCAACGAGATCACGCCGAGGAACTTCATATTCCGCTCCCGGGAATTTGAGCAGATGGAGATGGAGTACTTCATCCACGAGGACGCCGACTGGGCCAAGTGCCACCGCGAATGGATCAACTGGTGCAAGTCGTGGCTGCTCTCGATCGGGCTGCCCGAGTCCCACCTCTCCGAGTACGACCACCCGAAGGAGAAGCTCGCGTTCTACTCGAGGGGCACGACCGACATCATGTTCAGGTATCCCTTCGGCGTGCAGGAGCTGTGGGGCATCGCGGCGCGCGGCGACTACGACCTGAAGCAGCACGAGAAGTTCAGCGGCGTCTCGCAGGGCATCTTTGACGAGGCCACCAAGAAGAAGTTCATCCCCCATGTCATCGAGCCCGCCGTCGGCGTCGACCGGATCTTCCTCGCGGTGCTCTGCGCGGGCTATGCGGAGGAGGACGTGAAGGACGAGAAGGGCAACGTCGAGAAGCGCACCGTGCTGCGCCTGAGCCCCCGGATCGCCCCGGTCAAGGTCGCGGTGTTCCCGCTCCTCAAGAACAAGCCCGAGCTCGTGGCGCGCGCCGCGGCCCTGCACAAGAAGCTGCAGAGGAGGTATGCCGTGTTCTATGACGAGTCCGGCGCCATCGGCCGGCGCTACCGCCGCCAGGATGAGATCGGCACGCCCTGGTGCGTCACGATCGACTTCGAGACCATCGAGAAGGACGGCACGTTCACGCTGCGCGAACGCGACTCGATGCAGCAGAAGCGCATCAACGAGGCCGAGCTGTTCGCGCTCCTTGAGGAGCGCGTCTACTGAGGCGCCGGCCGGCCGGAACCATGAAGACGGTCGCCGAATGCTCCAGCGCGGACGAGGCCCTGGTGCTCCGCTCCCTGCTCGAGGACTGCGGTCTCCACCCCTACCTGCCGGACGAGCTCACCGTGACCTTTCGCGGCCAGGCCGGCGGAATAAGGGTCCAGGTGTCCGAAGAGGACGCCGAGGCCGCGGTCAGGATCATCGAGGGCGCAAGGAAATAGGATGGACGCCGCCGCACGAGCCCGGGTCCTGATCGACGCCGCACACGAGGCCGACCCAAACCGCGCGCCCGACGGGCGCGCGGCGGAGCTGGCGTATGCGGACGGGATGGAGAAATGGATCGTCCGCATCGTCCCGGGCGCGGACGACACCCTGCGCCTGGCGGCGCGCTGCCAGCACCTTGAGAGATGGCGTGTTCCCCGCAGCTCGTTCCCCGAAGGGAAGCCCGGGTACCTTGCATGGCGGCGGTCGCTGTACGTGAAGCAGGCCGAGCGGGCGCGCGAGCTGCTCCTGGAAGCGGGGATTCCCCGGGAAAGTGCAGACGACGCGGCGACATGGGTCTCAAAGACAGGGCTGAAGACCAACGCGGGGACGCAGGCGCTCGAGGACGCGGCCGTGCTCGTGTTCCTCGAGAGCGAGATCGAGGCCTTCGCGGCGCAGCACTCGGGATATCCACGCGGGAAGTTCGTCGACATCCTCAGGAAGACCTGGCGCAAGATGAGCCCGCGGGCCCAGGAGCTCGCGCTTGGCCTCGACCTGCCGCCGCACATCGCGGCGCTCCTCCGGGAGGCGACGGCGGACAGATGAGGGGCGTCACTCCCTCTTCATCAGCCGCAGGTCCCTCCGCAGGTACTCCAGCAGCCGGCCCCTGAAGACCACCAGGTCGCACGCCTCGGCCGCCGTGCCCGTCGCCTCCCAGAGGTTGGAAGAATCGAGGTCGGCCTGGTCGATCACGGCGCCCGCCCCGACCTGCCGGTCCGGAAGGCCGCGCGTCGACAGCGTTAGAGCCCCCTGGCGGATGAAGAAGAACCCGCGGCAGGAGGTTCCCTGCGCGAACAGCGTCTCGCCCTTTTCCAGGTGGATCGCCCTCACGACGTCCTCGGGGGGCGGGAGGAGCTGGCTGATGTCCCGGGGAAAGACGAGGTCGAACGTCCAGTCGATCATCACGCGCAGCTTGCGCATCGTGCCGGGAAGCTTGGCGAGGTAGATCGTCCGCCACATCCACCACGCCGCGAAGCCCTTGAAGTGGAAACCGAAGATTTCGGCCACGGCCTCCCTCTCCCCCACCGTGGCGAGCTGCCCCATGTAACGGTAGCGGAACGGCCGCGGCTGCTCGCCCCGCAGCGCCCTGAAGACGTTCCTGCCGAGGAGCGTCCCCTGCCTGGTTGCGAACTGGGCCGTCTGCGGCGACGTCCTCGCCCGGCCCCGGTCGTCCCACGGCACCGCGGCGCCGTCGCCGGCCGCCCAGAGGGCTTCCGTGCCGGGCACGCGCATGGCGGCGTCCGTCGGAACCCGGCCCCTTGGGGCGTCTATCCCGACCTGGCGGCAAAGGTCCGTGACAACCGGGTTTGGCGCGTTGCCCACGGTCGTGACGACCGTGTTGGCCTCGATCGCCGACCCGTCCGCCAGGATGACTTTCCGGGCCGTCACGGCGGACACGCGCGAGTTGAGCCTGACCTCGATCCCCCTCTTTTCCAGCACCCCGCGCGCATACGCGCCTAGCTCGGGCCCTATCTCGCCCAGGAGCTCGGCCCGGCTGTGCACGAGCACCACCCGCGGCGCCGAGTCCCTGAGGTTTGCGTAGAAGCGGTGCGCCTGCCTGATGAAGTCGAACACCTGGCCCGCGGTCTCGACGCCGGTGTACCCGCCGCCGACCACGACAAAGGTCAGCAGGCGCTGCCGGGTCCCTGGGTCCTCCACAAGGTTCGCCTCCTCGAGGCGGTTGATGAGGGCGGCGCGCAGCCGCAGGGCGTCGGCGACGTTCTTCATCGGCCAGCCGTATTCCGCCATCCCGGGGACCGAGCCGAGCTCCGTCACGTTCCCGAGCGCGAGCACGAGGTGCCCGAATCCGACCCTGTGGTCCCGGGTGAACCGGCCCCCGTCCAGAACGATCGTCTTCGACGCCCAGTCTATCTTCTGGATGGTGCCCTGGAGCACGTTCACGCCGCGGCAGAACTGGCGAAGCGGATTGACGACGTCGACCGGCGAGAGCGACGAGCCCGCAACCTCCGCTAGCATCGGCTGGAAGACGAGGACGTTTCGCTCGGCGACAAGCGCGACCCGACGCTCACCCTCGGCCCTCCCGAGCGCGCGCCCGAGGGCCCGCGCGCAATAGGCCCCCGCGAACCCTCCCCCCGCTATGACAATGTCGAATTCCATCAAGCGGAACGCTAAGCCAAAACGGCTATTTCAGCCAGGCCGTGCGCTCGAGGTCCAGATTTCCGCCGGACAGGATGATCCCCACCCGCCCGACCGCGCCCTCCGCCTTCCTTCCCGCCACGGCCGCGTATGCGACGGCGCCGGAGGGCTCCACCACGATCTTCATCACCTCGAGGAACTGCCTCACCGCGGCCGCGATCTCCTGGTCGGAGACGGTGGCGATGCCGTCCACGAGCCGGCGGATCACCGGGAACGTCAGGTCCCCGACAAACGCGAGGAGGCCCTCGGCGATGCTCGATGGGTTCTCCACCGGCTGGCGCCTCCCGGAATCAAACGAGAGCCTGGCATCCGCGGCGCCCTCGGGCTCGGCCCCGAAAACCCTGATGGCGGGCCGCAGCCCCTTCGCCACGATGGCCGTGCCCGAGAGAAGTCCGCCGCCCCCAACCGGGCAGACGATGGCATCAAGGTCCGGGATCTCGCCCATGAATTCCAGCGCCGCGGTGCCCTGGCCCGCGATTACCCGCGGATCGTTGTACGGGTGGATCAGCACGGCCCCCGTCTCCCTGACGACCTTGTCCGCGGCCTCCTCCCGTGCCCTGTGCGTCGGCTCGCAGAAGACGATCTGTCCCCCGTAACGCTCCACGGAGGCCACCTTGATGCGGCTCGCCGTGCTCGGCATGACGACAAACGAGGGGATTCCCCTGAGCCCGGCCGCCCACGCGAGCGCGGCCGCATGGTTGCCGGACGAATGGGTCGCGACCCCGCGCGCCGCCTCGGCGTCGGTGAGCGACAGGACCGCGTTCACCGCTCCCCGGGC
>Ga0265320_10000906_pt1 | contig 22211 bp, 15 predicted proteins | sample 4827metaG_FD_202087 | JGI IMG/M metagenome (GOLD analysis project Ga0265320, IMG submission 202087) | Rhizosphere microbial communities from Carex aquatilis grown in University of Washington, Seatle, WA, United States - 4-8-27 metaG | ecosystem: Host-associated > Plants > Roots > Rhizosphere >...
CGTGTTCTTCTGGCCGCGACTCCCGCGAACGACGCGGCTCGGCGCGGGTGCGTCCCTCGGCTCCTTCGGCTCGCGCGGCGGCTGGCTCGCCGGCGAAGTCGGCTCGGAACGCGCCGGCGCGCTGGTCGCGATCCGTCGCGACCAAGCCGACAACGATTACCCGTTCTTGAACGACCAGGGCCAGCGCTTCCAGCTCGACGAACACGAGGAATTGCGGAAAAACGCCGATTTTCGCTCGACCGACGCCTGGGCCGTCGGACGCCTCCGCCTCGGCAAGGACACGCGAGTAACGACCGTCGTGAACGCCTTCGATCGCGAGCAGGGTGTCACCGGGCTCAGCGTGATCCCGGCTCTCGACGCGCGCGCGACGGTGCGCCGTTTCCTGTCCGGCGTCTCGGTGCGCACGCCGTGCGCAGCAACGGCCGAGAAGTGCGCGCTCGACTTCGAGGGCTCGCTCCTCGACGCCGGCCTCACGCTCGAAGATCCGAAGCTCGAGCTTCCCGCATTGCAGTCGCCGCTGGTGCACGACGGCGGCGTCCGAGGAACGGCGCGCGCCGCCGCGACGGTCGCCGTCGTCCCGACGGTGTCGGTCGGCGCGAGTCTCTCGCAAGCATTCGAAACCGTGCACGTCGATCGGATGGACAATTTGCCGCGACACGGCCGTCGCTCGACGACCGAGGGCGCCGTGAACGGAACGTGGCGTCCGGTCGAGCCGGTGACCGTGTACGCGCTCGGCGCGCTCGAATGCGACACGACCGAAGGCGTCACCGACACCTTCGGACGCACGTCGACCCAGGACGGCCCCGCCTGCGACGTGTTCGAACCCGTCGGACGACTCGGCGCGGCGTATCGCGTGCTCGACGGGGTCACCGTGCTCGCGAACGTCGGTCGCTACGTCCGCGTTCCCACGCTCGCCGAACTCTACGGCAGCTCGCCGCTCGTCCAGGGCAACGCGACGTTGTCGCCCGAGCACGGCGTCACCGCGGATCTCGGCGTGCGCGCGTCGGCATCACTCCGCGACGGCTCGGCCTACTCACTCGACACCTTCGGGTTCGTGCGCGGCGCGACGAACCTCATCCGCTTTCGCACCACGAGCCAGAAAAGCGCCGCACCGTACAACGTCGGCACGGCGCGCTTCCTCGGCGTCGAAGCGCTCCTGTCCGCACGCTGGTTCGACCACCTGCGCGTCGAATCGGCGCTCACCGCGCTCGACCCCGAAGACACGACGCACGACCCCGCCGTCGCGGACACGGTGAATCGCATCTTGCCGCTCACGCCGCGTTTCGTCGCTTCGACCCGCGTCGAGGTGTTCGCCGCACCGGGCCTCGGCGCGCTCAAACAAAGCCGCGCCTCGCTCGCACTTTTGCATCTGTACCGCGCCTCGCGCTATCAAGACCCCGCGGGTCAAATCGTCTTGCCCGCCGAAAACACCCTCGACCTCGAAGCAACGTCCGCTCATTTAGACGACGAGATCGTCGCCCGCTTCGCCGTGCGTAACCTCCTCGACTCCCGCCAACTCGACTTCATCGGATTGCCCATCCCAGGCCGAAGTCTGCATGCAGAAGTAGAGGCATGGTGGTGAGTAAGGGTTTGTTGGTGCGGATTTGGAACGGCCCTCTCGCCGTTCTCGTCCTTGCGACTTCCTGCGGCGTCAATCCCGTCGGCCAACCCACCGGCGGCATCACGTTGCCCCGGCCCGATGCGTCGACCGCCGTCGCATCGGACGCCGGCGATGCGGGACGCGCGGGCGATGCCGAACCGCACGGCGACGCCGGAATGCTCGTCGGTCCCACGACGCGTGGCTACGTCGTGATCGACACCGACTACCAATCCACGAACGTGAGCCTCGTCTCGAACGACGACCAGGTCGCGAGCAGCTCGTTCATTTCGTCGTCGAGCGCGAAACCCGGATTGTCCGCGCCCCTCGGCGGCGACGTCGTGCCGCCCACGATGCTCGTTCCCGGCAACGAGATCGTGCTCATCGATCGATATCCGGCTTCGGTGCTCACCTGGGTCAACCTCGATACGGCGAGCGTGCGCGGACAACTCTCCGTTGCGACGGGGTTTTCTTCGAACCCGCACGATTACGTTCCCTACACGGCGAACAAAGCCTTCGTCCCGCGCTACGAACCGAACCTCGCGTCGGGAAAGCAGCCCTTCGACGGCGGCAACGACGTGCTCGTCATCGACCCGTCGGTACCGAAGATCACCGGGCGCATCGACATGACTCCGGTGCTCGCCGGCGAACCCGCCGGGTTCTACCCACACGCGGATCGCGCGGTCATCGCCGGCGGCAAGCTCCGCGTCACCGCCGACGGATTCAACGTCGGCTACACGAAGCACGTCGATGCACGCATCGTCACGATCGACCCGGACACCAACGCCATCACGCAAACGCTGGTGTTCGCGGGAATGACGAGCTGCGCGAACATCGCCGTCTCGCCGAACGGCCGTGAGCTCGCCCTCGGTTGCAACGGCGACTACGAGGAGGACCCCGCGGACGGTTTTCCCGACGCGGGGATCATCGTCGTCTCGGTCGGCGACGCTTTGACGGAAACGAAGCGACTCACCTCGAAGGCGCTCGGCATCGATCAGGTGTACACGCTCGAGTGGAGCGGCCCGGAGACGCTCGTCGTGGTCACCAGCGGAATTCTCGCGAGCGACCGGACGACGGTGCTCGCGCCCGATCGCGTGCAAACAGTGAACGTGCGCACGGGCGTCGCGAGCGCGGCGGTGTTCGAGACCAAAACGACGGCATTTTCGCTCGGCGACGTCCGTTGCGAACTGTCCAATCGCACCTGTCTCGTCACCGACGCCGAGACCGACGGCGGCGTGCTCGAGCAATTCACCGTCGCGAGCGACGGCACCGTTTCGCTCGCGCGTCGCTTCAAAGTCGACCCGGCCATCGGCTTGCCCCCCAGAAATCTGGGTCGGTACTAGTGCGATCGTGCTATGGCCGGCGAATGAGGTAGCCCCCGCTCCAAAAAAAGGCCGTTCGCTGTCCATCAGGACATAAAAGGGAAGTCCGGTGAAAAACCGGCGCGGTCCCGCCACTGTGAATGGGATTGGGTGACCCGATGCCACTCGAAGACGAGTTCGGGGAAGGCGGTCACTCTCGAGGAAACTCGAAACCCATCAGCCAGGAGACCTAGCGAAGCGGTCAGGCAGCTCGACCCGCGAGGAAACGGGTGGACGCCAGAGCTCGTCGAGCTTCTGCGCCCCTCGTTCCTTTTTGGTCGAGGGGTTTTTCGTCTTGGGAGACGAAGCCCGGGTCCTCCAGCGCCGCCGTGGAAAGCGGCAAAAGGAGACTGACATGGCAATCGTACGATCCGCATTTCTTCACTCGTTCGCAAATTCGCTGATTCGCTTCGCGGTTCCGACAACGTTGCTGGTCGCTGCCGCGGCGCTTCCGGCCTGCAGCAGCGACAACTCGTCATCGTCTTCGGACGGCGGAGTCGACGCGGGCACGGGCGGCACGACCGGCACCGGCGGCGCCAATACCGGCGGCGCGACCAACACCGGTGGCACGACGAGCACCGGCGGCGCGACCAACACCGGGGGAACCACGACGAGCACGGGCGGCGGCGCGGCGACCGGCGGGACCGCCGGCAGCGGCGGCGCGATCAACACCGGCGGCGCGACCAACACCGGCGGCATGGCAAACACCGGCGGCAAGGACGGCGGCACCCCCGACGCGAGCAACGACGCCGGCCCAGTTCCGCCGGCATGTCCGGTTCGCGCGGACGGCGGCGCGGCGTCCCGCGTCGCCCTCGCCGGCTTGACCGATTTCGCGACGGCGGCCGAGTTCGTGGCCGTCGATCTCGGCAACGGCAGCGTCTTGAGCGACACCGTCTACCCCGATCAGGACTCGATCCCGGTCAGCCACGGCGGTCTCGGTTTCATTCTCGAACAAACGCGGGGCCGCGTGAACACGCTGTGCGGAGACGGCAGCATTCATTTTCCCATCGAGCTCGACCACGCGGACGGCGGCATCGGCTCGAATCCCCACGACGTCGTGCCCGTCCCCGGGACGACGAAGGCGTACGTGTCGCTTTACGGCGCGAACCGGATCGCGATCCTCGATCTTTCGACGGGAGCGGTGACCGGCTCCGTCGACGTCGGTCGGTTTCTCGACCCGAGCGACCACGACGGGCTCGTCGAGACGGACGTCGGCGTCTACGATCCGACGACGAAGCTCGTCTACTTCGCGCTTCAACGCCTCTCGAGCTTTGCTTGTCCCGAGGTCCCGAGCTTGCTCATCGGGATCGATCCGGCGACGGACTCGGTCGTCGATCTTCCTGGGGGGCCTGCCACGGGGCGCGCGGACGGCGGGAAGAGCGACGCGGGCAAAGGTAGCGGCGCGATCGCGCTTCACTTCGTCAGCCCGTCGAGCCTGGCGCTCGACGGCGGACGGCTCTTCGTTCTCGCGAGTGGTTGCCAATTCAAGGAGGAGGACGGAGGCGAGAAGCAAGTGCGGCACGGCATCGAAGTCGTGACGCTCGCCACGGGAACGACCACGCCGGTCTACACGCCGACGACGCAAAATTTCTTGACCGGCGTTTCGCTCATCGGCGACGGCGCCCTCGTGAGCCGCTACAGCGTCGACTTCTCGAGCATCCTTTGGAACCGCTGGGACCTGTCGTCGCCGGATCTCGGCGCGGCGCTCAGCGGCGTTCCGGACGCCGCTGTCGTCGAAACGGCGAACACGCTCGTCGGCACCGAGATGATTTCGAGCACCGACGGCGGCTCCGCCGAAGCGGTGGTTCGGTACGACGTCACGTCCGGCAATTCGACCCTCGTCGCAAAGAATCCCTGGTATCTCGGGTTCACGAACGCCGCGGGCGTGGTGATCGTCCCGTGACGGCGACCCTTCACGCCGCTCTGGCTGGCCGCGCGCTCGTCGTCGCGCTCGCCGTTTCGTCCTTCGGAACGGCGGCGTGCTCGACGGATGGAGCGAAGAGCCACCCGCCCGCTTCGCCGTCGAGCGGCGGCGCGGGCATCGTCACCGACGCGGGCGCGCGCGACGACAAGGACGCGAATGCGGACGCGATGGAAACGGGTTCCGGCGGAGCCGGCGGCGCGCCGAACGGCGCCGACAGCGGAACGCCGAGCGGCGGCGGCGCGAACAGCGGCGGCGCGAACAGCGGCGGCGCGAACAGCGGCGATGCTGCGGTTCAGGACTCCGGCGCGTTCGACGCGGGCTACGTCGACGGCTCGATCGGACCGCTCGTCTGTGAAGGACCGGGCCCCCGCTTCGCGACGCGCGTCGTCGCGGAGCACTTCGGGCCCGGTCAGAACTTCGGACAGAACGAGCTTCCGGAGATCGTCCTCGGCCCGCCGAAAGGGGGCGGCGCGGAGACCGGCTCGCTCGACGTCGCCTCGCTCGGTAACGGCGGGTCGATCACGCTCGCATTCGACGGCAATGCGATTGTCGATGGCCCGGGCCCCGACTTCATCGTCTTCGAAAATCCGTTCGCCATCGGCGGTAACCTGACCGATCCGTACGCGGAGCCCGGCACGGTCGCGGTCAGCGACGATGGAAAAACCTGGACGTCGTTCCCGTGTACCGCGACGGCGTATCCGTACGGCAGCTGCGCGGGCTGGCACTACGTGTACGCGAATGCCACCGTCGACGGCGGCGTCGCGGAGGCAACGGACCCAAACGCGGCCGGCGGGGACCAGTTCGATCTTCACGACCTCGGAGTGACGGAAGCACGCTTCGTCCGCATCACCGATCGGCCCGATCTATCGAGCGTGTTCGACCTCGACGCGGTCTCGATCGTGAACGGCTATTGCAACTGAGTCCGCGCCGCGAACGCTGCTCAATCGCCGAAATCGTGATGGACGCGCAGGTCTTCGGTGAGGCGCACCACGGAGCCCGCGTGCTTCCGGCGAAATTCGGGGAACGCGGCCGGGTGCACCGCGCCCGCGAGAATCTCGAGCGACTCGACGATGCGCGGCCCCGGTCGATTGAAGTAGGCATTGCCGTCGGCGACGAACACGCGGCCGTCGCGAACGGCGTGCCATTGATCCCATGGCAGCGACGCGCGAAGCGTTTCGAGCTCCGCGAGCGTGCGCGACAGCGGGAACCCACACGGTTTGACGACCACGACGTCGGGCGAGAGCCTGGCGAGCTCGCCCGGCGACAAGGTCGGCGCGTGCTCACCCGGAGCGGTGACCTGGGCCGCACCGCCAGCCAGCTCGATGAGCTCGGGCATCCACATGCCGCCGATCATCACCGGAGCGATCCACTCGATGGTGAGCACGCGCGGTCGTTCGGAAAGGGCCCGCGCGCGCTCGGCGATCGCCGCGACGCGGGCGCGAAGCTCGGCGACGACGCGTTCCCCCGCCGCGACCACGCCGAGCGCTTCGGCGACGTGGCGAATGTCGGCCCAGATGTCGGCGAGACGAGTGGGGTGCAAGTTGACGATGCGAACGTCTTGCCGCGCGAGCCGAGCAACGGCGGAGCGAACGTCGTCGAGCGACACCGCGCACACGTCGCAAAGGTCCTGCGTGACGATGACGTCGGGCCGCGCCGCCTCGAGTCGCTCGAGCTCGATGTCGTAGACGGCGAGCGAATTCTCGAGGATCGCGCGCACTTCGCGGTCGATTTCGAGGCTCGTGCGCACCGGGCGAAGCCGCGCGCGCGTGAGCACCGGCAATGTCTCGACGCCTTCCGGAAAGTCGCATTCGTGCGACACGCCGACGAGCGCCTCGCGACCGCCCACGGCGCACACGATTTCGGTCGCGGACGGCAAGAGCGAAGCGACGCGGAGTGCCATGACCGCGCAGTCTATCATCGGAGAATGAGGCAATGACGGCGCGTACCTTGATGATCCAGGGCACCGCGTCGCACGTCGGCAAGAGCCTGCTCGTCGCCGCGCTGTGCCGCATTTTCCGCGACGAAGGGCTCAGCGTGGCGCCGTTCAAGGCGCAAAATATGTCGCTGAACGCGTTCGTGACCGCGGAAGGCTTGGAGATGGGGCGCGCCCAGGCGTCTCAAGCGGCGGCGGCACGGCTCGCTCCGTCGGTCGACATGAATCCGATTCTGCTCAAGCCGGAGGGCGGCGCACGAGTGCAAGTCGTCGTGCGCGGCCAATTGGTGGCGCGCGAGCAAGTTCCGTCGTTGAGCGAGCTCCGGAACGTCGTCGAGGGAGCGCTCGATCGCCTCCGCGCGTCGCACGACCTCGTCGTGATCGAGGGCGCCGGAAGCCCGGTCGAGCTGAACCTCAAACCGAACGACCTGGTGAACATGTTCGTCGCCAAGCTCGCGGACGCGCCGGTCTTGCTCGTCGGGGACATCGACCGCGGCGGCGTGTTCGCGTCGCTGCTCGGCACGCTCGCGTTGTTCGAACCGGCGGAGCGGGCTCGCATACGCGGGCTCGTCGTGAACAAGTTTCGCGGCGACCTCGCCGGGTTCGCGCCGGGCGTCGACGCGCTACGCGAACGGAGCGGGCTCCCCGTCGTGGGCGTCGTGCCGTTTCTGCACGACCACGACATCCCCGACGAGGATTCCGTCGCGCTCGACGAACGGCGCGGCGGCCGGCGCGCGCGTCCCGACGAAATCGAGATCGCGATCGTCCGGCTTCCCGCGCTCTCGAACCACGACGACTTCCAGCCGCTCGAACGCGAACCGGGCGCGGTCGTGCGCTACGTCGAAACACCGCGCGACCTGGAAGGCGCGGATCTCGTCGTGATCCCCGGGACGAAATCGACGATTTCCGATCTGAGCTGGCTCGAGCAATCCGGTTTCGCGACGGCCATCGCCGCGCGCGCACGCCGCGAGGAGCCGGTGCTCGGCATTTGCGGCGGATGCCAGATGCTGGGCACGGCGCTCCACGATCCGGACGGCGTGGAATCGAGCGTCGGGACGGCGGACGGCCTCGGTCTCTTGCCGCTGGTTACTCGATTCGGACGAACGAAGCGCACCGCGCAAGCGCGGCTCCGGCTCGCCGGGCCGTCGTTTTTCGGCGCCCCTTCGAACGCGACGTTCACGGGTTACGAGATCCACCTGGGCCGCGTCGAGCGGTCAGCGTCCGTTCGACCCTTGTTCGCCGTGCTGTCGCGGAACGGGGTCGACGCCGCCGACGGCGCGGCGTTACTGAACGACGGCGCGAACGACGCGCTCGACGGCGCGGTTTCGCGCGACGGAAGCGTCGTCGGAACGATGATGCACGGGCTCTTCGAGAACAGCGCGCTGCGCCAAGCGCTATTGAATCACCTGCGTACGCGGCGCGGTCTTCCGGCTAGCAGACCCGGCGAAACGCGGACCCTTTCGGACCCCTACGATCGGCTCGCGTCCGCGGTCCGAAAGCATCTCGACCTTCCGCTCATTCGTAGCTGGCTCCGGATCCCCCACTGATAGACTCGTCCCATGACCCAGGCCGAGCCCGCACCCCGTCGCTTCGATTACGCCATCGTCGGATCGGGATTTGGCGGCAGTGTGTCGGCGCTCCGACTCGTCGAGAAGGGCTACGACGTGGTCATGCTCGAAAAGGGCATGGAGCTCACCGCGAAGGATTTTCCCGAGACGAACTGGAACGTGAAGCGCTGGCTGTGGGCGCCGCTTCTCGGTTTTCGCGGGCTCTTCATGATGCGGCCGTTCCGTCACGTGTCGGTGCTCGCAGGCGCCGGGGTCGGCGGAGGGTCGCTCACGTATGCCAACACGTTGCCGATCCCGAAGCGGGGTTTCTTCGAGAGCCCGGCGTGGGCGAAGCTCGCCGACTGGGAGACGGAGCTCGCGCCGCACTACCAGACCGCGCGACGCATGCTCGGCGCGGCCCCGACGAATTTTCTCACCCCCGCCGACGCCCTCCTCAAATCCATCGCCGAAGAGCGCGGTACGCCCGAGGCGTTCGAGAAGCCGCACGTCGCGGTGTACATCGGCGAGCCCGGAGTGACGGCGCCGGATCCGTATTTCGGCGGCGAAGGTCCGGAACGCACCGGGTGCCTCCGTTGCGGTGCGTGCATGACCGGCTGCCGTCACGGCGCAAAAAATACTCTCGACAAGAACTACCTCTACTTCGCGCGCAAACGCGGACTCACGCTGCACGCCGACACCGAGGTCGTGCACGTCGCACCGCTGCCGCACGGCGGCTATCGCATCACCGCGCGACAAGGGCGGACGTGGTTCGGACGCAGGGTGGTCGTTTACGAAGCGAACAACGTCGTTTTTTCCGGCGGCGCGCTGGGCACCAACTCGCTCCTGTTGCGCCTGAAATCGGACCCCACGTCTTTGCCGCGAATCTCCGACGAGCTCGGACGCCGAGTGCGCACCAACTCTGAATCGCTCATCATCGTCACCGTCCCCGGAACGACGGTCGATCACTCGACGGGGATCGCCATCAATTCCCTTTTGCAAACCGACGACCATTCGCACCTCGAGATGGTGCGCTACGGGTCCGGTTCGGGGTTCTTCCGGCTCATCATGGTGCCGCACGTCGCGGGCGCGCCCGGCATCTTGCAGCTCCTCCGCATCTTCGTGGCGATGCTCGTGCATCCGTGGCTCACGCTCCGCGCGTTCTTCGTCTCGAACTGGGCGCGCGCCACGATGATCCTCCTCTACATGCGCTCGGACGAGGGCACTTTGCGGTTCGTGCGCGGCGCGTTCGGCTTCATGAACACCGAGGTCGAGCAAGGCGAACGCCCCGAGGCCGCCATTCCGGAAGCGACGGAGCTCGCGCTCCTCATCGCGAAGAAGTCCGGCGGCATCGCGATGTCGCCGTACTACGAGCCGCTCCTCAACGTTCCGACCACGGCGCATATCCTCGGCGGGTGCGCCATGGGCGATTCGGCGACCACGGGCGTCATCGACACCCAGCATCGCGTCTTCGGGTACGAGGGGCTCTACGTCATCGACGGCAGCTCCATTTCCGCGAACCCCGGGGTGAATCCGTCGCTCACGATCACCGCGCTCGCCGAGCGGGCGATGTCGTTCATTCCGGCGCGAAATCAGCTCGCCGCACCGAGTCGAAGCACCGCTCGAACCCCGGCGGGCGGCATGACGACCGAGACCTGATCGGCTGTCCCGTAGTCGAGTCCGGAAAACGCCCGTATTTCTGGGCCGCGTCGACAGTCCTTTACATGGCGAGCGGATGGCCCCATCTCCCCCGTGTGCGGCGGCTCATCATCGATGTCGTCTCGGACGTCATTTGTCCGTGGTGCCTGATCGGCTCTCGACGCCTGGATCAGGCGCTCGAGACGTTGCCCGACGTGCACGCCGAGGTGACGTATCACCCGTTTTTGCTCGACTCGAGCACGCCGGTCGAAGGCGTCGACCTCCGCGAGCGGCTCGCGAAGAAGTACGGCATCCCGCCGGAGCGGATGTTCGCCCGCGTCGAAGCCGCGGCGCGCGAAAGCGGCATCCCCCTCGATTTCGCGAAGATCACGAAAGTGGCGTCGACGGTCGGGTCGCACACGCTCTTGCGGCACGCCGTCGCGAAAGGCACTCAACGGGCGCTCGTGCGGGGGCTCTACGAAGCCTATTTCTTCGAGGGCAAGAACATCGGCGACAAGGGCGAGCTCGCCGCGATCGCCGCCGAGCACGGGTTCACCCGCGACGAAGCCCTCGCGCTCCTCGACGACGCCGAAGAGCTCCGCGCAACGCTCGGCGAAGCGGAGACCACGGCGCGACAGGGCATCACCGGCGTACCGTTCTTCATCTTCGATCAAAAGCTCGCGCTGAGCGGCGCGCAACCGGTGAGCGTGATGCAGCAGGCGATCTCGCAAGCGCTCGACGAAGAACCCGCCGCGGCGGGCTGACCTCGCCCTTTTCCCCGCGCTCGGCCGTCGCCCGTGTTGGCCCTCCTCGACTACGCCCTCGCCGCGATCCACGTCGCGTTCGTCCTGTCGTTTTTGCTCCTCTGGATCCCGCGCTCGACGGCGCGCGCGCACGGCTACGTCGTGCTCCTCACGGCGCTGTCGTGGTTCGGCATCGGGCTCTTCAAGGGGTTCGGCTATTGCGTGCTCACCGACCTCGAATGGCGAGTGAAGCGAGCCCGCGGCATCCGGCACATTCCGGGTTCGTTCTTGAAGTACGCAGGCGACTTCATCACGGGAAAGGACTTGTCCCCCGCCGTCGTGGATGCCGTGGCCGCCACGACGTTCCTCTTCGGCTGCGCCGTCGCCGTGTTTCGCCTCGTGCAGCGGCGGCGCGAGCAATCCTCGAGCGGCGCGTGAACCGATCGGTCGCGAGCGCCGTTCTGGCGATTTTTGTTGGGGGGCACCCGGCACATCGCGGGCGCCGCGTGTTCGCTGATTTGCCCGATCGCCGCCCCCGAACTAAACCCCGGCATGCCGATTCGCACCGCCGACGACTACATCGCGAGCCTCCGTGATCGGAACCTGACGGTCTATCTGTTCGGCGAGAAGATCGCGGAACCGGTGGATCACCCGGTGATTCGCCCGTCGATCAACGCCGTCGCCGAGACGTACCGGCTCGCCGAGGAGCGCCCCGAGCTGGCGACGGCCGAGTCGTCGCTCAGCGGCCAGCGCGTGAACCGCTTTCTCCACGTGACCGAGAGCGTCGACGACGTCGTGTCGCAAAACAAGATGCAGCGTGCGCTCGGGCAGCGCACCGGCACCTGTTTTCAGCGCTGTGTCGGCATGGACGCGCTGAACTCCGTGTTCTCGGTGACCTTCGACGTCGATCGCGCGCGCGGCACGAAGTACCACGAGCGCTTCACGGCGTTCGTGCGGCACATGCAGGACGAAAACTTCGTCGTCGGTGGTGCGATGACCGACCCGAAGGGCGACCGCGGCAAGGGGCCCGCGGATCAATCCGACCCGGATCTATTCGTGCGCGTCGTCGAACGCCGCGCGGACGGCGTCGTGCTCCGCGGCGCGAAGATGCATCAAACCGGGTGCCTCAATTCGCACTGGCTCGTCGTCATGCCGACGATGCGCCTCACCGAAGCCGACAAAGACTGGGCGATCGTCGCGGCGATGCCGGTGAACGCCAAGGGCATTTCCTACATCTACGGCCGTCAGAGTTGCGACACGCGCGCGCTCGAAGGCGGCGCGACCGACGCCGGCAACGTCATGTACGGCGGCCAGGAAGCGATGATCGTCTTCGACGACGTCTTCGTTCCGACGTCACACATTTTCCTCGACGGCGAGTACGACTACGCCGCGTCGCTCGTCGAGCGATTCACGGCGTATCACCGCCGGAGCTACGTCTGCAAGACCGGCGTGGGTGACGTCCTCATCGGCGCCGCGGCGACGATCGCCGACTACAACGGCGTCGCGAAAGCGTCGCACGTGAAGGACAAGCTCGTCGAAATGGCGCACCTCAATGAAACGATCTACGGCGCCGGCATCGCGTCGTCTCACGAGTCGAAAAAAACCGCCGCCGGCAATTACCAATGCGACGACATGCTCGCGAACGTGTGCAAACACAACGTCACGCGATTCCCTTACGAAATGGCACGCCTCGCGCAAGATCTCGCCGGCGGTCTCATGGTCACCTTGCCGTCGGATCAGGACTTCGAAAATCCGGAGACCGGTCCGCTCCTGCAAAAATACTTGAAGGGACGTGACGGCGTCAGCGTGAACTCGCGACGCCGCGTACTCCGCCTCATCGAAAACATGACGCTCGGCCGGAACGCGGTCGGCTACCTCACCGAATCGCTCCACGGCGCGGGCTCGCCGCAAGCGCAGCGCGTCCAGATCCAGCGCCTCATGAACCTCGACGAAAAAAAGGCGATGGCCAAGCGTCTCGCCGGCATCACCTCCGACGATGCCGAACCCGGGCCCACCGCCGCGCCTCCGCCCCCGAAAAAGTAGAGGGCGTCGTGACCCGTGCTACCGTGATCGTGTGACCGCGGCTCCGAAGCTTCACTTCAGCTTCTCGGACTATCGCGATCCGTTGACGGCGTGATCGCACGAGGCCGCCCATCGGGCGCGGCGAGTCTCCCTTGCTCGATATGGCTCAGTGCGCGTCGGGCTTCGCGTCCGGACCTCCATCAGTCGGACCCCCGTCGGGTGTGCCGCCGTCGCTCGTCGTGTTCCCCGTGCACAGCGTGCCGACGTACGTCGTCGTGTAGCCAGCCACGACGCGCGTCGTGGTCGTGCCGCACGTCAGGCTCGGATGCGTGATGGTCACGGTGTAGTCCCCGGGAGCGGCCGTGAAAACGCCCCAACCGACCGTGTCCGCCTTGGTAAGGGAAGCATCGGGTTGCCAGGAATCGGAGACGTAGACGGGGCCCTGCTTCGCCGCCGGCGTCACCGTCGCCTGGGAGCCCGGCAGGTAGTAGAGCTTCGTTGTGCCGAAGTCCACGGAGTAGGGATTCGTCGTGAGCGTGGTCGCACCGAACTGTACCGTCCCCACCGTTGCGTCTCGCGTGATCCCACCCTTCGCGAGAAAGGAAGTGCCGAAGGCAGCGGTCGTGGCGAGGATGGCTGGCGCGTTCACCGCTGATCCACTGGGAGTGACCCCGTAAAGGATGGGGTCGTACGTGGCTTTCGAATACGAGACGTACGTCGTACCCGTCCCCGGAACGCCTGGAAGAGCGTACTTCCCGTCCGCACCGGTGGTGACGCACGTGACGGAAGCGTCGTCGTAGTCGCACACCTTCACGCCGGCGAGCGTCGGATACTTGGCGAGGTCGAAGTTGGTGGCGGCGGTGCCGTTCGTCGCGTCCACGACGAGACCGCTCACGGTCACCGTCGGGCCGCTCGGGCCGCCGTCCTTGCCGCCGTCCGTGCCACCCGTCGCGGTACCGCCCCCAGCGCCGCCCGTGGTAGTCGCGCCGCCCGTGCCCGTCGTCCCGCCGGTGCCGCCGCTCGTGCTCGCGTCGCCGGAGCCCGGGCCGTTGTCGCTCGAGCACGCGGCGAGCAGTGAGCTCAGGAGCGCGACACAAGAGAAGATGGAAGATCGCGTGTTCATAAGTTTACTCCGTCCGTTCCGGGCCTCACAGCCGGCGCTTCCGCACCGCTCCGGCCACACACATAGCCGCGAGTGCACGCAGCCGTCTATGGTCATTTCGGCCGCCGAGTCACCGACTACCGTAGTGGTCACATTCGTTTCACGAGCGTTGCGGGACGCGCGCACACGCGCCGCCGCGCCCCGGAATCAACGATCTCCGCCGCTTCAGTGCACGGTCAGCGTCGTCGTGAGCGGAAGATCCCGCGAGCTCGTTCCGACCGAGACCGTGTAGTCCGTGGGCTCGACCACCCAGGCGCTCGTCGTGACGTCGTAGTAGGCGAGGTCCCGCGCGCGGAGCGTGAACGAGACGGTCTTGGTCTGACCCGCCTCGAGGTGGATACGCTGAAAGCCTTTCAGATCGCGCACGGCACGCTCGACGGCGGAATGGTTCGCGCCGACGTAGAGCTCGGCGATCTCGTCGCCCGCGACGGATCCGCTGTTCCGGACCTCGGCGTTGACCGTGACGCTGCCGTCCAGGGCCGGCGCGAGCGTCGTGCTCGAGAGCTTCAAGTTCTCGTACGAGAACGTCGTGTAGCTGAGGCCGAACCCGAAGGGAAAGCGTGGCGTCGTGCCGTCGTGATCGACGTAGCGATAGCCGTGGAAGAAGCCGTAGGTCACCTGGGCGCTCGTGTTGTCGAACGGAGGTAGATCGGCTTCGGCAACGGGGACCGTGACCGGTAGCTTGCCGGAAGGATTCACGTCGCCGAAGAGGATCCCCGCGAGCGCCGTGCCACCCTGGACGCCGGGGTAGAACGCATGCAGCAAGCCCTTCACGCCATCGATCCAGCCTTCGACGGTGATCGCCGAACTGCCCTCGAGAACGACGATGGTGCGCGGATTCGCCGCGGACACGGCCTGAACGAGCGCGATATGCGCCGGCGACAGCGTGAGGCTCGTCCGATCGCCAGGGGAAGTCCCCGGAATGAATTCGCCTTCGTCGGCCCAGGTGAGCCCGACGACGACCACCGCGGCGTCCGCCGCCGCAACGCTCGCCGTGTCGGCGGTAGATAGCGTGTCGGTCGGGACGGACGCGATGGCGACCTTGCCCGCCGCTTGCTGGATGCCCTGAAGCGGCGTGACGGTGATGGACGGCGTGACGTTGCTGCTGCCGTGATCGCCGAGGTTCGCGGTCGCCGACAGCGCCCCGACGACGGCGAGGGAACGCACCTTCGAGCGATCGAGCGGCAAAGCCGCCGCGTCGTTCTTCAAGAGCACGATTCCCTCCTCGGCGACCTGTTGTGCGAGCGCCTCGTGCGCAGGACTCTCGACGACGCTCGACGGGGGGCGCGGAGCCGGCGCGTCGAGGTGGTATTCGAACTGGCGCCGGAGAATTCGACGCACCGACGCGTCGATGACGTCGAGAGGCACCGCGCCGACCCCCGCGTCGACTCCGGCGTCGAGTCCTGCGTCGACATCGACGGCAGCGAGGAGCGGTGCGCCGAAGAAGTTCGCGTACGGCATCTCGATGTCGAGCCCCGCGAGCGCGGACGGAACCGTGCTCTGCGTGCCGAACAGCCAGTCCGACTCGACGAACCCCAGAAACCCCCACTCGCCCTTCAAGATGTCGTGCAAGAGGTGTTCGTTCTGCGCCGAATACGACCCGTTCACCTGGTTGTACGAGGTCATGATGGACGCGACGTTCGCTTCGTCGACGACGGCTTGGAAATGCGGCAAGTACTGCTCGCGAAGCGTGCGCTCATCCACCACGACGTTCACGCCGAAGCGCGAATTCTCGATGCTATAGGCGGCGTAGTGCTTCGCGTTGGCGAGCACGTGCTCCTGAACGCCCCGCACGAAGCCCACGCCCATCCTTGCCATGTGGAACGTGTCTTCGCCGTAGGTCTCCTGCGCGCGGCCCCAGCGCGGGTGATGGAGGATGTTGAGGACCGGCGCGAGGAGCACGTTTCCACTCTTCGCAGCGACCTCGAGCCCGATGGCCTCGCCGACGCGCTCCTCGAGCGCGGGATCCCACGTGGCGCCGCGGAGGCTCGCGACCGGGAACGCCGTCGCGTAGCCCGTGCCCGAGCTCACGCCGCGGGCTCCGTCGACCATGCGGTATCCCGGGATCCCCAGCCGATCGAGCTCCGACGCGACCCAGAGCCCATTCACGCTCGTCGTGCCGTGCTTCTCGGCGATCTTCTCGTCGAGCGTCATCTGCGCGATGAGCCCATCGATGCGCGCTTCGATCGCCGCATTGAGCGGGCACGGTCCGTCGCACCCGGCGTCGGCGACGGCTGCGTCCACGTTCGAACCCCCGGCGTCTGGGTGCGAAGTTCCCGCGTCCTTCGCGGAGTGCCGTTGCGTGGGACTGGGCGAGCTACTGCACGCCAGGAGAACGAGCGCGAGCGGAGAGACGCCGAGCGGCGAAGCCCCTCGACGAGAAGACCCGGCACGAATCGGCGTCAGCACAAGCAGAGTGTAGAGCGAGCGGGACGGAGCTTGAATAGTATGTTTTCCGTCACACGCACCGTCACCCGGACGTTCCGTTGCGTCTCCTCCGCGGCCGCGCGGAGCCCCGCGAGATGCGACTCGTTGCGGCACGACGGCGGGCGAGCACGGACGCCGGGGGGAGACCGCCGCGCGGCTCGGCGCGCGGCGAGTGGGGGCATCCATCCCCTCAATCCGTCGCGGCATCGTGCGCGTCGGTCGGTGACGCGTCTTGAACCAACCCCGCGTCGATCACCGGCGGAGGGCCGTCGCTCGAGGGCTCGGCGTCGGAACTTCCGTCCAGTTGCGTGGTCGTATCGATCGCGGCGTCAGTTCCGCCGTCACCCAGCGCCGCAGTGCTCCTGCACGTCGCGGCGTCATAGTGCACTCCGGCAAATTCGGCGGGGAAGATGCGCTGAGTGACGAAATCGGCCTCGGTTTGCGAGAGCGGCGCAGAGCCTCCGCAGCGGCCCGTGAAGCGCGCGTCGGAGACGGCGATGTGCAGTGTGTCGCCACGGTTCACCGAAAGCGGCGCTTTGGACTCGACGGCGACGAACTGCGTCGGGGCGGTCGCGGACGACGGAGCCCAGCCCGGGGCGAGCACGGCGTATGCCGTGGCACTGCCGAGCTCGGTGCGCTCGGACTCGCTTTCGCCGCCGGGCGCAACCGGGAAACGGAACAAGGTCGCCCCGTACCAGACCTTGTACACGGTGACTTCGCCGGCGTTCGACGCGCCGTCGGGGACGGACGGATAGGCATTGTCGACGATCGCCGTCGTGGGCGTCTCCGTCGAGCACGCCGCAAGCCACGGCGTGAGTAACCCGAATGCGAATCGTGCCGCTTTCATGCCGCCCTCAATCGAGGAACACCGTCGCCATGACGCGAGCGGTGATGGGATAAGCCGGCGTGTAGTCGACGCCCTCGCAGCCGTAGAAGCGACCCCCTGCGGGGCCACCGTTCGGCCCTGCGGCGAGCCGCGAGTTCGCGCCGCAGGAAAACCCGGCGGGAACCAGGCTGCCGATCGCGGGCTCGGTACGAAGCCGGCTCACGGTGTCGAACTGGGCCGAACGGAACTGGCCGTTGAACAGGTTCTCGATGTCGAAGGCGACGTCGAAGCGACGATGCCGGTAGCCGAGGTGCAGATCGAATTGCGTGAACCCCGGCGCGACGATCACGCCGTCGTCGGACGCCGGACGGTCGCCGATGCCATAAAACCGAAAGCCGGCGCGCGCGACGCCGGGTCCGAGCTCGTGGCGCGCCGAAACCCCGCCGGACCACGTCTGCTTCGGCGCGAGTGCGAGTCCCCCGCCGTTCTCACGGTCGGTGCTGAACTGGGAATGAGAGAACGTCAGGTCGAGATCCGCGGCGAGCCACGGCGTCACTTCGTATCGCGACTCGAACTCGACGCCCTTTCGATACGTGGCGCCGCTCACCGTGGTCGTGCCGTCGTCGCCGTTCCAGACGGTTTCGCTGTCGAGGTAGAGCTGCCAGAGCGCCGCGGCAACGTCCCAGCGATCGAAGAGGCGCGCGCGTGAGCCCACTTCTTCCCCGGTCGCGCGGGTGAGCGGCGTGACGGACGGCGTCGAGAACACGCCGCGCACGTCGTTCGAGTGAAACCCCTGGCCGAAGTTCAGATACACGTCGACGTTGGCCGTTTTCGTTTCGACCGGCGTCACGACCGCGCTCGCCTTGGGACTGAACTGATGCGCGCCGTCGGTCCCGCTCTTCGGCGCGGCGGGGTCGCTGCTCGGGAGCTGATTGTCGACGGCGAACGTCAAGAGATCGGCCCTCCCGCCGAGGTCGAGCCGAAACCATTTGATCGGCGTCACCTCTTCGTTGACGTAGGCGCCGATGAACGTCTCGTGCACGTCGTTGGCGCGCTCTTCGTTCAGTTGCTGGCGCTCGGCGGTGTGCCAGAGCTCCTCGTGGATGTCGTCGCTCCGCGTGTCGGCGCCGAGGGTCGTGTCGAAGCGCCATCCGCGGACCTCGTGCACGATCCGATAGCTCAACTTCCCGCCGTAAAACGTGCGCCGGTCGATCTGTTCGATCTCGTCGCCGTTCTCGGGATCGTCGAGAAAGAGCGTGAAGTTCGAGAACAAGTTGAACCGATACGTCCCGAGATAAGCGAGCGCCTTGAGCTCGCTGTTCTCGTTCGGCCGGAGGGTGTACTGCGCATAGATCTGATGGCGCGCGGTGCTCCCGCCCTCGTCGGGGTCGATCGATCCGAAGCGTGAGATGAGGCCTTGGTCGACGGCGCGCGACGGGATCTGACCGGAGCCGTGCCAGTTTCCTCCGTAGCTCATCTCGCCGATGCTGAACGACGAGGCCTTCGACAACTCGAAGGTGACTTTGTTGAAGAGCTTGTACTTGTCCCAGTTCTCGGGGTTGTCGAATGGACCGTTCTGCCGCCCGACCTCGGCAGCGAACGTCGTCTTGATGTTGTCGAACTTGGGGCTCGCGATGAGAAGCCCGCGGTACCCCAGCGCGCCGTGGCCCGGCGATCCTCCGAATCCGAACCCGATCGAGCTGTGCTCGAAGTCGTTTCGAGTCAACATGTTCACGGCACCTGCCGTCGCGAAGTCACCCTGACTCGCGAAGTAGGGCCCCTTCGTGACTTCGACGCGCTCCACCGCTTCCGGGATGATGAAGTTGGTGTCGGAGAACCCTTGGCCATGGGCGTGCGAGACGAGATTGATCGGCACGCCGTCGATGGAGAGCGCGAGATCCGTGCCGTGATCCGCGTCGAAGCCGCGCAAGAAATATTGGTTCGCTTTTCCGCCGCCCGAGTGCTGCACGAGCACGAGCCCCGGCGTGACGCGCAGAATGTCCTGCACGCTGCCGATCGGACGAAGCGCAAAGTCGCGATCGCGCACCGAAAATGACGACGCGGCGCTGAGCGGTCGCGACGCGAGCACCAACGTCGATTGGTTCGGTCCGGTCTGCGTGACTTCGGTTTTCGGAGCAGGCGGCGGCGTCACGGGCGCCGCAGGAACGGGCGGCGTGATGGGAGGCGGAGCCGGCAGGTGAAACTCGTACGTGAATTCGACGACCGAGCGCACCGGCGCGCCGTTCTGCATCGCGGGCGTGAACGTGAACCGTCGCGCGGCGTCCATCGCCGCCTCGTCGAAGCCGTGACCAGCGGGCGCGGTGACTCTTGCGTCCGCGACGTTGCCCGATTCGTCGATCGTCAACTCGAGCGCGACGTTTCCCTCGACGCGATCGCGGAGCGCATCGGGCGGGTAGCCCGCTTCGAATCGCGTCTTCAACTCCGGCGCACTCACGGCCACCGGAGCCGTGCTTACGTGAGCAGAAGCAGAAGCGGAAGCAGCGGGTGCACTCGACGTTGCAGCGGGAGGCGCCGTGGTTTGTGACAGCGCCGGTCTCACGCCAGCGAGCATGGAGGCGCCACCGAGGAGCGACGCGACGGACCACCGAGATGCCCGCGTCACGACGACCTCGTACCACGACTCACGCGATACGTGCCACGGAGATAACACGAACTTGACCGTACGTGGCACGACGTCAGGAGTCTCCCGGCATCCCCTTGGGCGTATGCCCTCAGTTCAATCGAAACACGACGGCCCAGCGCATCCGAACGCGCACCGGACGTCCGCCGCGAAGCGCGGGGCTGAACCGATATCCGAAGATGGCGTTCGTTGCGGCTTGATCGAGACCGTAACCGACGTGCAAGGCGGCGCGCGCCTCGACGACCTTGCCGGTGGTGTCGACGACGATGTCGAGCGGCACGTCGGCCTCTATCTCGGCGAGACGCGCGGCGTCCGGATATGACAGCTGTCCGCGCGAAACGAGCCGCGCAGGAACGTCGACCGCTGATTCGCCGAACGTCGTCGTCGTCGATGAAGCGCCGGCCTCCCCGCCTGAAGTGCCTGTCGGCGATGGAGCCCCGGCGCTGGAGGCGGTCACCGTTGCCGGAGCGAGTGCGAAATGCGGCAATGCCGCGGCCGTCGCGGCGATCACCGGCGGGTCGTCGGTCGATGCTGCGGCGGTCTCGACGACCGGCAAATGCGTGAGTTTCGCCGATGACGTCGCTGGGTTCGCCTGAGCGACGGCGGGTGTTCGAGTCGCAGGAGGCGGCGTGCTCGGTTCGCTCGCCTTCTCCGGTTCATCGAGAGCCTGCGCACCGAGCGAGGGCGCTTCCGTGACGATCTCGTCGACGGGGATCGGAGCCGCGGAAACCGGACTCGGCACGGGAGCCGGAGCTGGGGCCTGACTCGCCGCGACGAAGACCCCTAAATGGAGCGCCGCGGAAAAACCGAGCATCAACCTTCCGGGTGTCATCGTCGTCGTCCGGTCGTAAGTAAGCGCCAGCGCAAGGGTCGCGCCGTGAAGAGCCGCCTCCGTCGTATCAGGAAAACGGGTTCCGACCACCACTCGTACGCGTTTTTGAACGAGCCCTGCGCGGCCGCACAGCGGGCGCGGCGCTCGGAAGGCATACGCACGATCGAGCGCGGCGGTTTTCGGCCGCCGCGATTTTCTCGCGACGAGTCCGGTCACCACGGACAACGGCGCGATGAGGGGATGCGGTACAACGTGAGGGAGTGCGGGCGCAAAATCCGATCCCTGCCGGCATTTGGGTCGCGATCCTCGCGGCCGTCACGTTCGGCGCGACGACCCCCTTCATCAAGCGGGCGGCGGGTCACACTGGTGCATTTTTCACCGCCGCGTTCCTTTATGCGGGAGCCGCGGCGGCGTCCGCCGTGTTCTCGTTGCGATCGGCGGAGCACGAGGCACCGGTCAGAAGACGCCACGTACCGCGGCTCGTCGCGGTCGCGTTGGTAGGCGCCGTGTTCGCGCCCGCGTGCTTCGCGTGGGGGCTCGCGCGGACGAGCGCGACCGAAGCGTCACTGCTCCTCAATTTCGAAGCGCCGTTCACCGTCGCCTGTGCCGCGCTCTTGTACCGGGAGCACGTCGATCGCAAAGTCGCGGCCGGCATCGCTTGCATCACGCTCGGCGGCGTCGTTCTGGTGCTCGGCGGCGGCTCGGCGGGAGCGGTTTCGATCGCAGGGACGCTCGCGATCGTCGCCGCGACGCTGGGTTGGGCGCTCGACAACACGCTGACGCGTCCGCTCGCCGATCTGAACCCGTCGACGGTCGTGCTCGGCAAGGCCCTGGTCGGCGCGACGCTCTCGCTCGTCGTGGGGGCGGTCGCGATGGAGTCGCTCCCGAGCGGACCGAGCGGACTCGTACTGCTCGCGTGCGGCGCGGCGGGGTACGGATTGAGCCTTCGGCTCTACCTACTGGCGCAACGACGGATCGGCGCGGCGCGGACGGCCTCTATCTTCGCGGGAGCGCCTCTCGTCGGCGCCCTGTCGTCGTGGGCGTTCGGCGAGCCGGCGCCGACGGCGTTCACGCTCGCCGCGGCGGCGCTGTTCTTGATCGGCGCGCGCCTCCACATCGGCGAAGATCACGACCACGAGCACACCCACGCTGCGCTCGAGCATGAACACGCGCACTCGCACGACGACGGCCACCACGACCACCTGCACGCCGAGGGCCTTTCACCTGGCGCCGGCGAGCACAGTCACGCGCATCGACATGACGAAACGACGCACGCCCATCCGCACGCGCCGGATGCTCATCACCGGCACGTGCACCGCTGAAGCGGACTCCTAGGCGCGCGCTTCGTGGCTCGGGCGGGGCGGCGGCGACGTATGCACGCCGCGCTCGTACTCCTGGAAGAGGCGACCCCACTTGGTGTTCGCGCGCCACCCTTCGAACACGTCGCGGTCGCGACGCGGCCAACGATAAAAATCGTGATAGAGCTCGCTGCCGAAGATGAACGCGTTGACGAGTGGGGTGTGGAAGAAGAGCTTCTGAAAACGCTTCATCGGCCCGAACC
>Ga0265320_10000907_pt1 | contig 22205 bp, 17 predicted proteins | sample 4827metaG_FD_202087 | JGI IMG/M metagenome (GOLD analysis project Ga0265320, IMG submission 202087) | Rhizosphere microbial communities from Carex aquatilis grown in University of Washington, Seatle, WA, United States - 4-8-27 metaG | ecosystem: Host-associated > Plants > Roots > Rhizosphere >...
CCGACAAGTCGTTCGGCTTCTTCGACGCGACGGCCGGCGGGGGCTGGACGGTCCCCGGCGAGCCCTACACGAACGCCTCCAGGGAGGAGGGCCGGCAGTTCAAGTGGTACCGGGCGAGGATGCTCGGGGGGCGCACGAACCACTGGGGGCGCCATGCGCTGCGCAACGGCCCCTACGACTTCAAGCCGAAGAGCCGCGACGGGCTCGGGTTCGACTGGCCGATCTCCTACGAGGACGTCGCCCCCTATTACGACAAGGTCGAGATGCTGATCGGCGTCTGCGGGACCAATGACGGGCTTGAGAACACGCCGGACTCCCCGGAGGGCTGCCTCCTGCCGCCCCCGAAGGCGAGGATCGGCGAGCTCCTGGCCCGCCAGCGCGGCCGCAAGCTCGGCATCCCCGTGATCCCGATCCGCCGGGCCGTCCTCACGAGGCCCCTCGACCACCGGACGATACCGGCCAGGCTCCATCCCGGCAACGCGAAGGCCCAGAGGATCCTGGCCGAGGACATGCAGGGCCGGGCGGCGTGCTTCTGGGCCACCCAGTGCGGGCGGGGCTGCTCCATCCGCGCGAACTACCAGTCGACGACCGTGCACCTCCCGCCGGCGCTCGCGACCGGCAACCTGGACATCCTCGTGAACGGGATGGTGCGCGAGGTCACGGTCGACAAGGCGGGCAGGGCCACCGGCGTCGCCTACATCGACAAGGCGACGGGCCTCGAGCACCACGCGAAGGCGAGGGTCGTCGTCCTGGCGGCGAGCGCCTGCGAGACCGTGCGCCTCATGCTCAATTCGAGGAGCAGCCTCTTCCCGAAGGGGCTCGGGAACTCGAGCGGCCTCGTCGGCAAGTACATCATGGACACGGTCGGGGCCAGCTGGGGGGGGCAGATCCCCCTCCTGGAGAACCTCCCCCCCCACAACGAGGACGGCGCCGGCGGCCTGCACGTCTACGCGCCCTGGTGGCTCTACAAGGAGCAGCGCGCAGGCAGGCTCGGCTTCGCCCGCGGCTACCACGTCGAGTTCGGGACGGGAAAGGGGATGCCCGGGGGCTACGCCCCGTACACGCCCGAGGTGGACGGCCGCGTGAGCTTCGGGCTCAGGATGAAGGAGGAGGCGCGCCGCTACTACGGCTCCCAGGTGTTCTTCACCGGCAGGGGCGAGATGATCCCGAACGAGGACTCGTTCTGCGACCTCGACCCCGAGGTCGTCGACAGGTGGGGCAGCCCCGTCCTGCGCTTCCACTGGAAGTGGTCCGACCACGAGATCCGCCAGGTGGCGCACATGCAGAGCACGTTCGCGGACTGGATCGAGGCGATGGGCGGCACGAACAAGAAGAGGCCCGACCCCGACGGCCGGAAGGCGATCACCGACGGCGGCTTCGTGATCCACGAGGTGGGCGGGACGATCATGGGCGCCGACGCCGCGGGCTCGGTCACGAACTCATGGGCGCAGACGTGGGACGTGAGGAACGTCTTCATCGCCGACGGAGGGGTGTTCGCCTCGAACGCCGACAAGAACCCGACGCTCACGATCATGGCGCTCGCATGGCGCACGGCGGACCGCATCCTGGACGAGCTGCGCCGGGGCAACCTCTAGGGGCCTCCGATGAACACCTCCCTTCCCGCCCGAATCGACAGGCGCCTCGCGATCAAGTGGATGCTCGCGGCGGGAGCCGGCGCGCTGATGGCCGACCCCCTGTCCCTGGGGGCGACCGCGGGGGCGGCGCCGGCGGGCCCGGCGCGGGGCTACGGGGTCGACCCGGACCTGATGAATCCCCACAGGCCCGGGGAATACTGGCCCCTCACGTTCACGGAAGACGAGCGCCGCGAGGCGGCGGCCCTCTGCGACGTCCTCCTGCCGGCCGAGGGCGACTGCCCGAGCGCGTCCGCGCTCGGCGTGCAGGACTTCATCGACGAGTGGATCAGCGGTCCGTACCCCATGAACCTCCCGGACAAGAAGCCGATCGTCGAGGGTCTCGCGTGGCTGGAGGCGGAGTCGGGGAGGCGCTTCGGAAGGGGCTTTGCCGAAGCCTCCGGCACGCAGCGGGTGGCGCTGTGCATGGACATCTCCAGGGAGGCCCCCGAGGGTTCGGAGTTTGCACTCGGATCCCGGTTCTTCAGGCGCTTCAGGAGCCTCGCGGCGGCGGGCTTCTACACGACGCCCGCGGGGATGAGGGACCTCGGCTACGTCGGCAACGTGCCGCTCGCGCGCTTCGACGGCCCCCCGGCGGACCTGGTCGCGAAGCTCGGCCTCACGGACGAGGTCCGGTGGTGAGCCTAGACCGCCTTCGGGAGCGCCGAGCCCAGCTCGATCCCATGCAGGTAGTGCCGCTTGACCTTGAAGATCTGCGCCCTCCGGCTGAGCATCCTGTCCAGCTTGTCGACCAGGAGTGACACGGCCTTGTGGCACTCGTCGGACTCGACGATGGCGTCCATCGACACGCCTTGGATCGCGACATGGCCCTTCGCCTTGAACCGCGCCCCGAAGTTCTCCTTTCGGTCACACTCCAGCTCCACGCGCAACCGCAGGATCCTCTCCTCGTGCCGGAACAATCGGTCGGACTTCTCGTTCACAAAGTATTTCAGCGACGGAGTGAGTTCGAGGTGTATTCCCGAAACGATCAGTTCCTGACGATTTTGTCTGTTCATGGCTGTGGCTTTGTTTTTGGTTGTGCCCTGCGCGGCCGGAACAAGTACCGGCCGCAAAATTAAACCGCCCGCTTCCAATGCCTTCGCCCGAATCCGCCCTTAAGAACCTCTCAGCGGTGATAGTCACCGGCGGATCTTCCGGTATTGGAAAATCATTCATCGAGCTCTGCGGGAAGCTCCGCCCGGATTTGGCGTTTTGCAACCTATCTCGGCGCAGGCCCGACATAAATATCCCACAGCTTAAGTTGCGCCATGTCCCCTGCGATCTTTCCGATCCGGCGCAAGTCGCGCGGGGCCTCGGGGAGGTGATGGATTTCCTGGCCGCGCAGGCCCCGAAGGGGGGGATACTCCTCATCAACAACAGCGGCTTCGGGCTCTACGGGGAGTTTCCCGAACCCGCCACCGCGCAGCAGCTTGAAATGCTGGATGTCAACGTGCGGGCCGTGCTCCAGATGACGGGCGCCCTGCTTCCGACGCTCAAGGCCCGCGGGGGCGCGATCATCACGGTCGCGTCCACGGCCGCGTTCCAGCCGACGCCCTTCCTCGCGTCGTACGGGGCGACCAAGGCCTTCGTGCTCCACTGGAGCATGGCGCTGCACGAGGAGCTCCGGGGCTCCGGGGTCAGGGCCCTCGCGCTCTGCCCGGGGCCCACGTCGACGGATTTCTTCATGCGCGCGGGGCTCGAGAAGGGATCGGTGCCCAACATGTTCGGTGAAACCAGCGAGAAGGTCGTCCTGGTCGCCCTGCGGGCCCTGGCGGCCGGCAAGCCGATGATCGTGAGCGGCTGGATGAACAAATTCTCGACGGCGATGGCGAGCATGTTTCCCAAGCCGCTCGTCGCCCGGATCGCCGGCATCGCGATCGCGCGCTACCGGACAAAGCGGGTGGGGAAGTGACCGAGCCCGGCCACGCGGGGCCGCGGGCGTCGGCCTGGCCCAGGCGCCTCTCCCAGGGGCCCGCCAGGATGATCGCGCCCGCGGAGCTCGGCTCCTGGGTGATCTTCGAGGACGAGCGGCTCCTCGTCCTCAACAAGCCGGGTGACGTCGTATGCCACCCCTCCAAGCACGGCCCGTGGTCGAGCCTTGTCGGGGCCGTGAGGGAGCACTTCGGGCTCGAGCGCACCCACCTGGTGTTCAGGCTCGACCGCGAGACGAGCGGGGTCGTCGTGCTGGCGAAGGAGCCCCGGACGGCGAGCCTCCTGCAGACTGCCATGCAGGAGCGGCGGGTGGGCAAGTGCTACGCGGCCGTCCTGACGGGCGACCTGCCCCAGGCGGTCCGGGTCGAGCAGCCCCTCGGGGTCGACACGGCGAGCCCCGTCTTCATGAAGTCGGCCGTCCGGGCGGACGGGCAGCCGGCGGTCACGCGGTTCGAGCCCCTGTCGCGCGGCGGGGGTTTCACGCTAGCCAGCGTGACGACGGAGACCGGCAGGAAGCACCAGATCCGGGCGCACGCCCAGTGGCTCGGGCACCCCGTCGTGGGAGACAAGATCTACGGCCCGGACGCGCGCCTCTACATAGACTTTGTCGACAGGGGCTGGACGGACGAGCTTGCCCTGCGCCTCCTCCTGCCGCGCCAGGCGCTGCACTGCGCGCGGATCGACTTGAGGGACACGGGGCTTTCCTACGTTTTCGAGGCGCCCCTGCCTGCGGACATCAGGGACTTCTGCGCGCTGCACGGGCTGGACGCCGGCGCTGCGGCGCGGCCCCAGGCCTAGCGCCGGGGCCGCACGGTCAGGTCGATCGCCTTGCAGAGGGCTGCCTGCAGGGCGGCGACCCGTGTCTCGAGGGGGAGGGACGACGGCGTCTCGATCGTGTAGGAGAGCCGCGTGTGGTTCACCTGGAGATAGATCGATTCGGGCCACTTTTCCCGGCTCGGCGGGTCGAGGAGCGGCCGGATGATCCCGCCCTTCGACTCCCTGCCTTCGATCTCGGGGCTCATGTCGATCGGGCACACCCTGGAGGCGGCCCTGATCATGGGTTCGGCCAGGCTCGGCCTCCCATCGGGGTTGAGCTCATAGAGGTAGAAGCCCTTGGACTCCCAGTCCTCGTGGACGCAGATGGCCAGGTCGAAGTTCGGCTGGCGCCTGAGCCAGCCGACGTGCGCCCGGATCTCCGGCGAATCGAGGTGCCGGTAGTCCCTGTTCAGGTCCGTGCCCGAGGCGTTCTCGCGGGTGCCACATGCGAGCCCTTCGGGGTTGAGGATCGGGCAGACGAACCATACGGCCCTCGCGTCCAGGGTTCCCGACTCGATGAGGGAGAGGAGGGCGAGGGGAGGGGCGGGCTCGTCCCCGTGGCTTCCCGCGGAGAGGTAGATCCTGGGCCGCGGACCTGCGGTGCGCTTCGTCAGCGCGACAAGGGGACAATTCCCCGCTGCGCCGAAGACCTCGCACCGGAATCCCGCCTTCGCTCCGGCTCCCTCGAACCGCGCGACGAGGGCGGCCGGGTCGAAGGGAGCGGCTTTGACAGCGGACATGCGTTGGTTCTTGCTGGCCCTTCGCCCGAATCACAAGCCGCAAACCACACCATACTCCATGCCCCAGGTCCGCGTACGCTTCGCCCCAAGCCCGACCGGGTTCTTCCACATCGGAAGCGCCAGGACGGCGCTGTTCAACTGGCTCTACGCCCGCCACACCGGGGGCGTCTTCATCCTGCGCGTCGAGGACACGGACCAGACGAGGAACAGCGACGAGTTCCTGAGGCTCATCTATGACAGCCTGCGCTGGCTGGGCCTGGACTGGGACGAGGGCCCGGGCAAGGGCGGCGACTTCGGGCCCTACCGCCAGAGCGAGCGGGCCGGGATCTACAGGGAGTACCTCGAGAGGCTGAAGGCCACGGGCCGGACCTACGAGAAGGACGGGGCCGTCCTATTCAGGATTTCCGGCGAGCCCCAGGTGATCGTGGACGCGATCCGCGGGAGGGTGGAGCGCAGGGAGGAGAAGGACTTCGTCATCGTGCGCTCGGACGGCAACCCGGTATTTCATCTCGTGAACGTGGTCGACGACATCGCGATGCGGGTGACCCACGTCATCAGGGGCGAGGACCACCTCTCCAACACGAGCAAGCACACGGAGCTCTTCAAGGCGTTCGGCGCCCCGATCCCCACCTACGCCCACATTCCCCTCATCCTTAAGCAGAACGGGCCCGGCAAGATGTCCAAGCGGGACCAGGGGGCGCTTGTGGAGGAATACCGGAACAGGGGCTTCCTCCCGGAGGCCCTCGTCAACTTTCTCTGCCTCCTGGGGTGGTCGCCGAAGGAGGACCGCGAGAAGCTGCCGCTCGACGAGATCGTGCGCCTCTTCGACCTGCCCGGGGTCAACCAGAGCAACGCCCGCTTCGACGAGAAGAAGCTCGCCCACATGAACATGGTCTACCTGCACGAGATGGAGCCCGAGAAGTGCTTCGCATTCGCGAGGGACTTCCTCGTGTCGAGGAACTTTTTCGCGGGAGGCCAGCCGGACCAGGCCTACCTGCGGGACGTGATCGCTCTCTGCCAGCCGAAGGTCCGCGCGATCGAGGACCTGCCCGGGTTCATCGGGTACTTCTTCAGCGAGGAATATGCGGTGGATCCCAAGGCCAGGGAGAAGGTGTTCTCGAAGGGGGACCCGAAGGCCCGCCTGGGCGAGCTGCTGGCGGCGCTTCCCAAAGCCGACTTCTCAAGCGACGCCGCGCTTGAGGCGCTGATCCAGGGGCTCGCCGCACAACACGCGGCGGGCACGGGCGACTACATCCACCCGGCGAGGCTCGCCCTGTCGGGGACTGCGGTGGGACCCAGCTTCTACGGGCTCCTGCGCGTGCTCGGCCGCGAGCGGGTCGCCAGTCGGATCAATCGATTCCTCGCAACGGCTTGACCTAGTGTTTGGCGGTCGGTTTGCTCGACCCTCAGAGCCAGACAGCGCGAGTGTAGCACAATGGATAGTGTAGCGGCCTCCGAAGCCGTCGATCCGGGTTCGACTCCCGGCACTCGCACCATTCCTGATAGATGACTTACGCGATGATCGGGATTTTCGAACACGCCTCTAACACAATCCTTTTTGCGAACTGCATCGCGCAGTTCCCCTGCCGATAGGATCCGAGATGAGCGTGGCCGGGATGAGGCCCTGAGCGCCGGGTCCGGGGGGTCTTCCGCTGGACAGATTCCCGGGACGCGGACCAGAGGCTCCCCGAGACCGGCGCGCACATACAGGCGCTGGATGTGATGGACGCAGAACCCGAAGGCATCTTGTCTCAAGCCAATGAAATTAAGAGCGGGGAACCCCCTTGCGAACCCGATCGTGTCAGTGGCGATCGCCGTGCTCATCCTGGCCCCCCGGCTCGCCGCCGAGCCCCAGTACGAGGCCAACTGGGCATCCCTTGACTCACGCGCCTGTCCGAGTTGGTACCAGGACGCCAAATTCGGGATATTCATCCACTGGGGCGTCTATTCCGTGGTGTCTTGGGGCGTGAAGGGCGAGTACTCGGAGTGGTACTGGAACAGGATCGCGGACAGGAAGCCCGACAATCCGTGGTGGCAGTTCCACAAAGCCAACTACGGCGAGAACTTCCCCTATCAGGATTTCGCCCGGCAGTTCCGGGCGGAGCTCTTTGACCCGAATCAGTGGGCTGATGTCTTTGTGCGTTCGGGCGCCAGGTACATCGTGCCCACCTCCAAGCACCACGAAGGCTTCGCGATGTGGCCGAGCATGGAGGCAAGCCGGGACTGGGGCCGTCCATGGAACAGCGTGGAGACCGGCCCCAGGCGGGACCTGTTGGGCGACCTGTCCGAGGCCGTGCGGGCGCGGGGGCTCAAGTTCGGGTTCTACTACTCGCTGTACGAATGGTACAACCCGCTGTGGCTTGCCGACAGGAAGCGCTTTGTGGACGAGCACCTCTTCCCGCAGTTCAAGGACGTCGTCACCCGGTACAAGCCTGCGATCATCTTCAGCGACGGCGAATGGGAGATGACCTCAAAGGAATGGAGGAGCGAGGAGCTGCTGGCATGGCTCTTCAATCAGTCGCCATGCAGGGAAGAGGTAGTCGTTGACGACCGGTGGGGCAGCGACACCCGCCACAAGCACGGCAGCTACTACACCACGGAGTACGCCGCAGGGATGGAGGTCGCCGCGCACCCGTGGGAGGAGAGCCAGGGGATGGGATTCTCCTACGGGTACAACCGCGCCGAGAATCTCGACGACTACAAGAGCGCGCGGAATCTCATCCTCCTCCTGGTCGACACGGTGAGCAGGGGCGGCAACCTGCTGCTGGACATCGGGCCGAACGCGGACGGGACGATCCCGGTCATCATGCAGCAGCGGCTGGTCGAAATGGGTGACTGGCTGAAGGTCAACGGCGAGGCCATCTACGCCACCCGGTTCGCCGGCCGCTCCTGCCAGTGGACCGCCGGCCCGCGCCCCTCCCAGCAGTTCGGCGAATACCGCGTGAAGTACGACCTGATGAACATGGTCGGCCAGCAGCCCTTGAGCGGCCATGCCGTCAAGCAGGTCTTCTTCACCCAGAAACCCGACGCCCTTTATGCGATCACGGTTGGCTGGCCGCCGGCGGACCTCGTCATCAGGAATGTCCAGGCTCCGCCGGACGCCGAGGTGGCGCTGCTCGGCTTCAACGGCAAGGTGAGCACCCGGGTTTCACCGACTTCCATACGCATCGAAATGCCGCGGATGAACCCGGATGGGATGCCGTGCCGATACGCCTATGTGTTTCGGATCCCCGGGGCTCGGCTCCTGCCAGAAGAGTGATCGGCCGCGCCGCCTATAGCTCCCCCTTGAATCGAGGTGGGGGTTGACAGCTTCCCATTGCCACATGCATTGACAGATACAGCCTGCTTTCGCTTCGCCTCCGTTCGCAACGGTGCGCAACGCTTCAGGTGTAACATAATGCACCAGAGGAAGATGCTATAGCCTCCGAAGCCGTCGATCCGGGTTCGACTCCCGGCACACGCACCATATTAAAAGCGAGCTAGTTGCGACATTTCTGTCGGGGTGGTTTACAATGTCTTCTTTCCCGGCGGCACTCATATTCCAACGGGCCTAAGAAGAAGCGGCCATCCTTTGGCCCGGCAGAGTCGCGGGATGCAAGAGACGGTTCTAGGCTGGTAGTAAGGAGCGTTCACGCCGGGAATTCTGGCATTGTCCGCCCGATTAAGCCTACGCTCGACATGTTGTGCATGAGATCACCGTCATTCTAAACCGCGCGGGGAAGGGTGATCCGAAGGCTGCAGACCAGCTCCTACCCCTTGTCTACGATGAGTTGCGCAAGCTCGCATCCGCAAGGATGGCCCGGGAGTCGGGCGGCCACACGCTCCAGGCGACGGCCCTCGTGCACGAGGCGTGGCTGCGCTTAGGGGGGGACACGCAGCCCACCTGGCAGAACCGGGCCCATTTCTTTGCGGCGGCGGCGGAGGCCATGCGCCGCATCCTGATCGACGGAGCCCGAAGACGCCGCGCGAACCGTCACGGAGGGGGAATGCAGCGCCTCGACGTCGACGACTCGGCACTTGAGATATCGGCCCCGTGCGGAGCGGATGACGAGTTGCTCGCGGTGCACGATTCCCTCGAGAGCCTGGCAATCCACGACGCGCGAAAGGCCGAACTCGTCAAGCTCCGCTACTTCGCGGGCTTCACTCTGGAACAGGCGGCCGATGCGCTCGGCATCTCGGTTCCGACCGCCAAGCGCGACTGGACGTACGCGCGCGCATGGTTGTTCAAGGAGATCAGCCAGGGCCGCAGCGTCTAGAATCGCTGCAAAACATGCCCTGAGGATCTGAACCCTGCACATTTCGCAGATTCCGATGATCCCCTTTCCGGTGAAATTACGCTTTGAGGATTGAAGCAGTTCACGTCCCTCAATCGCAATCCACAATGAAAAACCTTCCCGCAATCACATCCATCGCGACCCTGTCAGTGCTTTTGCTGCTCGCAGTCGCTGCGTCCGTCATCGATTCAATCCCGTTCGCGGTCATCGCGTCCTACGTCGTCGGGTTCGGCTGTTCCATCGGCTTCCTGGCTGTGTTCCTGGCGGACTACGGCCCTCGCTCCCCGCGGCCGGTCGCAGTCGTGACCAGGGAGGCCGAGGCAAGGCGCAAGCTCGAGGCGGCAATGGCCGCGGCCGCCCAACACGAGCTTGACGGGCAGATTGACACCCCATTCGGCGAGCCGGTCACGGTGAACCTGCTCTCCACGATGGGGCTGCGCAACGACCCGGCGACGCTTTCGCTCTCGTAGCCGGCGCCCTCCAACCGCCATCGTCGCCCTAAGGAGCATGCCACCTCAGCTGCGATGAGTGAATCGAACGAGCGCGAGGAGCGAATATTCGCCGAGGCGCTGGCCGTTCCCGAAGGGGAACGGCCACGCCTCCTTGAGGAGGCCTGCGGTGGCGACGCCGGGCTGCGCGGGCGAATCGAGGCACTCCTGGAGGCTCACAGGTCCGCGGGGAGATTCATGGACTCTCCAGCGGCCCCTGCCCCCTCTGGCGACTCCCCGGCTTCCCACGGCACACCGGGGGCGGCGGAGGTCTCTGGGACCAGGATCGGCCGCTACAAGCTGCTGCAGAAGATTGGCGAGGGCGGCTGCGGCGTCGTATGGATGGCGGAGCAGGAGGAGCCGGTCCGCCGGCACGTCGCCCTGAAGATCGTCAAGCTCGGGATGGACACGCGCGAGGTGATCGCCCGCTTCGACGCCGAGCGCCAGGCGCTCGCGATGCTGGACCACCTGAACATCGCCAAGATTCTCGACGCGGGAGCCACGGAGACAGGCCGGCCATTCTTCGTGATGGAGCTGGTGCGCGGCATAAAGATTACCGAATTCTGCGACCGGGGCAACCTGTCGACCGCCAAGAGGCTGGAACTCTTCTCGCAGGTCTGCCACGCCGTCCAGCACGCGCACCAGAAGGGCATCATCCACCGCGACCTGAAGCCGTCCAACATCCTGGTCACCCTCAACGACGGCGTGCCGGTGCCCAAGGTGATCGACTTCGGCATCGCCAAGGCCACGGCGGGGCGCCTGACCGACCGCACGCTGTTCACGGCCTTCGAGCAGTTCATCGGGACGCCGGCGTATATGAGCCCGGAGCAGGCGGAGCTGAGCGGGATCGACGTCGACACGCGCAGTGACATCTACTCGCTCGGGGTCCTCCTGTACGAGCTCCTCACCGGCAGGCTTCCCTTTGACCCGAAATCGCTGCTGCGCGCGGGCATCGATGAAATCCGCCGGATCATACGCGAGGTCGAGCCACCGAGGCCCTCGACAAATCTGTCGACACTCGCCGATTCCGACCGCGCTCAGGTGGCGCGGCTCCGGAGCACCGACCCGGCAAGGCTCTCGCTGCTGCTGCGGGGCGATCTGGACTGGATCGTGATGCGCTGCCTCGAGAAGAATCGGACGCGCCGCTACGAGACGCCGAATGCGCTCGCCGCCGATATAACCCGCCACCTGCGCAACGAGCCCGTGGTCGCCCGCCCCCCGAGCCGGCTCTACCGGTTCAACAGGCTTGTCCGGCGCAACCGGCTCGCATTTGCGGCCGTGGTTTCGGTTGCGGTGGCCCTGGTGACCGGCACGGTCATCAGCACCTGGCAGGCGGTGCGGGCCATGCGCGCCGAGCGGCAGGCCGATTTCGAACGCGCCATGGCGGTTGGCGAGCGCGCACGCGCGGAGGACCTCCTGAAGTTCATGCTCGGCGACCTGTACACGCAGCTGGACAGGGTGGGCAGGCTCGACGTGCTCGAAGCGGTCGCCGACAAGGCGACGGCGTATTTCGCCTCGCTCAGCCCCTCCGACCTGAACGACACGACGCAGCTGTCCCGGGCGAGGGCCCTCAGGCTGCTTGGCGGAGTCCGGATGTCACAGGGCCGCTATGCCGATGCCGCGGCGGCCTTTTCCGAGGCCTACAGCCGCGCGGCAGACCTGACTGTGCGCCACCCGAAGGACGGGGAGGTGCTCTTCGAGCGCGGCCAGACCGAGTTTGGGATCGGACTCGTGCACTGGAAACGCTCCGAGTACGCCGCAGCCATCGCCTGGATAACCCGCTACCGCGACACGTCCGCAGCCTTGGTGGTTCTCAATCCCGCGCGGCCGGACTGGCAGCTCGAGGCTGCCGACGCACAGTACAATCTCGCGGTCCTGGGCAAGGAGCGCGGCGAATGGGCTGCAGCCCGGTCCGAATTCCTTGAGGAACTGGCGACCCTCGGCAGGATGATCGCCACAGATCCCGGCAACCGGGACCTGCGCGATAGGGAGGCGGAAGCGCACCAATGGCTTGGAAACATTGCGGAGGTGCAGGGTGATTATTCCGAGGCGGTCACGCAGTATACGACCCAATCAAAGCAGCTGGAATACCTTGCCGAGGCTGATCCCAAGACAGCGACCAGGCGCCAGTACCTGGCCACCGCCCTCCTTTATGTTGTGACCATCGACATGGTCACCGGGCGATACGCGGCCGCACGCGAATCGCTTGCGCGGGCACAGAAGCTGCTCGATGGCCTTGTGGCCCACGATGCGGAGAACGTCGATTGGAGGAGCCTCTCCCAAAACGCCCTCCTCGAGGAGGCGTCCCTGTCCCGCAGGCGGGGCGACATTGCCGACGCCCGTCGCATCGTGGACAAAGCCCTGCCACAGCTTGACGCCATCTCGGCGAGAGAGCCCACGGATCGCGCTTTCGCCGAGCTGCTCCTGCATGCGTGGAGGATGAAGGCCCAGTTCCAATTCTTCGAGGGAGAAACGGGTGCGGCGGGCTCGGCGACCCGGGCGGTCGAATTGGGCGAAAGACTTTCGCAATCGGAAGGTGCCAGCGGTGCCGAACTCGGTGAGTGCGCAAATGCCTATCTCATCTCAGGCGAAATCTCCGCCAAGTCCGGCGACGTCGGCGCCGCCCGGCACGACTGGCTGCGGGCGGCAGAGTTGCTTGCTCCCAGGATGCGCGGCAGTCGCGACTGGCGACTCCTCGACCCCTACGCTCGCTCGGCGGCGCGGCTGGAGCGCTTCGAGGAGGCGCGCGACGCGATCGAGAAGCTCAACCAACTTGGCTACGTACCAATCGAACCCTGGCCCGACCTGGATAAGTTGGCCACAGCCAAGATTTCAGATCCACAACCAAAATAGGGATTCCAACAAATGAGCGCTAAAATCAAGAAAGCATCGGCAGCGAGCCTGAGAAGGCTGGAAACTGGAAAATGGCAGAAGTGGGCGGTTCAATTCGAGAAGATGGTGAGGCACCAACTGCGTCAGGCGGGGAAGAATCCGCGGGGGACGACAATGTTGGCCCTTGTCGTGGGCAGCTTCGACACGAAGGGTGAATACGTCCAGATCTTCCATGGTGGTGGTCCCCCTGGGCGCCCGGCCGCATTCTGGAGAAATTTCTTGATTCGAGGAATCTGAAGGTACTCGAGCCGATCGCGCGGGTTTTCGGAGAAGCGGCCGGGCGATCGACCCTACCCATCAGACTGCGGCGCTCGATCTCCTGAGTGCCTGGATGCAATCAGGGCTGGCCGCGGCATTCGCTCCAGCCCACCGGTATTGGACAACAGGAACCGGCGCTCGGGCGCCGGAGTTCAATTCATCCGCCCGGCTCCTCTCTGATCACGGGACAGGTCCCTGCACGGTCCCTGCCTGCATCCGTGCCGTTCCACGCCGCTCCCTGCAAGCCGAGCACCCGCCTCGGAATCAGGATCTGTTGCTTCTAACTCCATTCAAACGGGTTCCACAAGACCTGAAGCGGCTTCGGGTCCCGGCGCCCGCACCATGCCATGGGCTCTGTCGACTCCCGGAAATCGGATCTCAATCGGATGTTTCACAATTCGGTCACAGGCTCGGCGGAGTCTTGTCCGAGACAACCTTTATGACCTGGTAGGAACAAGGGCCCATTCCGACGTTCCTCATGGTGCGCTCGTCGTTCGGGGCCACGTAGAACAGCGAGCCCGCTCCCGCCTTGTGGGCGATTCGATTCAACGTGGCCTCAACCGTGCCCGACTTGACCACGAAAAGCTCGTCGCCCGGGTCGCGATTTCGGGGCGCCGTGCTCTCGCCCGGATTGAGCGTCGTGATGTGGCTCTCGAGCCGCAGGAAGGTGGCCGTGGGCGAGTCGAACACCTCTCTGTGGGAGCCGATCTTCGTGGGCTCCGCGGGAAGGCGGTCGCAGTCGACCACGCGCGAGGACAGCATCCCCGGCGGGGCCCATTCGGAAGCGGGCTGGTCGCGCACAGAATGGACGGCGCCGGTGTAGAAATTGATCACATAATAAGTGGCGGGAAGGGCACCCACGTTTGTCAGGTTGTGCGCGTCATTCGATGCCAGGAATACCAGTGCGCCCGGGCCCGCGCTCAATTTCCTGCCGTTGATCGACACCTCGACCTGCCCGGCCCTTATCAGGAGCATTTCCTCCCAGGGATGGTGGTGCGGCGTGTGCGACGCCATTCCCGGCCTGAGCGTCGTGATGTGGACTTCCAGCCTTTCCAGGGTCGGGGTGGGCTCATCGAAAACGGCGCAGTACAGCCCGACAGGGGATGGCCGGAACGAGAGGGTGGCCCAGTCGACAAGCGTGGAGCCGAGCGGGGCCGACCGGGCCGCAGGGGAGTACCCGACGGAGACGGACTGGGCGGACACGGAGATGGCGGGCGCGGCGAACACCGGCGAGAGGGCGAGCAGCAGGAGTCGGGGCAATCGTTTCATGGATGGGCCAGCCTCATTCCTGAATTATGCAGGGCAGTGGCCAATTTTGAGAGTGCACGCGCGGATCGCTGGTGGCGAGGCGCCGTTTGTACCCTCTGGATGGGATTCCTGTCCCTGACTGGGTAGGTGGCCGAGATTGCGGTGAATAGGGCAAGGTTCGACGCCCTGGCGAATGCCGTGATTAGCGGGCCGGCTTCTGTTTCATCGCCCTGGTTCCGCGCAAGTAGATTAGGGAACCTCGTAGACCTCAACCAGAGCAACACCCGTGTCCCCGCCCGCCCCTGAAACCTGCGCGGTGTAGGCCCCCGGTGTCAGGGTGACAAGGATGGCGGAGTCGCCCGTCGCGGAAGCACCCCAGGAAAACGCGCCGACGGACGCCGCCTCGGCGGCAATCTGCGGGTCCGCGCCCCAGCCCGTGTTTGCCGCGATCGTGCCCGAGGCGTCGTTGAGCCGGAGCTCCGGGTCGGGGAGCGTCCCGGCCACGCCGAACGGGATCAGTGCCGGTCCCGACGCGCGCAGCAGGACGGTTTTCGATGTTGAGCCGCCGATCACGAAGCCGGCTATCAGGACATTTCCGCCCGTGCCCACATGCGCGCGCGCCGAGATGTTGACGAGGCGCGGTGTCGAGGGCGTGTAGGTCCCCTCGGGCGTTGCATCATAGACCTCCGCAAGGGCGATACCGGAGTCGCCTGCCTCGCCGGAAATGTTGGCCGTGTAGGGTCCGGGAGCCATGGTCTGGAGGAGCGCCGAGTCGTGGCTTGAGGGACTGGCCCAGGCAAAGGCTCCCACGGATGCTGCCGTGTTTGCGACCAGCGAATTGCCGCCCCAGCCGATGCTTGTCGCCAGCAGGCTGCCTCCCGATGCGGTGCTGTAGAGCTGCAGTTTGGGGTCGGCAAGGGTGCCCGTTACGCCAAAGGGGACAAGGGCGGGGCCCGACGCCCTGACGAGAATGGACTCCGGGCCGGATGTCCCGCTTCCCCCTATGGCAAACCCCGCGATGAGGATGTTGGGCCCCGTCCCCACCGCAGCGCGGCAAGAGACATTTATCAGCCGTCCGATGTCCGCCGTCTGTGAGACATTGAGCGTCGCCGGCGTGCTCACGATGGAGCCGGCTGGATTCTCAATGAGGCAGGCGTAGCTTCCGGCTTTTGCCGCGGCCCCCGAGAGGACCAGCGTCGGAGTCTGCGACCCGTTGACGCCGCCTCCGTCGGAAAGCGGTGACCCGTTGAAATACCATAGGTAGATGTCCGCGGGCGCCGCGCTCGGGGCGGGGCGGGGGGCCGACGCCTGCGCCTCGGCCGATGACAGGGTGACCGAAAGGACAACGGTCCCGCCGGAGGAGGTCGTGAAGGATTGGGGCTGGGCTCCTATCGAGGGACCCCCGGATGAGGCCGTGACCGTGAGGAAGGCCGGATCGCTTGTGACACTGTTGCCCTGGTCGGACACCGTGACCGCGTAGGCGCCGGAGTTGGAGACCTGGGCGCCCGAGATCGTGTAGGACGCCGTGGTCGCGCCCGTGATAGGCGCTCCGTTGAAGGTCCACTGGTAGGTCGGCGCAACTGTCGCGCTTGTGGCAGCGGAGAATGTTACGCTGGCGCCGGCGACCACCCCCTGGCTCGCTGGCTGGCTGGTGATGACGATCGGCGATGTCACCGTGAGGATGGCTCCTTGGCTGGTTATGCTGGCGCCCATGTCGGACACCGTGACCGCGTACGAGCCAGAGTCGGAGACCCGTGTATCCGGGATCGTATACCGTTGACCCGTCGCGCCGGCAATGGGTGTCCCGTTGAAGCTCCACTGATAGGTCGGGAACATCGTCCCGCCTGTCGTCGCGAAGAACGTCACGCTTGCGCCCGCAACAGCCGTTTGGTTCGCCGGCTGGCTGGTGAAATAGATCGCCGAGGCCCACGAGAGGGTGACGCCGTCCGACATTATCGCCCCGCCCAGGGAACTGTCCGTGACCAGAACCGTATACGTTCCCACCGTGCCGCTGTTTATGAGGGTGAGAAATTGTCCCGACAGCGGGTAGTAAAAGTAGCCGGGGATATACCCTGAAGACACGGGTTTCCCATCGAGGAACCACTGGTACGAGAGGACCCCGGCCGGCACGGAATCCGCAGACACGCTGATGGTCGCAAATGTCTCGACGGCCGGGTAGTCAATATTCACCACGGATATGGCTATTGTCGGCTGGGATACGATCGTTGGACCGCTTGCGAATACTCCCTCGTATATGCCCGTTCCCGCGGCTGCGAAAATGTGGCCCGATGGGTCGAAGGCCATGCCGATGGGCACGGCCGTGAGGGATCCGTAACCATATGTGGACAGCAGGTTCGTCGACGAGGTCCCGCCGCCCGGCGTGACTTCCGTGAGGGTTGATTGCGGGCCGACATAGGGGTTGTTGGTGATCAGATAGAGGTTGTCGGACGAATCTATCGCCAGGTTGCCGGCACCGGTGCCCATCAGCGAATTCCAGGGCAGGCTTGCCGCCGTCGTGACCACGGCGCCCGCAGATATTTTCCGGATCAAGAGGTTCGCGGCCCCGTAGTCCTCGACATTGAGATTCCCGGTGGAGTCGATCACGATTGCCACCGGTTTTCCGAATCTGGCGGCGCTGCCCGTGCCATCGGCGCTTCCCTGCGAGCCCGCCGTGCCCGCGAGAGTCGAAACGTTGCCGCCAGGGCTGATCCGCCTTAGGGTGGAATTTCCCGTGTCGGCAACGTACACATTCCCGGAGGAATCGACGGCAACCCCCTGGGGATAGTTGAAATGCGCCGTCGCCGAGGCGCCGTCCGACGAACCGGGTTCACCGGGGACACCGGCAAGCGTGGTGACGACCCCGGCGTTGCTGATCCTGCGGATGGTGGAATTGGCCGTGTCGGCGACGTAGACGTTTCCGCTGCCGTCGATGGCCAAGCCCGTAGGATTGTTGAACTTGGCCGCCGTGCCGGCGCCATCACTCGAGCCAGCGACGCCGCTCGTCCCGGCCCAGACCGTGGCCGCCAGTGTCGAGGGGTTGAATTGGTAGACCACGCCGTGGCCCGAGTCGGCGATATAGAAGAGGTTTGGGCCGCCGCCGACAATGCCGGCCAAGCTGGAAAACCCGGCAGCCGGCCCCACGTTGAGCTCGGAAAAGCAATAGGGCGGCCTGGCCAATGTGAGGGTCAACACCGCTGTCCCGGTACCGCTCGAGTTTGAGGCGGCTAGCGTGACTTGAAACACGCCTGTCGTTGCTGGAATTCCCGAGATGACCCCCGTTTGGGTGTCGACGGAGAGTCCCGGCGGCAGGCCTGTCGCGCCAAAGCTTGTCGGCGAGTTCGCAGCAGTTATGGTGTAAAGGAACGGGAATGTCTGCCCATAGGCTGTGGCGGTGAGGCTGCCGCTGATGACCGGGGTGCCGATAAGGGTCAGCGTGGCGGGATTCGAGGTGACTCCGCCCACAATGTCGTAGACGTAAGCGGTGTAGCTGCCGGCTTGCGACGCGCTGGCGGCGCCAAGCGTGAGAGCGGCACCCGTTGCAAGATTGATGGCGGTGCCATTGAACTGCCATTGATAACCGATCGGGTTTGGCGACGTTGCGATGACGGAGAACGTGACCGAGGCTCCGAGGCTGACAGTTTGGCTCACCGGCTGCGTCGTGATGACCGGCTGGGCCCGGGCGTTCCCCGCGGGCAATGCCCCGAGGGCCAGGAGGAGGGTTGCGCTTATCAGGTTTCGCATGGGGCACGCAGGCTTCGTGCGACCTTAAAGACAATCGGGAGCCACCAAACCGCCATCCCCGCAGGGATTACCTGCGATCGGCCGCCCGTTTGGGGCGTTGCGGTCCCGACCCCCGGCACTCTCTCCAGCTCGCGCGGGCACGCCGCGCTCCCGGAGGAAGGGGAGGCTCCGCGCCGACCGCCACTTTTGGCTCGTTGAAGGGTGGCCCATCCTCCAGATACATGCCCAGCCATGCGCCACTTGAGGTTCTGCGTCGCCTGCCTTTCGGTCTTCCCCTGCGGGGCTGGCGCCTGGGCCCAGGGCGCCCTCGGCGCGGATGAGGAGGCCAGGATTGCCGAACTCCTGAAGGCGAGCGGGGTCCCGAGCGCCTCTGTGGCCGTCGTCCTGCACGGCGAACTCGTGTATGCGAAGGCGTTCGGAAAGGCGGAGCTTCATCCCGACCGGCCGGCGGACCCCTCGACCCGCTACTTCGTCGGGTCCATCAGCAAGCAGTTCACGGCCGCGGCGATCCTGCTGGCCGCTGAGGACGGAAAGCTCTCCCTGGACGACCGTGTTTCGAGGTTCTTCCCGGAGCTTACCCGCGCCGGCGACGTCACGATCAGGGAACTCCTTGCGCACACCTCGGGGTATGAGGACTACGCCCCGCAGGACTACCTCATTCCCGAATGGACCCGGCCGACGACGCCGGACGCGGTCATCGAGGCCTGGGCGGGAAAGCCGCTGGACTTCGAGCCGGGCACGCGCTGGCAGTACAGCAATACGAACTATGTCCTTGCGGCCCGGATCTTCGAGAAGGCCACCGGGGAGTCCCTGGTTCCCTTCCTCAAGAGCAGGGTCTTCGGGCCCCTGGGAATGGCGAGCGCGACCGACGGCTATCTCGAGCGGCGAGGGGAGGACGCGGCGCCGTACACCCGCTACGGCATCGGGCCGGCCCGCCCCGTGACCGCCGAGTCGCCGAACTGGTACTGCGGCGCGGCGGAGCTCGCGATGACCCCCTCGGACCTTGCCCGCTGGGACGCCGCCCTGCTTCACCACCGAATCCTTAGCGAGAAGTCGTACCAGGACTTTACCGCTGAGGTGCGCCTGAAGAACGGGGACCTGACCCACTATGCGCTCGGTCTGGGAGTCGGCGACATGGACGGGATACCGCGGATCTCGCACACCGGGGAGGTCTCGGGGTTCCTCACGTCCAACGCCGTCTTCCCCACGAGGGACGCCGCCGTCGTGGTCTGCACCAACCAGGACAGCGTCTTTGTCTTCAGGACAATCGCCACCCAGGTGGCCAAGTGGCTCCTGGAACCTGAGAACCGCGTCGCGGACACGCCGGCGCCGGCCGAGCTGGCGCAGGTGGGGTCCATCGTGGAGGGCCTGAGGAAGGGGAGGATAGACCGCTCGCTCCTCACGCCCAACGCCAGCTCGTATTTCAGCGCGGCGGCGCTCGAGGACATCCGGGCGTCGCTGAAGCCCCTCGGCGCGGTGGCGAAGGTCGAGCGAACGCAGGCCGCCAGCCGGGGCGGGATGGCCCTCCGCCAGTACACGGTCCGGTTCAGGAAGGGGGCGGTGGAGATAACCGTGTACCTGACGCCCCGGGGCCTCTACGAACAGTTCTTGATCGCGCAGGACATTTGATGCATTAACACCTCGCGTTTTTGAGGGGTTTCCCGGGGCCAATTCTTGCAACAGAAGGGGATTATTGTGCGCAAACAATGACTTTGAGATGAACAACCTAAGAGCAGGCAGGAGCCATCGATGAGCGGGGTCCGCGTGCTGGTGGGTACGCGAAAGGGCGCGTTCATCCTTTCGTCGGACGGCAGGCGCAGGCAGTGGAAGGTCGACGGGCCGCATTTCGGCGGCTGGGAGATCTACCACCTGAAGGGCTCCCTTGCGGATCCGGACAGCCTCTACGCCTCGCAGTGCAGCGGCTGGTTCGGGCAGCTGATCCAGCGCTCGAAGGATGCCGGCAGGACATGGGAGCCTGCGGGAAACGATTTCAAGTACGATGGCATCCCCGGAAGCCACCAGTGGTACGACGGCACGCCCCATCCCTGGGAATTCAAGCGGGTCTGGCACCTCGAGCCGTCGCTCACCGATCCCGAGACGGTCTACGCGGGGGTGGAGGACGCGGCGCTGTTCCGCTCGACGGACGGCGGGGGGACCTGGGCCGAGCTCTCGGGCCTGCGCGGCCATGGCTCCGGGCCGCGGTGGCAGCCCGGTGCGGGGGGGATGTGCCTGCACACGATCCTCCTGGATCCGATCGACCCCGGGCGGATCTTCATTGCGATATCGGCCGCGGGTGCATTCCGGAGCGATGATGCGGGCAAGACGTGGAAGCCGATCAACCGCGGGCTCAGGTCGGAGCATATTCCGGACCCGAACGCCGAGGTCGGCCACTGCGTGCACCGGATCGCGATGCACCGCTCGCGCCCCAATGTCCTCTTCATGCAGAAGCACTGGGACGTCATGCGCAGCGACGACGCCGGCGACTCGTGGCGAGAGGTGAGCGGCAATCTTCCTTCCGACTTCGGGTTCCCGATCGAGGTCCATGCCCACGAGCCCGAGACGATCTATGTCGTCCCGATAAAGAGCGACTCGGAGCACTATCCGCCGGACGGGAAGCTGAGGGTCTACCGGAGCCGCCAGGGCGGCAACGAGTGGGAGGCACTCGGAAACGGGCTGCCCCAGCGCGACTGCTTCGTCAACGTCCTGCGGGACGCCATGGCCGTGGACTCCCTCGACTCCTGCGGGGTGTACTTCGGGACGACCGGGGGACAGGTCTACGCGTCGGCCGATTCTGGGGACAGCTGGGAGCCGATCGTGCGCGACCTTCCGGCCGTCCTGTCGGTCGAGGTGCAGACGCTCTCATGATCCAGGTCATGCTTCCGCAGCACCTGAGGAACCTCGCGAAGGTCGGCGGGGTCGTGACCCTCGAGATCAAGGGCCCGGCGACGCAGCGCGCGGTCCTCGACGCGATCGAGGCCTCCTATCCCATGCTTGGCGGGACCATCCGCGACAGGGCCACGCAGAAGCGGCGGGCGTTCGTGAGGTTCTTCGCCTGCGGAGTGGACGTCTCCCTGGAATCGCCGGACGCCCCGCTGCCGGACGCCGTCGCGCAGGGAAGGGAGCCCTTCCTCATCGTCGGCGCCATCGCGGGCGGCTGACAAGAGGCCGTTCAGCATGGTGTGAGTTTGTGATCCAACCGACCAAAGGGCCGGTGTCCGTGATGTGCTCAGGCACCGAAACTTTCCCTCGTCGAAAGGTCGCGCGGACCCGCGTAGACGCCCCTGGCACTCGCGGCCAGCTCGCCAAAAGTGCGAGTTGGCTTGGCCATCAGGAGGAACCGCTCGCCGGATTTTTCGTCGACGATTTCCACAGCCTGTCCCTTGCGGGCGGCAGCCTTGGCCTTGGAAAACTCGCGCATCAATGAGCGGGTGGAAAGCTTCATATCTGACACCCTGTCATACACCTTTATCCTGTCAAAATCACGAAGAGGGCTCTACTCGAAATCCCATGCGCGCTGAAGCTGCGCCTACTTCAGGGGAACCCGCTTCGCCACTATCTCCTCGGTGGCGAAATCGCCGACCTTGCGGGTCAGCTTGATCTCGCTGTCGCCGGTCTGCTTGCCGGTGTACTCGATCACGAGGTCCTGCCCCTGGAAATCGAGCTGCTCGACGAAGTAGATGCCGTCCTTCGTGACCTTGCCCTTGGTTATCGCTACCGAGCTCTTGTCGCCGCTGCGGTCGCCATCCGCCGTGCCGGTGAGCTTCTCGCCGTCCACCTTGAAGGTGAACACGTACTTCTGGATGCCGATCTGCGAGTCGAACTCGGATTGCCACTTGCCGGAGATGTCCGCGGCGCGGGCGGCGCCGAGCAGGACGAACCCGGAGGCCATTGCCAGGAGGAGCCGTAGGGGAGTTTTCATGGGGTTTGGTCTACTCTAGCTGAGTGGCACCGGAGGTCAACGGCGCGCCGGGGACTATTTGGCTTGAGGTTCAAGCGACTGAGGCGGTTTATCAGGATATGCCCCCGCCCCGAATTCCCAGCCGGCGCTGGCCCCTCGGAGTGATCCTGGCGTCGGGACTGCTGCTCGGCGCCCGGGCGGCCGGGCCGACAGATCGCGCCGAGCTGCGGAGGATTGTCGACGCATACCTGGCGGCGCTGGTGGCGCACGACCCCTCCCGCCTGCCG
>Ga0265320_10000908_pt1 | contig 22195 bp, 21 predicted proteins | sample 4827metaG_FD_202087 | JGI IMG/M metagenome (GOLD analysis project Ga0265320, IMG submission 202087) | Rhizosphere microbial communities from Carex aquatilis grown in University of Washington, Seatle, WA, United States - 4-8-27 metaG | ecosystem: Host-associated > Plants > Roots > Rhizosphere >...
CCCATCCTGAAATTTTTCTCCGAAACGGAAAAGACCGAACTCGCCGCGCGCCTGCAAATCGCCGAGGGCGACATCGTCTTCTTCGCCGCCACCGGCTGGGACCGCGCCTGCGCCATCCTGGGCCGCACGCGCCTCGAAGCCGCCGCCCTGCTGCAAGCTCGCGGTCGCCTCACCATCCCGCACGACCAATATAATTTCCTTTGGGTCGTGGATTTTCCGCTCATGTCCTACGACGAGGCCGAGGGCCGGTACCTCGCCACGCACCACCCGTTCACCTCGCCGGTGCCGGAAGATGTTGCGCTGCTCGACACCAACCCCAAGGAAGTGCGCGGCCAGCACTACGACGTGGTGCTCAACGGCGTCGAACTCGGCGGCGGCAGCATCCGCATCCACCAGCCGGATGTGCAGAAAAAGATTTTTGAAGACGTGCTGAAAATTCCCGCCGACCTCGTCGAAAGCCGCTTCGGCTACCTCCTGCGCGCCTTCCAGTTCGGCGCGCCGCCGCACGGTGGCATCGCCCTCGGCCTCGACCGCCTCTGCGCGATCCTCGGCCAGCGCGCCAGCATCCGCGACGTCATCGCCTTCCCCAAGACGCAGCGCGGCCAGGATTTGATGGCCATGTCCCCCGGCGCCGTCACCCCCCGCCAGCTCAAGGACGCCCACATCGCCGTCACCGCCGAAGTGGAAGCGCCAGTCAAGACGTAGATACGGTTTATGGTGGTGAATTAAGTTGAAATTCGTGTGGCAGATGCATTGGTCTGACCTTGATGTCTTGGCTAACTTGACATTTTGGCGGAATCAGGCAAAATTCCGCCATGAAGCTGGCTGACTTTCCTGAGCTTGTGCAGTTGTCTTCCCGGCAACGTCTGCAAATTGCCGAGGAGTTGTGGGATTCGGCGGTGGACGACAAACTCCCCGTCCCGGTTGAACATAAAAAACTGGTGCGTTCCCGCCGGGCGGCCTATGAGAGCGGAGAAATGTCCACCATGTCGATGGAGGAATTGAAGAAATCCCTGCGTCGCCGGCCATGAAAAGTTTGCCGGTGGTTGCGTTGACGGCCGTGGACCAGGATGTCCAATTGGCCTATGATTATTTTGAAGCGCACTTGCCGGGCGCGGGTGAGCGTTTTCTTCAGCATTTTTTTGCAGTCGCCGGCCGCATTGAGGCCAATGCGCTGCTTTATCCAGTCAAGTTCGACGATTACCATCGGGCGCTGGTCCCGAAGAGTAATTACGCGATTTACTACTTCATCGCGGAAGACCGCGTGATCATTGTCGCGGCGGTGGATGCGCGTCGCGACCCGCGCCTGACACGGGACTTGATTCGCTTGCGTAAGGATCAAAGCTGGTAAGTGCCGACCGGCTACTGTTTTGTTTTTCGAATGGATTGCGTGCTCTCCAATACCCACTCTCGATACGGCCCGGCCACAGCCTTCGTCTCGACCGCGAGCCATTGCGGGGTGGAGTAGGGGTGGTGCGTGCGCAGCCAGGCTTCGATTTTTTTCGCGCTACTGGCGGGAAATTTCACCCAGACGCGCCATTCTTTGGCGCGCTCCGTTTTGCCCTGCCAGATGAAATGCGACGTGATTGGCCCGTCCACTTGCGCGCAGGCCGCCAGTCGGGCGCGGACGAGATCCGCGGCGAGCTTTTCCGCTTTTTGGGCGGAATCCACCGTCGTCCAGCCCACCAGAATTTTTGGCTTCGCCATCGTGCTCTTGCCGGAAAAAGGCATTCGGGATGAAAAAGCAAGTATTTCAAGCACCGAGCCGCCGGTTTCAGCCGCGCTTATAACTCGGCGGCTGGTTGGTTGAACAGGCGAAAATGCTTTTCAAAACCGTGCCATGCGCTATTGTCCTGCTCAGGCCTTCTGCTGTGTCCGAGACCACGCCAGTGCTCCTACTCTGATAATCATAATATAACGGGAGCTCGACCCCAGACGGTGGCTGCCACGCCGTAAACCGGAAGGCAAAATCCGCCTGGAGAGCACCCACCTGAACGCCAGAGGTTCAGAGCACTTGCTTTTACGGCATAAGCGGAGGGTCATTTTTTTTCGCGGTTCGGAAATGGGGGATCGAGTCGATGTGGCCCAAGCCGCTCCCGTCCGGGGGGCCGGACGCGGCGTTTTACTTTTGCCAGCGTCAGGCCGGGCCGGTTTTTCCAGTTGAGACTCCGGCGCGGATGTGGTGAAATGAGCCGCCTATTTTTCGGTTTTTTATTTTGCGCGCCGTTTTGCCATGCCCACGTCCTCGAAAACACCCGTCTTTTTCCGGCCGGCGTTGCTGGACGCGCTGAAGGATTATTCCGGGGCCAAATTCCTGGCGGACTTGAATTCGGGCATTACCGTGGGCATTGTGGCCATTCCGCTGGCGATAGGTTTTGCGATTGCGAGCGGGGTGACGCCGATGGCGGGCCTGATTACCGCGATTGTGGCGGGATTTCTCATTTCCGCGCTCGGCGGTTCACGCTATCAGATTGGCGGGCCGACCGGCGCGTTCGTGCCGATACTGGCCGGGGTCGTGGCGACCTACGGGACGGACAATTTGCTCATCTGCACCTTCATGGCCGGGGTGATGCTCGTGCTAATGGGAATGGCCGGCTTGGGCAAAGTCATCAAATTCATTCCCTATCCGGTGACGATGGGCTTCACCAGCGGCATCGCCGTGATTATTTTCGTGGGCGAAATCAAAGATTTCCTGCAACTGCCCATCGCGCATCTGGAGCCGGATTTTTTGCCGAAGATGCAGCAATATGCCGAGCATCTCACCGAGCTGAACTGGACGGCTTTGTCCCTCGGCGCGCTGGTGATTTTGATCATGATCTATTGGCCGACGCGCTGGCAGCGGCGCGTGCCCGGGTCGATGGTGGGGCTGATGGTGGCCAGCTTGGCGGCGAAGTGGTTCCATCTGTCCACGGTGACCATCGGCGATAAATGGAATCTGCATGGTGCACTATCGTTTCATCTGCCGCATCTGCACCCCGGCGACATCTCCCTGCTGATGGGCCCGGCGATGACGATTGCCATGCTCGGGGCTATCGAGTCCCTGCTCTCCGCCGTGGTGGCCGACGGCCTGACCAATGACCGGCACGATTCCAACCAGGAATTGATGGCGCAGGGCATCGCCAATATTATTTCGCCCATGTTCGGCGGCATTGCCGCGACCGGCGCGATTGCGCGCACGGGCACCAACATTCGCTGCGGCGCGGTCTCGCCGGTGTCCGGGCTGGTGCATGCGACGACGCTCCTGGCCATTTTATTCATCGCGGCGCCGTTGGCCAACGCCATCCCGCTATGCGCCCTGGCGGGCATCCTGCTCGTCGTGTCGTTCAAGATGGGTGAGTGGCACGAGTTCGCGCGCCTGCGGCGCATCCCGCGCAGCGACGCGCTGGTGTTTATCACGGTGTTTTTGCTGACCGTCATCATGAGCCTGACTTGGGGCGTCGGGGTCGGCGTGATTCTGGCCGCATTGCTATTCATCAAGCGCGTTTCGGAAATTTCCGAAATCACCGCGCTTGACGCCACCCACCCGGCGAGCGGCGCGCGACCGATTTGGGCCGATGAATCGTGGCCCGACGGCGTATACCTCTTTCGCGTGCAAGGCGCATTTTTCTTCGGCACCGCCGACATGTTGGAGACTTCTTTCCGCCGGGCGGGGGCGCAACTGCGCGTGATGGTCTTGCTCTGCGAGGATGTGTTCACCATTGACGCCACCGGTCTCAATGCACTCGAAAGCCTCAACGAGCGTCTGCGCCAGCATAAGCGCCGCCTGATTCTCTGCAAAGTCACGGGCCAGCCGCTCGAAGCCATCCAGCAAAGCGGTTTTTTGCACATGCTGGGCGAGGACAATCTGACGAAGACCATTGACGAAGCCCTCCAGCGCGCGCGCAGTTTGCTCTACGACCGCGCGAACGAAACCGCGGCCAAGTAACGGGCTTTTTCCTCGCCTCCGAGCGGGAATTTTGACAGCATGACGAGGATGAGCCTCTTGCGCGAAGTGCGTGATTGCCGGCAGGTGCGTGGTGAGCCGATGCGGCGCTGGTTTGGCTCCGACCAGTTGGATCTCATCGTCTGGTGCGACGACGCCGGCGCGCCCATTGGCTTTCAACTTTGCTATGATTTGGGCCGCACGGAGCGGGCGCTCACGTGGAAGCCGGCGACTGGTTTTGAGCACAACTTTGTGGATGAAGGCGAAAGCGGCGGCCCGTTGCGTCCCAAAGGCAGTCCCGTGCTGGTGCCCGATGGGGAAATTGATTTTTCGCGCTTGGCCAAATTATTCGCGCAATCCCAAGGCCAGGTGCCGGCCGAAATATCCTCATTTGTCGCCGAGCGGCTTCAGTTGCCGCCGGTGCCTGCGCCCAAGGCTTGATTGAGGGTCTGGATGGAAATGCCCTGCGGGCTTTTCAGCACCGCGCGCAAGCTGTCGAGATTTTGCGGCGAACCGGTGAAGAAGCCCTCCGGATAAGTCCGAGCGTCCTTGATGTCGTTGTAAATCTGTTTTTCGAGGTAGAGATTCGAGCCGAAGCCCGCGAGATATTGCAGTCGCAGGTCGCGGTCGCGGTTGAGCGCGGCGTCCAGCAGCTTGGGTTGGAGATCGGCGGCGGAACCGCCGTAGGTTTTAAGCAAGTCGAGCGCGGACTGGAAGCCCACGTCCGCCAAAGATTGTGCGGCCCAACCGTAATCCTTGCCGTCGAGCCGGGCCTGCACCTCGTCCACATTGATGGGCGCAGGGTTGGCCTCGCCCAGCACGACGGCGTCATAGCCATCGCCGCCCTGGTCGTTGCTCCACAGCGTGCCCTCGGGAAAAACGGTAAAAAACGTTTTCAGCTCGCTCTGCACAGTGGCGCGGGTGCTCTCGTAGAACGGCACCCACTGCGTCACCATGCCCCCGGGATTCAGGTGCTCCTTGCACAGTTGAAAATACTCCTGCGTGTAGAGGACGGCGCTGCCCTTGACCCAGGGATGGATGGGGTCGGAGGTGATGATGTCGAACTTTTCCTTGCTCGTGAGCATGAAGTGGCGGCCGTCGTCGTAGACGACCTCGAGTTGTTTGTCCCCCGAGGCGGTGTGCAGCGTGCGCGGGTTCTCCTTCGCGATGTCGTCGACGATGTGATAATTTTGCGGGCCGAACCAGGGCGTGACGAATTGCGGGATGAGCGGTTCTATCTCGCAGATGACGATGCGCTGGATGCTCGGGTATTGCGTGAACGTGCCGGCGGTGACGCCTGCGCCGCAGCCGACAATGAGCACGGACCGCGGATTTTTTTGCAGGAGGGCGGGGATGTGGCCCAGCATGCGTTGCAAGCGCATGTCGGCGGGGAGCGTCGAGGCCTCGATTTTTCCACTGACGTGGAAATTCAGCGAGCCGTCGGCGGATTGCGTGACGGCGACCGAGGAATTCATGCCCTCGCCGACATATTTAAATTCCGGCAGCGGCAGATTTTTCAACAGCGTGCGGCCGTAGGCGATGACCCCGTCGGGAATTTTATCCACGTGCCCAATAAAAAAAACAATCAGGCCGGCGGCGGCAGCAAGGAAAAGCGCGCGCAGGCCAAGCATGAAGCCGTCGGGCTTTTCCTCCGTCCCTTCGGTATGTTTGGCCAGCAAGTTTGGGAGCAGCAACACCAGCGCGGCGGCGAGGGCGAGGCCCATCAGCCAGCGCTCCGCGGCTTGCGTGCCAAAGCGCGGGATGACGACGAGGCTGAACCAGAGCGCGCCGAGAATGGCGCCCACGGTATTGGCCGCGTAGATGCCGCCGACGAGTTTGCCGGGGTCTTGCCGGCGGGTCGCCGCAGCGGCCAGGGCCAGGGGGAAGCTCGCACCCCAGCAGAGGGCCGGCGGCAGCACGACCCACAGGCAACGCACCAAATCGAATTGGAAATTATACCAAGGCTGCACCGTGGATTCGCCGTTTGGCGAGACGGAAAGCGAGAGATCCACCGGCCAATAGGGCAGCGAATCCGCAATCATGTAGGCCGACCAGGCGATGGCGGCGGCCAGGATGAGCTGGCAGCACCCCAGCGCGAAGCGCGGGCGGGTGGCCTCACGCGAGCACCACGAACCCACGCTGCTGCCCAAACCCAGCCCGATGAGAAACACCGCCAAAATAACAGAAAACGCGTAAACCGTCCCACCGAGTAAAAGCGACAAGAGCCGCGTCCACACCACTTCCGCGCCGAGCGCAGACATGCCGGAGAGCGCAATCGCCCAATAGACCAGCGCGTGGCCGCGGGCGGGCGGCGCTGTTTCGGTGGGCGCAGGCGGGACCGCGACCGGTGTCGGTTCTTCGCGCGGCAGTTGGGAATCCAGGCCCGCGCCAAGCAACGCGACGGAGAAATTGATGAGCACCGCGACATACGTGGCGACGGCCATGTCGTGGACGCGCAGCAGATAAAAGCCCGCCAGCAAACAGCCCGAGACGGCGCCCGCGATGTTGCCGCCGTAGAAAAATCCGAGCCACGACACGCCGAGCGGCGTTGTTTCCAGCCGGCGGGAAATGGCGGGCAGCGTCGCTCCCATCAGCAGGGTCGGCGGCAGCAGGCAGAGGGCGCTCACCAGCCCGCGCAGCAAAATTCCAAACATGCCCGGCTTGGCCCCGGCAAGGTAAACCTGCTCGGCCAACGGCATGCCATACAGCACCGCGAGGCCGATGAGTCCGATGCAAAACTCCAGCCCCGCGTAGACGCGCAACGGTCGGAGTTTGGGAGAGAGCACGCGGGGCAGCAGCAAACTGCCCAGGCACATCCCGCCCATGAATGTCCCCAGCAGCACACCCAGCGAAACAGCCGTCGAGCCGATCACCAGTTGCAGCATCTGGAACCAGACAATTTCATAAATCAACGCGGCACAACCGCTGCCGACGAAGAGCAGTAAAATCCAGGGGAGATATCGGCGCGAGTCAGTCGTCGACGCGGAATGGGTGGATGCGGTCATGTCAAGGGGGTGGTCCGCGGGGCAACAGGATTAACTGCCAGGCGTGGGCCGGATTGCGGCGGGTCAGCCACGCGCGGCGTGCCAGATGCGCAGGCAGGAGGCGATCAGCGCGGGAAATTCCGCCAGCGGAACCTGGCTGGGGCCGTCGGAAATGGCGCGGGCCGGGTCGGGATGGGTTTCGAGAAAAAGACCTTGCGCGCCGGCGGCGAGGGCCGCGCGGGCCAGGGGCGGGACGAATTCGCGCTGTCCGCCGGAGGCACCGCCCGCCGCGCCGGGCAGTTGCACGCTGTGCGTTGCATCGAAGATGACGGGCGCGCCGTGGGCGCGCATAATCGCAAACGAGCGCATATCCACGACGAGGTTTTGGTAGCCGAAGGTTGTGCCGCGCTCCGTTTGCCAGACTTCGCGCGCGCCGCCGGCGCGCACCTTGGCGACGACGTGCGCCATCTCCAGCGGGGAGAGGAATTGGCCTTTTTTTACATTCACGACCCGCTTGGTCGCAGCGGCGGCCAGGAGCAAGTCGGTCTGGCGGCACAAAAACGCGGGGATTTGCAACACATCGCAAACTTTCGCCACCGGCTGGGCCTGCTCGGGCAAATGAATGTCCGTCAGCACCGGAAAGCCGTATTTTTTCCTGATCAGCGCCAGCAGCTTGAGGCCCTTCGCCAGACCGGGGCCCCGGGCGCCGCGACCGGAAGTGCGGTTGGCTTTGTCGAACGAACCTTTGAAAATAATGTTTAAAGCCGGGTCGGCGTGGCGAAGACGCGCGAGGGTCTCGGCCACGGCGCGGCAGGTGGCCTCGCTTTCAAGTGAGCACGGCCCGGCGATCAAAAGCAGGCGTTGGGGGTCGAAGAGCATGGGGGAAGAAGCAACGGGATATACCACCGGAATGTCCCTTGCGATAAAAATTGCGGAGGGTAAGCCGCGACCTATACTGCCCCCCATGAATTCGACCCCGGCCAGCACAAACAGTGTCCTTAAATTTGAGGGTGGGGCAGTGGGCTTCATCGGCGTCGGCGTGATGGGCCGCAGCCTCGTGGGGCATTTGCTCAAGGCCGGCTACCCCGTGGTGGTTTCCACGCGGACGCGCGCGAAGGCGGAGGCGGCGCTGGCCGCCGGCGCGCAATGGGCGGATAGTCCCGCCGAATTGGCGGGCCGTTGCCGCCTGATTTTTACGATGGTGGGCTATCCCGCCGATGTGGAGGAAGTGTATCTCGGCCCGCAGGGTTTGATCCAACACGCTGCGCCCGGGTCCTTGCTGGTGGACTTGACGACCTCGTCGCCAGCGTTGGCCCGCCGGATTGCCGAGGCCGCCAAGGCGCGCGACCTGGCGGCGTTGGATGTGCCCGTGACGGGTGGTGACGTGGGGGCGCGCAACGCCCAGCTTTCCCTCATGGTAGGGGGCGACCCCGCCGCGTTCGCCCGAGCGGAACCCGTTTTGCGTTTATTTGGGCCGACGGTCGTTTACCATGGCCCGGTCGGCAGCGGACAGCACGCCAAGATGTGCAACCAAATCATGATCGCCGGCACGATGGTGGGCCTGTGCGAGGCGCTGGCCTACGCCCGCGGGGCGGGGTTGGACGCGTCCCGCATTTTGCAAAGCACCGGCGGGGGCGCCGCGGCGAGCTGGTCGTTGCAGAACCTCGCCCCTCGAATTCTAAGCGGGAATTTTGCGCCCGGTTTCTACGTGAAGCACTTTGTGAAGGACTTGGCCATCGCCCTGGCCGCCGCGCGGGAAATGGGCTTGAACCTGCCCGGCCTGGAGCTTGGCGAAAAATTATACCGCGAACTGGCCGCCGCGGGCCATGCCGACGACGGCACGCAGGCGCTGTGGAAATTGTATGAGGCGAAACTGGCTAAAACCCAAACTTAACGGTGTCGGTTTTCCCCCAAACAAAACGCCGCCGGTTTCGCGAGGAAACCGGCGGCGTGAATGCCTGCGATGAAAGCAGAAGCTATTTGCCCGCGGGGGCCGGTGCGCCGCCGCTCGCGGGCGCCATGTTTTGCAATTGCTTCAGGATCTCCGGGCTGAGACCGCTCGTCGCACTGGTATCGGGGGGCGGCGGGGCCTTGAAGTCGATGACTTCGGTCACAAAAATCAGCGCGGCGCCGGGGGGCAGCGGCACATCGGGGCTGTCGCCATAGGCGAGCTTGGCGGGGATGTAGAGCTTGATCTTGCCGCCTTTGCCGATGAGTTGGAGGCCTTCCGTCCAGCCCTTGATTACGCCGTCCAACGGCAAATCGCGGGTCGGGCCGGCGGGGTCTTTGTCATCAGTTTTGTCAAACACGGTGCCGTCCAACAGCGTGCCGGTGTATTTGACGGTGACGACGTCGGTGCTCTTGGGCTTGGCGTCGCCGCCGGGGGTCAGAATTTCGTAATAAAGGCCGTCGTCGGTTTTCTTGACGCTCGGGTTCTTGGCGAGGTCGGCGAAAAACTTGTCGCTGGCCGCCGTCTGCTTGGCGAGGTCGGCGTCGTGGGCCTTTTCGGCGCGGGCGGTCAGGAATTCCTTGGCCTTGGCCCAATTGTCGGCACCGCCGGGAATTTCATCTGGACCCGTGGTGGCGACGAGCTTGAGGCCGGCCGCAAATTGATCCACTTCCTCGGGCGTGAGGGCGAGCTGCTTGATGTGCATTTGCTGGCCAATCACCCAACCGAAGGTCGTCAGGTAGGACTTGGACTGGTCCGGGGTGACCTTGGAAAGGTCCATGGGGGCGGGCGCGGCGGACATGCCCGGGGCGCCGGCCGGGGTGGATTGCGCCAGCAGCGGCACGAGGAAGGCCGCGGCAACGGCGAGTGAGGCGGCCGCCCAAGCGGCGCGGGATTTGGTTTTCATGGTCATCTGAGGGTGTGGATTAGGGGGACGACGGGCGGATGAAAATGGCCGGATGCCGGAGGGCAGGGGCGCAGAACCGCCGACGCTGACACGCCGTTAGCGCTTTGCCAAGCGAAAATGAACTGACCCTATCAATGCCCTGTTCCACGGTGCGGGAAATCAGGGCAAGCCCGGTTTGACGCCTGCGGCACCCTCGACTTGTTCCCTTTAGCGTCTTGCCTAGGGCGGTATTGCCTGTTGAATATTTTGGCTTCTTGGAAATTCATTACACCGCGACCGCCCTGGCTGACTTGGAACGGCTGCCGCCCCGCGTGGCTGAACAAATCCTGCGGAAAGTTGACCGGCTGCAACACGGCCTGCGGGGTGACATCAAGCGACTCACCCAGTTTGATTGTGATTACCGCCTGCGTTCCGGCGACTATCGAATTCTTTTTGACCTGGAGGGTAAGCGTGCTATCATTCAACGTATTCTTCATCGCAGGGAAGCCTATGACTAGGAAGACCCAACTTTTTGTCCGCGACCTGCGCCACAAGCGCCGTGAAATCTCCCAACTCCAAGGCGACCTGGCGAACATGCAGGATCACGTGGCCGTGCTGGAAGCCCGGGCCAAAAACAGCGGCAAGCCCACCTTTTCCCCCGCCCAAATCCGGGCCCGTTTGGCCATGCGGTCGGCGCAATCATAATTAATGGGGGATTGCTTTTTCGGGTTGCCGGGGTCGGGAGGGGGTAATTGCTTCATTCAATGCTTTTGGGGACAAGTGCTGGGTAACGGCAAAAAACATGGCCAATAAACAGTTCAATATGCGCTTTTGTCACCCATGCTTTAGGACTAAGATGATTAATCCATTTAACTACCTTCTCGTGAGTATCGCATCTTGAAAACTCAATCACATACCAGTCTCCATTATTGGCTAGGGAAATAGCGGAATCGTCCGATTTGCAAATCTTTTGATTTTCAGATGCATTTAACTCCAACCATTCAGAAAGGTTCTCACAAAGATCGCGCGGTTCTTCATTCATAATTTGAATTATATTTTTGGCGTGTTGGCATGTATTATTTGCAGTCGTTATTAAAGTATTAAAGATATTTGGAAAGCATGATAAAGTCAATAGGGGGGGCGTAAAAAACTAATTAATCGCTTGGGTCGGGATTGCCATGGATGTTCCCTGCATTCCTTGGCGTTGCGTGGATGGGCCAACTGTAGGGGCGTTGCTGGCCGACGCCCCTTTTCGCGATTTGGATCACCCGGAGGGGCGTCGGCGAGCAACGCCCCTACAGTTGCGACTTCTTCGTCCGGGCTATTGATGCGATATTGCTCTTTCGGTGCGTTGCCGAGGGGGCTAACAGGCAAGCCAACCAGTTCAGGTTGCCTCAATTGGGGTGCCGATAGTTCAACCCTGCGCCACCGGCACTGGCGGCTTATAACCCCAGAGGTGGCGTTCTTTGATGATGGCGGCGGCTTGGGCGGGGACGAGTTTTTCCCAGGCCGGGTCGCCGTCGGCGATTTTTTTGAGCACGTCGCGGGAGAAGATGCCGAGGTTTTCCGGATGAAAACCGAGCAGGGGCTCGATGTAATGATTTTCGAGCAGGTAGGCGTAGAGGTTGCGCAGGTGGATTTTGACCTGGAGGTTTTGCGCGGTGATGAGCCAATCGCCCGGCATGGGCATGGCCTGCGGCGCGACCTGCGTGTGGGCGGCGGTTCCCTTGTCGGCTAGTTCGCTCAGATAGCGGTTGTAGCCCGAGCCTTTCATCGGGTAGACATACATCCGGGTGTTTTCCTTGAAGAGCCGCCCGCAGGCTTCGAGGATGCCGCCCGCGAGGTTGTCGTAATACTGTTCGTTGAAGACTTCGAGCAGGTTGTTGATGCCGAGCGCGATGCCGACCATCTTTTTCGTGAAGCGCCGGAAATAGTCGGTCAAGCGGAAGAATTCCGAGTAGTTGGAAATCAGGACGTGGTAGCCAAGGGCCGCCAGGGTGTCCACCCGCGCCAGAAAATCATCGAGGTTGAGTTCGCCGCCGGCCAGAAGATTGTGGATGGTGATCTCGAGGAGGACGACCACGTCCTCGCCGCGGTTCTTTTCATCCTGCAAAAATTGCGCGCCGGCCGCCTCCAGCATGTCGAGGTTGACATGGGTGACGGGGCGGAAGGAGCCGCGTTCCACGAGGATGGCTTTTTTGTAAAGAATTTCCGAGGGCTGGAGCACGTGGCGGTCGGGCGAATACATGACCGCGTTGGTCAAGCCGTGCTGGACGAGGTGCAGGCAGATGGCGCGGTTCTCGATGTGGGAGAAGTCCGGCCCGTTGAGCTCAATCATGTCCACCTCGATGCGTTGGATGCCGAGGTTGTCGGCGAGCGAGAGGATGAACTGCTCGATGTCCGTGTGGAGCAACTCCGCGCCATACACGAGATTGACGCCGATGACGCCGAGGGCGTCCTGCTGGGCCACGGCGGTCTTGTCCCACATGCGCACGTGGATGACGATGTCATTGGGCGGGCCGTGCGGGCGCAGTTGGAGGCGCATGCCCATCCAGCCGTGGCATTCGCCGGTGCCGCGGAAACTCGCGGCGGCCACGGTGTTGGCGTAGACGAAAAAAGTCGTGCGGTCGCCGCGCACTTCGCCCAGCCGCTCAGTCAGCAACAGGTATTCGTGGTCGAGCATTTGCAGCAGGCGCTCGCGGGAGACATAGCGTTGGGCCTTGCCGTAAATGTCGTCACTGAACTTCATGTCGTAGGCCGACATGCTCTTGGCAATCGTACCCGCCGCGCCGCCCGCCTGGAAAAAGTGCCGCGCCACCTCCTGGCCCGCGCCGATTTCGGCAAAGGTGCCGTAAATCTCGTCGTCCAGATTGATGGCCAGAGCCTTCTGGTTGGTCGTGAGCTTCTCGCGTTGGGAGGGATCGGACATGGAGGGAGGAGGGCGCCAGTATACAGCAAAGATAATGCCCGAACAGCGTAAATCCGTGGAGAGGGCGGGACACAATTATAAATTTCGTCAAGATTCGGTTACCAAAACCGCCGGCCGGGGTCTAATTTGCGGGGTCGGCGAGGCGACCCGGCCTCCCATTATGATATCTCCCCTTGCAGTTTGAGTCCGTCCCCTTACAATCACACCCTATGCGTTTTTTCTGGAAAACAGTCCTGGCCAATTTGGTGGCCACCCTCATCACCGTGCTGGTTGTGGTCATGGTCTGTGTCGTGGCCTTCATCATCTTGCTGAAGGTGATGGCCGGCGCGGCGAACGGCGTCCTCCACAAGGAGGCGGTGCACTCGAAGTCGGTGCTGGTGTTTGACATGAATGTCGCCATCACCGACGCGCCGCCTCATGCCGGTTCCCGCGACTTTCTGAGCGGCAACGGGCAGTCGCGGCTATCGCTCTACGATGTGGTGACGGCGATCAATAATGCGGCGACCGACGACCAGATCAGCGCGCTTTACCTGAGTGGCAGCCTCGACACGGACAGCGCCGCCTCCGGCTACGCCGCCTTGCACGAGGTGCGCCAGGCGTTGGAACGATTCAAGGCCGCCGGCAAAAAAATTTACGCCTACCTCGAACAGCCTTCGCTCAAGGATTACTACCTGACCACCGTGGCCAATGAGGTTTCCATCAACCCGTTCGGCTACCTGAGCATCGACGGCCTTTCGGCGGAATCACTCTTCGTGCGCGACGCGCTGCAAAAATACGGCGTGGGCGTCCAGGTCACCAAAGTGGGCAAATACAAATCGGCGACGGAAATGTTCACTGAGACGCACATGAGCGACGCCGACCGCGAGCAATTGACGCAATTGCTCCAGGGCATTTGGGGCTCGATTTCCACCGAGATGGCCGCCAGCCGGAAAATTGACGCCCCCGCCTTCCAGAAGCTCGCCAATGAGCCGGGCCTTTACCTCGCCCAAGACGCGCTGAAGGACAAGCTGGTGGACCGCCTCGCCTACTTGGATCAAATGATCAAGGAACTCGAGGATGTGGGCGCGTATGATGAGGACAATGACACGTTTTACCAGGTTTCGCTGGCCTCCTATGCCAAACGCCTGGCCGACAAGCGCCACGCCGCCACCCGGGGACCCTTTGCGGGCGGCGACAAGATTGCGGTGGTTTACGCCGAGGGCGATATTGTGGATGGCGGCGGCAGTTCCGGCGAAATCGGCGGCGACCAAATGGCCTACGACTTGCGCTCCATCCGCGGCGACAAGGATGTAAAAGCGGTCGTGCTGCGTGTCAACAGCCCGGGCGGCAGCGCCTACGCCAGCGAGGTCATCCAGCGCGAGGTGCGCAATTTGGAGGAGAAGAAAATCCCCGTCGTCGTGTCGATGGGCACCTACGCCGCCAGCGGCGGTTACTGGATTTCCGCCTACAGTGATTATATCTTCGCCGAGCCGACCACCGTCACCGGCTCCATCGGCGTGTTCGGCATGAAGTTTAACATGCAGCAAATCGCCAATGACCACGGGGTGGCCTTCGACACCGTCAAGACCTCGCCGTTCTCCGACATGGACACGATGACGCGCCCGTGGACGCCGGATGAACTGAAGCTCGCGCAAAGCCTGGTGGACAATTTATACGACCAGTTCATCACCAAGGTTTCCGAGGGTCGCAAGCTGAAGTATGACGACGTGGCGCAAATCGCCCAGGGCCGCGTCTGGAGCGGCCTGGATGCCAAGAGCAAGGGCCTCGTCAACGAAATCGGCGGCCTCGAAGACGCCATCAAAAAGGCCGAACAACTCGCGCACCTCTCCGGCCAAAAATACACGCTGGTGGAATTTCCCGAGCGGCGCACGCCCTTTGAGGCGCTGGCGCAATCCCTCGCGGGCAATGACGATTCGTCACCCGTGTCGCAGTCGGGCGCACCCTCGCTCATCGCGCCCGCGGGTCGTGACGCGTTTTCGACTTCATTGCGTCAAATCGAGACCCAGTGGAATTTTGTCCGCTCCTTCAATGACCCCAGCGGCCTATATGCGCGCCTGCCGTATCTGTTGCAGTTTTGAGCGCGCGGGTGATCCGGCCCTGGCGGGGGGCCGCACTTGGCGTGGCTGGCGTTACGATTCCGCTGCCGGAGTGTTTCATGCTTTCCAAAACGGGAATTCGGGGTAGAGTGGCCGCCTCTTCACTTCCAATTTTCCCATGAGCAAACAACGCGTGAAAACCGGGGGTAACCGCGGCAAGGTCGTCATCATCGGCGCGGGCGGCGTCGGCGGCGTGGTGGCGCATAAATGCGCGCAGGCCGCCGAGCACTTCCCGGAAATCGTTCTGGCTTCGCGCACGGTCGCCAAGTGCCAGGCCATCGCCGCGCAACTGCCGCGCGCCATCCGCACGGCGACGATTGACGCCGACAACGTGCCCGCGCTGACCAAGTTTTTGCAGAAGGAAAAGCCCTTCCTGGTCATTAACGTCGCGCTGCCCTACCAGGATTTGTCGATCATGGACGCCTGCCTCAACGCGGGCGCGCACTACCTCGACACCGCGAACTACGAGCCGCCCAACATCGCAAAGTTCGAATACAAATGGCAGTGGGCCTACAAGGAACGTTTTGAAAAGGCCGGGTTGATGGCGCTCCTCGGCTCGGGCTTCGACCCCGGCGTCACCAATGTCTTTTGCGCCTACGCCCAGAAAAAACTTTTCGACCGCATCGAGCAGATCGACATCCTCGACGCGAACGCCGGCGACCACGGCCTGCCCTTCGCCACGAACTTCAATCCCGAGATCAACCTGCGCGAGGTGTCCGCGCGCGGGCGCTATTTCGAGCACGGCGAATGGATCGAGACCGAGCCGCTTTCCTGGGGCCGCACCTTTGATTTTCCCGCCATCGGCCCGAAGAAACTTTATTTGCTCTATCACGAGGAGTTGGAATCACTCGCCAGGAACATCCCCGGGGTGAAACGACTGCGCTTTTGGATGACCTTTTCGGACAACTACCTCAACCACATGCGTGCGCTGCAAAATGTCGGCATGCTCGGCATCGCGCCCGTGGAGCATCAGGGCAAGAAAATCATCCCCATTCAGTTTTTGAAGACGCTGCTGCCCGATCCGGCGTCGCTCGGCCCGCGCACCAAGGGCAAGACGAACATTGGCTGCCTCGTTGATGGCGTCAAAAATGGCAAGAAGCGCCGCGTCTATGTTTACAACGTCTGCGATCACCAGGAATGCTACCGCGAAGTGAAGGCGCAGGCCATCAGCTACACCACGGGCGTGCCGGCGGTCGTCGGCGCCATTATGATGGCTTCGGGCACCTGGCTTAAACCCGGTGTGTGGAATATGGAGCAACTCGACCCCGAGCCATTCCTCACCGAACTCGCCCGCCGCGGCCTGCCCTGGCACGTGCAGGAATTGCCGGCGGAGTGATTTTTCATGGCCCAAGATCCCACGCCGCCGTTTCCGCCGGAGCGCCTGCGCCAGCTCTCGGCGCTTGATTATTCGTGCCTGCCCTCCCCGTGCTATGTCGTCCACCTTGGCCGGCTCGAGGAAAATTGCCGCCTGCTGGCGGATGTGGCCAAGCGCGCAGGTTGCAAAATTTTGCTCGCGCAAAAGGGCTTTGCCATGCCCGCGGCGTATCCGCTGATTGCCCGATATTTGCCCGGCACGACCTCCAGCGGCCTGCACGAAGCCCTGCTCGCGCATGAATTCTTCCACGGCGAAATTCACGTTTACAGTGTGGCCTACAAGGACGCCGAGTTGGAGAGCCTGCTCGGATTCGCGCACAAACTGATTTTCAACTCCCCCGCGCAATGGCGGCATTTTCGGGAAAAAGTGCGCGCTGTGCCGCGCCCCATCGAGACCGGGCTGCGCGTGAATCCGGAATATTCCGAGGTCGCAACGGACTTATACAACCCCTGCGCGCCGTGCTCGCGCCTGGGCACGCTGCGTTCCGAACTTGCGCCGGGCGATTTGGATGGACTCGACGGTCTGCATTTCCACACGCTCTGTGAGCAGGACAGCGACGCGCTGGAACACACCGTCATCGCCTTCGAGCAGAAGTTTGGCGAGTTTTTTCCCCGGCTCAAATGGGTTAATTTCGGCGGCGGCCATCATATCACCCGGCCGGGCTACGACCTCGACCGTCTCGTGCGCGTGGTGCAAGATTTCCGCGCGAAGCATAAACTGGAAGTTTACCTCGAACCGGGCGAAGCCGTCGCCCTCCACACCGGCGCGCTTGTCGGCACGGTGCTCGACCTGCCGCGCAATGCGATGCCGCTGGCCATCCTTGATGTTTCAGCCACGGCCCACATGCCGGATGTTTTGGAAATGCCCTACCGCCCGGCCATCCTCAACGCCGGCCTGCCGGCGGCATTCGCGCACACCTACCGTCTCGGCGGGCCGACCTGCCTCGCGGGCGATGTCATCGGCGATTATTCCTTTCCCGAGGCGTTAAAAATCGGCGACCGGGTCGTCTTCCTGGACATGGCGCATTACACGATGGTCAAGACCACGACCTTTAACGGCGTGCCGCTGCCCGGCATCGCCGTCTTTGACCCGGCGGCGGGGGATTTCCGCGTCACGGCAACTTTTGGTTATGAGGACTACCGGCGACGGCTGGGGTGAATATGGTTTATTGCTAGGGTATATTCCGGCCCCGGTTTGCCGATACCCAAAGCAGTATTTCCTCGCTTGCGCGCAACTGGGAAAACCCTTATTTTTTATAACGCCGTGTCGCGATTGGCTTCCACTTTGGCCGAACCTCTGCCCGCCCGGGCGGCCTCCTTGCGTTTGGAGGAACATCCGTTTTTCAACGGCATGTCCCGCGATAATGTCGCCATTTTGGCGGCGGCGGCGAATATTTTGCGCAACCAGCCGGGCGAGGTGATTTTCGATGAGGGCGGCGAGTCGGATGCGCTGTTCCTGGTGCTCGAAGGCCGGGTGGCCTTTGAAAAATCCGTGCCGGGCGACAACTGGCGCGTCATCAGTTATGCCGAGACGGGCCATTTCTTCGGTGAAATTGGCGTGCTGACCGGCGCGCCCCGCGCTTTGCGCGCCGTCGCCGCCGGCCCGGCGACCATCGCCTGCCTGCCCAGTTCCGACCTGCGCGAATTCATTCGCCGCGCCCCGGGACCCATCGACCAGATTCTCCAGTCCATCGTCAACCATCTGCACCACACCACGCGCCATTACGTGGACGACATGCTGCACCAGGAAAAAATGTCACTGGTCGGTAACATGGTGAACTCGATCATCCACGATTTCAAAAATCCGTTCACCCTCATCAGCCTCGGCGCGCAGTTGATTTCGACCCAGCACCACGACGCCAAGACCCAGAAGCTGTGCGCCAACATGAACAAGCAGATTCAGCGCATGGTGGACATGGCGAATGAAGTCAGCGAGTTCGCCAAGGGGGTGCAATCCTTCAAGCCGTCGCAAGTCGACCTGCCGTCGCTGGTCACCAAATTCCGCGAACTCAACGAGCCGTATTTCCAGAAGGAACGCGTCACCATCGAGACCGACATTGCGGCGGTCTGCATCGAGGCGGAGGAAAACAAGTTGTTGCGCGTGCTGCAAAATCTCGTGGGCAACGCCATTGATGCCTGCGACGAGCGCCCGGACGGCAAGGTCCGCATCGAGGTGCATGACCGCAAGGAAAACATTGAAATCATGATCGCGGACAACGGCAAGGGCATCCCCGAGCAGATCCGCAACAACCTCTTCGACCCCTTCGTGACTTATGGCAAGACCGGGGGCACGGGCTTGGGCACGGCAATTGTGAAGTCCATCGTTGAGGCGCACAAAGGCCGCATCCGCTTCGACACCGCGACCGGCCACGGCACGAGCTTTTTCATATTGTTGCCCAAGTCCCAAGGGCCGCGGGTTTAAGGGCGGGTGGGGGAGGGGCGGCAAATTGATTAAATCAAGCCCCGTCGACGCGCTAGGTCGGCGGCTTGGGTTCGGTTCTGCACCTGCAGTTTACCCAGGATGTTGGAAACATGGTTTTTGACCGTGCCTTCGGCGATGGTCAGCTTGTCTGCGATTTCCTTGTTGGGCACGCCCTGGGCCAGCAGCACCAGAATCTCACGCTCGCGCTCGGAGAGCGGTTCGGCAAATTCGCCGGGCGAGTGCAGGGCCGAGCGCAGCGCCCGCGAGGCGATTTCAGGTTGGATGAAAGTCTCGCCGGCTTGCACGCGGCGGATGGTGTCGATCAATTTTGCCGCAGGCAGATCTTTCAGCAAATAGCCCCGTGCGCCGGCGCGCACCCCTTGAAACACATAATCATCACGGTCAAAAGTGGTTAGGATGATGATTTTGGCCCCGGGCCACGAATGGCAAATCGCCGCGGTGGCTTCCACACCGTTCTGCTGCGGCATCTGCACATCCATCAGGATGATGTCGGGACGCAATTGCAGGGCGAATTTGACGGCAGCTTGGCCGTCTTCCGCTTCACCAACCACGCGGAAACCCGGCTCAAGATCCAGGATGGTCTTCAGCCCCTGCCGCATCAGCGTCTGGTCCTCGGCCAGCAGGATTCGAAGGGGTTTCATCAGGTGATGATAGGCAAGCGGGCTTCCATAATTGTGCCGCCGCCCTCCGGGGTGGCCAGCGTAAACGTCCCGCCCAGTCCCTCCACGCGCTCACGCAATCCGCGCAAGCCGTAATGCCCGGGCATGTCTTCCGCGCCGGCGGGCAGGCCGACGCCGTCATCGGCCATACGCAGGGTGATTTCCCGGGGGAGCAGGTTCAAGTTTACGTGTACTTGGCGAGCTTGGGCATGACGCCCGACGTTCGTCAAACCTTCCTGCGCCACGCGCCAGAGGACTTCCGCCACGCTGGGCGGGAGTGCGTCGGCCCCCGTGGCCAATTGACCGTCCACCTTCACCTTGAAACGCTGCCCGGCGTCGGTGCAGAGGTCTTGCAATGCCGCCGCGAATGGACGATCGCCCAAACCGGAGGTGCGCAAATTATCCAGCGCGCGGCGCAAATCATCCATGCTGGTGCGCGAAAGTTTCTGCATGTCCGCCAAAGCCGCCGCGACTCGCGGCGGATCCACGGCAAGCAAGCGCTGCGCGGCCTCGAGTTGGACCGTCAGTGTGACGAGTGCATGGCCCAGGGTGTCGTGCAGATCGCGCGCGAGGCGTTCGCGTTCGCGCAATGTCGCCAGTTCGCCTTCGCGATCGCGTGCCTGCTCCAGCGCTATTTTCGCCGTCTGCAACTCCTCGATCAGCCGCGAGCGTTCGCGGTTGGTGTCGAGCAATTGTTGATAAAACAGCCCCAGAAACCAGACAAAGGCCAGGGGATAAAGCCAAATGAGCCAGTTCAAAAATGACAGGGCCATAACATGGTTCCAGCCGACCTCCATGGGCACGAAAAGGAGGGTGGCGACGGCGCCGATGACCCAGGAGAGCCGCTTCGGCAAAACCACGAGCATATAGCCCAAAAAAACAAAGAAAACCCACGGATAATAGGGCACCCCGCAGCGGAACTCAGCCAGGCAGATCGCCAAATTGGCGGCGAAGAAGATTCCCTCCCCAACCGCAGTCGGTCGCCACCCCGCCGATCGTGTCAAGAAGCGCAACGCATAAAGAACAATTTGAGCAGATGCCAAGGTTGCCGCGACCACGCAATTGGTGTCCCAGACGACGTGAGACTGCGGGCCCCATTGCCACCAGAGGCTGTTGGCCAGCCCGACCATAAATATTAGATGAAAGGCATCGTGCTGGCGTGAACCGCAGGATTCAAATTTCTGAAGCTCGTTCATAATCGCAATTGATTGAGGGGTGGGTGTTAGGTGGGATGTCAGCAAAAGTTTTGGGCTGCAAGACCCGGGCGTTTTTTCACCTGAAATATTCCCGGCCATCCTTGACATACCAATTTCCCTCGACCTTCACAAAGTTGATGGTGTTCTTGCCGTTGACAACCATCGGCATCGGGTAGCTCGCATTTTCGCCGGTCTCGTCCAAGTCGGGCGTTTGGGTTTGCAGATAGGCCATAAATTTGGAGGCTGCCGCCATCTTTTGGACCATCCCTGGGTCTTGGCGTATGCGGTTGGCCATGTCGGCCAAGGCCATCGGCTGACCGGGTTGGCCACAATCGGCCAGCATCGCTGTCAATTCGTCGGGTGGCATAAAGTCCTGCATCAGCGTTTCGTAATCTTGAGCGTCAATCAGCCGGGCAAGTTCGGGAATCATGGTGGATAATTCCGCGCGGGGCGATGGCGTTGCGAGTGAATCCGCCACCAGAGTTTGCGCAACTGGATTGGGTTCCGGGGCAGCCATTTTTGTCGCTGCGGGGGTGGGGGAGGCAAGCGAAGGCATCTCAATCTGTTTCGTCATAACCGGCGGGGGCACGCGGGGGATTGAGTGGCCCGCAGTTTTCGCGGGAACTTCCACGGTGACTAACGACGCTGATTTGTTGGCGTAGATGGCGAGCGCACCGATCGCGCTGACGGCCAAAATTGCGAGGACTCTATTTTTCATGGATGGATTTGATTTTTACGGTTTTGCCCCGACCGGCATTGGGCTGGTTCAGGCAAGTGCGCCCAGTTTACCCGAAGCCACTGTTGGGCAACAGACCCGGAGGTCACGATTTCGCTGGGTAAAAGGTCATGCTGCCTGGCCTGCCGAAGGTATTGCCCGACGAGCGCCCTCCCAGGAGAAATTATTCTTGCCGCCATCGGATTGATACTCTACAAAATGGCTCAACATTAAACAGATCTTCTAATCGACACCGATGCACCTCACCAAAAAAGGCGAATACGCCCTGCGCGCACTCATCAACCTCGGGCTGGCCGCCGAGGTCGGGCGCACGCACGTTTCCGTCTCCGAGTTGACCGGCTTGAGCAAATTGCCGCTCAAATACGTCGAACAAATTTTGCATCAGCTTCGCCTCGCGGGGTATGTGGACACGCGGCGCGGCAAATACGGCGGCTACTTCCTGCGCAAGCCGGCGGCGGAAATTAAAATTGGCGAAATCGTGCGTCTGCTCGACGGTCCGCTGGCCCCCATTTCGTGCGCCAGCCAGACGGCCTACGCCCCATGCAGTTGCCCCGACGAAGCCCACTGCGGCTTGAGGATGCTCATGGTGGACGTGCGCAACGCCATCGCCAACATCCTCGACAAATACTCGCTCGCCGATGTGGTGGAAGTGACCATGCGCAAGATGAAACGGGACAAAGTGCCGCTGCCGTTTTCGCGGCCGGCGACGACGGCGAAAAATAATTGAAAAAAAAGCGGTTGACACTTTTCGCATAATCGTTTTTTTAATGTCTACAAAACTAATAAAGTATATCTCTATCAAGATTAGGGGAATTAAGCCATGTCCGCCGCCGCCCAAGCATCCGCCACCGCCACCACGCCTTCGTGGCTGGACCTCGTCCGCCGCAAGGTCGAGGGCCTCAGCTATGGCCAGGTCTACATCGTCGTGCACGACCATCAGGTGACGCAGATCGAATGCCTCGAGAAAACCCGCATCGCCCCCACCCGCACTTCGGCCGTTCGCGACGAGCGCGGCGAATAAC
>Ga0265320_10000910_pt1 | contig 22187 bp, 26 predicted proteins | sample 4827metaG_FD_202087 | JGI IMG/M metagenome (GOLD analysis project Ga0265320, IMG submission 202087) | Rhizosphere microbial communities from Carex aquatilis grown in University of Washington, Seatle, WA, United States - 4-8-27 metaG | ecosystem: Host-associated > Plants > Roots > Rhizosphere >...
CACTGGCACTCGGAGCACTGTCGGCTCTTTCGTCGACAGCGCGTGCGGACGACTCCGTCGCGACCACGGCGAGCACCGCGACCCCGACGAATACCGGTAGCGCGGCCAACGCTGCCAACACCGCAGACGACTTCCGCCGGCCGATGCGCGCCGGCTCGCTCAGCAAATACCCGATCGACGACGCCGACCCCGTCTCGAGTGTTCCGACCCCGGCTCAGCGCGACAAGGATCCGCTCGAGTACGGCTATTTCTTGATGGACCTCGGCGACAAGGCCGACCACGCGCTCGCGCGCGGCGATCACGCCGCGGCAGCGAAGTACTACGCCGCGGTCGTGAAAGCCGTCCCCGACATGAGCGTCGGCTACTCGAAAGCGTGCACCGAGTACGAGGCCGCGGGCGATCTCGACCACGCGACGGAATATTGCGCCGGCGCGCTCACCGGTGAGGGCGTCACGCTCACGGATTTCTCGCACTACGCGCGCGTGGTTCTCGAGAAGCCAGGAAATCCGTCTCAGAAAGACGTGACGAATCTCTCCTCGGTCATCGCGCATCTGAAGGAGAAACCGGAGTCGCGCTCGGTGGCCTGGGACATCGAATGCAACCTCGGCGTCAGGCTCGCCGATCGCGCGCGCCTCGAGACCTGCGCACCGGCGCTCGCGAAGCTCGCGCCCAACGAGCCGAAGGTCGTGTTCTATCAGTGGGTGCTCGCGCTCCAGCACCGCGACTACGCCGCCGCGTGGAACCTGGTCGATCGCGCGAAGAGCACGCACCGAGAACCCGAGCGCGCGAAAGAGATGGCGGAAGCCACTTTTCGCGCCACGCCGATCTGGCGGCGCGGCTTCCGCGATTGGCGCATCGGCGCGCTGATCGCCACGGCGTTGTTCGGCGCACTCGGACTTGTCCTATTCCGGCGTAAATCGGTCTCGGAACAAGCGGGCGCTTGAACCGGCCGAGTGCGTCTCACTCGACGCAGAGCACCGTCACGTTGAAAAATTGCTCGCAGCCTCGGTCGTCGGTAGCGGTCAAGGTGAGCGTCTGACGACCGGGCGCGACGCACACGTATTTCGCGTCCGTCGCGCTGACCGGTTTCACGCGACTGCCGGGCGTGCTCGACCAGGAGAAGAACAAGCGCCCCGGGCTGTTGCCGGCGATCGCATGCAAATCGCCGGTGCCGCCGATGCCGTTCTGGAGCGGCGCCACCAAGACGAGCGTCGGCGACGAACACGTGTCGACGAATCCGCCATCGAATCCGCCGTCGACGATGCGCACCCCGAACGTCGTGGTGCTCGGGCTCGACGTGCACCCAGCGGCGATGAACACGACAGCGAGTCCGCAACGGAAGTCGTGCCACGGCCGTGCGCCCCGGCGCATCGCGCCCCCGCGCAACCGTCGCGTATGCATCGCGCCGCGGGGCGCGAGTGGCACGTTCAGAAGCTCCCTTCCATCGCGGCGCCGACGTTGCCGTTCCCGACGACCGGCCCCGCACGGAACGCAGTCGGCGATTCGTGATGATCGTGATGGTCGTGACGAACGAGCCAGATGATGCCCGCGGTGGCGAGCGACGCGATACTCACCCCCACGCCGACGAATCCAATCGCTCTCGCCGTACGCGCGTCGCTCGCGAACTGCGCGTGCCGCGAGACGTCACTCGCCGTGCAGTTCTCGCTCGTCGGGCAAACGTGTTTGGCGTCGTTGTTGCTCCACGAATATGCCGCAAATCCGGCTCCCGCCGCGATGACGCCCGCGCCGACTCCGCCGAGCAGGAAGAGCTCCACGGTGTTGTCGCGGCCTTTGGGCTGAGAAGCATCCTCGCCAGGGGTCGCGGCAGCAGGCGCAGCGGGACTCGCGGGAGCGGGCGGCGGCGCGGGCTCGGTGGCGAACTCGGGGATCGTGACCACGATCGTCGCACCAGGTTCAGGGACGTCGATGTTCTTCGTCCAGGATTTTTTGCCCGAAGCGGACGCGACGATCGCGTGCTTGCCGGGATCGATCGGGACGCGCTGACCCCATTTTTCCTTCGCGAGCGGCTCGCCGTCGCTCGCTATCGCGAGGCCGCTCGGCGCGCTCGTCGGGTCGACGTCGACGACTAGGTTATCGATCTTCGACTCCAGCGCCGCGGCACGGTCGCGCGCGAGCTGGGCTCGGTCCGTCTGCTTCGCTTCTTCCGCGCGAGCGGCGACCGCGCGAAAGATGATCACGGCGCTCGCGTTCTTGCCGAGGTGCTCCCGGCAATCCGCCAGGTTGAACAAAGTGCCGATCCCGCGGTCGAGTGCGAGGCTCGCCTCGAATTTCTCGCACGCCTCTTTGTAGTGACCCGCTTGTGCGAGCTCGCGCCCTTCCTTGAAGATGTCGCGCGCGCGCTCGACGTCGGTCGGCGGAGCCGCACTCGCCGGGCTCGTTTCATTCGGCGCAGTCGTCCGTGCCGGGCTCGCGTCGGTCGGCGGCTCGGCCCGCGTCGTTCCCGCGATCGACGCGAGACCCAATAGGGCAGCCGTCGCGACGCTTCCTGCGGAGCCACGCGCGCGGGTCATCGCTCACCTCGTGTCATCGAACAGATCTTTCGAAGGGCTCGCCGAACCGACGGAAGCCGGCGAGGTGGTCTCGTGCGTTTCCGCTTTCTTGGGCGCCGGCTCGGTGGCGGCGACGGCAACGGGCGGGCGCCACGCGAGCGAGTCGTGAATGACCACTGCGTTCCCCGATTCCCCGTGCGAGCCCGACGGTGCCTTCGTCGTCGACGTCGCCTTGGGCGGCGCCGGCGCCACGACGGCGCTCACCGCCGGTGGCGGCGTCGGCTCGACCTTCGCCGGCAAGATCGCGGACGCGGGATCGAGCGGTGCCTCGACGGATCGATCGCCGAGATGCATCGAACCCGCGACGACCGCGGTCACGCCTCCGACGAGAGCCCCGATGAACGCCGCCGCGACGAGCCACGACGGCCCCGGAAATGGCTTGGGCGCGGCTCGAACGGGACTCGCCAGGACCGGCACGATCGCGCGAACCCGAGGAATCGGAAGCGGAGGCGGCTCCGTGAACCGCTGAGTATTTCTCGAAATGCGTTCCACCGAGCCGAGCGCGTCACCGGACGCGTACGGCTTCAATGCGACGACGAAATCGGCGATCGACGCGAAGCGCTGGTCCGGTTCCTTCTCGAGGCAATGCTGCGCCGCTTGTCCGAGCCCGAACGCTACGTCGTTCGCCGACGCATCCATGGCGGCCGGCGGATCCGCCACGATGGCGGCCAGGAGTGCCGCCTTGCTCGACGCTCGAAACGGAGGGAGACCGGTAATCAGCGCGTGCAAGATGCCGCCGAGCGCCCACACATCCGTTTTTTCGTCGACCGCGCCGGGATTGCGAATTTGCTCGGGAGCGAGATACGGCAACACGGCGATGAACTCGTTCGGCCGCTCGCGACTCTGGGCGCGATCGTCGAATGAGCCGAGCGAGGCTTGGCTCCCATCACCGAGACCGGACACCTTGATTCGCGGCGAACCATCGGGGCGCCGGCTCAGCACCACGTTCGTCAAGTTCAGCCCGCCGTGCGCGATCCCGAGGCGATGCGCGTCGGAAATCGCGTCAGCGGCTTGAATGACGTACTCGACCGCTTCTTGAACCGGGAGCGCGCCGCGCACCGCGAGCACCTCTTGCAACGTCCACCCTTCGAGCGCTTCGGCCACGAAGAACGGAACGCCGGATTCGAGCCATCCCACGTCGAGGATGCGCGCCGCGTGTTCACTGTCGAGACGCGCCGCCGATCGCGCGTCGTTCAAGAAGCGGCTCGTCAGGCTCGGTCGTCGCGCGCACTCGGGGCGCAGCGAGGTGATCGCCACGTTCTGGCCCAGCTCGACGTGAAAGGCGCGCACCGTGACCGCGGTTTCGCTGCGACGCACCACGCCGCCAACGCGATACTTCGCCGCCACCATCACGCCGCGGCGGAGCTCGCCGTAGCGAGCGCCCGACAGTGCGCCAGAAGAAGCCGCCGTCCGCCGCACCGATGAGCTCCGAAGCGCGCGCTCCGAGCCGCCGCGCTCCGAAAACGGTATGTCGCGTAGATCGAGCTCGAGCTCCACGTCGCGGCCGTCACCCCCGTCGTCGTCTTCGACGTCGTCGTGTGACAATAAATCGTCGCGTTCGACGACGTCGCTCGTAGCACGCATGTTCACCCTCGCCTCGAAATCACGCGTCGGATCCGGCATCGCGACGAAGACCCTACAACGGGGCTTCGCGGCCTTACTGTGACGATATTGGGGTGTTTAAAGTGTCATTCGGTGACGCGACGTCTCCGTCTGCGCGTCGCCCACAAGATGGCGACGAAGGCGAACAGAGTTCCTATGTTCGGCGCCGCTTTGCCGCCGATCGCGCAACCCGTCTTCAACGTGAGCGGCGTCTCGATCTGACCGACGCCCCCGTCCGCAAGATTCGGGACGTTGGGATCCGTTCCTTGCCGCAGCTCGGTCATGTCGGGAACGCCGTCCCCGTCCGAGTCCTGACCCTTCATTTCCGACTTCGAAATCAGGAACGTGAGGGTCGACTCATTGTAGGCCCGCAAGCCATTTCCGTAGAACCAGGAGCCAACGGGAGTCGTCACCGTGCCGAGGCCGCCCTGCTCGTTGTTGTGACAGAGGGTGCAATCCGGCGCCTGCGGGAGCGAAAGCTTGTTCGCAATCACCGGCGGGAAATCGTCGGTCGCGAACGCCCCGTTCGCGGCGAGCAACAGCACACCGGCGACAGCGAGCCCGAGACCACGCATCGCGCGACTTCTACCGCGCCGTACGCCCGCGCTGTGTGAACTCCTCGGGACGCCGAGGACACCCAGGAGCTTCGGATCGGTCGACGTCACCGCCTTGAAGCTCCCAGGAGCTGCGGATCGGTCGGCGTCACCACTTTGAAGCTCCCAGGAGCTGCGGATCGGTCGGCGTCACCACTTTGAAGCTCCCGGGGGCCCCGAAAAGGTGGCGCTCATTGCAGTCACAGCGCCGACGAGCCTTTTAGGACGTGCGCGAAACCGTTTTCGGGCCTCCTGGGAGCCTCGGAAGGGTCATGACCATACGAGTCGGGGCTCCCAGGCGCTTCGGGAAGGTCGTGACCATACAGTTGAGGCTCCTGGGCGCTTCGGAGGGGTCCGTGGTCGGATCTCGCGCCCAATCGGCACTTCCGCGGACCAGGTCAAAACCAGTTCGACCGGTCAGAGCACCTCGCGTCGTACGCCGAGGCCGATCCCAACCGGACCACGATTGCTGCGGCTGGCAACGAGTGGCCCTAGGGCACTGACATGACAACCGTGAACGGAGCTCGCGTACGATCCGGTGAGCATGTGCTGAACGCCTGCTTTTCGCATGGCGTCGCGCACTCGGCCGAGAAGATCGTGAACGCTCACCGTCTGCCGAGGTCCACGTCGTAGAGCTGCCGAATCAACTCAATTGCCGCTCCCGCTTCATCCAAGTCGGGCCGTCGCGCCCGAAGGCCAACGGCGGCCAAATTCCGCGACAGCTCGCTCATCTCGATCGCCAATTGGAATCGCCCGCGCGCACCGATGCGACGGTGGACCTCCGTCTGAACCGCGGCTGCTTCGGAGGTCGTATCCTTTGCTCGCACGACGCGACGATATCACGCGCGAGATCCTCGCGCACCCTGAGGCCCGCAGGTCCGCGTCGACGACGCAATTCGACGAATACCTGCCCGGCCCGCTCCGCATTTTCCGTGTTACAAGAATCACGTGCGCTTCTCCTGGGATGTGAAGAAGGCGCGGGAGAATCACAAGAAACATGGCGTCAGTTTCGAAGAAGCCGCGACCTGTTTCGAAGACCCGAAGGGCGTCTACCTCCGCAACGAAGCGGCGTCGTACGAAGACCGGCTCATCCTCATCGGCGCGTCTGCGTCGAGCCGCGTCCCCTTCGTCGTTCATGCCAAGGTCGGCCGCCACGCGATCCGCATCGTCAGCGCCAGAAAAGCGAGCGCCGCGCAGGTCCGCATCTACGAAGGATTGGACTGACGAGCCCGTCGATCTCGAGACCTGGAAGCGCGTGCGGGGAAATCCGTTCGCCGACTACGACCCATCGGAGGGCATCGCGCTGTGGTCGCTTTGGGAGATACCGTCGTGCATCGTCGGTCCCGTCGTGCGTCGGGGCCGACCGCCCGGCGAACCGACGGCCGTGCGCTCCGTCCGCCTCCCGGTCGCCCTCTGGAAGCGGCTCGAGAAGGAAGCGGCCGCGAAGAAGACGTCCGTGAACGGGCTCATCCGGCGCAAGGTGGGGTGAGCGCAACGGGCGATCCGTCCAGCTGGGTGGACGAATCGTGGGACGGCAGTAGCCCCTCCCGGGGTCGAACCGGGACGCCATTTCTGGCTAGGGATTTTAAATCCCCTGCGTCTGCCATTCCGCCAAGGGGCCTTATCGATTTCTGGCCCACCCGTTGGCCCACCTTGCGGCGGCTTCGGGGTGGCACGGGCGAACTCTGGCACGGCTTCGACCAGCGGCGCCAGCGCTCCGAGGGCCGTCTCGGAAGCCTGCCGCGCCTGCCGCCGGTACCGGTTGATCATGATCGACGAGCGGTGCCCGGTTCGGTCCGCCACCCACGTCTCGCTCTTGCCGTTCGCGAGCGCCAACGTGACGAACGTGCCGCGAAGATCGTGGACGCGGATTCGGGCGCGCGCCTCGGTCGAAACGTGGAGCTCGGCTCGGTCGACTCCCGCCAGAAGCAGGGCCGCGCGAAAGCGCACCGCAAGCCTGGTGCTCTCGAAGGCGCCTCCGTTCGTGTCGACGAACACGGCCGCGTCTGGCTGGGCCGCGTCGCCCCGGCGAGCCTTCCACGCGACGAGCGCGGCCACCACACCGGCGTCGAGCGCCCACGCCCGCGGGTCGTCCGTCTTATTCCCGTCGAGCTTGACGACGCCGCGCTCGAGATCCAGGTCGCGCCAGCGAAGAGAAAGGGCCTCGCCGAGCCGCACGCCCTCACGAGCGAGGAAGCCGAACAGAACGCGCTCCTCGAGCGGCACGGTGCTGCAGGCGAGGAGCTTCGCGTCTTCGTCGGGATAGAGGTATCCGTGGGCCGGCGACTTCCCAACCTTCGGCATGAAGCCTCTGGGAAGAGGGTTCGCCGCGATGAGTCGGAGCGGATAGACGGCAAGCGCAAGCGCGCGATGTAGAACCTGCGCGTAGTGTCGACGCGTGGAGGGCCGTTTCGCGCTCTCCGGCAAGCCCGCCATCGCCGCCTCGGCATGGTCGACGACGAAGGAGCCGATCGGGACGTCACCGAGCGTGCCTCCTCCCACGTCAACGGCGCAGAGCTTCGCGAGACGTGCGGCGTCGGCGTCGTGATCCTTGTCGCGGACGTGGTCAGGGAAACGCCGGTGAAGCCTTCCGCTCGTCCACTCCTCGCCGAGCATCCGGAACGTCATCGAAGCTCCAGACGCCTTCGGCTTCCCAATTCGCCCCGAGCAAAGCCCTTCGGCGAGCCGCACGGCGCCGCGGAATTGTTCGGCATCCGTCGCCGCGCCCATGCGCTTCAGAATGGGCACAGCGTCGGCCGCGAGACCAGCGTCGACCATGTCACTCGCGATCTCCCGCATCTTCGCTTCGCGGCGAACCGCTTCGGCGTCGGTGCAGTTGGTGATCTCGAAGCGCTTCCGGCCGAAAGCGCCGAGGCGGATGCGGGTCTCTCGAACCATCGCTAGTTCTCCTTCGCTTCACCGCCGGCGCGTTTGAGTGCACTGGCCCACATCGCCTTGGCGCCTGCATTGTCAGGAAGCCCACCAATTTGGAGATGCTTAGCGGCGACTGCGTCTACGAGCGTGGTGCCGTCGACCATAGTGGCCACCGCTTTGACGTTCCCGAAGCTTGCTCCGAGGAAACTCGCATTTCTCAGAATCGCGCTCGACAGGTTTGCACCGTCGAACCTCGCACCATCAAAGTTGAGCCCGCCGAAATCGACGCCTGTGAGATCGGTCGACGAGAGGTCGACGAGCAGGTCAACATCGTGCGACTTGTCGCGTTTTCCAATCGCCCGCACGAGCGCCTGAACCAGCACGAACCGGACATGTTCGTTCGCGAGGGTAGGTTGGTTAGCCGAAGGCCATGGCGACCAACCTTGAACCGCCGTCACAAGCGTCTGGAAAACCACGCTGTGATACCTCGCCGGAGCGTCCTGAGCGACAGCTTCGAGTGCGTAGATGCCTCCACCGTGACCGTCGCCAAGCAACTCGGCTGCCTTAGCGAAGCGCGAGTTGATCTCCTCGGTGCGGGCCTGGTCGATATCTCGCTTCTTGTGATCGGTGCGCCAGTACCACGTGAGCAAAGCAGACGGGCCCGCGACTATCGCCGTCATGAGCGTCCACGGCGTGTTGTCTCTCAGCGCGCCGCAGACGAGAGAGGTGGAGCGCGGACATATCGCTTCGACCCTACAGATCGCAAGCGCGAGGAGTCCGATCCCAAGACCGGTAGACAACGCGATCGGGCAGAACGTTTGTCCGTCGATCCAACCCTTGAAGCCTTGCGCCCCGAGGCCTTTCTCGCTCGCGCCCGTCATGTCAGCTCCTCAAGCTGAACCGCGCTGAGCGTCACGGGAGCTCCGGCGCGGGGGGCGGGACGCTGACGGCGCCATCGGCCGCAACGACTTGCAAGCGCTGTCGAAGCCGCTCGAACGCGTTGGTAGACGCGGCGAGGATCGAGAGCTCGGCCTCGTGAAGCTCCTCCGAAACGGCGCGCCACACGTCGGCCTCGCGTTCCAGTCGCTCGCCGATGCTCTCTGCTACTGTCTTTGTCGATGCCATGGGTCAACTCCTTGGTGTCCGGGCCCTCGGGTGTTTCCAGCACCGCGGGGGCCGTTTCTATTCAGCGTTTCACTTTTGCTTTGCGAGGCGGTCTCGCGCCGAAAACTGCAACGTGTTCTCGCCTGACGGCTTGCCGAATCACGTCCGCGCGGGATAGACCGCTCGTCTCGGCGAGGTCCGCCAGCATCTTCGCCTCAGTCGCGCCAAGGCGAATCAGGAATTGCAGGTTTTTCAGCTCGGGTGCCATGCGCGATAGAATGTATATCGGTTCGGAATGCATCGCAAGGACCCGCAAGTTATTTCAGGAGTGCAGAGCGTGACGTTCTACGGCCTCGATCCACTCCACGTGACCGCGCACTTCGCGTCCGGTCGACTCTTCGCCGACGCAACGACCGCGAACACGACGGTCTCGCCCTTGCGCGCTGCCAGGCGCGCGCCTGTCACGTGAAGTGGCGTGTGAGCCGGGCTCTGAAGTGTCCAGCGCGGAGCACCGGGCGGACCATCGACGACGAAGAGGTCCGATGCGCACGCGCCGCTCGCGTGAAGGTCAGTGACCATGAGAGGGCCGATCGCAGCGTTCAAGCAGAGCGCCGGGGTTGGCGGCAGTCCTGGAACGAGCGGATCCACCTGGCAGGCGATGGCGCCGTTCTCTAGCGCCGGCACGACCGTGCCTCCTTCGATGTTTGCCGGGTCGGAGGTTTGGGCCGGACTGAGACCGTCGTCCGTCAATTCGACAGGGATCGGCGTCGCGTGACTGGACGCCTCGGGCCGCGTAGGTGTCGAGCTCATGCTCGGGAGCGAGCGCACGGGCGGCACAACCTTGGCGGGCTGCTTCTCGGATGAGCTCGCAAGCAGTGCGGCCACTTTGTGAATCGGGTCCGCGAACGACTCGGCGCCAGGGAGTTTCGAGAGCATCTCGAGGTGTGCTGCAAACTCTTGAACCTTGCTCGGCTCGTTCGCTCGCGCGGCATCTTCGATTTTGGGCAACCCCTCCGTGTCGTTCCCGTCGACGAGAAGGAGCGTGCCGTCAGTCAACTCAGGACATCCCTTGAGTCCGGCGCTCTCGCACTGCTCGGCGACGGGCTTTTCCAAGATGAGCCGCGCCGAAGCGCAGCCAAAAAACGTGAGTGCGACCGCAGCGGTGCATGCTCGCGCATTGGTTGAGACCCCCATGCCGCGGATGGTTCGGTGCGATCCACCGTGCGTCAAGTGCGAGGCGCCAATCGCCTCGCGTTGCCGCGGCTGCGGCAGCAAGGACGTACCCTGCCGCGTCATATCTTGATCCGGCCCCTTCGCGACCAGCGAACCCCTCGGCGCGGGTCCCTCTGCGATGACGCGGGCCTCGATCGTTTTCGCGCCGCGCTTAGAACGGTCTACCAACGCCCAACGTAGGAAAGGCATCAGGGTTCGGCAGGGCGCCGCGATTCTGCCAGTACCAAGTTTCGACGTACTCGACGAACGTTCCGAGCGTCGGCCACCCGTGCACGCCGACCCACGTCGGACTGTCGTCCACATCGGCGCCCGTGCGCCAATCGAAGTCGTGCCGATGGTGCTCGTCGGCGTGGCCCGGATGCACGTGGGCGTTGTCGTGCCTGAAGATCGAACCGAAGCCCTGCACGCTCGCGTTGTAGCTGTAGTGGGTCGTCTGCACCTCTGGATCCTCGTCCGCACCGAGCACACGGATGTATTTGTCGACGCGGACCAGAATGCAACCGAGACAGGCGAGCTCGCCGTATAGGCGAAGCATCCCGGACAGCGGCGCAAGTGAAAGTGTCTCGCTGCTGACGAAGCCACTCGCGAGAACCTGTGCAAGCCGGTTCTCGTGGACGCGCAGGTACGTCGAGAGCCTAGCGGGATCGTGCGGTGTGCGAGGCAAGCAGACGATTCCGAATGCTCATCAGCATCAGCAGATCGCACAGTTCCGCGGTCTCGCTCCGTCGTCCCTCGGTCACGTCTCGTCGGAGAGTTTCCGCATCGGCGCCGAGTCGCGTCTCGTACGATCGGATCTTCGCGTCGAGTTCCGTCAGCTCGCCATTTGGCGGCTTCGCGGTCTCCCGCACGAGGGCCCGCAGCGTGGCCGTCCGCTCGTCCACGCCCATGGCCGCCAGCTTCGAAAGCGAAACTGCGCGAGCGCTTGCATTGGTGTTCGCCATCGTCCGATCTCGTTTCGGTTGGTTGGTCTGCGCCGATTGGGCGCGAAAGCCTATGGTCAAAGCCTATGGCCCAGGCCACAGGCGGACAACTCCGCGGTCCGTCGAGGCGGTAAGTGCATGAAAGCACTGGCGTCACCGACAGCACTGGCGTCACCGCGAGCACCTCTCCGCCCCCACGAGCCGGCCCTCGGGAGCCGATGGCACCGCATCGGTTGCCAGAGGTTTGCCATGTCCGGCGCGGACGATGCCCATCGCGAGGTAGGCGCATCCGTCGGCGAGCTCCAGCAGGGCCTCGTGTCGAAAGTCGCGGCGGTCCGTCGCGAGCTGCAGCGGGCCGTAGACGGCGCGCCCCGCAACTAGCCGCTCGGCCACCAACGCGACCACCTCGCACTCGTCGGAGCCGAGAGCATCGAGCGCGGCGAGGATGCGGTCACGCGGAGTCACGCGGTCCTCCGAGATGCCCGCGCCGCGGCGGTGGACGGGCGAACGAGTGAGCGGTGAACGTAGCGACGGAGTCCGCGAGTGCATGTCGTCTCACGAGGCTGGCCGAATCGAATGACGCGCGCGCAATCGCAGCATCGACCGGACGGACGATGTTCGCTCACGCGGCTCCAGTTCGTAGGGCGGCCAGAGACATGAAGGCGTGCTTTCCGCGGCGAGGTCGTGGAGTATCCGATCGCATGTCCAAGGGGTCGAGTAAGAAGGCTTTGGAGCGTCGGACGCGACGAAAAACCAAAAGAACCGACCGTGTCGACCGCAAGAAGAGGGAAGCGCAGGGAAGGCCCCCGCCACTCACCGACGAGGAGCGATTCGATCGCGAACTCGCGCGGGAGATCGATGAGCCAGTGCCTCAACCACCAAACGTTCTGTGGCACTACACGGGACCAGAAACGTTTGTGAAGATCCTCGCCACTGCCGAAATGTGGGCCACCCACTACGAGTCCTCGCGAGACGCGACGGATGTCGTCTACGCCAACGAAATCGTCGAACAGGTCGCACAGGAAATGTTCTCGACGGAACGCGATGCGCTCGCGGGTGAATTCCTCAGAGTTTTTCAGCCGCTCAAAATTACCGAAGTCGCCGACACGTTCCGCATTTGTTTTTGCCAGGCTGAAGAAGACATCTCGATGTGGGAGAGGTACGCCGCCGGCTCTCGCGGATGCGCACTCGGTTTCGATCTTCGAGGCTTGCTGCCTGACCCGCCTCGCAGAACCGCTGCCTACGGCCTTTGGCCGATGAAGTATGATCGCGCTGAACAGGAAGCATCGGTCAAACGAGACTTCGCGAGGACGATTGCTCTTGCTCGCCAATTCAGCGCTGGCACGCACCGATTCGCTGTCCCCAACTTGTTGCGTCGCGCGGCGCTCTTTTGCATGTACTTCAAGCACCCGAGCTACGCGAGTGAGCGCGAATGGCGCCTCGCGGTCACGCGCATGAGGGAAAAGGGACCCCCAGAAATTTTTTCTCACACCGCGGAAGGAAAAACAGTTCGATACATTCCGCTTGGGGCAGCGGGCGGTGGCTTGTTTCCACTGAAGCGCATTTTGATCGGTCCTTGCGCGTCGACGACGGTTGCCGACGTGGAAGACCTTCTGCGCTCGCAAGGTTTCGGTGTCGCCCGAGAAATGCCACTTGTTGTGAGGTCGAAAGTGTTGCTGCGCACGTAGACGGGCGAGACCGTGTTCGGTTAAAAATCCCGCCCGCGCCCCGCCAGATGAGTGGCAGGAAGCAGGCGGGCACGCTCGATCGCAACGCTCGAGGGCGGCTGCAGAAACAACCCGAACGAATGGCCCGCGCTGTGCTGGCCCGGCGAAAAAGCAAACGCCGGCGATCGAAACCTGAGTCATTGGAGCCTGTTCCACTCGAGCGTCGCCGTGCGCCAACCGAACGCTCCGCCGGTGAGAACGACTCGCATGAGGTAAGGAAACGCCTCGGCAAGCCGATCGAGCTCGGCGAATAGCTCGGAGTGTCGCTCATCAGAATGCCGTCGAAGCATCGAGATTTCCCGGAACGAGCAAGTGGAACAAGATCGAACATCGCCTCTTCTGTCACATCACAGAGAACTGGCGGGGGCGGCCGCTGCGCACCTTTGAAGCCGTCGTCGAGCTCATTGGCAACACCCGCACATCGACCGGGCTTCGGGTCAAAGCGAAGCTCGACGATGGAGAGTATCCAATCGGCGTGGTCATCAAGGACGCCGAAATGAAGGCTCTATCCGTCAGCCGACATACGTTTCACGGAGAGTGGAACTACGAGATTCTCCCGCGTCGAAGTTGATCGATTAATTTCGATCGGCCTCCTAACCGATGCGTATCCTCTTCGGAAATGCTTGGGTTAGCGACCCACGTCGGAACCTGCTCGGCGACGATCTGATCCGGCGTGTTCCCGCGCCGCACCATTTCGTTGAAGAAACCAGTTAGCGCGAGTGGGGAGCTCAGAAGCAAACGCTTCGGGCGGTGCTTCAAGTGGGAGACGAGCATCGCCGTACCCGAAGCCCACAGCTCTGGTAGCGGGTCCGTGCCGTCGTTCGGAAGCTTCGCGGCTTCGTCGATGCGGAAGCCAAACGCGCGGAAACCAGAAAGCCTGCCAACGTCAGCAGCGCGGGTGAGAAAGCCCCGCCGGAGCTCGGGCAGCACGATGGCATCGCCTCGTTTCTCGAAAGGAATGCCGCACATGAGGCACCACTGCTCGTATTGGAGTGAGCGCTGACGGGCCTCAGCCATGTTCTCGGAGACGTCGATCCAAAAGTGGCACTCACCAGGCGGGACCGCGAAGTCTCCGCAGATGCCTTCGTTGAACCCGACGCGAGAACCCCACCCGCTTTTGATCGAGCCTCGGCCACACTCGCCCACGAAGATGTCCGCCGTGCCTTCGTACAGCCGACGAGACTGCTCGACCCAGTGCGGGGTCAGAGAGCTCTGGTCGGGCGCCCGGATACGTTCGCACAGGGTCATCATGCTTTCGAATGTGGCGGGCACTACTTCTTGCCTCCGGTCAGTTCGGCGATGACAGCGGCGGTGCGGGACATGGGGCGCGGGCGGCTCTGCGCTTCGCGGCTCGCGAGCTCGTGCGCGGCCAGCAAGTTCTGACGGCTGTCGTTCGCGAGCTTCGAACCGAGCTCGTGCATCGAGCGGTCGAACGCCCATCGGCTCGCAGCGAGCTGTAGGGCTGCACTGGCCACGATGCTCGACGGAGCGGGCCCGCATTCGCCACCGCCGACGGTCGACGCAAGTCGGGTCACCTGAGCGCGGCGGAAGGACTCGGCGGCGCCCTTGTACGGCGCGAAGCTCGGATCGGCCACGATGTTCGAGAGTCCGAGGCGCGACGCGAGCGCGGTCGCTCCCGCCTTCCGCTTGCCTCCTCGCCGTCCGGCCTCCTGCGCCTCGGCTGAGCCGGCGGCGTACGGCGGCCGGCGCATGGCTTCCGGGCGCGGCTCCGGAGCGGCTACACCGACGGGCAGCTCGTCCGCCGGAAGCACCTCGACGCGCGGCACGCCCGCGCCCGCGCCGTGGCCCGTGCGGAGCGCCATTAGACGACCTCCGTGGTAGAATCTTGGCGATGAGAGCGACCTTGTTCATCGGCGAACGGCAGCTGTGCGACGTCGACGCATTCATCGCGGAGCGCGCCGTGGGCGACGCTTTCAAGTCGCGGGTATCGGGCGTCCCTAGCGACCTCACCGATGAAATCCTCGGCAAGAAGACGCCGGGAGATCGCGTGCTGCAGCTTCCCGACGGGCGTCGCTACGTCATGACCTCGGCGCACGGCACGGACATGGGGGCTTCCCTGCAGATCGAATGTACGCTGACGCGCCTCACCAACAGCGAGTAGCGGAAGCGCTCGGCATCGAACTATGAATCCGTTGCTCGATCGCGAATCGGCCGAAAAACACGTCGAATCAGCGCTCGCCACCGAGCAGGTGGGCCACGAGGTGGGCCGGGGCGTGAGACTCGCGAACGTCACGAGCTCACGATGACGTCGCTGCGGACATAAACCACGCGGCACGTGGTGTCCGCAGGTTTCCGGGCTCGGGCTCGTCGGCGCCGCGGCGAGGGCGCTTCGTACCCCCCGCTTCGTCCTATAGGAAAACGAAGCACGAAGCACCCTTGGCAGGGCAGGCCCAGAAAGCGGGCCGTGCCCAGCCTGCTCCGTAGGCGCTCCGTCATGGTGCTTCGAAGCAACGAAGCGGCGGAAAAGATGCCGCGAAACCGGTTCGTAGAATGCTCACTGAGCATCGTCACGAAGCGCCAAGAACCCTTCAGCATCGGTCGTGAGGGTTCCGCTCAGCCGAAGTGCCTTCACCCGTTCGTAGATTTTCGTCGCCGTGCCCTGCGTGAACCCCTGGATTTTCCTTGCGCTCTTCACTCGATGACGCCGCACGGTGTCGAGGATTCGGGCGTCGAGGTCAGCATCGGACACGGCATTCGGGCCCTGCTTCGAGCCGAACGCTTTGGCCTCCGCTTCGGTCGCGACGCGGAGCACGCCCTCGACTCCTGACTCGTCGCGGCGAACGAGCACCAGATCATCGAACTGCGCCGCGAGGTTGTTTTTCTTGTTCCGGAGGATGGCGCCGCGCATTCCGCCATCCGCGTGCAGCGCGTCGAGCGTTGCCTCCCACCTGAATGCGTTCCGAAGCCCGGAGACACCGCGCGAATCGCTTTCCCCGGCGCGCGCCGAAAATTTGCTCGAGTGGTGGGAGATGACGCCGCTCGGGCGACCGCGCACATACGTCAGCGACTCCACGACCTGGGCGAATCGTGTCGCTGCTTCGTTGTCGACCTCGACGCCGCCGCCTGCCCAACGCGATAGCGGGTCGAGGATGATGGCCGACCAGTCGACGCCGCGCCCCTCGAGCTGCTTCCGAAGCTCGTCGGCGATTTTCGTCTCGAAGATTGCACCATCCGGTCCGGCTGCCGTCAGCGCGACGGACACACCATGCACGGCGAGCAGATCGATCCGCTGTAGTGCGTCCGCGCGCTCGGCCACTGAAAGCTCCAGCGCGTTCGCGACTCGCCAGAGCCGGCGCCGCGCCTCGTCGAACGTCTCTTCGCCGAGCCCGAGCAGTACGTGACCGCGCTCGACCACGCGGAACGTCTCGAACCAGAATCCTCCCGTCGCAACCGCTATGGCGAGCTGCGAGAGCGCGAAGCCCTTGCCGGTTCCGCCATCGGCCGAGAGCAGCCCAATCTGACCACGAGGCAGCACGCCGCGGTCCTTGCCGCCGGTCCACTGCTTGAGGAGCCACGTTTGCGCGGGCGGCTGCTCCGTCAAGAACTCGGGTTGCTCGACGAGACGAACCCAGTGCGTCTCAAGCGCCGGCTTCGGCGGCGTGATGTCCGCATCAACGGCGAGTTCCTGTAGGCGCCTCGCGAGCGATTCGACATTCGCACCCGTTTTCGCGTCCGCGGCGATCCGCGATGCGCCGTCGGCGATGCGCCGCGCTTTGGCGCAATCACGGACCTTGCGCGCGTCGTCGTCGACGTGCACGGTCGCCGGTATCTCGTTGATGAGGCGAGCCAGGTACGCCGATCCTCCCACGGCATCGAGGTGGCCGAGTTCCTTCAGTCGACGCGCGACCGTAACGACGTCGATCGCGATCTTTTCGTCTCGAAGCGACCAAATGACGCCGGCTATTCGCGGATTCGAGAGGCCGTAGAAGTCGCACGGCCGGACGATGTCGACGATCCTCGGGAAGACCTCGTCGGGAGCGCCGAGCACGGCACTGAGTACGACTCCCTCGGCATTGCCGTCGTGCGTGGGCGCTTCGGCGTTCATTCGGTGCTCCCGCATCCGTCGCACTCCACACACCGGACGCCGCGCGTCCACCACACTGGCTCGCCCCGATCATGACGAGCGCCGCACGTCCGACATGTTCCCGCGAACTTGCTTGCGAGTCGGACGGTCTTGCCGGACGCATCGCCGGGTTTGGCTGGTTCCGAGTCACGCTTCGGACGCGGCGCCTCGTGGATCTCCGTCTTCGCGATCAGGTGATATTCGGACTCGATTTCGCCGAGCATCCGGCAGACGGCGAGCGCTTCGTCGGCATCGCTCATGCCGGCGGCGATGGCGGCACGATTCCAGATTTCGCGCGCGAGCTGCGCGACGCGGGGACTGGTAGAGCTCACTGGCGTCAGTGCCTCGCGTCGTCGTCGACGGCGATTCCCAGTTCTCGCGCGAGCTCCATTTCTGGGCTCGATTTGCGCGGCGTGGTGGCCTTCTCGGTCAGCGTCGCGACGTACTGATCGACGTCGTCGTGCTTCGCGAGCCAGCGACGACCAACTTGCACGCCGCGGAGCTTTCCCGACCTGATCGCCGCGACGTGACGACGCGGTCCGAGCGGGCTCGCGTGCTGATCCAGCATGTCGGGCATCGTTCCCGCCTGCAGTTCCGTGACGACGGCGCGCGCAAGCGTCGGTGCGAGGGCGCGCGCGATCGTTTCGATCGCCTCGCTGAGGGCGTCGCGGTCTTTCACGATGCCGCCTTCAGCAGCACGCCGGGCTCAAGCCCGTGGGCGCGGAGCACACGGTCGACCCGGTGCCCCGCGAGACCTTTCACAGTTTCGCCGAGCAGCCGTTTTCGGACCGTGCGGTGATCCGACTCGGCCTCGACGGCCAAGCGGCGAATTGTTGCAGTGTCGATTTCCCGTGGGGTGAGTCGCTCGCTCATGACGAGCTCACCGTGATGCCGCGCCGCCGCCAAACCAGGCGGCACCTGGTGTCCTACCCTTTAGGATTTCTCCCAGCGCGCTTCGACCGACGGCGAGCCGTACGCCGGATCGTCGCCCGGTCGGCGGCGTATCCCATGGCGTCGCACAGCTCCTCGACCGCGCGCGTTTCGGCCTCCGCGCCCTTGTTTCCGCGGCCACCCGTGTTGTTCCGATGCGCTTCGACGAGAGCGCGGATGCGAGTCACGTTTTCCGCGGCGAGCGTTCTATAGACCGGCTCGCGTTCGCCGTACGCGCGCGCGACGAGTACCGCGGAGACGTCCGCGGGGATGCCGTTCGGGGGGCGCGCCATTCGACCAGCAGCCTTGCAGAGGTCCAGCAGAGTCTCGCGACTCCGGGCCTTGGCCTCTTCTGCGCCATGCGTCGGAGCCTCGCCCGTCATCACGGCAAGCACACCGCGCGCGACGACACCGCATTGCGCGGTCTCGGCGCTCGAAAGGCCGTCGCGACGCACTTCCTTCGCGAGGTCGAGGAGCTTGCGGCCGAGCGATTCGAGTAGGGCGGCGTCATAGTCTTTGGATCTCGCTGCGATGACGTTCATGCATGCGACGTCCGCGCGTTGCTGCTCTGCTATGCTTTTTCTGGTCGTCATCGTCGACCCTGCCCCCGCGCGCTTGCCGGCGCGGCGGGGGCGTTCCTTTCTTGGTGACCTACGTCGTTTGGTCCGGATTCCCGCAAACGATATCGAGCGCTATCAGCATGTCACTGCCGCCCGGGGTCAGATCCGACGTAGCAAAGGATTCAGACAAACCTTTGTCCAATTTTCCGGCAAATGTCTCAAGCGCTCTGCACAGTTGGCTGAGATCCGCGACCATGCCGAATGCGGCAAGCTGAATATGATCGATCACCCCGTGGAACGGCTTTCCGCATGGGTTCACCATCGGTGTAATGCGGTCGAAGTGCGCTCCAGGAACAATCGCACACCCCGCGAGCCTTAGCGGCGGTCCGTGGTCGACCAGGCCAACCCAAGCGAGTTCTCCCCACGCAGGCGGAGGGGCGTCGCCAGCTTTGCTGAACTCCTGATCCAGGTGCTGAACGTGATTTCGAAGATCCTCAACCGAAGCGGTCTCGCGTTTGAACAGCTGGTAAGTCGGGGTAGATTTCTTCATGCCAGGGCTCTGGTCGAGCAGCGTGCGCAATCGGTGGAGCCCGTCGACGATCGACCAAGCGTCGAGCATCATTGCGGCGTGCGCGCCGATCGGTACGTTCCCGGCTTCGCGCGCTATCTGCGCGAGGGTAGTGAGCCCGATCGTCAGGCGCGAATACGCGCCCCACGTCATCTCGATCGACAGTCGGATACCGTCTAGAAAGAGGCGCTGTCGCGCATTCAGACGTGATGGAATGTGGCGCAGCGGAGAGTCGAGCGCTGGGAGAGGCTTCGGTTCAAGATCAGTCATCCTTGCGTTCCTTCGCAACGCCGGCGACCAGTTGCGGCCCTAGCGACCGTCGCGCCGTCGCCGTGCGGCGTCTAGCCTTACGACTCCAGCCCGCGCTGCCCTTCGCGCTTCGAGCTCCCGAGCGAGAGTCGCGACCACCGTCCACTCGCCTGCCGCCGACGCCTTCGTCAGAGCATCGGCGAGCGCCGCTTCGACGACGTCCAAAGCGTGGCCCACCTCGCGACCCAGGGTGGGCCTCTGTGCATTTCCCTGCACCCCTGCGTCCACGGCAGAGCCCTTTTTGGCTCCCACGTCGTTCCCGGTGCGCTCCGATACGCTTTTAAATCCCCTGCGTCTGCCATTCCGCCAAGGGGCCGTGAAGCGAATCGTGAGGGAGGCTGGCACGGCCCGAAAACGAGGGCAACGGGCTTGGTTTAGCTGCCGAGGGCTTGGAGCTCGAGGGGTTCGGTGGCGTGGTGCGATGAGATGAGCTCGTGGATTTTGCCGACGATGTGGTGGGCGTCGCGGGCGACGCCGGAGAAGCGGCCGGAGCCCCAGGTGTTGAGCCAGGGGAGACCGATGAAGTAGAGACCGGGCACCGACGTGACGCCGCGGACGTGCTCGGCGTGGCCCTTCGGGTCGAACACGGGGAACTTCACCCATCCGTAGTCGGTGCGAAAGCCGATGCACCACACCACCGACGTGATGTTCTGCGCTGCAGCGTCGAGCTCGAGCGTCTCGTTGTCGGGCGCCCACACCGGCACGTACTCGGAGGGTGCGGGTGCATCGATGCCCTCCTTCGCGATGTAGGCGTCGATGGAGCGGTTGATGCTGTTGTAGACGGTGTCCGCGCCGTCGAGGTTTTCGATCAAACCCGGCGCGAACTCGAACTTGGTGCCGTCGATGTTCGAAAGCACGCCATAGAGGCGCATTCCCTCGAGCGCGAATTTCCGGAGATCGAGATCGTGGCCGCCGTCGCGACCGGTGACGTAGTGATTCGTCTTTTCGCGCACGGATTCCTTGTTCGGGTGCTTGTCGATCGGCACGTCGTAGTAGCCCATTTCGTGCAGCCACTCGACGACGTCCTTGCCGCGATAGACGCGCGCGCAACGAGGTGCGTTGCCGACGCAGAGGTGCACCTTTCGCCCTTTCAAGTGGAGATCTTCGGCGATCTGAACGCCGGATTGGCCGGTGCCGACGACCAACACTTCGCCGGGCGGCAGTTGCTCCGGGTTCTTGTAGTCCGAGGAATGCACCTGCGTGATCGACGCGGGCAAGCTCGACGCCGACTTCGGCACGATCGGAATGGGGTAACCGCCGGTGGCGAGCACGACCTGATCGGCGGAGATCTTGCCCTTCGACGTCGTGACCTCGAAGGTGCCGTCCGCGCCACGCTTCAAGGACGACACGTCGACGCCCTCCTCGACCGGCGGATTGAAGAACGCGACGTATTCTTCGAGGTATTTGACGATCTCGTCCTTCAGCATGAACCCGTACGGGTCGGCGCCGTGATACGGGAAACCCGGCAACTGGCATTGCCAGTTCGGGGTCACCAGGCAAAACGTGTCCCAGCGTTCGTTGCGCCACGAGTGCGCGATCTTCTTTCGCTCGAGGACGACGTGGTCGACGCCGAGCTCCATCAGGCAATAACTCACCGAGAGACCCGCTTGGCCGCCGCCGATGACCACGACGGGATAGTGTGCCTTCAGCGATTTTTTGGGGGCACGCGCGCCGGCGCGGGCGTCTCTGGGGGCGTGCTTTCGAAACGCGAGCACCTTCACCTTGCCGGCGCGCTCGGGCGGCGACAACGCCTCGGCGGTGCTGTGGATCGACGCGAGCTGGTCGAGGGCCGAGCTACACGCGAAGCCGTACTTTTGTCGGACGCGGTCGGAAGCGATGTTCAGCGCGACCCCGACGCGTTCGACGAAGTCGGTGACGGGATAGTCGCCACCGACGTCGAGGTGTTCTTCGATGATCCACGAAGGAGAATAGCAATCCTCGGTGGTGCCGTTCGGCCATTGGACTCGGAAGTGCATTTCAGGCATCGGTCAATCTCCAGCAATTGCCGCGACGGGGGTCGGGCGTGAAAGAGTGGCGAGGTCGCGAATGAGCGCGCGGTAATGGGTCAGGTGTTCGAGCGCCGAACGGCGCCAGGTGTACGCCTCGACGCGGCGCCGGCCGGCCTCCGCGAGCGCGGCACGGCGCGACGGATCGGCGACGAGCGCGCGAAGTGCCGCGGTGATCGAGTCGAGCGACGTCTCGTCGACGAAGGCGGCAGAAGCGTCGTCGAGATACTCGCTGAAGGGCTCTCCGCGAGGGACGATGATCGCCGTGCGCGCAGCCAGGGCTTCCATCGCGGCGAGCCCCCACCCTTCTTGAATCGACGGAAACAGGAGCACGTCGCCGAGCTGGTAGAGCGCCGTGAGCGTCTCTTCTTCGACCGATCCGAGCAGATGCACCCGTCGGCGAATGGCGGCGGGCATCGAGAGCAGGTGTTCGGCGAAGATCGTGCGATACGGGTCGTGATCCCAGATGCTCGCGCCGCCGGCGACGAACCAGTGCACGTCACTCCGTTCGAGCGCGACGCGCCCGAACGCCTCGAGCGCGCGTACGCTGTTTTTTCGCGGCTCGACGCCGCCGACCGAAAGCACGACCACGGCGTCGTCGGGGACCGCGAACTCCGCTCGCAGCCGCGCCATTTCTCGGTCGCGCGGCGCCGCGAACCGCTCGACGTCGACGCCGTTCGGCACCGAAGCGGCGTCGAGCTCGAATTCGGCTTCCACGTCGCGCCTGGTGGCGGCGCTCACCGAGAGCACGAGGTCGGCGCGCTCGATCGATTTGCGCTGGCACTCGAGCAAGTACTGGCTCTCGAAGTGCTCGACGTGGTGCACGGTGCGGACGACGGGCGACGCGCCGAGCTGGAGCAAGGCGTTCGCCGCGAGACAGTCTTCGGCGTGGTAGACGTCGTGCTTCGGCGCGAGCGAGCGGAGCCCCGCGACGAATTCGCCGATCCGTTGCGCGATGAGCCGATTCGTCTCGTCGGGCGCGACGCCCGCGGCGATGAGCCGGACGGTCGCACGGAGCGGACGATAGAACTCGTCGCCGTCCTTGCTGAGCGCGTACAAGGTCACGTCGTGACCGAGCGCGGTCAGCGCTTCGGCGAGTGACGCGGC
>Ga0265320_10000912_pt1 | contig 22169 bp, 18 predicted proteins | sample 4827metaG_FD_202087 | JGI IMG/M metagenome (GOLD analysis project Ga0265320, IMG submission 202087) | Rhizosphere microbial communities from Carex aquatilis grown in University of Washington, Seatle, WA, United States - 4-8-27 metaG | ecosystem: Host-associated > Plants > Roots > Rhizosphere >...
GGATGCAGCTTCAGCCGCGGCCTGCAGAGCACGTCGCGGTATTCGGCGAGGATGCGCGCGTCGTAGACCAGGCGCAGGCGCCCCTCAATCACCGCGGCCAGAAGCTTGGCGCACGGGCCGAGGGGAGTGAGCAGGCCCGAGACGACCACGTTTGTGTCGAAGACCCAGCATTTCATTGACGGCTTCGGGCCCTGCGCACCGCCGAGACCTCAGCGTCGATGTCCCTCATCGTCAGCTTGTCCGTCCTATTGATGACGGAGGCAGCCTGGATGCGGGCCACGACACGGGCGAGGTCCACCCGGTCGAGAAGCTCCAGGTCCGACGCGAACGTGCCCTCGGAGGTCGGGATCATGATTGCCTTCGGCTTTCCATTTGCGGTGACCAGCACGCGACCCGCGCGGCTGACCGCCGCCAGCGCGCGGCCCGGGCTGGCCGAAAATTCGCGTGATGCAATCCATTTGGTCTTCATTCCTCCTATGTAGTGCAAATGTCGTGCAGGTCAAGTATGGCCTGCCTCGATCGGGTCGGTGCGCGAACGGGCAGCCGGTCGCCTAGTTGCCGCTCACCGGCACCGGCCTGTAGAGCTCCGGCCGGATCTCCTTTGGGAACCGCGCGCGCATGTCCCCGATCCAGGGATCCGTGAAGCGCTGCTGCAGGTTCACGGCGATCACCTTGTTGACGCCCGACTCGAGGGTCTCGAAGAGGACCTTCCCGGTCGGGTCAATGATGGAGGATTCCACGGTGTCGCCTGACGAGACGATGAAGAGGTGGTTCTCGAGGGCCCGGGCCTTTAGGAGCGTCATGTACCCGCCCGCGGCGGGGACGAGGATGACCTCCGCGCCCTGGACGGCCAGGGCGCGCGCGGGCTCGATGTATTCCGCGTCCCAGCAGATCATCATTCCTATCCTCCCGAAGTCCGTGTCGAAGACCGGGAGCGAGTCCCCCGGCATGAGGCCGCCCTCTATCTCCTCCCGGGGGAGGGTGACCTTCCGGTACTTGCCGGCCAGGTTCCCCTGCCTGTCGATCAGGACGGCGGTGTTGTAGTCGGCGTGCCCGTCGCGCTCGGTGAGTCCGGCGACGACGTAGAACCCATGCCTGCGGGCCGCGTCCCCGAGGCGCCTCGTGCTCGGGCCGGGAATGGGCTCGGCGGCGTTCGCGTAGCCCAGGTGGTAATTCCCCTCGATGCGCAGCTCCTCCCCGAGGCAGACGATGTCCGGCTTGTCCTTCGCGATGACGTCGAGCTGCTCGATGAAGGCCCCCACGCTGTCCGGGTTGTCCTGCGGGTGGAGCGACACGGTTCCCAGGCGCACCCAGCGGTCGGGCGGCGCCGGCGTCTCCTCAAACGTGATGTCGTCCCACCAGACGGTCCCCTTGGGCGCCCAGCCGAGCGTCAGCTCCAGCCTGACGCTCGCCGCCTGCTCGGGCGCCGGCACCGTGACCGAGACGCGCGTCCAGTCCCCGGCCGCCGAGGTCTCGTAGGCGTAGTCGGGCTGCGAGGTGCGCTTGCCCGACGTGTCCAGCCAGTCGAGGCGCGCGACGACCTGCCTCTGCACGTAGGTGACCGACTCCGCGCGGTAGTAGGCCGTCAGCTTGTAGTACCGGCCGGGCTTGATGTCCCCGATCACATGGGCCCAGCCGCCGTACTCGAGGCGATTGCCGTCGCCGGAGATCGCCAGAGCGTCGGGGGCCGAGCGGGCGTGGGCGGTGTCGACGTAGCATCTGGGCTGGATCTCCTGGCGCTGCGCCCACGCGGTCCAGCCCGGGTCGGTGCGCCCATCCTCGGTGAAATCCTTGAGCTCGACCCTGAGTCCCTGCGCCAGGCACGTGCCCGAGAGCAGGATCGCCGCAATTCCGACAGTGACGTGGGGTAGGGGTCGCATAGTGAGGGAAATCCTAGACGGACTCCACGGAGACTGCAATCGCCGGGGAGTGTGGACAGGGGGCGGCCCCCGCGTAAACTTTCCGCGAAACCCCGCACCCGCCCGGAACGCCCTCCCCGGCTTCGGGTCGGGTCACACCGCCCCGATGTCCCCCGGACGCCTAGCCTGGCTCGCCCTGATTCCCGCGCTCACCGCGGGAGGGGCCAACCTGCCGGTTCAGATCAGCGTCGACCCGGGCTCGGGACGGATCCCGATAAGCCCCTATATTTATGGAGTGGACCAGGACCTGCCGGGGGTAGCGACGACGGGCGCCCGCCGCTACGGCGGGAACCGCCTCACGGGCTACGACTGGGAGACCAACGCCTCCAACGCCGGGACCGACTACCTGAACGAGAGCGACGACTACCTGGTCTACACGCTGCCGGCCGCGGAGCAGTCGACGCCGGCGATCGCGCTCACGGCGTTCCACGACCAGTCCCTGGCGGCCGGCGTCCCCTATACGATCCTGACGCTGCAGATGGCGGGCTACGTCGCGGCCGACGAGGCGGGCCCGGTCACCGCGGGCCAGGCGGCCCCCTCGTCCCGGTGGAACGTGGTGAAGAACGACACGCCCGGGGGCGCCTTCCCGGCGACGCCCAACCTGGCCGATGGCACCGTGTACATGGACGAGCTGCTCCACCTGCTCCTCTCCAAGTACGGGCCGGCGTCAGGGTCGACGGGGGTCAGGGGCTACAACCTCGACAACGAGCCCTCGCTCTGGCCGTCGACGCACCCCCTCCTGCATCCCGCGCAGACGACGTGCGCCGAGGAGATCTCCAAGTCGGTCGCGCTCAGCACGACGATCAAGCGCATGGACCCCTCCGCCGAGGTGCTGGGGCCCGTGTCGTACGGCAGCGCCGAGTACTTCACGTTCCAGGGCGCCCCGGACTGGGCGGCGGCGCAGACCGCGACGGGCTTCCGCTGGTTCATCGACTACTACCTGGACCAGATGAGCAAGGCCTCGGCCGCCGCGGGCACGCGGCTCCTCGACGTCCTGGACCTCCACCGCTACAGCGACGAGAACGTCTCCGGCACGGGGCCCGACCAGTCGATCACCAACCAGACCGACTTCTCGGACACCGCGACCGACATGGACCGGGTCCAGGCCCCGCGCGTCCTCTGGGACCCCACCTTCGTCGAGAACAGCTGGGTCCAGCAGTACTACTCGCAGTTCCTTCCCTGGATCCCGAACCTGCAGGCCTCGATCGCCGCCCGCTACCCGGGGACCAAGCTCTCGTTCACCGAGTACAGCTACGGCGGGGAGAGCGACATCTCGGGCGGCATCGCCCAGGCGGACGTCCTCGGGATCTACGGCAAGTACGGGGTGTACCTCGGCTGCCTCTGGCTCCTCCACGACACGCCGCCTCCGATGTACGTCTCGGCGGCCTTCAACCTGTTCCTGGACTACGACGGGAACGGCGGGAAGTTCGGGGCGACGTCGGTCGCCGAGACGGACTCCGACACGGTGAACACCTCCGCGTACGCGTCCGTCGACGCGGCCGGCGCCCTGCACGTGGTCGTGCTGAACAAGAGCTTCACGCAGGCGGCCGATGTCGGCTTCACGATCGCGGGGCCGGCCGCGTACTCGGGCGCCAGCGTGTACGCGTTCGACGCCGCCGGCGCGGCCATCACGGCGCGGGCCCCGGCGGCTCTTTCCGGAAACCAGGCGACCTACACGCTCCCGCCCCTGACGGCGGCCCACTTCGTCTTCCAGTCCGCCGCGGGGCTGCCGCAGTTCACGCTCGCCCCGGTGTCGCAGACGATTTCCAGCGGGTCGACGGTCGTCTTTTCCGCCTCGTCGAACGCCGCCGCCTACCAGTGGATGCTGAACGGCGCGCCCCTCTCGGACGGGGGAGGCGTCTCCGGCTCGACGGGCCCGCAGCTCGTCATCACCGGCGCGACGTCGGCCAACGCTGGCGCCTACACCTGCGTCGCCACGAACGCCTCCGGCAGCACGACCAGCATCGCGGCGACGCTCACGGTGAGCGCGACCCCTGACGCCGGCAGGCTCACAAACCTCTCGTGCCGGGCGGCGGTCGGGACCGGGGCGAACCTGCTGATCGCCGGCTTCGTCGTGGGGCCCCAGGGCGTCGCGGGCTCGGAGCCGCTCCTCGTGCGCGCCTCGGGCCCCGCCCTGGTGCCGTTCGGCGTGGCCGGGACCCTGGCGGATCCCCAGCTGCAGGTGTTCAACGCGTCGGACGCCGTGCTTGCGACGAACAGGGGATGGGCGGGCGACGCGCAGGTATCTGCGGCGGCGTCCGCCGTCGGCGCCTTTCCCTGGCCGAGCGCGGCGAGCCACGACGCCGCGCTCCTCCAGGATTTGCCGGGCGGCAAGTACACCGCGCAGGTCGCCGGCCAGGCCGGCGACAGCGGGGTGGCCCTCGTGGAGGTCTATGACGCGACGCCGGCCGCAAGCCGCACGCCGGGCTCGCCGCGGCTGGTCAACCTCTCGACCCGCGTCCAGGTCGGCTCCGGCGGCGGTATCCTGATCGCGGGATTTGTCGTGGGGGGCTCGACGTCGAGGACGGTCCTTGTCCGCGCCTCCGGCCCCGCACTGGCGCCCTACGGCGTGCCGGGGATCCTTCCCGATCCGCAGCTCAAGCTCTACCGCTCCAATCCCGACCAGTCCTCGACGCTCCTCGAGGCGAACAGCGCATGGGCGGGCAACGCCCAGGTCGCCGGGACGTCGGCGCGGGTGGGGGCGTTCGCGTGGACGAGCGCGTCGAGCCTCGACTCGGCGATCCTCGTGACGCTGCCTCCCGGCAGCTACACGGCGCAGGTCTCGGGGGCCAGCGGCGACACGGGCGTGGCCCTTGTCGAGGTCTACGAGGTTCCTTGATCGGGCCGATCAGCGGGCGGTCAGGCTCAGCGGGTCAAAGCCCTCGCTCTCGATGACGACCTTCTCGCCAGGGGGAAGGCCCGGGACGCTCAGGGATGCGCGGCTCTCAATGGCCGCCGCCTGCGCCCGGGTCCCGTTCGGCCCGGAGATCGTGATCTTGAGCGTGAGCGCCGCCGGGCCGGGATTGCCGATGTGCAGGGTGAAGCCCTGGTCCCAGAACGATTTCTCAAACGAGGCCGTGAGCGGCAGCTGGCCTGCCTGGACGACAAGCGGGTGCACCCGCGCGAGGTCGGCCTGCGCCTTCTCGAGCTGGGCGTGGCTGTCGGCCGCCAGGGTCCTCGCCTCGTCCAGCTGGCCCTTATAGTCGGATGCCTGGCTCGTGGCGCGCTCGAGCTGGGCCTCGACGCCGGCGGAGTGGGCCCTCGCCTTGTCCAGCTGGGCCTGAAGGTCCGCCCGGCTGGTGTGTTCCAGGGAAAGCTGCGTTCCCAGTCCGGCGGACTGCGCCCTGGCCTGGTCGAGCTGCGACTGAAGGTCGGACCTCTGGCCCTGTTCGTTCACGATCAGCGCCTGCAGCGCGGAGACCTGCGCCTTGGTCGCGCCGAGGTCGGCCTGCGCCTGCGTGGCGGTGTAGTTTGCTTGGTCGAGCTGCGCCCTCGCCTCGGCGAGCGCGGTCTTCTGGTGGTAGACCCTCGTGCCGAGGACGACGGAGACGATGGCGAGGAGAAGGAGCGTGCCGAGGAATCCGAATGACGATCCGATGCGCCGGTCATTGTTCTCCTGAGCGCGGGACGCGTCCCGCTGCTCGACCTTGTGGGGGGGTAGTGTGTCGATCATGGCGGGTGACGGGCATGGACCCCGGATCCGCGGGTTGGAGCGCGGCTTTCGGGGGCCCCCGGCGCAAGTCAACCGCCTCCAACGGGTTCCCGCGGGCGAATTCCCGGACCCCGACGGTTCCGCCTACCGGGTCAGCGTGATTCCCACCACGAGCCCGACCACGGCGCCGTACGCGACGTGGCCCGCGAAGTGGACCAGCCCGACGGCGAGTCCCGCCTCCCTGAATTCCGCGAGCGGGTGCCGCTCGGCGACGAGCCACACAAGGAGGATGCTGACGATCATCCCATGCACGATGCCGAAGGCGGTGCCCGCGAAGAGGGACATGGGCAGGTGGTTCAGGCCGTACTTCCACATGATGACCGAGTAGAGAAGGGCGAAGCCCACGGCCGAGACGCCGTGGATGACCGCTCCGGCCCGGAACGCGTTCTCCCGCGAGCGCGTGGCCAGGCTGCCCACGGCCACGATCATGTCGAAACGCGCCCACTGCGCGCGGGCGATCAGCCGCATGACCCCGATCATCGCGAAGCCGCCGAGTATTCCGGCGACGACGGCCGTCAGCGCGAGGCTCGTGTAGGGAAAGTATAGGCCTGTTGGCATATCGGTGAGGCTTTTCCGTGATAGACCACCGGATTGGCGCCCCGGCCCGAGAAACCCGCGTTTTTCCCAGTTATTTCCACCACGATCCATCGCCCCCTTTTTCGGCATCCCGGTCGACGGGATTCCTTCCGTCGTTGCACCGACCGCAGGTGCCGCATTGCATGGCCGGCTGTAGACATCCCCATCACCCGGTGAGCCCTCCCGTCCACACTTTCGAGGTAGTCGAGCGCAAGTCCCCCCCGTTCCGGGAATACGCCGAGGTGTTCGTCGTTGTCGTCGCGGTCACGATGGCGGCCCTGTTCGTCGCTCCGTCCAGCCATCTCTCTTTTGGCATCGTCTACCTCATCGCCGTCGTGACGCTAAGCATGAGGGTGGGGCGCGGCGCCCTCATCTTCGCCGGCATTTTCAGCGCCCTGATGTGGGACCTGTTCGTGATCCCGCCCGTCGGCTCGCTGGCGATCACAAGCTTCGAGGATGTCCTGATGCTGGGCACCTATGTGATCGTGGCCTTCGTTATTGGACGGTCGAACGCTCGCATCCGGGAGGCGGAAAGGGCCGAGCGCGTGCGGGAGCAAAGGGCGTCCGCGCTCCTCCACGTGGCCAGGGCTCTTGCCGAGGCCAAGACCTTTGAGCAGGCGATCGACATCGCGCTCAGGCAGGCGGATCAGCTCTTCAACGGCGATTCCGTCCTGCTTCTCGTCACGCCCGACGGCCACCTGCGGGCCTCCAACGGTCCCGTCGACCGGTACAACGAAACCGAAAAGGGGGCTGGGGAATGGGCCTGGACCCATGGGGCAAAGGCCGGGCGCTTCACTCCGAACTTTCCTGAGGCGGCAGGCCACTATCTCCCCCTGATGAGGGCGATGAGCGTCGTGGGCGTGCTGGCGGTTTACCTTCCGGACGAGACGGCCAAGAGTCTGGCGGGGTTCAAGGACCTGCTGGAGGGGTTCGCGGCGCAGGTGGCCATGCAGATCGAGCGCGAGCAGCTGCGGGTGGTCACCGAGCGTGAGAAGCTCTTCGTGGAGTCCGAGAAGCTTCACCGCACGCTCCTGGACAGCGTTGCCCATGAGCTTCGCACGCCCCTTGCGGTGCTGAGCGCCGCGACGGCCAAGCTGGGCACGCAGAATGAGGCGAACCGGGCCGACCTGGCTGCCGAGATCAGGACCGCGACCCACCGCCTGAACCGGCTCGTGGCCAACCTTCTCAACCTGAACCGGCTGGAATCCGGCACGCTTAAGCCGCGGCTTGATTGGTGCGACCTGCGCGGCCTCATCAACGAGGCGCTGCGCAACACCGCGGACGTCCTCAAGGACCATCCCGTGACGGTCACGGTCCCCCCAGGGATGCTGCTCATCCAGGCGGATCCGGCACTTCTCGAGCAGGCGATAACGAACCTCCTGCACAACGCCGCGTTTCACACCCCCGCCGGCACGCCGGTGACGATCGAGGGTGGTATCAAAGGTGCTACCGAGCCAAGGATCTGCATCTCAATCAGCGACAAGGGACCGGGCATGCCGCCCGAGCTAAGGGACGTTCTCTTCCCGAAGTTCCAGAGGGGAAAGCACGCGCTTCCGGGAGGGCTGGGGCTTGGCCTGTCCATCGTCCACGGCTTCGTCACTGCCCAGGGCGGGGAGGTGGTTTCCGGCGACAACCCGGGCGGAGGCGCCGCTTTTTCGATTTACTTGCCCTATCATAAGCCGGACACAGTCCCCGAGGAATGAGCACGCCCGACAAGGCCAGCATACTCGTGATAGACGACGAGATCCAGATTCGGCGGCTGCTCTCAAGCACGCTGGTCGATGCGGGGTATTCCGTGCTAACCGCGGAATCGGGCGCCCTTGGGCTGAAGGAGGGGGCCTACCGGCGTCCCGACGCCATCATTCTCGACCTGGGCCTTCCGGACCTGCCGGGGATAGAGGTCCTCAGGCAGCTTCGTGAATGGAGCCATGTTCCGGTGCTCATCCTGTCCGTCTTCGGCGAGGAGGACCGCAAGGTCGAGGCCTTGGATGCGGGCGCCGACGATTATCTGACAAAGCCCTTCGGGGAGAGCGAGCTCCTTGCCCGCGTACGGGTGCTCCTGCGGCGACCCAAGCCGACGGACGAGGTGGCGAACGCCGTCTACGGAAACATCGAGGTGGATTTCCTCCGGCGCCTGGTTTCGGTGAAGGGAACCCCGATCAAGCTGTCGGGAAAGGAATACGCGCTTCTCATGCTCTTTAGCCAGCATCGGGGCAAGGTCCTGACCCACAGGCAGATCCTCGGCGAGATCTGGGGCGCGGACGCAAAGCCGCAGACGCACTACCTCCATGTCTATGTGCGCAGGCTGCGGGAGAAGCTGGAGGAGGACCCGGACGAGCCGGTCCATTTCAAGACGGAGTCGGGCATCGGCTACCGGTTCGTGGGCTGAACCCCGCCTCCGCGGCCGGCCGGGCCCGGAGCGCGGGCCCCGTTTGGCCCCCCTTGGGGCTGCTCAACTCATCCTCAATGTGGCGATGCTGGGGTATTTAGAGTTATTCCGCGGAGCTCCTGGCGGAGCGGCGCGGGGACCGAAGCGGTGTTTCCCGGGCGCTCTCGCGGCGGGGATCGGAGGGCCTGCATCCATCCACTTGCGCCGGCTTTCGCAGCGCCCCTGCCGGCCGGCACCTTCATCCGTATCCCGCTGGAGGCGTAGGTATTGAGGTTTCATTGATCAAAAATTCGGGATTGTTGAGATCGTGGCATTGGAGCTGCTAATCGGTGCCAGTATGCCTTCTACGCCTAAGATGCAGACCTCGGCGCCCGCCGGTGCCCCGCCGTCTGAGGCGCACCGGTAATTTTGCTCAGCCTGACAGATCCAGACCAACAGACCCATAAACCATACAGCCCTCAAAATAACGAACATAGGATGAAAAAATTCACCATAAACAACTTCGTCACAAAGTTCCGTGACCCGAAGCAGCGTAAGTATTTTTATGCCTTATTCGGAGGGAAACTCGTCGGGGTGGGCCTGTGTTTCCTGATCATGGGCGCGGCCTCGCTCTATTTCGCGGGGTCCAGCACGGCGCACGCCCAGGCCGCCCCTGCGGCGGCCCCTGCTGCCGCGGCGCCCGCAGCCGCGGCTCCTGCAGCTCCCGCAGCTGCAGCCCCGGCGGCGGCGGCTCCCGCGGCGGCGGCACCGGCAGCCCCCACGCCCGACGCCATGTACGCCAACCCCATCAACACGATGTGGGTCCTCGTCACGGCGTTCCTGGTGTTCTTCATGCAGGCGGGCTTCATGTTCCTTGAGGCCGGCTTCGCCCGCGAGCGGGAGACGATCAATGTCCTCCTCGAGGGCATCGTCGACACCTGCCTCTGCGGAATCCTGTTCTACGTCTGGGGCTTCGCCTGGATGTTCGGGCACGGCAACGGGTACATCGGCTGGGGCGACGGCGCCGGCCACACCTGGTACTGCCTGCAGAACCTCCCGGACACCTACGAGTCGACGGGCGTCGCGACGCTGGCGTTCTTCCTGTTCCAGTTCGCCTTCGCCGACACCTGCTCGACGATCACGTCGGGCGCCATGCTCGGCCGCACCGGATTCTGGGGCGACCTCTGGTACAGCATCGGGGTCAGCGGCTTCCTCTACCCGATCTTCGGCCACTGGGCCTGGGGCCCGGACGGCTGGCTCAACACCATCCCGTTCTGGAAGGCCGCTCCGTTCCATGACTTCGCCGGATCGACCGTGGTGCACACCATCGGCGGCATGATCGCCCTCGCCGGAGCCATCGTGCTCGGGCCGCGCCTCGGCCGCAAATTCAAGCGCGACGGCGGCGGGCCGATGCCCTACCACAACATGACGGTCGCCTCTGTGGGCGCCATCATCCTCTGGTTCGGCTGGTACGGGTTCAACCCGGGCAGCACGCTCTCGGCCATGGACACGGCGGGCGTGGCCAGGGTCGCGGCCAACACGACGCTCGCGGCCTGCGCGGGCGGACTGGGCGCCCTCTTCTTCGTCTACCCCCGCTCCAAGAAGTGGGACTGCGGCGCGACGGTCAACGGCCTCCTGGCCGGCCTCGTGGCCATCACCTGCCCGTGCTACTGGGTCTCGCCCCTCGGGGCGATCCTGCTCGGCGCGATCGCAGGCGTGATCGTGATCCTCTCGACGGACCTCCTCGAATACCTGCGCATCGACGATCCCTGCGGAGCGTGGCCGGTCCACGGCGCGTGCGGCATCTGGGGCACATGGAGCCTCGGGCTCTTCGCCACGGGCCAGTTCGGGGCGCCGACGCCCACGGGCGCCGACACGTCGACCGTCGTCAAGGGTCTCTTCTACGGCGGCGGCACGGACCAGCTGGTCGCGCAGTTCATCGGCAACACGTCGATCGGCCTCGGGGTGTTCATCGTCTCGATGATCATGATGTACGCGGTGAAGGCCACGGGCACGCTAAGGGTCTCCAAGGAAGGCGAGCTCGAGGGCCTCGACCTCCACGAGCACGGCGGCACGGCTTATCCCGACACCCGCACCTCCACGCACTAAACAAATGAGACGGGCCGCCCCGCATCCCTAGCGAAGCGGGGCGGCCCGTACCTAACCGAGACCAACATCATCCAAGAAAGTATTCCATGAAGCTAATCATCGCCATCATCAAACCGTTCAAGCTCGATGAAGTGAAGGAAGCCCTGAGCGCTGCCGGCATCGAGGGCATGACGGTAACCGAGGTCAAGGGCTTCGGCCGCCAGAAGGGCCACACGGAGGTTTACCGCGGCAGCGAGTACACGGTCGACTTCGTCCCGAAGGCGAAGCTCGAGATCGCCGTGTCCAACGACGCCGCGGCCAAGGTCGTCGAGGTTATCCTCAAGGCCGCACGGACCGACAAGATCGGGGACGGCAAGATCTTCGTCATGCCGCTTGACGAAGTCATCAGGGTTCGTACCGGTGAGACCGGTGAGAAAGCCGTCTGATGGGTTCCGTTTTGAATTAGAGTCACCTTAACAGGTGCCTCTGTGTCGGGTCGGCCGGCTCCCCCTGATCAGGGGGGAGCCGGCTCACTTCCAGGGTATTTCGGAGAATTTCGCGGACGACGTGGTGGTTTTTTGGGGCCGGCCCAAGCGAGCGGGATGGATCCCCAGGCCATTGCGGGTCCCGTTCAGCCCCAGAGAGCATATCGTATCATATGATCTGATACGAACAGAGGGGGATCCCGGAAAGTCATGGCGTTAAAATGGTATATAATATGTTTAATATCAAACATATGCCATGTGGCACCGGTCTTGCTAATTACGTTTTCGTGAGCGGCGCCCAGCCGCTCATCCAGCCTGATCCTGGAAAGATGATATACCCTGAATATTATGACCATCCGACACATAGGCACATCATGTCTACGCGCGGCCCTGCTCGGGGCGGCGCTTTATGTTACGGCGGGAAGCTCGAGGCTCCTCGCCGACGACCCCAAGCCTGATCCCAACGGCGCAGCCACCGGGGCGGCAGTCGACGCGCAGTCGCCCGCCGGCTCATTCCTTGTAAGCGCGCCGGCGGATCTGAGCGCGGATGACAAGAAGGACGCGGCCAAGCTGAAGGCGTACACGGACGCTAAGAAGGCGTCCGACGACTTCAACAACATGGCGAAGACGGAGCCGCTGGCGGTCAAGCTCGCCGACTCCGTGGGCCACAACCGCGTCGCCATCAACTTCACCTGGACCCTGATGACCGGCTTCCTGGTCATGTTCATGCAGGCGGGGTTTGCGCTGGTGGAGACGGGCCTGTGCCGGGCGAAGAACGCGGGGCACACCATGGCGATGAACTTCATGATCTATCCCATGGGCATGCTCGGGTTCTACCTGTGCGGGTTCGCCTTCATGTTCGGCGGCATGGCCGACCCAATGTCGCCCGCGGGAGGGGGCATCGTCACCATGGGCGGTTACGCCGGGCTCAACCATGAGCTCGGCTTCATGCTCGGAGGCCATTTCATCGGCCTCCTGGGCTGGAAGGGATTCATGCTCCAGGGCGCCGGTTATGACACCGCGGCATTTGCACTCTTCCTCTTCCAGATGGTGTTCATGGACACAACCGCGACGATACCCACCGGGGCCGCGGCGGAACGGTGGAAATTCTCGGCCTTCATGATATATGGATGCTGCATCGGCTCGATCATGTATCCCGTGTTCGGGAACTGGGTCTGGGGCGCGGGCTGGCTCTCGCAGATGGGCGTCAACTGGGGGATCGGCCACGGCCACGTGGACTTTGCCGGATCCTCGGTCGTGCACATGCAGGGCGGCGTCATTGCGCTCATCTTCGCGTGGCTCATAGGCCCGCGCACGGGGAAGTACAACGCGGCCGGAAAGCTGGTGAACCCCATCGTTCCCCACAGCATACCCCTGGTCATGCTCGGCACGTTCATCCTGGCGTTCGGCTGGTTCGGCTTCAACCCCGGCTCGTCGCTCGCGGCGACCGACTACCGCATCGCTGTGGTCGCGGTGAACACGATGCTGGCCTCGGCCACGGGCGCCGTCGGCGCGACGATGTGGATGTGGTGGTTCAAGACAAAGAAGCCCGACCCTGCGATGATGTGCAATGGCATGCTTGCGGGCCTCGTGGCCATCACATGCCCCTGCGCCTTCGTGAGCGCGAGCGGCGCCTGCTGGCTCGGCCTGATCGCCGGAGTCCTCTGTGTCGAGTCGGTGTTCTTCTTCGACAAGATGAAGATCGACGACTCGGTGGGCGCGATCTCGGTCCACGGTGTCAACGGCGCCTGGGGATGCCTTTCGCTCGGCCTCTTCGCCGACGGCACCTACGGCGACGGCTGGAACGGCGTCGCGGGCAACGTGACGGGCCTCTTTTACGGCGGCGGCATGGGCCAGTTCTGGGCCGAGCTGATCGGCGTCACGGTCTGCTTCGTGACGCTGTCCATCCTCTCGCTCGTCGTGTACTTCATCGCCGAGAAGCTCGTGGGCAACCGGGTCAGCAAGGAAGTCGAGATCTCGGGCCTCGACCTGCCCGAGATGGGCGCGCCCGGGTACTCCGGGATTGTCTTCGACAAGGTCGTCGAGAATCCGATAGCCAACTGATAGGCCTCAATCTTCGGCACCGCGCGGGGTCCCATCCCCCGCGCGGTCCCGGGATACGGCAACCCAAATTCGACCCCACAAAATCTCATGCAATCCCTAGGTACCAATCTCTCGCTCTCGTCCATGGCGCTTGGCGCCGGCCTCATGATCGGCTACGCCTTCGGCGCCATCCAGGCGGCCGCGACCCGCCGCCACGAGCGGCTTCAGAGCGAAGGCAAATTCAAGAGCGGCTGGGCCGCCACGCCCGGGTCCTTCCGCCGTGTGGCCTACCTCCTCGTCGCCCTTGCGGCCGTGCAGTTCCTTTTCCCCGTTTTCTTCGCTCCCGACGGCGCCAGCCAATGGTGCGTGTCGATTGGCGTCGTCGCCGGCTACGGCTGGACGCTTTATAAGCAGATGCGACTGCGCAGGGCCTGATCCCGGTGATGTTTCCCATCGTCGCCGCGATCGACGCCGCGACCGCCGCCGGGGACTTTCCCCGCGCGCTGAGCAGCTATCCGCCGGTTCAGCCCGGGGGCCTCTGGCAGGCGCTCTCGGACCGCGTACGCGCGGAGCCGTTCAACCTCGTCGCCACCGTTATCTTCGCGCTCGCGATCGCGCACACGTTCATGGCGCCCGTCATCCGGGGCTGGGCGCACAGGGCCGAGGAGAGGCACCGGAACAGGCCCAGGGACAGCCGGCCGATCCCCCTCGACGACGAGGGCAACGAGGTTCCCGAGGTCAGCTTCCAGGGGCAGATCCTGCATTTCCTGAGCGAGGTCGAGGCGGTGTTCGGGATCTGGGCCGTCGTGCTCGCCGTCGCGATAGCGATGAGCCGAGGATGGGGGACGGCGGTGGACTACATAGGCCACAAGGTCGACTTCACCGAGCCCATGTTCGTGATGGTCATCATGGCGCTCGCCTCGACGAGGCCCATGATGCGCCTCGCCGAGCAGACCCTGTTCCTGTTCGCGGCGGTCGGCGGCGCCACGGTCGGCGCATGGTGGGTCTCCATCCTGGTCGTCGGGCCGCTCTTCGGGTCCCTCATCACCGAGCCTGGGGCCATGACGATCTCCGCGCTGCTCCTGGCGCGGCAGTTCTACCACCTGCGGCCGTCGCCGCGCCTGAGCTACGCCACCATCGGGCTCCTCTTCGTCAATGTCTCCGTGGGCGGCACGCTGACGCAGTTCGCGGCGCCGCCCATGGTCATGGCCGCGGGACCGTGGCACTGGGGCTTTGTCTACATGATCACGAACTTCGGATGGAAGGCGTTCACCGGGATCGTCTGCGCCACCAGCCTGTACTACTTCGTCTTCAGGAAGGAGTTTGACACGCTCAACAGGGCCTACCTGAAGCAGGGTCGGGCGCTGACGCAGGGCGGCGGCTCCTACATACCTCTCTGGATCATTTTGGCGCAGGCCTGCTTTCTCGTCTACACCGTGGCCGTGGCGCAGTACCCGGCCCTCTTCATCGGGGGATTCCTGTTCTTCATGGCCTTCGCGCAGGCCACGGCGCACTACCAGAAGAAGCTCGACCTGCGTCCCTCGCTCCTCGTCGGGTTCTTCCTCGCCGGCCTCGTGGTGCACGGCGGCCTTCAGAGCTGGTGGATCGAGCCAGTGCTAAAGAGCCTCGGGCGCGTCGCCCTCTTCACATGGGCCACGATCCTCACGGGATTCAACGACAACGCCGCGATCACCTACCTTGCCACGCTCGTTCCGGGATTCACGGAGCCCTTCAAGTATGCGGTGGTCGCGGGCGCGGTCACGGGCGGGGGGCTCACGGTTATCGCGAACGCCCCGAACCCGGCGGGCCAGTCCATCCTGCAGCGTTTTTTCCCGGGCGGCGTCTCGCCCCTCAAGCTCCTGATTTCCGCCGTGGTCCCCACGCTGGTCTTGGCGGCGGCCTTCATGCTGCTCTAGCCGGACGCACCCCGCCCACACCCCCTTTCAGGCCGCCGGCTGGGGCTTGCTGACAAAGCGGTAGCCGACGCTCGTCTCGGTCTGGAAATGCCCGGCCGAGTCCACCTCGTCGCCGAGCTTCTTGCGGATCTGCATCATGTAATAGCGCAGGTAGTTGGTGTTCTCCCGCGCATGGGGCCCCCAGATCTCGTTCAGGATGTGCTGGTGCGTGAGCAGCTTGTCGCGGTTCATGATGAACATGCGCAGCACCTTGAATTCCTGGGCCGTGAGCTTGACGGGCTGGCCATTGCGAAGGACCCGCCTCTGCTCGAGGTCCACCTGGATCGGCCCGAACTGGAAGTTGTTGCCGGGCGCCGCCGCCGTGCCGACGCGACGCAGCAGCGCGCGCATCCTGGCCAGCAGCTCCCCCCCGCTGAAGGGCTTGGTCAGGTAGTCGTCGGCTCCCGCGTCCAGCGCTGCGATCTTTCCCGTCTCGTTGTCCTGCACGGAGAGGATCAGCACGGGCACGGGGCAGATGACGCGCAGGGCCCTCAGCACCTCGGTCCCGTGCGTGTCCGGCAGCCCCAGGTCCAGGACCACAAGGTCGGGGGCCTGGAGCGCGACCTCGCCCAGCGCGACCCGGCCCGACTCCGCCTCCCTCACTTCATAGCCGGCCTCCTCAAGGGCGTAGCGGAGCAGCCGCCGGATCTGCTCCTCGTCGTCGACGACCAGGATATTCGACTTGGGCTCCTTCTTCATCCGACGGGAACGGGCGCCTGCTCGTCGTTGGGGAGGGACAGGGTGAACCGCGCGCCGCCCCCAGGCGCCGTGTCGACCGAGACCTCACCGCCCTGGGCGCGCATGAAGCCCCGCACGATGGACAGTCCCAGGCCGAGGCCGCCCTTGCGGGCCAGGGGCCCGCGGGTGAACTTCTCAAAAATGGCCTCCCGGATTTCCACGGGCACGCCCGGGCCGGTGTCGGTCACGACGATGTGGATTTGTTTGGGTTTGGCCTTCACCGCAGCGCTCACCCGGATCTTGGATTCGGGTGGAGTGTGTAGGGCCGCATTGGCCAGGAGCTGGGCGATCGCCTGCTCCAGCAACGCGGCATCGGCCCTGAATATCGGCATATCCGAGGGAATTTCAATCTCAAGCGCATGGTCGCCTATCCGGGAACCGACCGCTCGCCGGGCGGAGGCGACGACCTCATGGCACTCGCACCAGTCCATCCTCGGCCTCAGGACGCCCGATTCGAGCCGGTTCTGGCTGAGGAGGTTGCCGACGAGCCTGTCGAGGCGGTCGGTCGCGATCTGCAGCTCGACGACCACCCTGTTCCTCTTCTCGGCATCGTGTGTTTCGAGCTGCTCGATCGCCGACCGGAAGACCGCAAGCGGCGTCATCATCTCATGCGACACGCTGTCGAGCAGCGTCTGGTGCATCCGTTCCGACTCGGCCAGGAGGCCCGCCCTGTAGAGCTCGGCGCGGAGCGCCGACAGCTGGCTGCCGATGAGCGCGACCGCAAAGTAGGTCGTGAGCAGCAGGCCCTCGTCGAAATGGATTCCCGCAAACGAGAGCTTTGGCGGCACGAAGAAGAAATCCCAGGCCATCGCGCCCGCGACAGCCGCGGCAAGCGCGGGCCACCGGCCAATGCTCAGGCTGAGCGCGATGATCGCCAGAAGGTAGACGTAGCCCAGGGCATGGTAGCTGAGCGGCGCGTACGACCCGGCGACGGTCACGAGGACCATCACTCCCGCGACCAGGGAATAGTCCCTTAGGGCGCCGTGGGGGCGCCCAGGGGTGGGCTTGGGGTCGGGCATGCGTCAATATCCCACAAAGCATTGGCCATTCCAAGGGCGCCCTTTTTTGGGACCCTTGCCGCAAAAGGGCTGCGTGTGGCGCCTCGCAAACGGCTGATTCGTTAGATAATAGCGAAAACCCTGCTAAAACTACGTCAACCTGCGGCTGCGCGGACCACGGTCATTGACGATTCTCTCACACGGCCCGAAAAACGGAATAGCAGGACTCATCGAGATCCCTTCCCGAAACCGGAGGGGCGATTTGTGGGCCCCTGCAGGCCACCCTGCACGAATTCGTTCCCCCCGGAAGTTTGTCGTGCAGGGTGGTTCCCTTTTAGGAGCTCCCCCCAGATGTAGCTGCTGTCCCGACCCTGGGCGGCCCGGGCCCCGGCGTCAAAAGGTAGAACTACGCATCCCGAAGGGGGCCCCGGGACGCGCCGCGGGCAGCTTGTGGTCTTGCCTGCCGGCCCGGGAAAAGCCTAACGTGCCGGCTCCCCCGCCTCGACCCCAACCGGACAGAAGGCCCCCCGGGCCACGACGAATGAAACTCACCCCCTGCGCCGCCCTTGCCCTGACCTGCCTCGCCGCCGCCCCGCTCAAGGCCACCGAGTTCTCGGAGCTCAAGCGGACCACGCCCGTGGCTCCGACCGAGCAGATTCCCGTCATCGATTTCTTCCGGCCGTCGCAGTTCCAGAACCCCATGCTCAACTACGCGGGGACGCACATCGCGGCGATCGTGTCGGACACGACCGACCACACCAGCCTCTACGTTTTCGACAGGACGAACAAGACCGTCGACGGCATCGGCTCCCGGGGTGACAACGACATCACGAGCTTCACCTGGCTGGGCGACAAGCGCCTCGTGTACGTGGAGAGCTTCGCGAAGCTGGGCGGGACCACGCTCCACGTCGGCGAGGCTGGCAACCTCTCCAATTCGGTCCCGTTGTTCCGGAATGTCGGTGTCAGCGTGTTCGCGGTTCCCCCCGCGGACAGGTCGCACCCGCTGGCCAACCTGTTTGCGGACGGGATCAACACCGGGCACTTCGACGACGCGGTGACCATCGACACGGCGATCATGTCCGACAACTCCGGGGTCCCGGTGAGCGACGCGGACGCCAACGTGAAGCGCATCCTCGTGCGCTACCCGGAGATGAGGACGGACCACGGATTCGACCAGGGCTTTTTCGCTGACAAGAACGGTTCACTTTCGTTCGGCCTGACGCAGCAGGACGGCGTCTTCACGCTGCACAAGCTCGTCGGGGACAACTGGGTCAACTGCCCCGAGGACCTGGATGAAATCGAGTTCGAGGGGGCCGGCGACAACCCGGGTGAGATCGCAGTCCTGGGCCCCAGGGACGGCAAGGCGCCGAGGCCGCTCGAGTTCATGGACGCCCTTTCGGGCAAGCCCGGCGACGTCCTCCTGCAGGACAAGTCGTACGACTTCAACGGCTGGCTCTTCCGCGACCCCGCCTCCCACAACATCGTCGGGGCGATCTACAACAAGGCCGCGCCCGCGGTGGTGTGGTTCACCGAGGCGTACCGCGACCTCCAGAAGCTCATCGACGGCCTTTTCCCGGGGCAGGTCGTGCGCATCGTGGGCCTCGACGACTCAGGCAAGATCGTCCTCATCAGCTCGGGCTCGGACCGGCAGCCCGTTGTCTACAGCTGGGTGGACCTGGAGAAGCACTCGAGCGGGCTCGTCCAGAGCTCAGCGCCCTGGATCGATCCCAAGCGCATGCGGCCCATGGGGGTGATCAAGTACAAGACCGCGGAGGGAAGGTCGCTTGACGCCTACATCACGCTGCCCTCGGGAGCCACCAAGACCAACCTTCCGCCGCTCGTCGTGCTGCCGCACCCCTTCATCGGGGGGCGCAGCACGTGGGAGTACAATGCGGAGGTCCAGTTCCTCGCGAGCCGCGGCTACGCGGTGCTCCAGCCCAACTACCGGGGCTCGGCGGGATACGGTTGGATGTTCCCGGAGCAGGACGAATATGAGTTCCGCAAGATGAGCGACGACGTGACGCGCGCGACGAAGACGGCGCTCGCCATGGGTCTCGGCGATCCCAAGCGGGTAGCGATCATGGGAACCTCCTTCGGCGGCTACCTGGCGCTCTCGGGCGCGGCCTATGACCCCGGCCTCTACAAGTGCGCGGTCTCGATCTCCTCCTTTTACGACTGGGGAAAGTACATCAAGGAGGACAAATACCAGCAGTACTCCGACGCCAACTACGCGCGCTACCTCAGGAAGCTAGGGGACCCCGGCAAGGACCCGCAGAAGTTCGACGACATCGCTCCCCTGCGCCACGCGGACCGGGTCACGTCGGCCACCTTCATCGCCTGGGGCGAGTACGACAATCCCGAGCTGATCAGCCAGTCCAGGGACATGGCGTCGTCCGTCGAGCGCAACCACGTCCAGACCGAGACGATGTCCTTCCTCGACGAGGGCAACGGCGTGCGCCACCTCGCCCACAAGCTGGACCTCTACTCGCACATCGAGGCCTTCCTCTCGAAGAACCTCTAGCCCCGGGACCCGGGGGCGGGTCTACGGCATCTTGCCCGCGCGCAGGGTCACCAGGGCGCAGACCTTCGGGACGTACATGCGCGTCTCGGCCGGCAGGGCGGACGAGACGCCGGCAAAGTCGCTGGCGCCGCGCGAGGCCAGCAGCCGGCCCACGCGGCCCTCGCCGGCGTTGTAGGCGGCGAGCACCAGCGGCCAGGAGCCGAACCGGGCGAAAAGGGTGTGCAGGTAGCGGGCGGCGGCGCGCGCCGACTTCTCCGGGTCCGCCCGGTCGTCCGGCAGGAAGGTGGAGAGGCCCAGCGCGTGCGCCGTGTCGGGCATCAGCTGGAACAGCCCCTTCGCGCCGGCGGGGCTGCGGGCCGACGGGTTCAGGTTCGACTCGACCTCGGCGATCCAGGCGAGCTGCGCCGGCACTCCCTCCGCCCCGAACGCGGCCCTCAGGAGGGGCATGAGCGCCGCGGCCTCCGCCGGCACGGGGCGGTTTCGCTCGCGGCTCATCCAGAGGTCGAAGAGCGGAACCTGCGGCAGCGCCGCGCCGGTCCCCGGCAGGGCGGGCGCGTGCGCCCGGGCCACCGCCTGCTTTGCGGCCTCAATCTCGTCGATGCGAAGCTCCAGCCAGTCCGCGTAGTCCCCGTAGCCGGGAAGCGCCCGCAATGCGACGAGCGCGGCTTGCGCCTGGGGCTCAAATGTCGCGAGCTCGTCGAGCGAGTTGTTGTCGAGCGCGTGCTGCAGGCGGGCGGCGAACTTGTCCCACTCCTCCTTCGACGGAAACTCATACTGGTCCTTGACCTCGGGCGGCGCGTATTGGTCGAAGAGCTGCTGGCCCACGGCGTAGAGGTCGTCCGTGCTCAGGGTGGGGGAGGGCGACGGCGTCGGCGCCTGCGCGGCCGCCGAGAGCGCGCAAAAGGTCAGGCAGGGTATCCAGGACGGGCGCATGGCACCGGCAGCCTGCCGGGGAATTGGCGGCGGTACGAGCCTGGTCGCGTCGCCCTCTGTCGGCCTAGGCGGCGCTCGCCGAGGCAGGGAAGCGGGCCGGCTTTAACGATTTCTCAACGGTTTTGCGGCCACTCTTAATTAGGCGCAGCGCCCCTGCGGACTATAATGGGGCGCCTTCAACCCCGTGCCCGGACCCAGGATGCGAATCCGATACCCGTGAACACAAACAGGACCGCGCCCTGCCATTTCGAGTTCTGCTTCCCGAGGATGGACACGCTGCTGCTGGTGGAGGTGGAGGGGCGCGATGTCACCATTCGCGCGACGCGCGACACGTTCACCGAGCGGCAAAAGGACTTCTTCGTCCGCGAGCTCGCCGCCGAGGGCTTCATCCCGGAGGAGGCGCAGTGGTTCCGGGCCGAGGGGCCGAATTCGTGGCAGCAGGGCGTCCAGTGGCTGGTCGACTTCTCATGGCTCGAGATCGACCAGGCCGTGGTCGCCCGGACACGCCGGTGGATGCAGTCGGTCATCGCGCTGGCCTTCGTGTCCTCGGTTCTCCTGGTCGGGTTGGCCGCGACGGGCCACCTCGGCAACAGTCTTCCCGAGCCGCTGTCCCGCCACCCCCACGCCGTGCGCTGAGCGGCGCCCGGTGACGGTCCCGTGGCTCTTGTCCCGGCATTTCGGCTTCGGCAGCCGGCACCGCCCGCGAGGCCCTTTCACCCTCCACCGGCCGTTCGCGAATCCGCGGTTTTTCGTTTAAGATGGGCGATGCAAATTGGCATAGACAGCTTCGCATCCTCAGTCCCCGACCCGGCCACCGGCGTCACGCTCAGCCACGCCGAGCGGATGAAAAACCTCCTGGCCGAGATCGAGCTGGCCGACCAGGTGGGCCTCGACGTGTTCGGGATTGGGGAGCACCACAGGCGCGAATTCCTCGACGCGTCGCCGGCGGTCATCCTCGCGGCCGCGGCGGCCCGCACGAGCCGCATCCGACTGACCAGCGCCGTGAAGGTCCTGAGCGCCGACGACCCGGTGAGGGTCTTCCAGGACTTCGCCACGCTCGACCTGATCTCGCAGGGCAGGGCCGAGATCGTGGTCGGCCGCGGCTCGTTCATCGAGTCGTTCCCCCTCTTCGGCCTCGCGCTCGATGACTACGACGAGCTCTTCGCCGAAAAGCTCGACCTCCTCCTCAAGATCCGGGCGAGCGAGCGCGTCACGTGGTCGGGCAAGCACCGGGCGGCCCTGACGGGGCAGGGCGTCTACCCGCGGCCGTTCCAGGACCGCCTTCCCATCTGGCTCGGGGTGGGGGGCACCCCGCAGTCCTTCGTCCGCGCGGGCGAGCTCGGGCTCCCGCTCATGGTGGCGATCATCGGCGGCGAGCCGCACCGCTTCCGTCCGCTGGTCGACCTCTACCGTGAGGCCGGCCGCCTCGCGGGCCATGACGCGGGACGCCTCACGGTCGGCGTGCACGCGATCGGGTTCGCCGGGGACACGACGAAGGCGGCGGCGGACGACTTCTATCCCGGCTTCGCCCAGACCTTCACGAAGATCGGAAGGGAGCGCGGCTGGCCCGCCACGACCCGGGCCCAGTTCGACGCCACGCGCGGGCCGACGGGCGCCTACGTGATCGGCGACGCCCAGACCATCGCCGAGAAGATCCTCCACGTGAACAAGGCCCTGGGCGGCATCTCGCGGATCACCTTCCAGATGAGCGTGGCGACCATGCCGCACGCGAAGATGGCGCGGTCCATAGAGATCCTCGGGCGGGACGTCGCGCCCCTGGTCTCAAGGGCGCTTGCCTGAGGCGCCCTCCGGCGGGCGGCGTCATCTCGCGCG
>Ga0265320_10000913_pt1 | contig 22160 bp, 14 predicted proteins | sample 4827metaG_FD_202087 | JGI IMG/M metagenome (GOLD analysis project Ga0265320, IMG submission 202087) | Rhizosphere microbial communities from Carex aquatilis grown in University of Washington, Seatle, WA, United States - 4-8-27 metaG | ecosystem: Host-associated > Plants > Roots > Rhizosphere >...
GCCCGCATAGAAATACATCATGCCCGTTTTGACACCAGTCACCCGCGCCGCACCCACATAATACGCCAGCCCCAACTCCTCGCGCACCCGCACAAACAACCGGCTCGACATCCCGCTCAACAATTCATCCACCATTTCGCCGGTCAAATGGTCCGCCGCCGTCACGCCGGCGTCCGGATAGGCGTCGAACACCACGGTCTGCTCGCGGTCGAGATGCTCGGAAAACTCCGCCGCAGCCTTGGGTCCGGCATACTTCGGCACTTGCGGTGTAAAGGCCCCGCCGGGAGCAGCCTCGAGCACGGGACCGAGTAAATCCAGGGCCTGCGCGCGCTCAAACCGGCCCGTTACCGCGACCACCAGATTCGATCCGGCCGCGAGGGCGCGGTGGTGTCGGCGCACGTCGTCCACCGTCAACGTCGCGACTGCCTTGGCGGTGCCCAGCGAGCCGATGCCCAACGGATGCTTTTGAAAAAATTTCTGCCGCAGAATCTTCATGCCGTATTCGGCGATTTCGTCATCCTCCTCCTTCAATTCCGCCAAGTGGCTGTCGCGCTCGACAATAAAGGTGCGCTCAGCGAAGCCCGGTTTCCATAACGCCGCACCCAACACCCGCGCGCCGAGCGGCAAATCCCCCGCCAGCGCTTCGAACGCCAGGGAAATACTGTTGTTGCCGGAGTGCTCCTGCCAGGCCGCCCCGGCATTTTCAATTTCTTTCGCCACGGCGAGCGCGCTGCGCCCGCCCGCATCCCGCGTCAGCAAGGTCGCCAAGAGCGAAGTTATGCCACGCTGGTTTTTGTCCTCATAACATGGGCCGCCCTGCAATGCCGCGCGCACATGAACCTTCGGCAGCGCGCCGCCGGGCTGCAGCAGCAGGCGCGCGCCGTTCTTCAGGGTAATTCCCTCAAAATCCGGCCAGCCCGCAACCGCGCCGGGGATCACGATATTCAGCGCGGCTTTCTTTAGCTCCGGCTCGAGCGCAATGGCGCTCGATTGCTCCAGCATTAAATATCGCGCGGACACCTTCGCCAAATCCTTCGCCCGCACTTTTGCCAACCGGTCAAAATACACCCGCGGATAACCCAAATCCCCCAGCACCACTTCCATCTGCCCCAGACGCGACGCCAACCCGCTCACCGTCCGCCGGCTGTCCACCTCGCCCACGAGCACCTGCCGCCGCGCCCGCGCGACCATTTCTTCCGGCACACCCTTTTGCGCCACGCGCGCCAGCTCCACCGTCACTGCCGCCTCAACTTCGGCGCGTTTGCCCTCGTCGCACAAATAGGAGACCCACAGCAGGCCCGCGTCGCCGGGATTCCAGTTCCCCGCATAAATATGGTGTACCAGCTTTTTCTCCTCGCGCAATTTTTGCCAGAGGATGGACGCCTGCCCGCCCCCGAGCGCCAGCGCCAGCAAGTCCAGTGCCGGCGCATCCGGATGTGCCAGGTGGGGCACGCGATAAGCCGCGACTCCGCGGACGACATTCACGTCGCCGCGCTCGGTTTGATAACGCGCTGAAAGTTGCATGGGCTCCGCCACAATATTGGGCGTCGGCATGCGCTTGGGCACCAGCGCGCCAAAATATTTTTCCGTCAGCGCCCGGGCTTCGGCCTCACTCAGCGCGCCGGTCAATACGACCGCCGCATTATTCGGCGCATAGCGCGCCGTATGGTAGGCCACCAAATCCGCGTGACCCAAGCCCTCGAACAGCGCCCGACTGCCAATCACCGGATACCGATACGGATGTTGCCGGAACGCCAGCGCGAACAGCCCCTCCATCACGCGGGACTGCGGATCATCCTTGCCCATGTCAATCTCGCGCAGAATCACCCCGCGCTCGCGCGCCACTTCCTCCGGGTCCAGCTTCGGCGAAAACACCATGTCGGCAAGGACATCCATAAACAACTCCGCCGACTCCGCCGGGCCATCAATGTAATAAACCGTGCGGTCAAAAGTCGTGTAGGCATTGATCGTCCCGCCCGCCGCCTGCACCTCCGCGCTGATTTGCAGCGGCCCGCGTTTCGCCGTGCCCTTGAACACCATGTGCTCCAAATAGTGCGACAGCCCCGTGCCCAGCCATTGGCCCTCATGGATGCTCCCGCTGCGAATCCAGACTTGCGCGCTCACCAACCCCGCGGCGCGATCCTCCTTCGTCAGACCCACGAGCCCATTCGGCAACACCCAACGCGTCACCGGCTCCGCCAGCAACGGCTCCAGAATGGCCGCCGGGTTGGAAACGGCTTTCGCCGGCTTGGACTTGGCTGGGACTGGACGCGATTTCTTCACCCGCCAGCGATGTCAGGAACGAGGCTCGCGGGCAAAACAAAACGACCCAAATCGCTGGCGCATAATCCTTTGCCTTAACTAAATTTCCGGCCGAAAAGATCCCCAAAAACATCCGTATATTTTGTTGTATTCAATTCATAACTGTCTATTATTCAGTATATAGTCGTCTATTTAATATCCCCAACTTATTGCGATGAGCGCCGCCGTCCATCCTCTTTACACCAACCCAAGCGCCTGCGAACCACTTTGGCCCGAGTCCAGTCAAGCGAAGCTTGCAGAGCATACCTATGGAGTCCTGCGGTCCTCGGGGCGACTCGCGGACGAAATCCCGTCAGTCCTCACCCGCCAAAAAATCGCGGGCTTGGTGCGCGAGATGAATAGCTACTACTCCAACCTGATTGAAGGCCACCGGACCCTGCCCCACGACATTGAACGGGCGATGCATAATGAATTCTCCGCCAAGCCGAAGGAACGAAACAACCAACTGCTGCAAGTCGCCCATATTCGCACCCAAGCAGAAATGGAAACGTGCTTGCGTTCTGAATCCATTAATATTTTTTCGCCGGAGTTCATTTGCTGGCTGCACGAGACCTTTTACCGTCACCTTCCGGTTGAATTGCAAAGGAGTGAAACCACCACTGGCGCCCATTATCAGATCATCCCCGGACGCTTGCGCGATTTTCCCGTCCGCGTGGGCACGCACACCCCGCCCGAACAATCCGCCCTGCCTGATTTTCTGGCGCGATTTGATCAAGGTTACAATCATTCCGGCATTCTCGCCACCAATCGGCTCGTCGTTTGCGCCGCGGCCCACCACCGGCTCATGTGGATTCACCCCTTCGGCGACGGCAACGGCCGCGTCGGCCGTCTCTTTACCCATGCTTGCCTGATCCAGGCCAAAGTGGACAGCTTTGGCTTGTGGACCATCTCCCGCGGCCTCGCGCGGCACCGCCAAAAATATTATTCCGCCCTTGATGCCGCCGACCAACCACGACGCGACGACCGCGACGGCCGCGGCAATTTATCGGATGCCGGCCTCGCCACTTTCTGCGAGTTTTTCCTCGAAACCATGCTCGACCAAATCGAGTTTATGGCCGGCCTCCTCGAACCCAGCCAGCTCGCTCCACGCGTGGAACTCTACGCTCAACAAGTGGCACCCAAGGCCCATCGCGAGGAATTGGCCCGCTTGCTGAAAGCATTGCTCATGGAAGGCGAACTCGCCCGCGGGCGGGTGCCGGACATCATCGGCAAAAAGGAATCCACCGCCGTAAAAGTCATCAAACTCGCCCTCGCCGAAGGCTTGGCGGAGTCCCCCAGCCCCAAGGGCAAACTGCAAATTGCCTTCCCAGCCAAGGTGCTGGACAGCTATTTTCCCCGGCTGTTTCTGGATTTGCCGCTGCAGGCGTAGCCCACGGCGGACAAAGGTTTCCTTCAGGAACCGGCCGCTCCGCTCGTCAGCTCACGACCACTACGGACCTGAACTGAGGACGAGGCGGAAGCCGAGGGCGTTGCTGCGGCGGCCCGGCCCGCCGTAGAAGCGATACGCGGAACGACAATCCCTCGCTCCGACGTCCCAACCGCCCCCGCGGAAGACGCGGAAGGAGCCCGAAGCAGGACCTGTCGGATCGGTCACACTACCACCCAGAAGACTACCGCCATACCAATCCGCGCACCACTCCCAGACGTTGCCGTGCATGTCGTAAAGGCCCCAGGCATTCGGTTGCTTCCTCCCCACCGGATGCGTCGTGTGGCCGCTGTTATCGGCATACCAAGCCATGGCGTCAAGGTTGCCCGCATACGGCCCGGTCGTTCCCGCCCGGCAGGCATATTCCCATTGCGCCTCCGTCGGCAGGGTAAAGGCATAGCCCGCCGGCAACCGGCCGGCCGCCTGCTCCTGCGCCGTCAGCTTTTGGCAGAACACCATCGCGTCATCCCACGAAACTTGCTCGACCGGCATATCTTTTCCCGACGCGCTGAAGTAGCTGGGATTGGAACCCATGACCGCTTGGTATTGCACCTGCGTTACCAAATACTTCCCCAGCCAATAGCCCTGCGTCAGCGTCACCTGCGTCTGTGGCCCTTCGTTGGCATCGCGCCCCACTTCCGTCGCCGGACTGCCCATGGTGAATGTACCGGGAGCTATCCACACCAAGTCCAGCGCCACATTACCCGGCAAGCCCACTTTCCAGGGCTTTCCCGCCGCAGCAGGAATAACAATGGCCGGGGTCGTTGCCAGTTTGACCTCGGCCACCGGCTTGCTTCCCGTAGAATTCCGGCTGGTTACCCACCAAATCAACGCCGCCATCCCGACCACCCAAACCAGCGCCACCCACATTCGCACATCCAAGCGCCCGGGCGCGAATCTGCAATAGGCGGTGCGAGCTGGCGAAACCGCCGTCGGCTGGTTTTTGCGCAAATGCATCAGGTGCGGATCGTACGGCATTTTGTTGGTGTCGGGTTTTGGCTGCAATCGATTTTTTGGATTGCGGTGACGCGTCACCGCTCCCCCTGTTCGGTGCTACACGACCACTACGGACCTGGACTGAGAGCGAGGCGGAAGCCGAGGGCGTGGCCACGGTTGCCCGGCTCGCCCCCGAAGCGGAACGCAGAGCGACAACTCGCCGCGTCGTGGAGCCAACAGCCCCCGCGGATGACGCGAACGGCGCCCGAAGCAGGGCCCAAAGGATCGACAACTGAACCGCCAGGATCGGGCCCAAACCAGTCCGTGCACCACTCCCAGACATTGCCATGCATGTCGTAAAGTCCCCAAGCATTCGGTTGCTTCGACCCCACCGGATGCGTCTTGTTGTTGCTATTTTGGGCATACCAGCCCATCGCGTCGAGGTTGCCCGCATATGGCCCGGTAGTTCCCGCCCGGCAGGCATACTCCCATTGCGCCTCCGTCGGCAAGGTAAAGGCGTAACCCGCCGGCAATCGGCCCGCCGCCTGCTCCTGCGCCGTCAGCTTCTGGCAGAACATCATCGCGTCATTCCACGAAACTTGCTCGACCGGCACATCCTTCCCCAGCGCTTTGAAGTAGCTGGGATTGGAACCCATGACCGCTTGGTATTGCCCCTGCGTTACCAAATATTTCCCCAGCCAGAAACCCTTGGTCAGCGCCACCTGCGTCTGCGGCCCTTCGTTGGCATTGCGCCCCACTTCCGTCGGAGGACTCCCCATCGTAAACGTGCCCGGCGCAATCCAAACCAAGTCCAATGCCACGTTGCCCGGCAGACTCACCTTCCATGGCTTTCCGGCCGCAGCGGGGGCAACGACGGCCGGGATCGTTGCCAATCGGACCCCAGCTGCCGACTTGCTGACCATTGAATTCCGGCTGGTTACCGACCAAATCAATCCGGCCATCATTACGATCCACACCAGCGCCACCCACATTCGCACATCGAGGCGCCCCGGTGCGAATCTGCAATAGGCGGTGCGAGCTGGCGAAACCGCCGTCGGCTGGTGCATCAGGTGCGGATCGAGCGGCATTTTGTTGGTGTCGGGTTTTGGCTGCAATCGATTTTTTGGATTGCGGTGATGCGTGACCGCTCCCCTTGTTCGGTGCTACACGACCACAACGGACTTGAACTAAGGGCGACGCGGAAGCCGAGGCCACCGTCAGTGTAGTAGTGCCCGAAGCAGGAGCGACCCGCGGAGCGACAATCCGCCGCAGCGTCGCGCCAACCGCCCCCGCGGGAAACGCGGCGGCCGCCCGAAGTCGGACCCAAAGGATCGGTTACGGAACCGCCGGAGTAGGAAGGCCCATACCAGTCTGCGCACCATTCCCAGACGTTGCCGTGCATATCGTAAAGGCCCCAGGCATTCGGTTGCTTCTTCCCCACCGGATGCGTCGTGTGGCCGCTGTTATCGGCATACCAAGCCATGGCATCGAGGTTGCCCGCATACGGCCCGGTCGTCCCCGCCCGGCAGGCATATTCCCATTGCGCCTCCGTCGGCAGGGTAAAGGCATAACCCGCCGGCAATCGGCCGGCCACCTGTTCCTGCGCCGTCAGCTTTTGGCAGAACATCATCGCGTCTTCCCACGAAACTTGTTCGACCGGAAAATCCTTCCCCAACGAGCTGAAGTAGCTGGGATTGGTTCCCATCAACGTCGTATATTGAGCTTGTGTCACAACATATTTCCCCAGCCAGAAACCCTTCGTCAGCGTCACTTGCGTCTGCAGCCCTTCGTTGGCATTGCGCCCCACTTCCGTCGCCGGACTCCCCATCGTAAACATGCCCGGCGCAATCCAAACCAAGTCCAGCGCCACATTACCCGGCAGGCCGACTTTCCAAGGCTTTCCCGCCGCAGCGGGAGCAACGATGGCCGGGCTCGTTGCCAGTTTGACCTCAGCCGCCGGCTTGCTGCCCGTTGAATTCCGGCTGGTTACCCACCAAATCAATCCGGCCATCATTACGATCCACCCCAGCGCCACCCACATTCGCCCATCGAGGCGCCCGGGCGCGAATCCGCGGAGCGCCTTTCGCGGAGATAAACCCGCAGGTACCCGGCACTTATTCGAAGCGGAAATGGGCGTCGGATGCGGCATGTTTCAGGTGGGGAGGTTTGACAGCGATACAATGAAGACAGATTACCCAGCCCGGAGCGCGCCGGGCAATGAATATTTGGGCGGAGAAAAACGGCCGATAGTGAGCCGTCATAGATCAAGGACAACCATCGGCCAGCTTGATCGCTTGTAGAAGCTTTACTTGATCACAGCTTCGGGTGGGACGCCCTTTCAGGGCTCTCCTCGTTGCCAGACACGTTTCCCAGGGCGTTGCCCTGGGTTGTGGTTAGGCCGCCCCTTCGGGGCGACTTATACCAATTCCAGGACGCTTTTAGACTTCGACCGAAAACGGTCCATAGGGTCCATGCAGTCCATATAGTCCATAAGCGACTGAGAATTGGTATTAAACATGACTGCCAATACATGGATACAATGATTCCATGTACTTTTCGAATAGAAACGGCCCGTGCCAATTCCAATCCCCCTGAGCAACGGCGCACTTCAAACCGTACCTCCCGAGCGCAAAAGGCGTGCCGCAACCGGGCTCCTGAACGCCATCCGCGTACCGCACCTGCACTGCTGAGCGCCGAAGGCGCGCCTTAGTTCAACCCAGGGCAACGCCCTGGGATTTCGCCGCGCGAAAAACCAGAGCCCAGAAAGGGCGATCAACCCCCTACACCACTGGCTGGTTCTGCTCGAACTTCAGCGCATCGCCACCCGAGAACGTTACCCGGATGGGCTCGCCGCGGCGGACTTCGCTGCGGAGAATGGCCTCGGCCAGAGGGTCTTCGAGAAAATTCTCGACGGCCCGACGCAACGGGCGAGCACCGTACTTCTCGTCCCAACCCTTCATCAGCAGGAATTCCTTGGCGGCGTCGTCCAGTTCGATTTCGATTTTCTGCTCCAGGAGACGCTTGCGCACCTTGCTCAACTCGAGTTCGATGACCAGCTTCATGTGCGACTTGTCCAACGGGTGGAAGATGACAATCTGGTTGATGCGATTGAGGAACTCTGGCTTAAAGTGCCGCTTCAGTTCGTCCATGATGCGGTCCTTCGACTTTTCGTAGTCTCCCGCCGTGGTATGGCCGACATCAAAGCCCATCGAGGCCGGGCGCTGAAGCAGGTCCGCGCCGACATTCGAAGTCATGATCAAAATGGTATTGCGGAAATCCACGGTGCGGCCGAGCGAATCCGTCAGGCGCCCGTCTTCGAGTACCTGAAGGAGCAGTTGCACCACATCCGGATGTGCTTTTTCGATTTCGTCGAACAGCACGACCGAATAGGGCTTGCGGCGCACGGCCTCCGTCAACTGGCCACCTTCCTCGTAGCCGATGTATCCCGGCGGCGAGCCGATGAGGCGCGACACCGAGAACTTTTCCATGTACTCGGACATGTCAATCTGCAGCAGTGCATCCTGGTTGCCAAAAATGCGTTCCGCCAAAGTCTTGGCCAGGTGCGTCTTGCCCACGCCGGTCGGGCCGAGGAACATGAACGAGCCAATCGGCCGGCGCGGATCCTTCAAGTCCGCGCGCGAGCGCCGCAACGCCTTGGCGATGACTTCCGTGGCCGGCTCCTGTCCGATAACCGTGGCTTGGAGTTCCTTTTCCAAATTTAACAGTTTTTGGCTCTCCTTCTGCTCCATGCGCGACAGCGGGATGCCCGTCCAGTCCGCGACGACTTGCAGCATCTCGTCCTCGCCGACGGTGATGGTGCGGCGTTCACGCGTTTGCTTCCATGCTTCAATCTGCTGTTCACGCTTGGCGCGGAGCTGCTTTTCCTGATCGCGGTACTTCGCGGCCTCTTCGAAATGCTGCTTGGCAATGGCTTCCTCCTTCTGCCCGCAGACTTTTTCAATTTCCTTGCCCAGCTCCTCAATTTCGGGCGGGCGGTTCAAGCCCTCAATGCGCGCGCGTGCGCCGGCCTCATCGAGCACATCAATCGCCTTGTCGGGCAAATAACGCGCCGTGATGTAGCGGTCGGAAAGTTTGGCCGCCTGTTCAAGCGCCTTGTCCGTAAAGACCACTTTGTGGTGCTCTTCGTATTTCTGGCGCAGACCCTTGAGGATTTGCACCGTCTCATCCACGCTCGGGGCCTCGACCTTGACGGACTGGAAGCGGCGGTCGAGCGCGCTGTCCTTCTCGATATACTTGCGGTACTCGTTGAGGGTGGTCGCGCCGATGCACTGCAATTCGCCGCGAGAAAGCGCGGGCTTGAAAATATTCGAGGCGTCCATCGCGCCCTCGGCCGCGCCGGCGCCGACGATAGTGTGCATTTCGTCAATGAAGATGATGATGTTCTTCGAGCGGCGAATTTCATCCATCACCGCCTTGATGCGCTCTTCAAATTGGCCGCGGTATTTCGTGCCCGCCACCATGAGCGCGAGGTCGAGGGTGATGACGCGCTTGTCCAAAAGTATCTCCGGCACAATGCCCGAGGCGATTTCCTGCGCCAGACCCTCGACGATTGCCGTCTTGCCCACGCCGGCTTCGCCGATGAGCACGGGGTTGTTCTTCGTGCGCCGGCACAAAATTTGCACCACGCGCCGAATTTCCTGCTTCCGACCGATGACGGGGTCGAGGTCGCCATTTCGGGCGAGTTCGGTCAAATCGCGGCCAAAGGCCTTGAGTGCGGGGGTCTTGATTTCCTTCTTGTCCTCGGCGCTGGCGGGCGGCGTCGCCGGCGGCGTGGCGCCGCTGGCGGGCGCGGGGGCGGCAGCCGGTTCCTCCGGCGGGGGCGCGCCCTCGCCACCGGCGAAATTCGGATCCAGCTCCTCTAAAATTTCGTTGCGGCAACGCTCGATATCCACATCGAGATTCTTCAGTACCCGCGCGGCGACGCCCTCGCCCTCTCGCAGCAGCCCGAGCAGGATGTGCTCGGTGCCGATGTAGGAATGGTTGAGCATCTTCGCCTCCTTTTGGGCCAGCGCCAAAACCTTCTTCACGCGCGGCGTGTACGGGATGTTCCCCGTCGGCTTGGCTTCAGGTCCCGTGCCGACTTGCTTCTCGACGGCGTTGCGCACCGTCTCGAGATCGAGGCCCATCTTCTGCAAAACGTTCACGGCCACGCCCTGGCCGAGGTTGATCAAACCCAGCAGCAGGTGTTCAGTCCCAACATAATTATGGTGGAACCGGTCGGCCTCTTTTCGCGCCAAGGCCAAGACTTGCTGGGCGCGGGGGGTAAAGTTGTTTTGTTGTTCAGCCATGGTGGGATGGGTTTAATTATAGTCCGGCGCAGCGTTCACGCAATACATTGTAATCTATACCCAAACCGGTCAAGACGCGAGCCGCAATCCCGTCGCCTTCCTTGATGAGACCCAGCAGCAGGTGCCTGGGTTCCACCCGGGGGTGTTTAAGGTCGTTGGCTTCGGCTTGGGCAAGGTTCAGCGCCTGGATGAGTTTGGGTGTGTAAGTTAACGTTTCTTTGGGTGCATTTTCCATGCCAGACACAATTTGCTGCTGCACGGCAGCCCGGATTTTGGCACTGTCGGCACCCAGCCCGGCGAGAATGCCAGCGACCCATTCATCCTGACTGAGCAGCGCCAGCAGCACATGCTCAGTGCCGATAGAATCGTGGCGGAGCCAGTCCGCCTCGCGCCGGGCCCGGGCCAGCGCCATGGAGGCCTTGGGCGAATAAAAAATTCGCGGTGTGGCTGGCGGGCCCCGAAGGGCCCGCACCGGGTCAGCATCCTCATCCAGGGTCCTTATCCGCCCCGGGGTTTCCGGTCCCAATTCCGCCAAAATCACCTGGCGAAGCTTCTCGCCGTTAACGTTAAAACTCTGGAACACCCGCGTGGCGACGCCCTCGCCTTCCCGCAGCAGAGCCAACAAGAGGTGCTCCGTGCCGACATACGAATGCTGGAGTGTCTTAGCTTCCTTCTGCGCCCAGGCCAAAATCTCCTTCACCCGCGGAGTGTAGGGAATATTGCCGGCAGGCTTTTCGACTGGCCCGGCGCCCACTTCTTTTTCCACCGCATTGCGCACATTGTCCATCGTCAATCCGGCTTGTTGCAGCGCGTTCACCGCCACGCCCTGGCCCAGCCAGAGCAGGCCCAGCAACAAATGCTCAGTGCCCACATAATTGTGATGAAGCCGATCCGCCTCTTTGCGCGCCAAGGCCAGCACCTGTTGAGCCCGCGGCGTGAAATTATACGGGCCGCCACCCAACGACTGCGTCCGCCGCGACACCCAATCACCGGTCGTGGGTCCAAGAAAAATGTAACGCAACCCAACCCAAAATCGGCGGGCAATGGACGGAGGATAAGGGATTTTTTGCAGAATGGGATTTGCAGCTGGCCTGCCTGCCTTGACCGCCGGCATTTCCGCCTTCCACGTGAAACGCTCCGCAGCCACCCCCGTTTTGCCGGGCGCAAGTTCCGCCAAAATCTCCGTGCGACAACGATCAATCTCCACGCCAAAACTCTTTAATACCCTCGCCCCCACGCCGTCACCCTCCAGCAGAAGGCCGAGCAAAAAATGCTCAGTTCCGATATAGGAATGTCCCAGCATCCTCGCCTCCTTTTGCGCCAGCGCCAGGACTTTCCTTACCCGCGGCGTGTAGGGAATATTGCCCACCGGCTTGATTTCCGGCCCCGTGCCGACGTGCGCCTCGACCGATGTCCGCAGCGTCTCCAAATCCAAGCCCAGCTTCTTAAACACACTCACCGCCACCCCTTGGGGAAGCGCAATCAAGCCCAGCAGCAAATGCTCGGTCCCCACATAATTGTGATGGAACCGGTCGGACTCGTTGCGCGCCAGCGCCAGCACCTGCTGGGCGCGGGGCGTGAAGTTGCTGGATTGTTCCCTCATTGAAATAATAACACCGGCACGGTGCCAAAGACGCAATCATTCATACCTTTCTGCCTCCTGTCTCCAGAATTCCAGATTCCAACTTCCAGATTCTCCTCTGTTCCTCGCCCACCTTTGCGCCTTCGCGCCTTTGCGCGAGAAACTTCCGCATGTTCAAATCCCTCAATTCTTCTCAAACGCGCGGTCAAAATTCAGCGCCGGCAGCGGCGCCACCTGTTCGCGCAAAAACCGCGCGCGCGCGACATCGCGTTTCTGCGTCTCCAGCGTCCCGCGGGCGGCGAGTTGCACGTGGCCGGGCTGGCTTTCGATAAATAACCGGTCAATCCGGGCGCGCTCCACTTCGGGCAGGAGGCTCAAGTCCGCCGCCAGCCGCAGGAGCGACAGGCAGTTCATCGCCTCGACGGAGGTCAACAAATGCGCGTTGCGCACCGTGCCATAGGCGCGGCCGATTTTATCGAGGAGTTTGGCCGAATCGGTTTCCAAAAGCTTGGCGCGGGCGTTCTGTTCCTGCTCGACAATTGTTTGCAGGACCGACGTCACGCGCTTGATGATGTCCTCCTCGCTTTCGCCGAGAGTCTGCTGGTTCGAGATTTGGAAAATGCTGCCGCTGGCCTCGGAGCCTTCGCCATACCAGCCGCGTACGGCGAGGCCGAGCTGGTTGACCGCGCGGATGACCTGCTCCATTTGGCTCGCCAGGACGAGGCCGGGCAAATGCATCATCACTGAGGCACGCAAGCCGGTGCCGACATTGGTTGGGCACGCGGTCAAGTAGCCCAATTCCGGCGAAAACGCCAAATCGAGTTTCTCCTCCAGCGCATTGTCCAGCGCATCCGCCATCTTCCAAACCCGCTTGAATTGAAAGCCAGGACGCATCACTTGAATGCGCAAATGGTCCTCCTCGTTCACCATCACCGACATGCCCTGGTCGCGGCTGATGACCACCCCCGCCCCCGGAGTCGCGGCAGACAATTCGCGGCTGATCAGATGCCGCTCCACGAGCACCTGTTTCTCCAAATCGTTCAGTGCGGTTAAATCGAGCACATACGACTTTTTCATCGGCGCAGCCTCATTGGCGACCGTCATGCACCGGGTAAATATTTCCCGCCGCTGTGCCTCTTTGGCCCACCCGGGGAACGGAAAGTCCCGCAAATTTCGCGCCAGCCGAATGCGCGTGCTCAGCACAATCGGCCCCGACGGTGACCCTCCGGGCACGACCTCGGCCGGGGTGTCCAATATCGGTAAAATATGCATGGTGGTGATTTGAAGAGGGCTTTTAGCCACAAAAAACGCAAAGGGCGCAAAAAATGGAACGTAGGCAGAAGACCAGCGCCAACCTGCGCGGCTTCAGGTAGTTAGCGAATAGGTGTTTTTTGCGTTTTTTGTGGCCAAAGTTCAGCCGGGAGTTTTTTAGTTTATGAAAGATTTGTATTATGCGCTGGCAGTTGGAGCATCGAGTTTGGCGCGCAAGGCACCGAGCTGGTCGCGGCACCGCGCGGCGGCCTCGAAGTCCTCTTTCTTAACGGCTTCCTGCAGGTCCCGTTCCACGCTTTCCACTTCCCGGCTCAATTCCAGCCGGCGCCATTGCCGCACGGGCACCTTGCCTTTATGCCGACCGCCCTTATGCAACCCGGACATGAGCGGCTCCAATATCGGCTTCATCGCGCCGTAGCACGCCGCGCAGCCCAGGCGCCCGGTCTTCTTAAAATTCATCGCCGTGCACCCGCATTGCTCGCAAACCAGGCTCGCGCCGTCGCTCTCCACGGTTTCCTCGACCGGCCCCGCAAAACTTTTCGCCAATAGATCCGCCAGTGAAAATCCCTCCGGGTCCGTCACTCCCTTCGTTTGGGCGCACTCCTCACACAGGTCCACCTTTTGGATCTGGTTCTTGATGATTTGCGTTAGATGGACCGTCGCGGGCTTGCCGCAAAGATCGCAGTGGAGGGATTCGCCCATGGGGGATTAATATCACTTATCGGCAATAGTGTGAAGGGCATAATGCGTGCCAGAATCGGGATGCTGAGTTCACGGTTTACGGTTTGCGGTTTACGGTTATCCACGCCAAGGCGGGCGAGTTTGCGGTTTGCAGTTTGGAGCAGATCCCGCAAAAACTGCGGTGCTGGGCGGGCAGTTACTCGCCGACACCGCCAACCGATTTTCCAGCTGGGGTTGAGCCTATGCTTATGACGTTAGTTATAAAAACGTTTTGCCGAATGCCCTTCCCGTCCCCTAGCCTGCTGAGCATGGCTGCTACATCCACTGTCTGGACCCCCCGCGACGTCATTTGCTGGGGCATTATCGGCTGCGGTGATGTCACCGAAGTCAAAAGCGGGCCGGGTTTTCAAAAATCCGCCGGCTCCAAACTCGTCGCCGTCATGCGCCGCAATGCCGCGCTTGCCGAAGATTACGCGAAACGCCACAGCGTCCCCAAATGGTATGCCGATGCCGACGCCCTCATCCGCGACCCGGAGGTGGATGCCATTTATATTGCCACGCCCCCCGGTTCGCATCTCGAACTGGCCCTGCGCGTCGCCGCCGCGGGCAAGCCGTGCCATGTCGAAAAACCCATGGCGCGCAACGCCGCCGCCTGTGATTTCATGGTCGCCGCCTTCGCCCGCGCGCGCCTCCCGCTTTTCGTCGCCTATTACCGCCGCGCCCAACCGCGTTTTCTCAAAGCGAAAGAGTTAATCGAAACCGCCCTCGGCCGCGTTACCAACGTGCGCTACCAATTCACCGACCCGCGCCACACCGCGCCCACCGGAACTTTGCCCTGGCGCCTCGACGCCGAAAACGCCGGCGGCGGATTCTTCCTCGACCTCGGTTCCCACACCCTTGACCTCCTCGATTTCTTTTTCGGCCCCCTCGCGGGGGTCTCCGGCCACGCCGCCAACCTTGCCTCGGCCTACGAGGTCGAAGACACCCTCGCGATGAGCTTCCACACCCCTGCCGGCACCCCCGGCTCGGCCTCATGGAATTTCGCCGGCCAAACCCCCGACGGCAAACCAGAAGACTTTTTTCAAATCACCGGCACCAGCGGTCGCCTGACCTTCTCCACCTTCGGCAACGAACCCCTCCGCCTCGAAACCGCCGGCGGCGCCGTGCAAGAATTCCCCTTCACCCCACCCCAGCACGTCGCCCAGCCCTTGATTCAAACCGTCGTGGACGAACTTCGCGGCAATGGCAAGTGCCCCAGCCCCGGCACCTCCGCCGCCCGCACCTCCTGGGTCATGGATCAGGCCCTTTCGTCCTACTACGGCGGCCGCGAAGACGCCTTCTGGAAGCGCAAAGACAATTGGCCGGGGCGGAGAACAAGTTAACTCGTCACAGTTCTGCTCTCGGCTTGGTTTGCGCCTCGCGTAGCGAGGCACCGAACATAGCCGTGGATTTCAGTCCACGGGACCCCGCGCACCAAATTCACCCGCGTCGCGTAGCGACACTTGAACTTCGATCCACCTTTATCCTTCGTCGCCTTTCGCCAGGAACTCATCCAGAGAACTCCTTATGTGAAAATTCCCGCAGTGATCTTGATCTTCTTTCTGGAGGTATCCCTTTCCCACCAATTGAAAAATCACTTGGCCCAGCGCCCCCGATGACACAATTCCCATTTTTCTTAATTTCTTTCGGGCTGACGCGCCGTACATTTGCCGGGCGGTTTCAGCAGTCACCGCGAGGATTTCGCCTGCTTTGATCTCGGCATAACGCTTTTTTCTCGGGCTATTCAAAACTGCCTGGTGGCATTCGTTGAGGAACGTCATCGCCTCAAGTTCCGCTGACGTCATGGTCGGAAACTCGCGGGTCATCCGCTTCCGCTCATGACGCCACCGGCACTGCCTCATCAAGGCCAGGACCATCCACAGGACCAAACGCCTTTCCGGCGCGATGCCGTGCACGGCCAGTTCGCTGGTGGCCCCGGCTTTTAAACTTTCCTGCAAGGCGGCATATCTCGTTTTGAATTTTTCAATGTCCGCATCCTCTCCAGCAAGACGAAGGCTGAAAATGCCAGGTGTTTCTCGCTCGATCCGGTCGAGTAGTGAATTTTGGAAATCAACCGAGAAAAACGGCGGAAGATCCACCGGAAAATCCGCCGCCTTTCCGGTGCGCTGTAAGCTTTGGCGCCTGTTCTCGTTTTCTTGTTCTGCCGGGTCGTAGGGATGCAACGCTTCGGCGCATTCGGGGCACAAATCCTGCACTGGCCCAACCGAGCTCCCAAGGTCCTTGCAGACTCCACCGACTAACGAGATGCTGCTCGACGCATGGCAAATGTGCACCGTCGCCTCGTTCTTCTGGCATTTCTCGCACAACATGGTGCATTTTGAAATCGCACCTGTGCCTTTGGCAATCCAACAATTGAACCGTTGCCACACTCCCGTTCACCCCTCCGTCAAATCCCGCATCAGCCGCACCACTTTCGGCCCATTCGGCGTCAGACTCAGCATCGGGTTCCCCAACACCGCGCGTTTCTTGAGCATCGCCAATCCAACCCCTCCCTCCTCAGTTATCACCCGGCTGCGCAACTCACCCACCGTATCCGCACCAATATACAATGGCACCGGTGACTCATCCGCCGGGCGCGTGGTCTTCACGTCCCACCCCACATGCCAAAGCCCGCGATTCACATGCCCCTGCGTGTGCAAACGCGACATAACTTCCTGGCCGAGAAAACAGCCCTTGTCGAACGACACGCCGTCACGCGCCAGCCCCGCCTCCTGCGGCAAATCTCCCGGCCCCGCATCCTGCGGCACCGATGGGATCCCCGCCAGGATTCGCGCCGTATGGAGATGGTCGGTGCCGGCCGCTTCCGCGCCGCTCTCCGTCAATTCGTGAATTAATTTCGCCAGTTCTGCCGGTGCCGCCAGATAATCCCAGGCCAATTGCCCCTGGGGCCGCCTTCCCATCCAGAAATCACAGGTCGCCGGGTCGGCCAGACTCTCCATGTGGGCTTGAAAATCCGCAAACGTGGCCTTGGGCGCATCCGGCACTTTGGCCTGCTCCGTCAATGATGTTCCCCGGCGAAACTTGGGAAATACCGCTTGCACGATCTCGGGCCAGGTGTGCAGCAATCCAAACGCCGCCGTTTCATCGCGCAGTTCCACCTCGTCCGCAATCAAATGCGCTTCCAGATGCCCCTTCAATATCGCCGCCGGGCAATCGTAACTCATCAGCAAAAAGTCCTCCTTCGCCTTCTGGATTACAAAGCTGTCCGCCTGAATCTTTCCCTTGTGGTCGAGCCACAACCCGTAGGTCACAGGTTGTTCAACCCCCGGAACCTCCAAGTCATTCGAGAACTGGCTCTGCAAAAACGCAAATGCATCGGGCCCCGTCGCGCGCAACACGGCCGCCGGACGCGTAAGGTAATAATAGACATTCAGTTCCGACATAAGGAAGAAACTCTATAGCTTCTGGACTTGCCGCCGTCAGCAAAATTTGGTCTATTTATCAGCTTTACCCCAAGCTGGCGGCAGAATGCAGAATGCAGAATGCAGAATGCAGAATGCAGAATGCAGAATGCAGAATGCAGAATGCAGAATGCAGAATGCAGAATGCGGAGTGATGGGTTTGATCCCCGCTCCCTGCTCCATTCTTCACCCAAAGCACTAAGTCACTAAGCACCAAAACACTTACATCATTCCTGTGCTCCCCGTCACCGACATCAATATCTCCTCCAATCGTGCGCTGCCCACGCCGCGCGAATTGCTTGCCCTCGTCCCCCGCACCGACGCCCAGGCGGAATTCGTCGCCCAAAGCCGCGACGCCATTCACCGCATCATTTTCGGGGATGACCATCGCTTTCTCGTTGTCGTCGGCCCGTGCTCCATCCACGACACGGCCGCTGGCCGCGACTACGCCGCGCGCCTTGCCGCCCTCAGCCGCGAAGTCTCCGACCGCCTCCTCCTCGTGATGCGCGTCTACTTCGAGAAACCCCGCACCACTGTTGGCTGGAAGGGCCTCATCATGGACCCCCACCTCGACGGCACCTGCGACATCCCCGCCGGTCTCAAAATCGCCCGCGAATTCCTCCGCACCGTCATTGACTTCGGCCTGCCCACCGCCACCGAGCTCCTTGACCCCATCACGCCGCAATACATCGCCGACCTCGTCTGCTGGTCCGCCATCGGCGCGCGCACAACGGAATCGCAGACCCACCGCCAGATGGCCTCGGGCCTCTCGATGCCCATGGGCTTCAAGAACGGCACCGACGGTTCCGTTCAGACCGCCATCAACGCCATCAAGGCCGCATGGGCGCCCCAAACTTTCCTCGGCATCAATGAGGCCGGCCAAGCCTCCGCTGTCTCCACCCGCGGCAATCCGAATTGCCACCTCGTCCTGCGCGGCGGCAACGCCGGCCCGAATTACGATGCCGTGCATGTCGCCGCCGCCGAAAAACTCCTCCGCGACGCTGGCCTCTTTACCCGCATCATGGTGGACTGCTCCCACGACAACAGCGGCAAAATCCCCGAGCGCCAAGCCGCCGTTTTCGAAGATGTTCTCGGCCAGCGCGTCGCCGGTCGCGAAAGCCTCATCGGCGCGATGATCGAAAGCAATCTCCACGCCGGCAAGCAGCCCGAGCCCAAGCCCGGGGCCAAACTCCGCCCCGGCGTCTCCATCACTGACGGCTGCATTGACTGGGCGTCAACCGAACGACTCGTCCGCCAAGCCTACGCCGCGTTGAAACCCACGGTTCCAGTCCCGGCTTGAACTTTCGAAAGCAAAACACTAAGCACTAAGAACTAGAACACCAAAGCACTTACCTCATGAAACTCCCCATTCGAGTCGCCGTCACCGGCGCCGCCGGCCAAATCGGCTACGCCCTCCTGTTTCGCATCGCCTCCGGCGCCGTTTTCGGCCCCGACCAGCCCGTCGCACTGAATCTCATCGAGATCGCACCGGCGCTTGACGCCCTCAAGGGCGTGGTCATGGAACTCGACGACTGCGCATTCCCGCTCCTCACGGAAGTCGTCGCCACCGCTGACCTCAATGAAGGCTTCAAGAACGTCAACTGGGCGCTCCTCGTCGGCAGCGTACCGCGCAAAGCCGGGATGGAGCGCAAGGAGCTCCTCGGGATCAACGGAAAAATTTTCACCGGCCAAGGCCAAGCCATTGCCAAAAACGCCGCCCCGGACGTCCGCGTCCTCGTCGTTGGCAATCCCTGCAACACCAATTGCTACATCGCCATGCGCAATGCGGCCGGCGTACCCGCCGACCGCTGGTTTGCCATGACGCGCCTCGACGAAAACCGCGCCAAGAGCCAGCTCGCGCAAAAGGCGGGCGTCCATGTCAGCCGCGTCACCAACCTGTGCATTTGGGGGAACCATTCCTCGACGCAGTACCCCGACTTCTTCAACGCGAAAATCAATGGTCGCCCGTGCACTGATGTCATCGGCCACGAGGAATGGCTCAAGGGCACCTTCATCCCGACCGTGCAACAGCGCGGCGCCGCCATCCTCAAGGCCCGCGGGCTCTCCTCCGCGGCCTCCGCGGCCAATGCCGCGATTGACACTGTCCGGTCCCTTGTCACGCCGACTCCCGCCGGTGACTGGACCAGCGTCGCGGTGTGCTCCGATGGTTCCTATGGCATTCCCAAAGGCATCATCGCCTCGATGCCCATCACCACCGACGGCAAGAAATGGTCCGTCGTGCAAGGCGTGCCGGTCAACGAATTCTCCCGCGGAAAAATTGACGCTAGCGTCAAGGAACTCCAGGAAGAGATTTCGCTGGTCAGTGAGTTGTTGCCGAAATAAGTGTTTTAGTGCTTAGTGTTTTGGTGCTTAGTGCCCAAACTCAGCCACGGCTACGCAAGGCCGAAGGTTGGGTTGACAGCCCCCGCCAAACCTTACCGCAGAATGCCCATGGCGTGAAGAACCAAGCACGAGAACACTAAGCACTAAAGCACTTGCAGCAGTTCCATGAAGCTCTCCACCCCAAGGCTGGTCTTGCGCGAACTGCGCAAGAGTGACGCCGCCAATATCGCTAAAAATGTCAGCGATCGGGAGGTGGCGAAGAATCTGTTGGTGGTACCCCATCCTTACAGTTTGAATGACGCTTATGAGTTCTTGGCCCGGTGCGCGAATTATCAGCAAACGCGCCCACGGGTGATTTACAATTTCGCCCTGGAACTGAAGTCCGAACGTCAATTAGTCGGCCTAATCGGGCTCAAGGACGTAAATCGTTTCAATGGCACCGGCTCCCTGGGCTATTGGCTCGCCCGTCTGCACCACCGGCAGGGGCTGATGTCCGAGGCCGTGGCCGCAATGATCGAGTTCGCCTTCGCCGAACTGAAGCTGCGCCGAATTGAGGTCTGTGCCTTCGCCGAAAACCGGGCCTCCAACGGGCTGATCAAAAAACTCGGATTCACCTACGAGGGCAAAGGCCGCCAATCGCTCCGCGACCGCGCTACCGGCGCCATCCACGACGAAAACCGTTATGGGCTACTCAAGGGAGCCTGGCGGAAGCTTCGTCCGCGATGCTGAACATTTGGACCGTGGCATTCCCGAGCGCATCCCGGAACCTCCAACTTGCCTTACCGCCAGCCTTGCGGTCGCCGGGAAAAGGCCGGGAAGGCACAAGCCCCCGCCCAAATCAGCCAAGCAACGGCAGAAATCTCCAAGCCGAGTTTGACTGACGGCGGTGCGAATTCAATGGCGATGCGATGATGACCGGCCGCGAGAGGGATGGCGCGAAGAATGTAGTCCGCAGGCAGAATCTCATATTGGGACTGGGAACTGCCAAAAAGGGCGCGGGCATGCCAGTCACGACTGTACAAATCCGTGATCAGCAGCAGGACCGGTACTGGTGTGTCGGCCTCAACGATGAGCAAATCGCCGTTTACCACAGTCAAATTGACCGCGCCGGTCGGCGCATTGGGCTGCGGCCGCGGCATGGGTTCGGTCTCCAGCAGTACGGATTGGCGTGGGTTGAAATCCGGCTTCGTCAATGCAGGCAGAATGGCATCGCGCCCGGGCAGGACTTGGTAATTGGCGACGAGCAACGCGTGCGGGAGCGGATCGGGATTGTAGCCAATCTGAAAATCTCCGGGCTCGTCTGGTGAGGGCACAAAAGCGAATTGGAAACGCAACAGGGTGAAGATTCGCGGCAAAATGCGATACCCGATAATTTGATTGGCCTTGTCCGGGTCATCGCCCTGCAGAAAGTTCATGAATTCGGAGTAGCGCCGCAACACGCCCGGGTTGTCGCCCCACATGTCGGGGGCGCCCAACAAATAGGCGCCATTAATCCCCGCAGGATTAATCACGCGGTAATCACCGGGATGCGCGGCAATAAACGATTGCAATTTGGGGGATATCAGCTCGGCGGAATGAGTCGTGACCAGATTCGCGTGCACGAAAAAAAACAACTCGAGAGGAAGCAGGGTCGGGAGGACCCACCGCCACCACGGCCAGCGTCGGGCCAGCAGCAGAATCACGCCTGCGGCCAAGAGCAGGGCACCTCCCGCCGCCAGCGATTGCCCGGCCTGCACCCCCGCCGCGTGGATAAAACCAGGGTCGGCAAATTGAGCGGGCGACAAATACTCTCCCCGGGCATGGACAATTAAATCAAAAAAACGCCTGATGCGGGTTGGCTCCATCCAGAAATATACCCCTCCCCCCACGGTGGCAACCCCGGACAGCAACGCGCCCATGACCCAAGTTATTTTGCATGGGCGACGTTGGATCAAGGCATCGGCTCCCGCCGCCAGTGCCATCATGCCAAACAGCATCGCCGGAAAGGCGAACTTGGAGAGACTGCGAAATTTGTCAAAGCCCGGGACGAAATCGTAAAGCAAGCGGAGCAAGGGCGTGTTATCGCCCAGCGCAAGGAGAAACAAGATCGCAACCAAGGCGAGGTCGGCCCGTGCATAGCGCCGATGGACGCGATCGCCGAGCGCGAACACCGCCAGAACAATCCCCGTTACGCCCACGAAGGGGCATACTTCCCAAAGGTACCAGCGACCCCAGTAAGCGCCCGAGCCCAGATTGTTGAAGAATCCCGGTGCGAGAAACGTTAGAAAATTCTCCAGCGGGAAAGACGATATCCGGACGAAATCGAAATCCAGCCGGCCCGAGCGCACGCTTTCCGAGGTTGCCGCCAAACCGGGTAAAAGTTGGGCTGCGGCCAGGACCGCGCCAGCCAGATACACGATTGCGACCATGGGCAAAGCCCGCCGACGCACGGCTGGATAAAGCACGGTGCGCATGACGGCGTGCAATCCAGCGGCAATCGCCACGTAGAAGACATATTGCGGGTGGCCACCGAGAATTTGCAGTCCAACTATCGCCGACGTTATTAGCAATGGACGACGGGCTGGCCCGCGCCAGGCTGCTTCCAAACCCCATAAAATCCAGGGTGCCCAAGCCGCGCCGATCAAATAAGTTAGCTGACCGGCGGGCAGGCGCAAAATTACCGGCCCACTCATTGCCGCCACCAAGCCTGCCAGAATTGACGCGAAAGGGTGAAACCCGCGTCCCGCCGCCCAATATCTCACGCCCCAGCCCAAGATCAAGACATGCAGCAATTGGGAGAGATTGATGGCGCGAACCAGCGGCAGAAATAAGAAAATGACATTGGGAGG
>Ga0265320_10000914_pt1 | contig 22119 bp, 13 predicted proteins | sample 4827metaG_FD_202087 | JGI IMG/M metagenome (GOLD analysis project Ga0265320, IMG submission 202087) | Rhizosphere microbial communities from Carex aquatilis grown in University of Washington, Seatle, WA, United States - 4-8-27 metaG | ecosystem: Host-associated > Plants > Roots > Rhizosphere >...
GAGCTCTACGAGTTCTCGTACCCGGTGATCGACGCGGACCCCGCCGCCGGAAGTACCGAGCTCGTCGTCGCGACGACGCGCCCCGAAACGATGCTCGGCGATACCGCCGTCGCAGTGCACCCCGACGACCCGCGCTTCCGTCATTTACACGGGAAAAAGCTGCGTCATCCGTTCACCGGACGCGAAATTCCGATCATCACCGACGCGATCCTGGTCGACATGAACTTCGGAACCGGCGCGGTGAAGGTGACGCCGGCTCACGACTTCAACGACTTTCAAACCGGTAAGCGCCACGGGCTCGAGGAGCTCAACGTGCTCGCGCCGAACGGCACGATCAACGAGAACGGCGGCGAGTTCACCGGGCTGGATCGGTTCGTCGCGCGCAAGGCGGTGAAGAAGCGCCTCGCGGAGCTCGGCCTCGAGCGCGGCTCGAAGCCCCATTTGATGACGCTTCCGCGCTCGGAGCGCTCGGGCTCCATCGTCGAGCCGCTCATCTCGACGCAGTGGTTCGTGAACATGGCGCCCCTCGCCGAACCGGCACTCGCGGCGGTGCGCGACGGGCGCACGACGATGCTCCCCGAAGATTGGGTGAAAACGTACAACCACTTTCTCGGCAACATCCAGGATTGGTGCATCTCGCGCCAGCTCTGGTGGGGTCATCGCATCCCGGCGTTTCACTGCAAGGACTGCGGCGAATTCGTGGTCACGCGACAGGACGCAGTGGCGTCGTGCGCGAAGTGCAACGGCACGCGTCTCGAGCAAGACGAAGACGTGCTCGATACCTGGTTTTCGAGTGCGCTCTGGCCGTTTTCGACGCTCGGCTGGCCTGCGAAAACGCCGGCGCTCGAACGGTTCTATCCGACGAGCGACATGGAGACGGGCTACGACATTCTGTTCTTCTGGGTCGCCCGCATGATGATGATGGGCCTCCATTTCATGGGGGAAGTGCCGTTCCGGCGCGTCTTGCTCAACGGCCTGGTCGTCGACGAGACCGGCGAGAAAATGAGCAAGACGAAGGGTAATTCGATCGACCCCCTCGATCTCGTGCACGGCGCGACGTTCGAGACGGTGGTCGGCAAGGCGTTACCCGGCGCGCCCCTCGCCGATGCGCTCGCGAAGTTCAAGAAGGGGTATCCGTCCGTCGCGCAGATGGGCCAAGGGTTCCCCGCGTACGGCGCCGACGCGCTGCGGCTCACGCTCGCGAGCTACACGCCGCAAGCGCGCCGCATCGCGCTCTCGCCGAAGCGCATCGAAGGCTACCGGCACTTCTGCAACAAAGTGTTCAACGCGGTGCGCTTCGCGCTCGGCAACGTCGAGTCGGTGACGCTCGACGGCTCTCCGCCGAAAGAGCCGAAGCTCCTCGTGAACCGATGGATCCTCTCGCGCCTCGCGAGCGCGGCCGGCGCGAGCACCCGCGGCATCGACGAGTTCCGGCTCGATGAATCGTCGGGCGCGCTCTACCACTTCTTCTGGGACGAGCTCTGCGACTGGTACCTCGAGCTCACGAAGCCGGTCTTCGCGGCGGGGACGGCCGAAGAAATCGCCGAGACGAAGGTGACCCTCGCCCACTCCATCGAGACGGCGCTCCGGGCGCTCCACCCGTTCATTCCGTTCGTCACCGAGGAGCTCTGGCAACGCGTCCCGCGGCCGTCGTCGCGACCGCGCACGATCGCACTCGCGCCGTACCCGACGCCGGCCGACGGCCGCGACGATCCGGACGCCGAACGCGACGTGAATTGTCTGATGCAGGTCATCGGCGCCGCGCGGACGATCCGAAGCGAGCACGAGGTGCACCCCGGCGCGAAGGTGCCGCTCCGCCTGCGGTCGGAAGACGCGGCGCGACGCGAGCTCTTGAGTCGCGAAGCGCGCTTCATCGCCACGCTCGTCAAAGTCGACGGCGACGTCGTCGTGGAGCGACCCGGCGAGCGACCGCCGGGCTACGTGCTCTCGGTGGCGTGCGACAGCGACGTACTGGTCGGGCTCCGCGGCCTCGTCGAAGGCAAGAAGGAGCTCGAGCGCATCGATCGCTCGGTGAAGAAGCTCGAAAAGGATCTGGTGAGCCTCGAAAAGCGCCTCGCCGACCCCAAATTCATGGACAAGGCGCCACCCGAGGTGGTTGTCCAGGTACGCGAACAGCGCGACGCTCTGATACGCCAGCGGGTGCGGCTCATCGAAGAGCGCGGGCTCGCCGACGAGCTGTGACCCGCTTACCGATACCCGGGGGCGGCGCGGGGGCGGCGAGACCGCTCGGACCGCCCGTTCCAGCGATAGCCGGGGCTGGCGCGACCGGCCGAGAAATGCGAAGAAAGCGCCCGCGGTAGGCAATGGCCGAAGGAAGCGCTGAAGCGCGGGGCATCGATCCCGTGTCCGGCCCAGTCGAGGCGACGCGCGTCGGTCTGCGGCGCTTGTTGTCGATCGGCATTGCGCTCGTGGGGGCGGCCGTGCCGTTCCTCGTCATGTGCACCGAGCTGCACTTCCGGATGGCGGTGCCCATCGGGTTCGTGTCGTGCCTCGTTTCCGCGTGGGGGATCTTGGACGCGTTCGGGACCTTCGAGGGCGACACCGCCGGGGTCGTCGCGAGCACGACGCTCCGCGCGCTGTTACCGCGCATCGGGGAGCTCGCGCTCTCCGCCATCGTGCTCATCACGCTGCTCACGCTCGCGGTGGCAGGCGTGCTCCCGAAACCGATTCCGACGGCGGCGCTCCTCGTCCCGCTCGCCTTCACGTGGATGGTCACCGCGACGTTCCGGCTCGGCGTCGCGCTCGGCGCCTTTCGCGAAAGTGACGGCACTCGGCCGCCCCTTCATCGGCGCTGGGGCTTCTGGCTCGTCGTCTTGAACGTCGTCCTGTACCTCCCGCTCCTCGGCAGCTACTCGCTCTCGGATCCGTGGGAGACGCACTACGGCGAAGTGTCCCGCGAAATGCTCGCCCGCGACGATTGGATCTCGACGTGGTGGGCGCAAGACGGGTGGTTCTGGTCGAAGCCGGTCTTGGATTTCTGGATTCAAGCGATGGACTTCTCGCTCCTCGGCGTGAAGTACATGCCCGGCGAGATGCTGCGCGCCGCGGAACACGGCGCGTTTCCGCAGCCCGAGTGGGCCGCGCGAATGCCGGGGTTTCTCCTCACCGTGGTCTCGTCTTACGTCCTTTACCGGGCGGTGCGGCGCGTGTCGGGGAAGCGCGCTGGGTTTCTCTATGCGGTCGTCCTCACGACGATGCCGTACTGGTACCTGCTCGCACATCAGACGATGACCGACATGCCGTACGTGAGCACGCTCACCGCCGCGATGTCGTTCACGTTCCTCGGCTTCGTCACCGATCCCGAGCAGCGCCTGCCGCTCTACGAAGTGCGCGCCGGCAAAAAGGTGCTTCGGATCTCCGCGCTCCATCTGGTGCTCGTCGCCGTCATCCTGAGCTCCCTGCCGCAGATTCTTTACCTGTTTTCACGCGATCTCACGCTCTATCTACGGCCGCATCTTCACGGTTTTCGCCCGCATTGGGACGAGTTTTTCTCGGGCTCCGGCGGCGGCAATTGCGGTCTTCCGGGCAATCAAGGGTGCGAGAGCGAGCACGCCGTCTATCCGCAGCCGTGGTTCTCGCCGGCCGTTCTGGCCGTGCTCTGGACGGCGTGCGCCGGCATCTTCCTGTGGATCGAACGGCACGAGCGCCGCGTCGCTCGCGTCTGTTTCCTCGGCGCCTGGTATTTCCTCGCGCTCAGCATGATGGGCAAAGGAGCGCCGGGCCTGGTCTTGCCGGTGGTCAGCGCGTTCGCGTTCGCCGGCGTGACCAAACGGTGGCGCGACCTCGAGCGCATCGAGCTCGCGGCGCTCGTCCTCTTGCTCGCCTGTGTCGGCATGCCTTGGTACGTGCAGATGTACGTGCGGCACGGTCATCCGTTCATCGACCGGTTGATCATGCACGACATGTACGCGCGTGCGTTCGAGCACGTGCACGACACGAACCAGGGCGACGACGTCACCTTCCGCTACTACGTCTGGCAGCTCGGATACGGGCTCTTCCCGTGGACCGGCCTGGCCGCTGGCGGCCTCCTCTATTGGCTCCGCCGCCCCGATCGCACCAAGGACCTCCAAGGAGATCTGGCCACGTTCATGGTCGTCTGGTTCGTCGCGACGTTCGGAATGTTCACGATCACGCTGACGAAGTTTCATCACTACATCTTGCCGCTCGTTCCGCCGACCGCCGTCCTGACCGGGATGGTCGTCGACCGATTGCTCGGCACGGGGTCGCCGGCGAAACCGGGCGCGCTCGTGAAGTATCTCGCGGCGTCGGCGGCCGGCCTCGCCCTGGTCGTCCTCGGCGTCGCGCGGCTCTTCCCCCGGCGCTTCCTCGGCGAGGCGATCGTCGGAAAGCCGCCGTGGATCGGGTGGGCCTTCGTGCTCATGGCCCTCGGCGTCGTGTTCGTCCTGTTTTCGGCGAGGCGCTTCGGGCACTCGGAGCGCGCCGTGGCTTCACGCTCCGGGCGCGCGCGCTACGACCGCACGATGGTGGCGGTGCTCGCGATCGCGTCGGCGATCGTCGTCGCGCTCGTCGGCCGCGACCTGTCCGCGAATCGGCTCGGCTCCGACGGGCAGCTCCGCTTGATGAACCTGTTCACGTACAACTACACGCGGCCCTGGCCCGATTCTCTCGATTTCACGGGGTACTTGGTCGGGTTCTCCGCGGTCTTGTGCCTCTTGTCTCTCGGCCTGGCGAGCGAACGCTTCCGCACTCAAGCCACCGCGTTGTTCTGCGTCGCGTGCTCGCTCTGGACGGTGTTCGGCCTCGACATCTACCTCTACAAGTGTGCGCCGCACTGGGGTCAACGCGAGACGGTGATGGCGTATTACCGCGACCGCTCGAACGCGAACCAACCCTTCGTCGCCTATCAGATGAACTGGAAGGGCGAGAATTTCTACACCAGCAACCAAGTGCCCGCGTTCGTGTCGTCGGGCGAGCGGTTCAAGCAGTGGGTCGACGAGCAGAAGGCCAAAGGGATCCACCGCATCTATTTCACGAGCGAGCACGGCCGTGACGGCTCGCTTCGCCGCGAGCTCGGCGACCCCCCGAGCTACAAGCAAATCACCGACAAGACCTTGAACAACAAGTTCTTCGTCGCGCGCGTCGATTATTAACAAAGGGGGGCCTTAGCCCCGCGCAGCTTCGCCTTCGGCGAACTGCTCCCCCCGCCGCCTTCGGCGCGCTCGCTTCGCTCGTAATTGTCGGGGGGCCTTGGCAGCCTTGGCCCCCCGCGGCTCGCTGCGCGACCGCTCCCCCCGCCGCCTTCGGCGCGCTCGCTTCGCTCGTAATTGTCGGGGGGCCTTGGCCCCCCGCGGCTCGCTGCGCGACCGCTCCCCCTGCCGCCTTCGGCGCGCTCGCTTCGCTCGCGTAAGTTCCGCATCTTCGATCCCTCGGGGACGGCGCTCTCGCGCAGCGTCACGCGGACGCCGGTGTGAAGTGGCGCTCGAGCGCGTCGATCAGGCCGGCGATCGTGTACGTCGCGGCGACGACGTCCACGCGAACCCCGAGGTCGGCGAGCGTCTGTGCGGTGATGGGACCGATCGCCGCGACGGTGACGCCCGAGAGCAACGCGCGCGCGCCCTCGCCGAGCAGCCCGACCGTCGCCGAGACGGTGGAGCTCGACGTGAAGAGCGCGACGTCGATCTCGCCCCCTTCGAACGCACGGCGCAAGGCTTCGCCTCGTTCCGCGGACACGAAGCGCGTCTCGTAAGCGGCCACGACGTCGACGACCGCGCCGCTTTCACGGAGCAAGAGCGGAAGCGCGTCGCGAGCGACCAGCGCGCGCACGACGAGCACGCGTCCGACGCCGCGATAGGCGATCTCGCGCGCGAGCCCTTCGCCCAAAAATTCCGACGCCATCACGTCGGGTCGCACCCCGTAGCGTTCGACGGCGGCTCCCGTCCCCGGGCCGATCACGCCGACCTTCGCCGCGCCGAACGCCCGCGCGTCACGCCCTTGCCGCGAGAGCTCCGCGAAGAAGCGATGAACGCCGTTTGCGCTCGTGAAGAGCACCCAATCGTACGATGAGAGCTCGCTCGCGGCGCGCCGGAGCGGCTCGGGATCGGGCGGCGCGACGATTTCGATCACGGGGAAGGGAACCGCGTTCGCGCTCGCTTCCCGGATCGCGAGCGCGGTTTCTTTCGATTGCTCCGCCGCGCGCGGCACGAGGATCCGCTTGCCGAACAGCGGACGGCGGTCGTACCAGCGGAGCGCTTCACGGAGCGCGACGACCTCGCCGACGACGATGACGGCCGGGTTCGTGAAGTGTTCGCGATGCGCATCGGCCGCGACGCGTCCGAGCGACGACACGAGCACGCGCTGTTCCGGTCGCGCCGCCCATTGCACGACCGCCGCCGGCGTCTCGGGCGAACGCCCTCCCGTGACGAGCGCGCGCGCGATCTCGTCGATGCGACGCATGCCCATGAGCACGCAGATGGTGTCGGTCGCCGTCGCGAGCCGCTGCCACGCATCGGGGGTCCACTCGACGCCTTCCTTGTCGCTGCCGGTGATGAACGTGACGCTCGACGACAGATCGCGATGCGTCAGTGAAATGCCCGCGTAAGCGGCGGCCGCGACCGGTGAAGACACGCCCGGGACTATTTCGAAATCGATCCCCGCCGCTCGGAGCGCTTCGGCTTCTTCCGCGCCGCGCGCGAAGAGCAACGGATCGCCGCCCTTGAGTCGCGCGACCCGCTTGCCCGCGCGCGCGAGCTCGATCAATTGCTGGGTGATCCAGATCTGGGATGGGTTGTTCAACCCTCCACGCTTGCCGACGTTCCGAAGCTCCGCGTCGGGGCGGCAGTGGTCGAGGAGCGCCGGATGTGACAGCGCGTCGTAAAGCACGGCGTCGGCCTCGCCGAGCACGCGGAGGCCACGAGCCGTGATCAACTCGGGGTCTCCGGGGCCCGCGCCGATGAGCCAGACTTTTCCCGGGATCATCGGCCCGGGAACTTACCGTGGAATCGCGCGAGTACCCTCGTTCGGCGCGGTCTTCCTGGGTGCGGAGCGACCCTCGAACTTCGGGGCAAGCGCGCGGAACCCATAAAAAAATGCCGGAAGGGGCACGAATGAGGAGAAGCCCGACCCAAGTAGCCAACCTCGGGGTACCGGATCCGACCCGCGGGTCGATGACGGTTGACAGCGTGTGGGAAATCAGGAGAATCACCTACCTTGTGCACCATTGTAGGTGATCGCGCGTTCGGCTCGGCGTAGCTTCCCGTGTCCCTCGTCCCCAGGAATGCAATGTCGAAGAATCTTCAGGGGTTGGCAGACCAGTGGTTTGTGACCAACGGAGTGGTCGCCGTGGGTCCCGTGGATTTCGAACGGCTTGCGCGCGGCGTGGCGCACGGAAGAATCCCGACCGCGTCGTTCGTTCGACATCAATCGTGGAAAGTTTGGCGGGAGCTGCGAGAAATCGGGGGACTGTCCGCGATCGACCGACTCGAAACGGTTGAACGGCTCGCCGGCGTGAGCGTCGTGGCCGAGGAGCGAGCGGCCGATCCGCGAAGTTACCCGCCGCCTCCGCTCGAGGTGCAGACCACCCCGATCGACAGCGTCGCGGATTCGCAACCGCCTCTCTCGTCGGTGCGCGCCGCGGCCGTCGATCCGGTCGGCGTCCTCGCGGCGGCACGTGACCTCGAAGATGCCCTGCTCTTGACCTTGTCGACCGGAGTCGCCGCGGCCAACAGCGACGCCGGGCTGCTCCATCGCGACCGCCCCGAGCTCGGCGCGATCGTCACGTCGTACGCCCACGGGCCGAACGCCGAGGTCGTCCTCGGTTCGCGCCTTCCCGAGGACGACCCGTCCGTCATCGCCGCTCGAAGCGGCCGAACCGTCATGGGCGACCCGCAGGTGGGCGAGATCGGACGCTACATCGCCGGCCGGCTCTCGCCGTCGCTCGGCATGGTCCGCGGCGTGGCCATGGTCCCCGTGGTGGTGTTCGGACAGCTCGTCGGCATGCTCGAAATCGGACGCACGCAAACGCCGTTCCGCGCCCGCGAAGTCGCCCGCGTCGAAGACGTCATCGACGCCCTCACCGCGCGCATCGTGGTCCAGGGCTGGCTCGAGCTGCCCGGCTACGGCGGCTGAGCGCCCCCACCGCGACGGCTGCGGTTTGCGAGAGCGCCCCAAAATAAAAGCCCTTTCCGGGCGAAACCGCGGACCCGGACTATGCTGCGCGCCGTCATGCTCTTCGAATCGCTTCGAATCGCGGGCGCGCGGGGTCGGTCTTTTATTTTGGGGCGCCCGGTTCGACGAATCGCGGCGCTGACTGCGACGCTCCTCGGCGTGCTCGCGGCTGCGCCCGCATGCAGCACGCAGTGCGATCGGCATCCCAACGAACCGCCGACGGTGTTCACCGGCGGCACGACGCACGACGACTGGTACGAGAGCTCGCCCGTGACGGGACCGTTCCTCGATTTTGCCCCGGGCCGCACGTACCGATTCATTCACGGGCTCGGCGGACCGCCGCAGAACCTCGAATGCTATTTCTCGTTCAACCCGTACCCGCTCGACGGCGGCGTAAATTCGCCGGGGCTCGTGCCGTGCGGAGGGAACCAGAGCACGTTCCAGGACGACAACGCGACGTACTTCGACATCCGCAACGACACCTGCTCCGAAGTGTTCTTGCGCGTGTTCGCGTCGGACCCGTGGCCCCTGCCCGATTCGGGCGCGTCGCCGTCGTCACCGCCGAAGCCCGACGCGAGCACGGCCGACAGCGGACCGTGACGCGGGCTGTCCAACACTACTGTTGGAGTCTTTGGCAGAACAGATCACGATCGTCGCTGGAGGCCACGAGCCACAAAAAAGAACCGGCGAGGCCGGTGCAGGCTGTTTGCGAGCACGAGAGTCGCGAGGCGCTTCGTCCGATTCTACGGCTCGGGTGTCAGGTCGAGGAAACCCAAAAATCCACCAGTTGAGAACTCTCTGGCGCGTACGACGCCGAAGGCGCCCCAAAATAAAGGACGATGGGCTCGGGGCGCGCGCCTTCACTCCGCGGATGCTTGAGCGGGAATGCTGTCGGCCTGGCGCGCGAAGTGGAGGCGATGAAGCTTCGAGTAGAGGCCACCGGTGCGGAGCAATTCTTGATGGCTGCCTTGCTCGACGAGACGCCCGCGCTGAAACACCAGGATGCGATCGGCGGCGCGCACGGTGCTCAAGCGATGCGCGATGATGAGCGCGGTTCGCCCTTTCATGAGCTCGTCGAGCGCGCGCTGGATGCGTGACTCGGTGTCGCTGTCGACGCTCGCCGTCGCCTCGTCGAGGACGATGATCGGTGCGTCGCGATACAGCGCTCGCGCGAACGCGATGAGCTGGCGTTCGCCGGCGGAGAAATTGTCGCCGCGTTCGTCGACGCGCGCGTCGAGCCCCTTCGGCCGGCGCATGAAGAGGTCATAAGCGTCGATGCGGCGAAGCGCGGCCTCGACGCGGGCGCGATCGGGTTCTTTGTCGCCGACCGCGACGTTGGACATGATGGTGCCGGGAAACAGGAAGACGTCCTGGGGAACCACGGCGAAGCACTTTCGCAAGGCCTCGCGCGCTTCACCGCGCACGTCCGCGCCGCCGACCCGGACGATCCCCGCGTTCACGTCGTAGAGGCGGAGGAGCAGCGACGCGAGCGTCGTCTTGCCGGCGCCGGTCGGGCCGACGACCGCGACTTTTTCGCCGCGTTTCACCGAGAAGCTCACGTCGTTCAAGACCGGCACGCCGGGCTTGTATTCGAACGTGACGTGCTCGAACGAGAACGCGCTTCCCGAGCTGAGCGGCGGCGCGACGTCGGTGCGCATCGGTGCGTCGGCTTCGTCGGCGAGATCGAGGAGCCCGAAGACGCGCTCGGCGCCGGCCATCGCGCTCTGCAGGAGCGTGTAGCGCTGGGCGAGCGCGCTGATCGGCTCGAAGAACATCATCAGGTAGGCGTTGAACGCGACGATGGTCCCGAAGCTGACCGTCCGATACCCGAGCGAGACGACGATCGACGCCAGGCACACCGACGTGACCATCTCGATGGCCGCGTCTTGCAACGCCTCGTATTTGATCGAGCTGATGTTCGCGTCGCGGTAAGCGCCGTTGATGACGTCGAACTCGCGGCCCGCCGCTTCTTCGCGGCAAAACGCCTGGACGACGGCCATTCCCGAGACCTGCTCGTTCATGTTGGCGTTCATCTGCGCCGTCTTCGCGCGGATCGCCCGGTACGCCTCGCGCGAGCGCCGCCGGACCAGCGCGACGAGGAGCGCGACGACCGGGGCGGCCCCGAACCCGATGAGCGACAGGCGCCAATCGAGCGTCACCATGACGACGACGATGCCGAGCAGCTTCAGCATGTCGACGACGGCGTTGAGCGCGCCGGATGCGAACAGCTCGAGGATCGCGTCGATGTCGTTCGTGACGCGAGTGACGAGCCGTCCGACGGGTTGGCGGTCGAAGAACGCGAGCCGCCGACCGTGCAGGAAGCGAAAGACGTCGCGGCGCAAATCCGACATCGCCTTCGCGCCGGAGACCTGCACCACGTAGACCTGGACGAAGTTCAGGAGCTGTTCGGTGACGATCGCGACGGCGAACGCGAACCCGCCCCAGAACAGCACGTGCGTGTCGTGCTTCAACGCGCCGCGATCGATGGCGACGCGCATGAGGTAGGGTCGCGTGAGCGAGAGCCCGGCAGTGATCACGCCGAGGCCGATCGAGACCCAGAGCAGCGTCTGATACGGGCGCAGAAACGGCCAGAGCCGGAGGGCGAGGCGTGAGTCGTACGCCTTGCCGAGCGAGCTCTCTTCGTGGAACGCGCGCAGCACTTCGTCGGTGCGGGTCCCGCGCTTCGTCTTCGTCGGCGCCGGCTTTTGGCCCAGGGTCGCGCCGCTCACGCCGTCACCGCGTCCGTCACGTTGGCGACCGGTTTGCCGGCGAGCGCTTCGAGCTCGCTTTCGACGCGCTGTTCCTCGGCGAACCTCGCGTAGAGGCCGCCGTTCTCGATGAGCTCGGCGTGGGTGCCGCGCTCGACGATGCGGCCGCGGTCGAGGACGATCACCGTGTCACAGCGCGCGGCGGCGGCCACGCGGTGGGTGATGAGGAGCACGCTCCGGTGCGACCGCTCTTCTTCGACCACGTCGAGGATGGCCCGCTCGGTGCGGGCGTCGACGGCGCTCAGCGGGTCGTCGAGGACGAGGATACGCGGTTCGGCGAGGAGGGCCCGCGCCAAGGTCACCCGTTGCTTCTGTCCGCCCGAGAGCTGCACCCCGCGCTCGCCGACGACGGTGTCGTAGCCGTCGGGAAGCACCTCGATTTCCTCGTCGATCTGCGCCTCCCTCGCGGCGCCGCGGACGAGCGAAAACGAGTCGTGCGTATCGGGGTCGTCGAGACAGTACCCGACGTTTCGTCCGACGGTCGTCGAGAACAGAAACGCCACCTGCTGCGCATAGCCGATCGCGCTGCGCACGAAATCGAGCGGCAGATCGCACACGTCTATTCCGTCGAGGAACACCGAGCCGCGCGGCGTGTTCTGGAGCCGCGGCAAGAGCGCCGCCAACGTCGATTTGCCGCTCCCGGTCTTTCCGACGATCGCGACCAAGGTGCCCGGCGCGACGTCGAAACTCACGTCCTCGAGGACGGGTTGATCGCCGTACGAGAACGAGAGACCGCGAACCGACAGCCGCCCCTCGAAGTTCGCGATCGCCGGGAGCGGTCCGTCGGCGATGTCCGGCGTCGCCTGGAACACCTCCTCGAGGCGCGCGAACGACGCGCGTCCGCGTTGCAAGAGCGACGTCAAAAAGCCGAGCGAGATGAGCGGCCAGGTCAATCGATTGAGCGCGCGAAAGAACGCCAGGAAATTGCCGGCCGACATTTGACCGTGGAGCATCAAATTGCCGCCGTACCAGAGCACGATGATCGTGCCGACCGCCGTGATCGCTTGCATCACCGGGAACATGAGCCCGCGGAGGCGAGCGAGGCCGAGCGATTTGGCGAGGTAGTCGAGGTTCGAGACTTCGAAGCGCCGGATCTCTTCGTCCTCGAGCGCGAACGAACGGACGACGCGCACGCCGGCGATGCTCGATTGCACCGCGGCGCTGAGTTGCCCGATGGCATCCTGATTCTGACGCTGGCTCTGGAACATGAACCGCGCGAATCCCCACATGACGAGGAAGAGCACGGGCAACGTCGAGAGCGACGCGGCCGTGAGCTTTCCGGAAATCTGCAACGTGACGGCGAGCGAGCTCACGAGCGCGAACGCGGTGTTCATCAGATTCAGCGCGCCGAACCCGAGGAGCAAGCGAACCTGCGCGAGATCGTTCGTCGCGCGGCTCATGATGTCGCCGGTCGGCATGCGACGGTAGAACGTCGGTCCGAGCCGCTGGAGCTGATAGAGGAGCGCCTTCCGGAGCTCGTACTCGGCGATACGCCCGCCGTTGAAGATCGCCATGCGCGAAAACACGCGAATGAAGAGCGAGACGAGCGCGACGAAGATGAGCTCGGCTCCGATGCGCCCGGTGACCGACGAATCGCCGTGACCGGCCGAGTCGATCGCCTTCGAGAGGTGCGTGTCGAACCAGTATTGGAGATACTGATACGAGGCGAGCAGGAAGAGTCCGAAACCGTACCGCGGCGCTTGACGGACGAACTGACCCGTCAGGGTGGTCGGAATCTGGCTCGCTGGAATATCGGACGAGTCGAACATGGACATCGGGCGCCCGATCTCTAGGACGATGAGGCCGGATCGGTCAGCGTATTTCGAGGCGGATGACGCGGCGTTCCTTGGCAGGTTGGCGCCGCCCGGGCAAGGACGCCCGAACTTTCCCCTAGAAGAGCCCGATGCTGAAGTGGAATGCGAAAAGATCCTCCCATTCCCTTCGGTCCAAGTTGATACCTACATCGACCGCAAGTGGCCCGACGGGAGTCGTCGCGCGGAGCCCGGTCCCGGTCGCGTAACGGAGGCGGAAAGGGTCGACCTTTTTCGGATCGAGCCACACGTTGCCCGAATCGAGGAAGAGGGCCGTCTGAAAGACGCCGCCGAGCGGGATCCTGAGCTCGACCCGCGGATTCAGCATGAAGTCGCCACCGCGGATGGCCACGTTGTCCGCCGTGAGAATGGCGCTGTTCGCCGTGTTCGATTTCTTGGCGTCGGCGATGATCTGCTGAGCGAGGTCTTCGGGGATGACCGAGTCCTGAATGAACCCTCGAATGGTGTCGGCACCCCCGAAAAAGAAGAGCCGATCGGGGTACGTCTGCGAGCCCGACGTGAGCTGATAATTATAGCCCCAACGAAAGCTCATCGCGAGCGCGAGCCCGCGATCGGACAGACGCACGTAGCCCGCGACGCGGCTCGTGAGCCGAAGAAAGTCGCTGGTGATCTTCGCCTCGTTGCCGACCGGCGAGGCGTGCACGTGCTCGACGCCCGCCGAGAGAAACGTGCCGCGCGTCGCGTTGAACGGATCGTCGCGACGATCCCAGGTGACGTTGGTGCGCTCCGCAACCGCTGCCGTGGTGCCTTCGGGAACGCGTAGCGACGGATTCAGGAGCTGGTATTGCGCGAGCGTCGCGCCCGTCGCGAGAAATTGCGCGTCGTTCAACTCGAGCGAACCGCCGAGCTGCGTGACGAACCGCGTCGTCGGTCGATAGCTCAACGTGACGATGCCGGCTTGCTTGGTGAGCCCGAAGTCGCGCGAATTGTCGCGCACGTCGAGACCGACGAGCTCAAGCGGAAACAGCGGACCGAGCCCGACTTCGGGAAATTCGATCGAAACGGTGTCGCGCCGTTCGAGACGCTTCTCGAGCGGCAGTGCCTGGAAGCGCTGGCGAACGTCGTCTTCGAAAATCAAGAAATCGGGCAAGAGCCCGAGCTGAACCCGGAGCGTGAGCCGGACGGCTTCGCCGCCGACGTTGCGGTGCCCGTATTCGAACATGACGCGCACGCCGTCACCCGTGCTGAACCCCGGACGGACGTCGAGGTACTGCGCGCTCCGCTCGCGCACCGTGACGACCACGACTTTTTCCTTCGCATAGACCTCGGGGTCTTCGAGCTCGACGGTGACGCTCGAGAACACGCCGAGGGTCGCGAGCCGTTCTTCGGTCGCCCGGACGTCGCTCCGACGATAGAGATCGCCCTTTCCGAACGCCAGTCGACGCAAAATGAGCGACTCGTTCGTGCGCACCGCGCCGTGCACGACGATGTCTTTGACGCGCACCGGTTCGCGTTCGTTGATCAAGAACCGCGCGCGCCCCCTCGTTCGGTCCGGCGAGAGCTCCACGCGGAGCTCGACCGTCGCGAACGCGAAGCCGCGTTCGGCGTATTCGTCGAGGATCCGGCGTCGTGCTTTTTCGAGCTCGACTTGCGACACCGGTTCGCCGAGCTCGACGTCGGCGATCTTCGCGAGCTCTTTCTCGACGAGGACGCGATTGCCCTCGAAGCCGAGGTCCCAAAGAATCGCGCGCGGGCCGAGCTTCACCGGAATGCTGAGCGCGACGTCGGGTTCACAGCGGTGGCCCTTGCGCGGATCGGGCACGCAAGCCGGAGCCGGCGCGGGATCATCGACGGGCAAATCGATCGGCGACGCCGGACATTGAACCGCAGGGACTGGAAGAGGCCCGATCGGGATGCATTTGCCGGGCGGCGATCGCAGATCGCAGGCGCGACGGATCAACGTCACCGGGCCGACCGTCGCGGAGAGGTACCCTTCGGAGCGATAGAGTTCGGTGAGGTGCCGCGTCGCGCGGTCGTACACTTCGGGGACGAACGTCTTCCACGGGTTCGCTTCGACGGGCGCGACGCGCGCGCCGGTCGTGTTGCGCGGCCCGAGGACGCGGTCGGTCGCCCGCTGATCGACCGCCCCCGCGAACCCCGTTCCCGGGAGCGTCTCGGAGAGGAAGCTGTCGATTTCCGCGCCGACGTCGTCGGGGCTGCGCTCTCCGGAGAGACAGGGAAACCGACGCGACGTGACGCGCACGAGCGAGCCTTCGCGAATGACGAGGACGAGGTCGTTCAACGGCGCCGTCGCGACGCCGCGCAGCTCCGGCACCACCGTCGCGTCGAGATAGCCGTGATCCGAATAATATTTTTCGATGCGCGTCGCGAGCGTCCCGGGTGCACGATCGTCGCTGTCGTCGAGCGCGAGCGCATCGTCGAGATCGGCTTCGTCGAAGGCGTGATTCCCTTCGAACCGGACACGAACGAACGGACCGGCGACGACGTCCACCGTGAGCGCCGCCCACGAGCCTTGATTGGCGAGTCGGTGCGTGACCGCCGCCGAAGGCCAGCCGCGCTTCCGGAGCTCGTCTTGTTCGGCGGCATCGGCAGCCGTAAGGGCATCCTCGTCGGCGCGATCGCCGCGGGAAAGGCCGTAGTCGTCGAGGATCGGAGCGATCTTCTCGGAGCGTGCAGGCACGACGTGAAACGTGCGCGACGACAAGTTTCGCGTTCGCCCGGGCGTCACGTAGAACACGAGCACGACGCGCATCGGGTCGTCGGTGTCGATCGCGTCGGGCGCGACGGTCGCTTCCGGAAAACCGCGGCGTGCATAATAAGCGCGCGCGCGATCTCCTGCTGCGGCGAGGAGCGGGAGGGTCACCTCGCTCTCGGCGTCGAGTCCGATGGCGCGCCGCGTTTCGTCGTCGGGCAAGGGGCCGCCGACGATCCGGACGCTCGACACGATGCGGCGCGGAACGACGATGAGCCGCAGCGCGGCGCCGGCGCCGTCGGCGACGACCTCGGCGCGGATCTCCGCGTAGCGTCCGGAGTCGGCGAGCTCCTGCATCGCGCGCCGGGCGAGCGCGGGCGACAAGACGTCGCCGACCCGCGCGCGCCGAAGCGTCACGTCACGCCCCCATTTTCCGCCCACGGCCACGACGTCGATGCGCGAGACGGTCCGCCCGGAGAGGGCGCTCATCGCCGCGGGATGAATCTCCGGGGTCAGATCACCGACGTCCGCGCGGACGCGACCGGCGACCAGGGCGAGCGCCAGGACCACGCCGAGAAGAGCCGCGTGGCCCCGTTTCCAGGGGCCGCGCCGGGAACGGTGACTCACCCAGCGCCCCCAAGGACGAGTCTTGCCCGGGGCCCCGACGCGCCTGGACGGAAGAAAGGCGCCGGGGGACCCATGGGCGAACCCCTTCTTACACTGGCATGAAATGGGCCGGAACGACGACGGTCGACTAGGCTTCGTCCAGATGGCCCGGGCTCCCGAACCGAAGACCCGTCGGAAGGCGCAGAAGCGCCGTCGAAGGCGGCTCGGCCCGCTCCTCATGACCCTGGCCGTCGCCGGCACCGCTGCGGTTTTTGGGCTGTGGATCGCGGTAAATCGCGTCGAATGGCTAGGCCCCTACGTCGCCGATGGCCTCCGGGCCGTCGTGGGCGTCGACGCCGTCGCGAACCTCGAGGATTTCACTTATCGACTTCAAGACCGATGGAACCGGGTCTGGCGCAAGGGCGAAAAGCCCCGAGCGTACTGGACCGTGCCCGCCGTGCGCCCGGCACCACCGCCCAAGGCAGCACCCCAGGAACTGGGCCCGGAAGCGGCAGCCGACGACGACGGACCTCCCCCGTTCCACCTCGCCGACGTCGGTCCGGTGCACAAGGAATGGTCGGCGCCGGGCGACGGGGAATGGGTCGCGATCGGCGCCCTCGACCTGACGAACGACTCGCCCGTCATGTTGAAGACCCTCCTTCACCCGGACAAGAACCGGTCGTGGGCCGAGGTCTTCGTCGTCGCGATCGATCTGCGTCGCGTGCGTCCATATCTGTTGCCGGGTCGGAAAGAGCCGCAGGCTACCGAAGACGCGGCCCAGGACATGTCCCGCCCCGGCGTGATCCCCGTGGGCTCGCGCGACCGGGTGCTCGCCGCGTTCAACGGCGGCTTCAAGACCGAGCACGGTCAGTACGGCATGGCCGTCGACGGAACGACGCTCGTGCGCGCTCGCCCCGGCGTCTGCGCCGTCGCACTCTACAAGGACGATTCGGTCCGCGTCGCCACCTGGGACAAGCTCGGCGACGAGAACACGATGGTGTGGTGGCGCGAAACGCCGGTCTGCATGTACGAAGACGGCGTCCTGCACTGGCGCCTCGCCGATCCGAGCCTCGCGAAGAAATGGGGCGCGACCCTCGACGGCGAAACCGTGATTCGACGCTCGGCGATCGGCATCAACGCGGATCACTCGGTGCTGTTCGTGAGCATCAGCAACCACACGACGGCGCGCGTCATCGCCGACGGCATGCGGCACGCCGGCGCGGTCACCGTCGCGCAACTCGACGTGAACTACTCGTACCCCAAATTCGTCACCTTCGAGAAAAAGAAGGACCTCGACGAAGGTGAAGCCGCGAAGCGCATCGCGATCCCGCTCGCCGACGGCTTCGAATTCAGCGAGGACGAATACATCCGCGAGCCCTCGCGCCGCGACTTCTTCTATTTGATGCCGAAGGACGCCGATAGGCGCACGGCGTTGAAGAAATAGCGCGGAACCCGAATTCCCGCGGGACACCGCGAACGGGGCTGGGGCTGCTTGGGCCCCGTTTGACACCGGTCCGAAAACTCGTGCGAGTGGATCGACGCCAGTCCGAAAGCGCGTGCAAGCGAGACTCGAACGGGCATGCGGCGCAGTTCGATCCGGGCTCGGGTTCGAAAACGTGTGCGAGCGGATCTCGAACGGGCAGGGCCCCGTTCGACACCAGGACCCGATCAGTCTTGGCAGGCCAGATCGCGATCCACCCATGATGCGCGAGTGAGACTACCGGCGAACCCGGCGCGGGTTGCTTGCAGTTTGGCGGCGTCGCGCGAAACCCTTCTGGTAGAAATATCGAATGAACACTCCTAACGCCAAGGCATTGGCCGCGCGCGCGGCGCTCGACTACCTGCCGGAGTCCGGCGTCGTCGGTCTCGGGACTGGTTCGACGGCGAAGCTCTTCATCGACGGGGTGGGCGAGCTGGTCCGCGCGGGCAGAGCCCTTCGCGGCGTGCCGACGAGCGACGCGAGTCGTCGTCAGGCCGTCGCGCTCGGCATCGAGCTCTTCAACGACGCGGGCCCGTGGGACATCGACGTGACCGTCGACGGCGCCGACGAAGTGAGCGAGTCGCTCGATCTCATCAAAGGCGGGGGCGGCGCACACACGCGAGAGAAGATCGTGAATTTCTCGTCGAAGAAGAACGTCATCGTCGTCGACGATTCGAAGCTCAGCAAATCGCTCGGCGAGAAGTGGCCGGTGCCGCTCGAGATCCTCGGTTTCGGCCACCTCTCGACGGTCGCTGCTCTGTCGCACCTCGGTCGCGTCGAGCTCCGCCTGAAGGACGGCCGGCCCTGGATCACCGACTCGGGAAATTACATCTACGATCTTCACGCGGGCGTCCTCCGCGATCCCGCGGCGCTCGACCAAGCCATCCGCGCCGTCCCCGGCGTGGTGGAGACCGGGCTCTTCATCCAGCGAGCGTCGGTCGTCCTCGTCGCGGGCGCGGGCGGGGTCTCGCGACTCACGCGGCCGGCGCCCTGAACGAGCACTTTTTCGGCGCTGGGGCCGGTCGCGGCATCATTTTCGGAGGGTCGAACGGCCCCGAAGGAAAAACGGGCTCGCCTTTTCGCTGCCGAATTGACACCCTAGAAGGCGGCCTATAACTATTGGAATCTCTGCCGAACGCTACCCGCGTCATGCATCAGCCGCTGAGGATTGAGGTTGCCGGACAGACCGATGTGGGTCGAAAGCGGTCCCATAACGAGGACAACTTCGCGATCTTCTCGGAGTTCGGGCTGTACATCGTCGCCGACGGCATGGGCGGCCACGCTTCCGGCGAGGTCGCGTCGAAGATGGCCATCGATTCGATGCGCGAGTTCTTCGCGTCCACCTCGGACGACCCGGAGCGCACCTGGCCGTACAAGATGGACCGGTCGAAGGGGTACGAAGAGAACCGCCTCATCACCGGCGTGAAGCTCAGCAATCTTCGCATCTACGAGACGGCGCAGAAGAACGCGAAGCAGCGCGGCATGGGCACGACGCTCTGCGCGCTCTTCGCCGTCGAAGACGGCATCTACGTCGCGCACGTCGGCGACAGCCGCGCCTATCGCGTGCGCGAGGGCAAGATCGAGCAGCTCACCGAAGATCACTCGCTCTTGAACGACTACAAGAAAATGAAAAAGCTCTCCGCCGAGGAGATCGAAAATTTTCCGCACAAGAACGTGATCGTGCGCGCCCTCGGTATGAAGGACACCGTCAAGGTCGACACCCGCTACGAATCCCCGCGCGCCCGCGACACGATCCTCATCTGCTCCGACGGCCTCAGCGGCCCCGTCACCGACGAACGCATGCTCGAAATCGTCGAGTCCGCCGCCGATCTCCCGAGCGCCACGCGCCGCCTGATCGACGCCGCGAACGAAGGCGGCGGCCCGGACAACATTACGTGCGTGCTCGCCCGCTGGGTGCCGTAGACCGGCGAGGCTCGCCTGGCTCGAGCACGCGCCGATCTGACCGCTCTCGGTCCTCAGCGTGCATGCGCACGCTTCCGGGGCCTCACCCGGTCATCTCGACACGCGGTCTTCGCCAATCGAACCTCGCCTGCGTTTTTGGTTTTAACAAGCCGCAGAATTTAGATCGCAGAATCGCGTCCGAACGCGTCTGGGTCGGATCGATCAACCTCCCAGAACGCCCGCGACCGGGCGAAGCCCGGTCGCTGCCATGACCTGATCGGTCTTGGAAGAGCAGATCACGATCAACCAATGATGCGCGAGTGAGACTACCGGCGAGCCCGGCGGGCGTCGCTAGCGGCCTGCGAAAGTCGCGCGACGAAGCGAGCGAATCTCGAGAAATCTCCGACCGCGCGCCGGAGGCGGGCTGCGGCCGACGCCGCGCGAGGGGAGGCAGCAAAGGATCACTCGTTGGCTGGGGCTCAAATCAAGAGGTAGCCGACGAAAAAAATTACTTCAATGCATTGAAGTATCGGTCGCCGGACACCGATACCCCGTCGTCGGGCTCGTTGCTCGCCGCATGGCAAGCGGGCTCACCGCGCGGGCGAGATGACTTGGATGGGGGCGGGCGTGGTTTCTACTCGTTCGGAGGCGCCGCGGAGGGGCGCGAGGACGGCGTAGACGATGAGGAGGACGACGAGCATGAGGGCGCTCGTGACGAGGAACGTGAGGATCGGCGGTTCTCTCGCGGTGCTCCAGAGGTCGGCGTAGAATTTCCCGCCGCTGCGCTCGCGGAGCTTCTTTTGAAAGCCGGCCAGGACGTCGACCGATTCCGCATCCTTGGCGACGAGCGCGCCGCGCACGAGACTTCGTAGCTCGGGATCGGGGTCGTCCGGTTCAACGGCGGCCGGCTTTGGTTCGCTGTTCGCGTCCGTCATCGGATCTTTTCCCCGAGGAGGAGCTCCACCTTTTCTTTGAGCATCGCGCGGGCTCGGTGCAAGCGGCTTTTCACGGTGCCCTCCGGGAGGGCGGTGATCTCGACGATCTCCTCGTAGGCGAGGTCTTCGACGTCGCGGAGGACGAGCACCTCGCGGAATTCGTCGTCGAGCTCGGTGATGCACCGTTTGACGATCGCCTCCAGCTGATACCCCTGGACGACCTGGTCGGGGGGGGCCGCTTCGGACGTGGTGAGACCACGTGCCTGGTCGAGCGACGTGCGCTCGGCGACCGGCTCGAGCTCGTCTTCGCTCGCTGCGTGCCGCCGCGACAGATACTTGTTTCTATTTTTGCAGAGGTTCACCGCGATTCGATAGATCCAGGTGCCGAGCTTCGAGTCGGCTCGAAACTGATCGATCGCCTTGAAGACCTGCACGAACACTTCCTGCGCCATGTCCTCGGCCTCTTCGCGTCGACCGAGCATGCGAAACATCAAGCGGTAGACTCGGTCTTGGTAGAGAAGGACCAGCTCGTTGAAGGCTCGCTCGTCGCGGGCGCGGAGGCGCTCGATGAAGCGAGTTTCGGAGGGGTCGACTGGCGTGGACACGACGCTCCATCTCACGGTAGTCTGATTCCATCGGCGATCAGGTACCGTTGTCGTTGAGCCCCGATCGACGCCGAACGAGGGGGCGAGAAAGAGTGGGAGGGCATGGCCAGGAAAATTAGCCGGTACGGGTGGGTCCCCGATTTGCCGGACCAACGCGATCATGCATACGCAGCGCCCTCGGCGGCGTTGCTCGCGCTACCGGCGAAAGCCGACCTTCGCGCACAATGTCCGAAGGAAGTGTACGACCAGGGTCAACTCGGCAGCTGCACCGCGAACAGCATCGCAGCAGCCCTCGAGTTCGATTTGCTCCGTCAGAAGGTCAAGGGGGCGTCCACGCCGTCGCGTCTGTTCATTTACTTCAACGAACGCGACATCGAAGGCACCGTCTCTTCCGACTCGGGCGCGCAGATCCGCGACGGCGTGAAGAGCGTGAACAAGCTCGGCGCTCCGCCGGAAACGCTGTGGCCGTACAGCGACAAGAATCCGGGACCGTTCACGAAGCGCCCGCCGGCGAAAGTTTACGCCGCGGCGCTCGAGCACAAGGTCACGTCGTACGCCCGCGTCGCGCGCACCCTGAGTCAGATGAAGGGTTGTCTCGCGTCCGGGTTCCCTTTCGTCTTCGGGTTCACCGTCTACGAGAGCTTCGAAGGTCCGGACGTCGCGAAGACCGGTAAAGTCCAAATGCCGGCGCCGAGCGAATCGGTCGTCGGGGGACACGCGGTGCTCGCGGTCGGATACGACGACGCAAGCCAGCGCTTCATCGTGAGAAATTCGTGGGGAGCGAAGTGGGGGATGAAGGGCTATTTCACGATGCCCTACACGTACCTGCTCGATTCGCATCTCTCCGACGATTTCTGGACGATTCGCGCCATCGCCACCTGAGCGTCCGCGCTTGCGCGGCGCGATTGAACATGCCTGAGCGTCCGCGCTTGCGCGGCGCGATTGAACATGCCTGAGCGTCCGCGCTTGCGCGGCGCGATTGAACATGCCTGAGCGTCCGCGCTTCAGCGCGGCGCGACCATGAACGCGAGCAGGGCGTGCGCGGTGACGTCGACGCGGAGCACGGGGTGGTCCGGCGTCAGCGGCACCGCGCCGTCTTCGCGCTGCTGGGCGACGAGAAACCGGAGCGCGCGCTTCGCGGCGTCGCGCGACGGGTCCGTCGTGAACGGCGCGAGCGCTTCGATGACGACCGC
>Ga0265320_10000916_pt1 | contig 22110 bp, 15 predicted proteins | sample 4827metaG_FD_202087 | JGI IMG/M metagenome (GOLD analysis project Ga0265320, IMG submission 202087) | Rhizosphere microbial communities from Carex aquatilis grown in University of Washington, Seatle, WA, United States - 4-8-27 metaG | ecosystem: Host-associated > Plants > Roots > Rhizosphere >...
AACCATAAACTGATTTTATATGTCTCAAATAACTGCTGCTGACGTTGGCAAACTTCGTGAAATGACGAACGTGGGCATGATGGATTGCAAAAAGGCGCTCACCGAGGCGAAGGGCGATATAAATGTCGCCGTGGACATCCTGCGCAAGAAGGGCCAGGCCACTGCCGCGGTGAAGTCTGCGCGCGCCGCGAAGGAAGGCGCCATTACTCAATACATCGTACCGGACGGAAAACTCGGCGTGCTGGTGGAAGTGAACAGCGAGACGGACTTCGTGGCCCGCAACGAAATGTTCCGCGCGTTTTGTGATGAGGTCGCCAAACGTTACGCCACCGAGGCCAATCCAAACCTGGAAGCGGAACGCGAAGCGATGGTCGCGAAAATCCGCGAGAACATCCAAATCGCCCGCCACGCAAAAATGGAGGTGGTCGGTAACGGACTGATTGCCGGTTACATTCACACCGGCGCGAAGGTCGGCGTGCTCGTTGAAGTCGGCGCGGGCAAGGCTGAGACCACAGGCAAGGAGGAATTCAAGCAACTGGTCAAGGACATCACGCTCCAGATTGCGGCGGGACATCCGCATGCGGTTTCGCGCGAGCAGGTGCCGGTGGAGGTGATCGCCAAGGAACGAGAAATTGCGGCGCAATCCGACCGGCTCAAAGGCAAGCCCGCGCAGGCCATGGAAAAAATCCTGGCCGGCGTGCTGGACAAATTTTTCCAGACCTACTGCCTAGTGGACCAGGGGTTCGTGAAGCGGAACTCCGAGATTAGCGTGAAGGAACACGTGGCGCAAATCGCCAAGCAACTCGGCGATGAAATCACGATTCGCCGGTTTGTGCGGTTTCAGGTGGGCGAGAGCGCCTGACCGAAAATCCAAAATTACCCGGGCGTCCGCCAGGACGCCTTTTTTGTTGGTGCTGCCAACCGGCGTGTTGCCCGGACAGTAACGGACCGCGGCTGTCCCAGCCCCAGCGGCCCGGATTGACGGGGGCCGCGCGAAATTTCAAAGGTTTTGGGTTTTCTCACCTGCTGCGGCTGGGACAGCCGCGGTCCGTTTTGGGCTCGCCAGCCGGGGAATCTGGATGCGCCTCCGTTCCGGTGTGGCTTTGGTTTGACGAATGATTCTCCGGTGGTTAATAATTTCCGCGATGTTGCGCGTACCACCAGTTTTATGACGATCATCAAAAAGCCGAGATTTTTCCGGATCCTGCTCAAACTCAGCGGCGAGGCTCTCGGTGGCGAAGGCGGCGTCGGCATTTCCCCCCAGGCGGTCCAGCACATGGCCGGACAAATCCGCGAAGTGCGCGAACTCGGAGTGCAGGTGGTCGTGGTCGTCGGCGGCGGGAACATTTTCCGCGGGGTGTCCGGCAGCGAGCGTGGCATCGAACGCGCCACGGGCGATTACATGGGCATGCTCGCGACCATCATCAATGCGCTGGCATTGCAGGACGCGCTGGAAAAGCTCGGGGCGCCCACCCGCGTGCAAAGCGCCATCGCCATGTCACAGGTCGCTGAACCGTTCATCCGCCGGCGGGCGGTGCGGCATCTGGAAAAAGGCCGGGTGGTCATCTTTGGCGGCGGCACCGGCAATCCGTATTTTTCCACCGACACCGCGGCGGCATTGCGCGCGAATGAAATCGGTGCCGAGGTGGTGTTGAAGGCGACGAAGGTGGATGGGGTTTATGACGCCGACCCGAAGAAAAATCCCAAGGCCAAACGTTTTTCGGAGATTTCTTACCTGGAAGCCCTGCAGCGACAGCTCAAGGTGATGGATTCCACGGCATTTTCGCTGTGCATGGACAATAAGATGCCCATCATCGTTTTCGATTTCTTCAAACCGCATAATCTGCGCCGCGTGGTCATGGGCGAAAAAGTGGGCACGCTGGTGACGGGCTGACCAAAATCTCGCGCGCCGTTCCCGGTCGCACCTTCATTTCGGTGTTGAATTATTTCCCAAAGAGGCGGATTGGTGTCTTATGAAATTCGCGTCGCGCGAGGATGCGGGACGCAGACTGGGGCGGCATCTGTTGGATCAAGGTGTGGAAGCCGACCTGGTACTGGGGTTGCCGCGGGGAGGTGTCGTCGTGGCTGCGGCCGTGGCGCAAATTCTGCAACGGCCACTCGATGTGCTTGTGGTGCGCAAAATCGGGCACCCCTGGCATCGCGAATTCGCGGTGGGCGCCCTGGCCGAGCCGGATGTGGTGATCTTCGACGAGGCTTCCCTGCTGGAATTTCCCGTGGCGCGCGGGCAACTGAACACCGTGGTGGAGGAGGAACTGGCCCGTTTACAGGAATGTCGGCTGCAGTTTCACCACGCGGCGGCGCCGCCGCCGACAGGGAAGGTAGTGGTGATGGTGGACGATGGGCTGGCCACGGGAGCAACGGCCGAGGCAGCCGTGATTTCTGCCAAACAACAAGGGGCCCGAAGCGTAGTCATGGCTGCACCAGTGGCTTCGCTGGGCGCAGTCGAACGGTTGCGCCGGGTGGCGGATGCGGTCATGGTACTGTTTGCTGACCCGGCTTTTGGCGCGGTTGGCCAATACTACAACGCATTTCCCCAAACAGAAGACGGTGAAGTGATCGCGCTATTGCGCCGGGAGACGCCGTGGGGTAAATGAAGGCGCAAACATATTCACGATTGATCCATGCCTGAACTCCCGGAAGTCGAAATCCTCGTCCGCCATTTGCGCCCGCTGATTCGCGGCAAAACCATTCGCGGAGTGGATGTACGGCGGGCAAAAGTGCTGGCACCAACCTCGCCGCGCAAGCTCCGCCAGATCCTTTTGGGCGCAAAATTCATCGGCTTGTCACGCCGCGGCAAATACCTCCAGTTCCAGCTTCGTCCGGAGTCCGGCGGCCGGTCCTTGACGTTGCTCGGACATCTGGGCATGACCGGGCGGATGTATCTCGCCCGGAAACACGAACGCCTGCCCCGGCACGCCGCGGTGGTGTTTGATCTTGGTGAAGAAAATTTCATCTACGAGGACACGCGTTACTTTGGCCGGTTGACCCTCGATGTTTCCGCTGTGGAAAAATTGGGGCCGGAGCCGCTCGCCAACGATTTTGAAAAATCGGCGTTCGGGCGGGCGCTGAAACGCTCGCGACAGGCCATCAAGGTCAAATTATTGGATCAAACGCTGGTGGCCGGCATTGGCAACATCTATGCGAGCGAGGCCTTGTTCCGCGCGCGCCTCTCCCCGCGGTTGCCTGCGCGAAAGTTGACGCTGGCGCAGGTCGCGCGGCTTTGGCTGGCGATAAGTGAAATATTGGGCGAGGCCATCCGGTGTGGGAGCACGGTGCCATTAAATTTTGGCGGCAGCCGGTCGGACGGATTGTTTTATTTCGGGCAGGCACCCGGCATAGCGGATTGTTACGAGGAACGGTTGCGGGTTTATGATCGCGCGGGACGGCCTTGTCCTCGTTGCGGCGGCTTGATCCGGCGCATCCAGCAGGCTGGCCGGAGCACATTCTATTGTCCGCATTGCCAAAGTGGTTGACGAATCGGTTTGACGCGCCGTTTGTCGGTTTGATACCCTCTTAGACCTTTGGATTCCAGAGTAGCTCAATGGTAGAGCAATCGGCTGTTAACCGATGGGTTGTAGGTTCGAGCCCTACCTCTGGAGCCATTTTAAAAGTCGTTGATGTTCAACAACTGCTTCAGCCGGTTTGGTCAAAAAAGCCCCAACTGTGTACCAAAGTGTGTACTAAATCGAAAAAGGTCTGCGTTTTGCCACCTTTTTTCACTTTACTCCACTTGCGGCCAGTTGGGTTTAACAAAAATTGCTCCGGTTGCCTTAGCCTGAAAGGCGACCATGAAAGAAAGATACTGGCTCAGCAAACGCGGCTCCATGTTCTACAGCCTCGACTCCGAAACGCGTGAACGTAAAAGTCTCGGAATCACGGATCGGCACGAGGCGGAAAAGATAATCCAGGCGAAAAATGAATCCACCGATCATCCCGCACTGGGTCGGGCACAACTGCTCGGAAGATTCTTGGCAATTGCTGGTGAAACTCATGTTAGTCAAAGAGCCTCTCGCTTGGCGGACGCGAAGCATCCGGGCTGGCGCCCGGTGGGCTAGCCGCTCAGCAGCCGTGCAACGTCCGGAAGACGTTCCGCGCGACAACTCAGTTGGATGTAAGATCACCCAGATAATAAGTTAGAGTTGCGATGAACGGATGTCGCCGTCCATCCATCCTCGCGACGTTGCCACCTGTCCTTTTTGCAGCCGCCAGCGCTCAGTTTTGTCTATCTGGACAATTCGCGAATCATGAATGACAATCTCAACCGAGCCGTAGCCCAGCGGGGCAACCTGCTGCCGGACAATCTTCAGCCAGTCAGGTTCCGGGTGCGGAATTTGTTCTGCGTTCATTTGTTTTGGATTAATGGTTTTGGATTGAATGAGGGTTCACTCCTCCGGCCGATAGACACTGTGGCAAGCCTTGCAATCCACGGCCAGATTGTATTGTCCCAGCGCACCGGGCTGGCGCGCTTTGAGGGCGGTGATGGCCTCCAACACCGCCGTGGTTTTCTTTTTCCAGCCCGCCGAGTCGCCTTGCGGTGCATCATTCAGCGGGAGCGAAGTCACATAATCCTCCAACTTTGAAAAATCAGCGTCGCTACCTTTGCCTTTACCGACTTTTTTTGCGAGCGCGTCATCCCCTTTGAACACGGCCTTCATGATTTCCTGCACGGTGTATTTGGGGGCCTTGTCATCAGCCCGCAAGAATTCCGTGCTTGCCACCAAGGCTAGAACAACAATCATGGCCGGGATGCCAAAGTTTAATATCATAAAGATGTTTATGCCTTTGAAGAATCGTTTGATCGCGCCGGACGCTTAAGTTTTGTTCGCGTTAAGGCTTCGATAGACCGCCTCCAGCCAACGGCCGCCATTGCGCCACTGTTTGTATTTTTCCAAAGATTCCGCGTTCGCTTTGGCCTGATCCAGGGTTTTACCGGCCTTGATGTCTTTCTGAACCACGTCAATGCTCTCCGCCACGAAGTCGCGGAATTGTTTCAGATCTGTTACCGAACTAACCGTTCCATGGCCGGGAATAATTTTCGTATCCACCGGCACCCACGCCAGCACCGCGTCGAGGTTGTTCAAATACCCTTTCACATCACCGCCATTCGCCACGTCCACATAGGGAAATCGTCCATTCACAAACTGGTCTCCGAGATGCAGCACCTTCGAACCGGTGAAATAAATCGCCGCATCACCATCCGTATGCCCCGGGCCAAAGGCGATGATTTTGATTTCATCGCCATTGAAATAAAGCGATGAGTCATGCGTGAACGTGATAACCGGCAATGCCGAAGGAGCAACATTTGTCTGGGCGGCGAGCCGGGAACGCAAATTTGCCGAGGCAATGATTTTTGCCTTTTTACCGAAGTAAGCATTACCGCCGATGTGGTCACCATGAATATGCGTGTTGATCACATATTGCAACGGCCGGTCGCTCAACTTGCCGAGCGCCGCATCAATCTTTTCCGCCAGCGGTAGAAACTCATCGTCCACAGTTAAAAGTCCATCTGGCCCCGCCGACACGCCGATGTTGCCGCCGGAACCTTCAAGCAAATAGACATTGCCCGCGATGGGGATCTCTTTGATTTCAACCTTGGAAAAATCCTGGCGCGGCTGCGCGCTGGCCGTCATGGCACCCGCCAACACCATTGCCGCCAATAGATTTGCACCGGTTCGCGTTCTCACCGTTTTGGTTATTGAAAAATTCATTTCAATGGTTTGATTAAGCTTCATCAAGCGAATCGCTGCGCCCGTTGACACGGACGCATCGCCAGCATGATTTGTCCCAACTGACTATTTCGCCTCCGTCACCCGTTTCGCCTCCCAGTTGCGCGACTGCGGCTGGCCATCCCGATTCACGGATTTCACCTTGCCCGTGATTTTATCCGCCGCAACCGCACCAGAGTATTTGTTCGTGCTGGAATTGCCGTTGTATGAACGCACCAGATTGAACGAGATGTTATCGCCGTCAATTTTGCCGTCGGAGATCGGTGTTTCCACCGGCGAGCCGTCGCGACCCGGAACCAAGACCTTGCCCGTGATCGTGGCTGCGTCGGCCTTCAAGATAAGCGTGCTTACGCGGTCGGGACCGCCATTGCGTCCCGGGGTGCTCCAAGTCCATGTCCCCGTGGGGTCCGCTGCCTGGGCTGACGCCGTCAGCAACAAGATGGCCGCCGCGCAGCCAAGCACTATCGAATGATGTTTGATTTTCATTTGTGTATGTTGTTTTTGATTGCTTTTGTGTTTCGTGGTTTGGATTAATAGATGCTTCAAAAATTATTTTACCGTCGGCTTGCCAGTCTTGGCCCAGGCGGCGTAACCGCCGTCAATGGCAATGGCGTGTTCAAAACCATTGGCCTCGAAGTATTCCAAAGCCCGGACCGTGCGATAATGGCCAACCGCACTGTGTACGACATACCATTTGGTCTTGTCTGTGATCGTTGCCAGCACCTCCTTGTATTTGTCATCGTCCGTCAAATTATAGTTCAAGGCGTTCGGCAGATGGCCGGCGGCGTATTCGCGGGGCGAGCGGGCATCAATAATGATGGCATCCGGATGCCCGGCCAAAAATTTCTCCGCGTCATCCGGCGAAACTTCCTTGTAATGCGTTTCATTGACGATCTTGTGGCCATTTTCGTCATAACCCGGCTTTGGTACAGCTGCCACAACCGGGGTTGCCTCGGTCTGATTGCCTGCATTTTTGGCCACCCAGTCATGTGACTGCGCTTTGCCGTTACGCACTGATTCTATTTTGCCCGTGATCGTGCCATCAGCCACCCTACCGGTATAGACTGTCATATTCGTGTTGCCGTTGAAGACGCGGACCACATCGAAGAAGATCGTGTTGCCATCCGCTTTACCATCGGCAATCTCTGTATCCGCCGGCTTGCCGTCACGACCGGGAGTGGAAATTTTTCCGGTGAGCGTAGATCCGTCGGTCTTTAGGGTTAAAACGAATTCACGCGGCGCACCACCATTGCGGCCCGGCGTGGTCCAAATCCAGTTGCCATCCGCGTCCGCCGCCCGGCCCGTACTGCCAATCAAAAAAGTCACAGCCGCAAGAAAGTTTAACATGGTTTGTTTTTTCATATTTATAATTTTAGGCAACTAACCGCTTGCTTAAGGTTTGTTTGAGTTGTTGGTTTATGGTTTAGAATCAGGCGAGAATTTCTTTGTGAACTTCGCCATAGACATCGGTCAGGCGATAATCGCGGCCACCGTAGCGATAAGTTAATTTTTCATGGTCCAAGCCGAAGATGTGCAGCAGGGTTGCGTGCAGGTCATGATAGTCCATCCGGCCGTCCACCGAGTTGATGCCGTATTCGTCGGTTGCGCCGTAAGAAAAGCCGGGCTTTACGCCGCCCCCCGCCATCCACATCGTCCAGCCTTTGGTGCTGTGATCGCGACCATCTGGTTTCGGACTGTCCGGCGTGCGGCCGAATTCGCCGCCCCAAAGCACCAGCGTGTCTTCCAGCAAACCGCGCTGCTTCAAATCCGTAAGCAATGCGGAAATCGGTTGATCCACCGCTCGCGTGCTCTTCTTTAATCCGGCATAGAGCTGGCCGTGATGGTCCCAGTCGTCGTAGCAAACTTCAATGAAGCGAACACCCGCTTCGGCAAAACGTCGCGCCAGCAGGCACTGGCGACCGAAGTCATCCGTCTCGTCCTTGTTGATGCCATAGAGATCAAGCGTGGCCTGCGACTCTTTGGAAATATCCGTCACTTCGGGAACCTCCGCCTGCATCTTGAACGCGAGTTCATAAGACTGAATCACGCCTTCAACCTGGTGATCCATCGTCCCCTTTTTGAGCAGGTCGTGGTTCAACTCCTGAACAAAGTCGAGTTCCTCGCGTTGGGCTTTCGCCGCAATGTTGGCGTTCTTGATATTGTTGACACTACAATTCTTGATATCCGTTTTGGACTCGCCGATGCGGGTCGCGGAAAATACAGACGGCAAAAAGCCGGATTCGTAAGATTGTCCACCACCGATGGACAACGCCGGCTTGATGGTTACAAACCCCGGCAGATTTTGATTCTCCGTGCCCAAACCATAGAGGAACCATGAACCCATTGACGGCCGCACAAACACTGGACTACCCGTATGCAATGCCGGCCACGCCTGCGGATGCAACGCCGGCGCGTTCGTCCACATGCCGTGCAAAAAGCAGAGTTCGTCCGCGTGACCCGCCACCTTCGGAAATAATTCCGAAATCCATTTTCCGCTCTGGCCATACGGTTTGAATTTGAACGGTGAACCGAGATACTGGCGGTCATCGTTATCCTTGGACTGTTTGCCATCGTCGGCCTGAAGCTTGGCCTTGTAGTCAAAAGTATCCACGTGCGACGGCGCGCCTTCCATGCCCAGGAAAATGATGCGCTTGGCGCGCGGCGCAAAATGCGGTTTCTTCGGTAATAGCAGATTGATTTCGCCGCCCGCCGCCGGAGCCGCGTCCGAGCCACCGAGAACCCTGGCCCCACGATCCAGCAGTGCCGCTTGTGCCGCGATTCCGGCGAATGCCATGTAGCCGAAACCCGTCGTAAAGGTCTTGAGCATTTGGCGCCGGGTATAAACTTCCGGTATGACGCCGTCGCAGCGTTGAGGAGTATGGTTGTCGTTATTCATAATAGTTAGTTATTTATTTGGGACCAATCATTGGAGATAACGGAATTCCGCACTGCTGAACAGCGCTTGCGTGAACAAAGCCAGCGCACCTTCCTCCGGCGAGGCCGGCTTTTCCGGCAGCGCCTGATGAAACACCTTGGGTTGTGCAATTCCGGGTGCAAGCTTTCCAACCACCACGTCACTGGCCGAGCCGGGTCCATTAAATGTGCGCGGGAAACGAAACCCATTCCGACCCCCGCCGCCGCCATAGTTACCACCGTTGTTGGATGGAGTATTTGCAGCAACTGTCGCCGCAACCGGTGTCAGGGCAGGCGTTGCAGAATTAGGATTGATTGGTTCCATGATCGGCAGGGCAACCGGTTCGCCAATGGTCGGTGGATTAGCCGACGCCGGTACAGGCGCAGGTTGCACGTTTGGCGGCACCGAAGCCTCCGGCTTGGGTGTCAAAGTTACTGCCTGTATTCCCGGCACGGGTTCCGGAGTCGAAGTGCGCGGCACAATTTGCTCCGGTGCCTGTGAAGCCAATAGCCCCGTCTCTGCCTTGATGAACTTGGCAGCGCGCTTCACTTCCGCCGGTGTGGGCTGACGCTGGAAGACGGCGAGGTAGGCGCGTTGAATGCGTTCCTTTTCTGACAGTTTTTTATTTTGCAGGAGCTCGCGGGCGAGATGCAAAGCCTCATCCTGGACCAGCGCGTTGTTCATCAGAAACAACGCCTGACTGGGAGAAGTCGTGTCTTCGCGCTTTGCCCCAACCAGGTTTGGATTTGGCAAATTGAAAAGCGACAGCGACTCCGGCACCATGTCCCGCGGCACAGGCAGATAAACACTGCGCTTGTAAAAATGCTGGGGCAAATCGCTCTCCCAGATGTTCACACCATAGTAGCCATCGCCAAACTCACCCGTCACGCCGAAGTGCGGCGGTTCCAGATCCAGCCGTCCGCTCGCGGCCAGAATCGAGTCACGCAATTGTTCCGCCAACAGCCGGCGCGGTGCGGCCCGCCAGTTCAAGGTGTCTGCCGGATCTATTTCCTCGGCCTTCGCGTAAGTATCGCTGCTTAACTGATACGCGCGCGTCAACACCAGCGAGCGCACGAGCTGTTTGATCGACCAGTTCTGCTCCGTGACAAACTTCACCGCCAGATAGTCGAGCAACTCTTCGTTCACTGGCCGTGCACACAGGTGTCCAAAATTGTCCGGGGTAGCGACAATGCCCTCACCGAAGAGGTGTTGCCAAGCGCGATTGACGACCACGCGCGAAGTGAGCGGGTTCTCCGGATTCGTGATCCATTCCGCCAACTGCAGACGACCGCTGGCATTGGTAGGAATGGCCAGGGTTTCAGACAAGGTGACAATCCGCAGGAAACCACGCGGCACCACCGCGTCCGTCGGCTTGGTCAAGTCGCCGCGATAATAAACCGGCACATCCTGAGGCTCGTCATAGTCGCGAACACCCATTGCGTAAGTTTTGTGCGCCGGGACACGCTCAATCTGGTTGGTGGTGAAATTCCGGGCAAAACCGCCGCGCCGGCCAAAACCATTTGTCCCGCCGCCAAAGCCATTCGTCCCACCACCGCCAAAACCTCCAGCCGCAAAGCCGCCGCCACCGCCGCGCCGACCACGCGCCGCGTTGTTTGTGCCGTTCGCAGCCGTGAAGTTGCGATTCGTATTCACGAACATGTTCGGCGTGGGTTCACCCGTGGACAAAACGGCAAGTTCCGGCGCGCCGCTTAACGAGAGCAGCGATGTCGGCCGCCGATTCCCACGCCCGCCCACCGTGCCGTAAAGGGTTTCCGTGCTGGAGAAAATGCCCGCGAGCGCGTGATAGTCCTTCTGTGGAATCGGATCGAACTTATGATCGTGGCACTGCGCGCAACCTACCGTCAGACCCAGAAACCCACGCGCCGTGACGTCTATTTGATCATTTACCACCTGCCACTTTGAATACTTGATGCGCGACTCATTCAAACCCTTTGGCCCAATGGCCAAAAAGCCGGTTGCCGTAAGATTCTCGTCGCGTTCCTTTTGATCAGCATAAGGCAGCTGATCGCCGGCCAGTTGTTCCGCGACGAAACGATTGTAAGGTTTGTCTTGATTCAGCGAATCTATGACATAGTCACGGTAACGCCACGCATACGGATAGTTGAGGTTGCGATCCAGCCCTGTAGATTCGCCATAGCGCGCCACATCGAGCCAATAGCGACCCCACTGTTCCCCGAACCGGGGCGAAGCCAGCAGTTGATCAACGACATTTTCCAAGGCCTTCGGTGATGCATCATTGGCAAACGCTTCAACCTGCTCCGGCGTCGGCGGCAAACCGATAAGGTCGTAATAAACCCTGCGAATTAGCGTGCGTTTATCAGCATCACCCACCGGTTTTAGACCTTTCTCTTCCAGCTTGGCCAGGACAAAATAATCCACCTCGGTCTTGGGCCATTTGCCATCGGTCACGGCGGGTGGAGCCACGGCTTTGGGTTTTTGAAATGCCCAATAAGCGCGTTCCTTGTCCCAGTCATAAACTTTCTCCGGTTTGGCGGCTTGGGCGCTGATGACTTTGGCTGAATCGCGCGGGTCAGCGGCACCATCTTTCACCCACTTCTCAAAGTTGGCAACAACCTCGTCCGGTAAAATTCCACCACGCGAATCGGGCGGCATCCGCAACTGGCCAACCTGCCGAATGGCGTTGATTAAAATGCTCTCGTCTGGTTTGCCCGGCACCACGGCTGGTCCACGATCACCACCAGCACGAATGCCATCGCGCGTATCCAAGGTCAGTTCGCCCTTGTTTTTGCCCTTCTCTTCGGAATGACATTCATAGCAATGCTCCACCAGCACCGGCCGGATATTTTGCTCGAAGAACTCAATCTGTTCCGGCGTGATGGACTTATGAACAATCTGCGCATTGCCCACCATCGCTGCCGAAGCGATGGATATTAACAACAGCCGTCCGGCAAATCTGGTATCAAGTTCTCGTTTCATATTTTCTCAATTGATTAAAAGATGGCGGAATAGTTCATGGGTGATGCAAACGGAAGTACTTATTGCCAGTGCCGCCAACGGGTTGGTTGATAAAGTTGGTGCCATTGATAACTGTTGGCGTCGTCGGATTGGAAATCCAAATCCCTGAAGCGAGATTGGTCGTGTATTCCAAATAATAACCGGCAGCACTGCCTGACCAGCTCAAGTTAAACGCGTTGCCGATGACGGGTGTGAAGCCAATTCTAGGAAGCGTGACGCCAGTGTTATTCGTGATAATCGTAAAACCAGCGTCCGCCCAGTTGGTCTGGCTATAAGAATAGAGCTGGGCAATCCGGGCATCCGATAGTGTGCCCTGGTTGATGTAGGCAAACTCATCAATCACACCGTTCAAAGGATCATCAATAAACGTCGTGGCCGTGACCAGTTCCGGGTTGATCGTTTTTGCCGAGCCGTTGTAGGCAGTGACGTATCCCTGGCTAAAACCTGGAGGCGTATTGGGGGCCTGATAAATGGCACCAATACCAGTCACGGTTCCAATCCGCACACCGTTCACATAGAGACGGAGTTGTCCACTCACGAACCCGGCATTGCCGTCAAGCTCAGTGACAATATTATAGACCGTGTTCGTTTGAATGTTGTAGGTGATCCGGGTGGCGGTCGCCGCCGTATTGCCGCCCCACGGCGAACCGGCGCCGGAACTGCCGGTCTGTTGTGCCTCGAACACCAGTTGCGCCTGCGAAGGATTATTTACGTTCGTTTGCGTCGGGAACAGGTAAATGGAATACTGAAAGTCCGAGAATATCGTCGGCACTTGATAGTTGGTGACACTGCTGTTCCTGATGATCTGCGGCAAGCCAATGGCCTTGAAAGAAAAGACGGTGGTAATTTGATACCACGGTCCCAGAGTGGAATTAATATCCGCGCCGTTGGGCAATTCAATGCGATTGGTGCCGCCCAATCCGTTGAAACTGATGGCGGTATCATTTGGCACATTCGGAACTAGGCCTGGTACGCCCAGCACTGGAACCCCCCCGGTATTAGGATCGCCTTTGATGGTTCCAACAATGTTTAAAGGTGAAGTATCATATTTTGAAACGAGCGATGGAAACGCCGATCCCGCAGTCTGGTCAAACGTCCAATAGCGTGCCAGTCCAGGTATCGCCAGCAATTCATCGCGATAACTGATTGTCGAGACAAATTGCGCCGTGACCGTGAGTGGGTTGGGTACATGCGAACGGTCCTTAAGGTTGGTAATGGTAATCTGATTCGTCTGGCCGTGTGCCTGCGGCGTGGTGGCCAGAGTCACTTGCAGGCCATTGGTCGAAATGGACGCGCCAAGAATTGACAACCCGGTTGTGCCGGCAGTCGGTATGCTGTAAGTCGCTAAATTCGTCGCACCCACGGGATCAACCGGCTTGCTGAAGTTCAGGACAATTTCGTTAAGTGTGCCGGCGAAACCGTGCAGCCCGACCAACTGTGGCGGCGTCACGTCCGGGAGGACGGTCAGCAACGTCGGCGGACTGCTGGTGATTGAACTAAATTGGTTGCTGACCACCACGGTGTAGTTGCCGCCCGAATTCCATAGAGCATTGAACGTCAATGTCGCGTTGGTCTGGCCAGACAGCCCGATATTATTAAAATACCATTGATAGGCGTAGGGAACCTGCCCGGTGGCCGCCACGCTGAATTGCACCGGCTGATTTTCAGTCACAATTTGATTGCCGAGACTGCTGCTTCCATAGGCAATGCCCGCCGCGCCGGCAGAGGCAAAGGTGAATGACACATTGGTGCTTACCACGATGTTGGTGGAAGACAAAATATCCGCCACCCCGCTTACCGTAACATTGTAATTGCTGCCAACAATGAAACTGTTGGCTGCCGTCAGATTCAAACTGACGGTGACCAAATCAGCGCCGAGCCGTGCTGATTGAATACCGACCGTGCTGCCGGCACTCGTTTTGAGGACATAATTCGCCAGGTTGGTTGCAGTGGGTGTTGAGACGGGTTGGTTAAATATAACCTGCAATTGACGGGGATTCCCTTGCGGATTAACACTTGTCACGAGCATGGACGGAATGGTGGCAACCAAACTCGCGCCCGTACCGGCTTGGTAATGAGCGAGAATGTCGCTGGCGGACAAGACCGAGTTATAGATTGACACATCCTGCTCCGTTCCATCGAAGTAACTCCAGACTCCGCTGACATTCAAATGGGAGCGGCCGTTTGCACCGCCGATATGAACCGCGCCGTTGTGGTTGTACATCTGTCCAACGCCGTTGGTTGTGCGCCCGGTCAACTGGCCGTTCACGTAGAGCCGCAACTCGCCGGTGGTGCCATTGGGATCACCATCGAGCACTGCCACGACGTGATAGGTTACACCGGTAGTGACCAAATAGGTCGTGTAAACGGGAGGGTTCAACAGCAGGCCAAACGGCGCGCCGGGGCCGTCTTGGGTTGAATTGTAAGCGGTCAAGCACAAATAAGCCGTGGGCGGATTGGTCACAACCGTATTAGTGACCCCCGTTGGATTCCACAAATACACACCAATGTCGCGCAAGTTTCCACCTTCTTCCCAGAGCCCTGATACGGCATGATATTGCGCCAAGGTGGCACCGTCACCTGGTTGCTGTCCGATCGGAAAACTATTTGCATTGAACCATAGTTCAATTGTTCGCTTTGCCCACGGGCCGCGGGTTACGTTTATATCTTCGTTATTTGGCACGGACACCTGATTGCTCAATCCGGTTACAAAGGTAACGGAAAAATCATTGGTGGCTGACGGCACAATGGACGGAACTCCGAGAATTGGCAGATTCGAATAAGTTCCATTGGTGTTAACCGTGTCGCCACCCGTCGTCTGAGTATAAGCAACGGTGCCGTTAGTCTCATTCAGTTTGTAATATCGCACCGGTAAATCGCCAAGAACTTCATTGTCGTAGCTCAAGCCGGATACGATTGTGACGTTGGTGTTTAATACATTTTGAGAGGCAAAAGTGTCCTTTAACCCGGCAATAGTCAGTGGATAGGCAGCGCCATAACGCTGTTGCGTGGTGTTCAAAATAACGCTTTGGCCGTTGACGCCAAGCGCCACCGAAGTCACGGCAAAATAGGGAGAAGAATATGTGGAAATGTCGGTTGCGCTGGCAACATCAAGGGTCTGATTGAAGGAAAGGAAAATTTTATTGATGCTACCGGCAATCGCTTGGGCCGATACCACGACGGGCGGATTCGGATTAGGCGGGATGGTGACCGTGTGGGGTGATGAAACAAAACCACTGAAAGAATTGCTGATGGCAAGCGTGAAGGTACCACCGGAACCTACTGTTGCAGGAAACGTCAAAACCCGGTTGGTGGCACCATTCAAAGGAATGCCATTATTATACCATTGATAAGTATTCGGGCCTGCCCCTGTGGGCACGGCATAAAGTGTCACAGTCGAACCTTCAGGGAAAATTCCACCGAGCACGCTGCTGGGGGCCAACCCGACATTGCCGACATAACCTTCATAGTAATTGACATATAATCCGGAGATATAATGCGTTTCATACCAACTTTCCGTAGCGGCTCCAAAATTGAGCTGGGCGCTGGTCAATCCTTGCCAACCGGTTTGAAAGTTCGTCAGCAACAATACGCCGTCGAATGACAGAGCCAACGTGCCATCACGTTGCAAATTGATGTCCACCGGCGCCCAATGACCGTCGGCACTGGTAATGGGTGGGATTCCGTTCAGACTGGTAAAGTTGGTGCCGGCCAGAATGTTCGTCAACACCTGGCCATTCAACGCAACGCCGATTTCCACCGGGTTCTGCGTGCCATTAGGTCGGGCATTAAAATACACCGTGAATTGTGGATTAACCACCGGCGGCGAATAACCGAATTGAGGATTGATAAAAGTTCCAAGCGGAAGATTAGCAGAGAGATTGACGCTGAAGCCATCACCGCCATCGGAGCCACCAGTGACCGTGTTGTAGGATGAGCCGATACTGGTATTAAATCTGATATGAGCCTCGTCAATGTTATTACGCGTTGTAAAGAGCACCGCCCCATTCTGTCTGACAGCTGCGTCAGTCAAGGCGACATATCCGCCAATACTGGGATTCGGACTGGTTTCAATCGAGGCATTGCCAAATATCCGCACTCCGCTCGGCAGCCCGGAATTGAAGCTATACGTCGTTCCCAGTGGGGCGCTCAACGTGAACGGTGCCAACGTGGGGTTAGGACTTAATGTGTTTGGGGTGGTGGCCTGATCTTTTACGTTCGATATGGTCAGGGTATAATTGGTGCCGACTCCAAAATTAAATGGGCCGAGAAAGGTAACGGTCTGCTGATCGGCAGAAAGACTGACATTCGTAACGGTTATCGGGAACAACCCACCGCCGGAGATACTCACTTGGTAGTTGGCCAGATTGGTGGCGCTGGCGGGATTCACCGGCTTGGTGTAACCTACTTCTAACAGGTTCGGGCTGCCGGCCGTATCCACGCTCACAATGGTCGGTGGAGTTGTATCTGGAGTGACAAAAATACCAGCCACAGAGCTAGTGAGGCTGCCAAAGACATTGCTGACAATGGCCTGGACGTTAACATTGTTATATGAAGCGGGTGTTCTGGGAATATCAAAATAAGACAAGTTCTGGCCAGGCACAATCACACCATTCGTCTTCCAAACACAGGTGGTCGGCTGTGCGGCAATGACATCCAGTTGCAACAACAACTCCTGACCTTCGGCCAAATGCGCTTGGTTGGTGATGTCGCCGTTATTTAGCCCACCGTGATTGCCATTGCCTGCCACATTGAAAACAGGGGCTGTTATTGCCGGCGCTCCGTTATAAAAGTTTTGCCCTTCATACTGGGCCAAGTGCAATGCAGGAATGAGTTCTTGAACACCGTCCGGGCGGACCCAACCTACTTGAACATATCCCGGTCCAGGGCCTACCTGTTGGAATACGTCAAAATAGTATTTCTTTCCCTGCACCAGGCTTATCGGCGCGGACTGCCTCGTACCGAGGTTGTTGCCGGTGAATAGGGGATCGCCAGTACCCGGTTCGTAGGCAATTTCCACTTCGTTGGCTGGATTATAGTTGGTGCTCAACAATAGAACCGAGTTGTCAGCGCTCCCTATGTAAAAAGTATATTGCCCTGAGAGCGGGGCTTCAATATAACCAAAAATCCAGGTTCCATAATCGGTGCCGTTCAGTGATCCTTCGATTTGAGATGAGCCTTGCAGGCCAAAGCTTGGCGTGGTCCCTGAAAAAACATACCAATCATCCAATTGCTGGCCAAATTGCGGACTGTCAGGAAAATAAAAGTAACTGGGATTGTTGGTCAGCGTGGAAACACTCTCGCGAAATTGCAACGGCTGCGATCCGATGGAATCACCTTGGTAGAGATATTGATATGCTGAACCTGCCTGGCTTTTGTCCGCATAAATCATCAATGGTGCCAAAGCCAGGAGCAGCGTGCGAATTAAATTTGTTTTCATTGAAAATCGTTTGTTTTGAGTTTTCTTCTGTCCAGTATCATTTGATTGGCTGAAGTTATTCCGACCGGATCCAGGCCGGCAAAACGTAGTTATTCGCCTGATAACCTTGATCCCAACTGCGGTTCCATTTAAGTCCCCACAAGTCTTTGATCTTAATTGCGCTGACGGAACCGTCAAAATACAGAATCTGCGTGCGCTTGCCGGAGCCATGTCGCGGTACATTGAAATGTTCCATCTCATAGTTGGCGTTGCCGGATGAAACACCCGGACCCGCGGCCGCCTGATAAGTTGTCCGATCAGCGCCATACCAGGGTCCGCCGCCACGCCACATACTATCGGCCATTAGGGGAATTTGCGTTGGAACAAGCGAGGATTGCAGCTTGCCCCAGTGATCTGCCGCATCCCGGTTCTGAATAGCCACCGAGGTATGGTAAATCCAGAGGTTCGCCCCATAGCTGCCCGCTTCCCCATTTTCATAGGCGTCACCAGTGGTTGTCGTTGGAAAGGCAAAGGCTGTTGCCAGACCACCAAACTGTCCCTGCCCCGCAGGCGTCTTCAAATCCCAATTGGTCGAAACGGCTGCCGGACAAGTGACAATTTGCCTGCGTTCGGAACTATTCAACTGAAGTGAGTTAAACCAGGCCGAACGAGCATTTTGGTCAATTTGGCCATCCGTGCCCAAGCCAGTGGGAAAACAGTCTGCGTTGTCGCCGGTGTAGACATTCCATTGGATACCCCATTGATGCAGGTTGGATACACAATTGATAGCTCTAGCCCTATCCTTCGCCTGGGCCAAAGCGGGCAACAACAACGATGCAAGTGTCGCAATGATGGCGATGACCACCAGCAATTCAATTAGCGTAAACCCGCCCGGGCGGGTCTGGCAACCAAGTGCGAATGCTTGCTGCTGAAGTTCATCAGGCTCATCAGTGCCGAATTTCGGAGCCGCCCCCAAATTGTTGGCATTTAAAACATCTTCGATATTTCGCGCTGTATTCATAGTTCAAATGAAGGTTGATATGGCCTGCAAACGCAGAGTGAAGTCCCTGTGCCTGTCGCCAAACCTGACGACACGGGCATAGCCAAGCCGGATAAAAACACCGGGTGCGCCGTCGGGAAACCGCTCCCAACGTCAGGCGACTGGACGTGATGAATTAAAGTCACTCTGGTTATTGCATGTATTCATGGTTAATGAACCTCCAGAAGGACTGGTCAGCTCAGGTAGGTCTCCCGAGGTCGGGTCGAGCTGGATTCTCCTGTCAGCCAAGCTTTAGACCTGGCAACTACTGGTTGCGAGCTTAAGAATCACCGGCTCACAACCCTGTTTAGACATCGTCGATATACGACTAATGTAGTCGTATAATAAATCATATCGGGCTCCTGTCAACCTTTTTTTAGCAAATTAATCACAATAAATGCTTAGCCTGTTCAGGAGCGGTTTTTCGAAGCTAATGCTGTATTTTGGCCGTCAACTAACCGCTTAAATTCTGTAACAGGAGACAAATTCCAGATCCGGCCTTATGGTATCCTTGAATAAAATATTTCTACGACAATAATTGTCGTAGTTGTGCAGTCTTAAGTCGCTATGGCTATTATATGCCGGAGACAGGCTGTCTATAAGCGGCAGAATAAACTGGCCTCGAAGTTGACCCTGACCAGTATCTGGTGTTCACCTGCGGCGGCACTGAGGCGATTGTGGTCGCGATGACGACCGCTCGCATTACCCACCTGCCACCGGTTTACTGGTACTTTTCTCTGGCCCAATCATGGCTGATTCAGTGCTGGCAAGATCCGTCACAATGATCTGCGTTATTCTACGAACTGTCTTATTAGCGCATCCAGCAGCTCTCCCAGCCGCCGCTGAAAGAGCACGCATAAATTGTAACTGAGCACTGCCAGGCTCAAGGCGGCTTCAGTGCTCCAGAACTTTTCCAGGCACAACTGGGGCAGGCCAAAGTCCGCATCCAGTTGCTTGATCACCTCCTCGCACCCGGCCCGGCCGTTGTATTCACGCCACATCGCGATGGGCCGCACACTCTCCGGCAGATTGGTCACCAGCGCCTGATACAGAAAGCCCGGACAATCGAGGAGTTTTTTACCACAAGGCCGTTGCTTCTCCGCCACCCGATGCCGCAGCAGGATCACCCGCCGCGGCTGGGGCCAGTGGATTTCCTGGTGCCACACTTCGGCCACGTCGGTGCCGGGCACCTCGCTGGGCGTCCAGCTCAAGTCCCGGCGCAGAAGCCGTTGCAGCTGTAGGAGCAAACGCGCCACCACGATGTAGCGCAGTTTTTGTTGTTCCAACAAATCCAGCCAATCGGGCACGCAGAAACCCGAATCGGCCCGCACCACCCGCAACCGGATAAACACGGGCAGGTAGTTGAGCAAATCCAGCGTGAAGGCCACCACGTTATTGGCGCAACTGCTGTTACCCGGTCGCAGCCAGAACCCGGCGACCTGCTTGGCCTCGGCCAACACCGCCAAGAGCGGCTGCAAGCAGGGCTTGGCTCCCAGCCGCGTATAGCCGACGGCCACCCTTTCCTGATGCCCGTCCTCGTGCAGCAACCGCGTCGAATCCAAATCCAGCGCGTATCCGCCGGGCCGGGAACAAAGCCGTTGGAGCCCCCAACGCCAGAGCGGACGGAAGGTGGCCAGATTTTGGCCCGCCGAAGTGAAATGTTGGAAGAAACGGCTGAAAGCCGATTGACTGGCGACACCTTGAATGGCCAGCAACGGAGCCAGCTTCACGTCCCGACGCAAGTGGGCCACGTGGGTCAGCTTTTTGGCCCCGGCCAGAATCCCCGCCCGGCACCCCAAGGCATATTCGAAAGGTTGATAACCCCGGCGCCGCTGCTTGAACCGGGGCAACACGCCCGCCAACAACTCGCCGAAGCGATGCCAGTGCAGAAAGCCGGCCAAGGTCAGCAGCCCGGCGCGACCGGAAACTTTTTGATCCGTAAAGCCGATTTGGATGGTTTCCCGGGAAGTTTGGAGTTTAATGAACTCGGTCACTGTTTGGTGAGCCGATTCGTCGGTTGACGTGGTGAGTTTTATCATACACCCACAAGTCTTTACCAGCAGTGGCCCAATTTGCTTCTGCATCGTTCCGGCTTAGGACGGAACCGACTTCAGTTCGACGGGCAATTCCAGAGTGAACGTGGCGCCTTTGCCGGGACCTTCGCTGAAGGCGGTCATGGAGCCGCCGAGTTCCTTCGCAGCCAGTGCGCCGCTGTGCAGGCCAAACCCATGTCCGTCTTTGCGGGTCGTAAATCCGTGGGAGAAAATACGCGTCAGATTCTCGGTCGAAATCCCGATGCCATTGTCCGCCACCTGAAGGCGGACACCGGTTGTGCCGGCCCGGCTGAGGCGCACAATTACCTGCCGCTTGTCGGGCTCATTTTGTTCGCACGCCTGCTTGGCGTTTTGCAGCAAGTTGACTACGATTTGAATGGCTTTGTGGCGGTCCACCGTAATCGGCGGGACCTCGGCGAATTCGCGGATGAGCCGCACGGAATGCCGTTTATAAGCGTCCAGTTGCAGGCGGATGGCTTGCTCCACCAGTTCGGCCGATCGGACGACTTCGGAAACCCCCGCCATTTTGGCATAGGTTTGTTGCGCAGCGACGATGCCCTTGATGTGTTCCATGTTTTCGGTCAGGGCTTTGATTTCCATCAGCAAGTTCGCCTGTTCCTCTCCGAGGTGCGCCGCGAGCTTCTCCAAATACTGTGGGAGCAGGCGTCCTTTCTCATCGGCGGTCAGGAAATGTCCGAGATCACCGGCGTGCGCCTGCAGGAGTTGCACGACTCTGGCAAGATTGGGAATTTGCAGTTTGCGGAGCCGCGTGGCCAGGAGACCGGCGGAGACATTGGCGCTGTTCAGTACGTTGCCCACGTTATGCAACACGCTGGTGGCCACTTCGGCCATGCCGGCCTGGTGTGAGGCCTGGACCAGCTTGCTGTGCAAGGATTCCGACTCGGCTTCCCACTTCTTGCGCTCCGAAATGTCGCGGCTGATTCCCGCCAGGCCGATGATTTTGCCAGTGCCGTCGCGCAACGGCACCTGGGTGGTGCGCAGCCAGCGGATTTCGCCGGTCCGCACGTCCACCATGGTTTCCTCGGCGTTATATTCCGTTCCGCTCGTGATGAGTTCCTGTTCGGCGGCGTAAAATCTCCTGGCTTGTTCTGGCGGCAGGCAGTCGAGAACCGTTTTGCCGACGGCCTCGTCGGGATGACGCAAACCCAGCAACTGGGCATGCGCCACATTGGCGGTCAACACCCGGCTTTGGCGGTCCTTGACGAAGATGCCGTCGGGCAGATGGTCAATGAGGGTGCGCAGCAGGTTGCGCTGTTCGGCCAGTTCGCCCGTCCGTTGCCGGATCTTCGATTCCAGGATTTCGTTGTCCCGCTGGAGGTCCCGCTGCCTCTGGATCATCCACCGGACCCGCCAGACGTAACCGCCGAAGATCGCCGCCATTCCGGCCAGGCTGGAGACTAAACCAAACCAGACCGTCTGGTAATAATGTGGCGGCAGGTTGATTTCAAACCGGTCGGCATTTTTGCTCCAGACGCCATCCGCATTGCAGGCCTGGACCACGAACGTGTAATGCTTCGGTTTCAAGTTTGCGTAAAAAACCGAACGCCGGTTGCCGCCGTCAATCCAATCCGGATCGTAACCCTGCAGTTGATAACGGAACTGGACCTTTTGCGGCGCAATGTAGCTCAACGCTGTATATTGGATGACCAGTTCGCCCCGGCCCGGTCGGGCAGCGGAGGCATTGGGATCTGTCTGTTCCGTGCCGTTGACCCGGACCTGGTTGATATGCACCAGCGGCGGGACCAAGTCGGTGGGCATGTGATCCGGATCAATCATGACCGCCCCCAATGGCGTCGGAAACCAAATCCGTCCGTCCCGAGACTTGCAGCCATCACACTCGGCGTCCAAGGTTTCAATGGACTTGACGGACTCCAGGCCGTCATAAATCGCACAATCCACCCGGTTGGTTTTGCCGTCGG
>Ga0265320_10000920_pt1 | contig 22018 bp, 31 predicted proteins | sample 4827metaG_FD_202087 | JGI IMG/M metagenome (GOLD analysis project Ga0265320, IMG submission 202087) | Rhizosphere microbial communities from Carex aquatilis grown in University of Washington, Seatle, WA, United States - 4-8-27 metaG | ecosystem: Host-associated > Plants > Roots > Rhizosphere >...
CGAAATCGAGGACCTTGCTGCCGACTGGTACAAACGGTAGGATTTTCCTGCCGAGCCAAGCTGCACGCGCCTCTAAAACGAATTTGGGGATCAGCGCCAAGGGCCTCAGGCTCCGTTCTGTAGAGTGATGCAGAATTTGACCCAGTCGGGCCACTGCTCCAATGCTTGGGCCGCCAGCCAGATGTTGCCCTCGGGCAGTACCCCCGGAGAGAACTGCAACAGATCGCCGCCGCGCTGGGCGATCCGGACGATGGCCATGACGTTGCCCGTCATATAGACCGCCCGCCGCACGCCTTCAATATTCAGACCATCGAGCATCCGGATGTCCCCGAAAGTCAGGGCCTGAACCTGAACCGAAGCAGTAAACGTCGTGTAAGTAGGAGTGCGCTTGCCGTCTGCAGCGGTGGTGTAGCCGGTGGAGCGCTGAATGGTGACCGGGACGAAAGGGTTGATAGCCCCAATCGCTCCGGCCACAATGCCGTGAAGGTTCATCGCCCGTTAGGCGATGCGGTAGGCAACGAAGACGTGATCGGCCGTCTTGCGGAACCGGAACATACCGCTGGACTGGACGCCAGTTGCCGGGACCGGGAGAGCGGCATTGCCGACAATCGTCACGTCGGTATTGACCGTGATACTAGCGACTTCGCTGGCCCCGCCTAGGTTGATCACGGAGACGTCGAAACTGTCCCCAACTGCGAAGTCAGCCGGGAGACCTGCTTGGATGGCCGTGCCAGTGGGGACCTGTTGGGCCGACGGAGCGCCAGCGCCCTGTGCCACAGTGATGATGCCCGCCAGAAGTTCGGCCGCCGTCAGGGTGGCTGAAACCGTCTTGGCGGTCGGAGCGCCCTGTGAGCGGATGACCAAGCCTTCGTTGCGAATGCCGCCGTTGATACCAGAGCCGTTCTTGGCCCCGGGGGTAAGGACCACCGAGCCGCCGTTACCGTTGCCTGCCGTCGCCGCGCCGCCAGTCACCTGAGAGGGGCCGCCGTCGCCAGACGTAGTGCCGCCCGCGCCACCGCGAACCAGCGCTGCGCTACCATTGCCAGTCGGCGTAGAGGCATCAGGGGCGATAACGTCGCCCGCTGCCTGCCCCGACTGCACCCATACCGCCGCGCCGTCCGCGTTGCTGACACAGGTCCACACTCGGCTGCCGGTGACATTGACCCAAGTCGAGCCTGCAGTGTACCCGGCGCTGACGTCGTCGTTCACACCCGGGTCGGTCGTCGCGGTCGGGTTGTTGATCAAGGCCAGATTGATTGCCACGTCGCCAATGACGCTGGAAAACAGGGAGGTTTTCATTTCGAATCCTTTTCGGTGATCGTCATTTGCTGTCTACTTCCCAATCGATACTGCTCATCATGTGGCCAGCATCAATCAGGGGCTTGTCGAATCCTTTACGCGCGACGGTCGCCGGGGCGAGAGGCGGTTGATTGGTATCCACGATAGACTGTCGCAGTTGCCCCGCGATCACCGCACCCAGTTGCTGCAGGGCTTGCGCACCGTTGTAGCCATTGTGACGCAGCAGAGCGGCTGTACTAGGGGCCCATCCTGACTGCTTGGACGCTACCATGTGGCGAAAATACGGACGGGGTGGAATGCCGTTCTTGGGCGACCCAAACTCCTGCACCGCCGCCACCAGCGGGACCGGCGTCCCATCGGAGTAGGTTGAACCTTCCAAGAAGCCGACCCGTAGCGTCTGTTGCTGCGAATTGGTCGAAACCAACTGCGCAATGAGGGCGATGGCCTTATCGCCCCCATGAACCTTGACCATCAGGGCACGACGCCAAAGGGGGCTCCGTTATACCCCAGAGCCCCGGGATAGACGCCCCGGGGCAACGGCGTGATCTTGGGGAAATACCGTCCGAGGCGGAACGGCAGCGACATCTGCCAGAACATTGCCCCGTACTGGGTCTGGATGAACCATGCGTTGCTCGGCGTAGCCGGGAAATCCGTCGCGACGTTGACGCTGCCTTCTGCCGCCGAACTGATGCGGCCGACCAGCGGCGACAATGGCTGCGTGGTGGACCCGAAGAGCAACTGGGCCACATGGGCAACCATCAGGTTGATCAGCTGTGTCTGCAGGGTCATGTCGTTCACCGGCCCGCCGCCGTCGTTCCGGATGTACTGGACGGCAACGGGCAAGATCAGGCCGGTGACAGTGTTCTGGGGGACGTTCGAGAACTGCGGGAACAGACCGATCCACGCGGTATAATCGAACGTCGCGATAACGCCCATCAGCCTTCCCGGGTGTCGGACTGCAGGATAGTGAGGTTCGGATTGGCGCGGACTGGCCACCGAATGTCGGCCGGGGTGATGATCTCTTTCCCGGCGACGATCTTGCGGTTCATTTCGGGGTTCAGCTGTTCTAGCCCGGACCGGACGTCGCCGCCCATTTCCTTGGCCCACGCCACCGCTTTCTGCTCCGAATCGTGGAACATGACGAGCTTGTTCTTCACGAGATCGGACTTGGCATTCTGCTTCAGCCATTCCCGCGCGAAGTCGCCGGGCACGTTCGGGGTCAGGGCGTAGCCCTTGACGATCCGGCAACGAGCCTCGCGGCCAAATGGCACGGCCGGGCCGAAAATCCTGACCGGGTCGCCCACCGCCACCGAACGACCTTCCGTCTTGAGCCCGCCGCCGAGAACCGAGACGTCGTGGTCCTCTCGCTCCCAAATCTTGAGGATCAGCCCCGGGGGATGCTTACAGGTGCACCACACCATTTTGTCGGTGCTCTTGACGTCGCCATCTTTGGGCGGAGTGGGGTCAGTCATTCTCGAAGTTCCTTTACAGTGAGGGAGTGGTAACTAACCAAGACGGCCCGGGTGAGGCCGGAACCGTCCAATTAGTCGCCGCCGCTCTTAGATGCCTAGCATCGACGCAATGGTGAAAGTCTGGCGAAGGACGCAGCCCCAAGTTCCGGCGCTGATCTTCTGCTTGTACGACGACAGCTGCGGGATGAGCTTATGGGCCCGCATCTTCTCGTTGAACCCGCAGAAGCCCGTCTCCTGCCCCTCGACTTCGTGGGCGATCAGCTGCATGAAGTTGCCGCCAGAAATGCCCTGAGGATTGGTGGCACTGAGCGCGCCGTACTGGACGGCAGTCTCCACCTTCAGGTTCGGGAAGTTCTTCTTGAGCAGGTCGCTGACGTTCACGTTGAACGAGTTGGTGGTGGTCAGCGCCGCTTCCGACTGCGGGCTCATCGCGAGGGTCATCTTGGTCTCGCGATCGACCAGACCGGCCGTCTGGATCACCAGCTGCGTGAACAGGTTCTCGACGTCGGCGAAGATTTCGTTCGCAGATGCCGCGATCTGGTTGGAGGCGTTGTACCAGCCGGTGCCACCCCATGCCTTGGTCGCCGGAGTGACCGACGCGTTCAGGTGAGGGTCGTTCAGCAGGCCGTAGTTCTGCAGGCCGTTGATGCCATAGAAGTAGCTCAGGTTCGAGAACTTGTTGAGCATCAGCGCGGCGGCATAGTCGAGTTCCGCCACCCAGTTGATACGCGCCAGACCGGCACGTTCGAGTTCGCGTTCGCCGTACTGCTTCACGACTTGGAACAGATACGACTGGCGCTGTGGCCAGTTGGTGTTCGAGTTGACGTTGCCATTGTCGGCATAGTCACCATAACTCGACACCTCGCCCACGGCCTCGGTAACCGGGAGCATCAGGGTGTCGTCGATCCACGTGCCTCGGCGTTCCTCGGTCATAATCACCGCCGCCTTGTTCGGGGCGAACAGCGCCTTGAACACCTTGGGGTCGATCATCGTCGTCAGCATCGCCGGGATGGCCGAGTTCGGGTCGGTGGCCGACAGTCCGGGCTGGGCGTCCAGCGCCATGTCGAAAGCAAACCGCCATTCGTCGGGGATGTAACCCGTAACGTCGGGCATAGTCACGCCCATGCGGGCAAAGGAAAGACGGTCCTCGGCCCAGAGCGTAGAAGCTTCATTCCTGTCCATATTTTCTCTCCATGTCTGAGCCGAGAGGCACCGGCCTCTATTAACCGAGGCCCGGAACGTTGCTGATCTTCACCAGTTCCCCGGCGAGGCCGACGGATTTGGCGTACCACGAAGTCTCGACGTTGAGCGCTGCCGTGATGGCCGTCGAACCCACCACGGTGTTATTATCGACGGCGTAAGTGCCCGCGCCGCCCGTGCCGCTGATCGGAGCAGTGAGAGTGGTGCCAGCCACGACATCGGTGCCCGTCAAAGTGCTGCCGACGCCAAACACACCGGCGACAGAGCCGCCGACCGTCAGGATACCGTAAGTACCGGAGATCGTGGTCGAAGCCACGGTCTGTTCCGGGATGTTGACGGCATAGGTGCCGACGCCACCGGTAGTACCCGAAAGCTGGGCCACGACCTTGGTGCCCGAGGCAACGCCCGAACCGGAGATCGTGGTGCCCGGATAGACGGTGCCCGAACCCACCGCCGTAACGGTAAGAACGTTGCCAGCAATCGAGCCGGTGACCGAACTGGCCTCCGCCGCAATCGACGAGGCGCTACCCGACGCGACGGACGGAGCGCCCGCTGCCGCGAAATTGGCCTTGCCGTTGGAAAAGCCCGCATAACATTTCTGGCCGGGAACCGCCGTGGTGCTGCCGTCGTTCTTAACCCAGAAGTCGCCGCCGCTGAACAGGGTGCATTCGAACCCTGCCGGAATCAGCATGCCCGCGCTCTGCAGGTACTGAGTGATGAGGCCCTGCTGGGCTCGACCGACGAAGCCAGCCACCGGGCCGGAGCCGTTGTTATTCGCCGCAGCCGGGGCACCGTCAGAATCGATCTGGCTGTACGACGTCCAAGCAAACAGGCCGATGGTCAGGCCAGCAAGCCCGGCCACCAGACCGCCAGCCCCCGCCAAGGCAGAGAAGCGGGGATTGGCACTAGCGAAATCACCCGCAACTGCCGGAGCGGGCTGAGTGTTCACAGAAGACTGAATACCACCGCTCATGGGTGATCTCCTTTGGTTGAGAGAAAGTTGAGAGGATCAGGCCCCGATTAGTGGGTCTTGATCCGAGTTGCTTCGGGGTAACGATCCGAGAACCCCTTGACCGCCGCAGCGTCGGCCGCGAGGCGAGGGGAACCCCGGTGCTCGGTGCCGGGCTTCGGAAGAAGTTCGAGGATCGAACGGAACGCCGAAGGATGGACGCTCTTCAGGTCCTTCTTGCCGCGCAGTTCGAGGGCCTTCTTGTAGACGTCGTCGGCGGAGTCGAACGCAAGGTTGAGATCACCCACCCACGGCCGGACGAACACCTCGGCCTCGCGAATGTCCCGCTGACGGGTACGCTCGCCCTTGATGGCCTCGTCCATCGCCTTGTCGGCGTCTTTCTTGGTCATCATCGGTTCGGCGTCCTTGGCGCGGCGGCGAGCGTCGGTCGCCCGATTGGTCCTTTCCGGGTCCGGACGCAGGTCTTCGTTGTGGTTATCGTCGTCATCCTCGTCCTCCGCCTCGGCCTCTTCCTCGTCGCGCTCCTCTTCCTTCTCGGCGCGCGTGAGGCCGTCGATGTCGTCGCAGGCCGCCTTCCAGTCCTTAGCCGTCAGCTTGTCCTTGAGCATGCCTTTCAGGCCCTCGCCTGCGGCGTCCTTGGCCTTCTTGTCGCCCTTGCCGGGCACCATCGCCGGAACCGGCTCCGGGGCGTCCATTTCGTCGAGCGCCATCAGCACGTCGTCGAGGCCGTCGATCTTGCCGTCCGTGGCCAGCTTGCCGTCCACCAGCGCAGTGACGTCTTCGAGCAGCTTGGGCCGCTTGGCGACATAGTTCTTGTTGGTGATGCCCTTGAGCGCCGGATCGAGATCGATCCCGGCGTCTTCAGCCAGCTGCGGCAGCAGGAAGGCCACCAGCGCACCCTTGGCCACCATGGCCTTGCGGGTCAGTACAGTTTTAGCCATAGTTAGCTCCTTGGGTTTTGAGTCATGAGCGGCACCGCCGCCGTGGAACTTGGAAAGATGCTCCTTCAGCTTATGAGCACCGAAACCATTACCCCCCGTCTTGTCGGGGGAGTGGTGGGACCACGCCACATTGGAGTTGAAACTGTGGCCTGTGTGGATTTCGTGGCCCGGATGCTCTTTATGCTGGTACGACATCGCCTCAGGACTAATCCCCGGCGACCCACGAAGAGAACTTGGGGCCATACCCCACCCGTGCTTCTCTAAGTGTCCGTGCGCAGCATTAAACTGCTGCTCATGCCGGGGGCTAGTGGGCTTGTCCCCCGATGAGTTATTTTTATACTTCTCGCGCTGCTCCGGCGTCCACTCGTCGTTGGCCCTCCGGAATCTGCCCATCGCTGGAATTCCACCGTTCGGAGACGTAGCCGACAACTGCGGCTGATTGTCCATCGCGAACTTGTTAGCCATGGCGTACCCGCCCTCCGGTTTGCTGTCACCCACTACCACGTCAGGGCCTGCTCGGCCCTCCTTGACCACCGCTACGTGGTTACCTACGATGTCCCGCATCACGCCATCATAACGGTCGCCTTCGTGGATGCCCGGCTGCATATCGGCGCGGTAGCGATAGGCACTCGAAAGCTCCTTGCGGACGCCCTTTTCGATGTCGTCAATGTCGTCCTTGGACCACACCACGATGGAATTGGTAAGATAGGGCTCCTCAAATGAGGCGTCGGTGCCCGTCGAACCGATCACGTCCTCGGGCTTGTGGTCGTTGGCCGAAACCGGGACGTGTCGCCGTAGCAACGGCAGATTGTTGAACGTCGCGACGGCCTTCTTGAGTTCCTCGGGGTCGCGCAACAGCTTGTACTTGCGGTCCGGGTCGAGCCCGAGACGCTGGGCATCGGGAATTTCGCGGCCATAATACTCGCAGATGTTGGCCTTGGAAATCGGCGTCACCGACACATGCAGACGCTTGTCCGCATCGTACGAGCGCACCGATTCGCGGTCGAAAGCAAACGAGTCTTGAGCGCCTTTCACGTCCCACTCCTCTTTCGGGGCGACCTGCAAATTCTGCAGTAGCTCCATTACGGCCGGATGCATCGGCTCCGGCAGATCGTCGATCTTCGCCCATGCGTAGCGGGTATGCTCGTCATTGAGCGTCGGGACGAATGGCTTATCGACGATCCGTCCGAAAGTATAAAACGTCTTACCAGTTGGGGTCTGATTGGTAGCGATCAGCGCCACGTCGTCGCCGTCCGGAACCTCACCCATTTCCTCGAACGATTCGCGCCGAGCGGTCTGCTCCGGCGTCTCTCCGGGCTCCGAATTGCCCCCGGGGATGGACCAGTGGCCCGCGAAATTCTTCTCCTCGTCTGACCGGCGCAACAAAAGCACTCGGCCATCGGGGAGCATGAAGAGCGTCCCAGCGACATGGGGTGTAGCAGTGTCATTCAGATCGGCGTCGTCGTGGGCCTCGGGCCCGACGAACTTCTTGGCGACGGACGGCGAAATCCCGATGGTGCTCTTGCCGTGCAACGCTGCGTACATCGCGCGACGTTGCTTTTCCGACTTAACGGGCATTCTACGACGGGCTCACAAGGAACACAACCAGCCAGAACAGCAAGTAAATTACCACCCCAGCGTCAATGACGATGGCCTCCAATGTGAGGATGTCTTTGAGGACTTCCCACATCAGCTGATGCTACGGAGCAAGTAGATTCCGACGCAAAAGCTGATCACCGCCACCAGCCCGACAAGGCCAGCGGGCCAATAAATCGGCTTTCTACCGGGGGCGTCCGCGCCCATCACGCCGAAACCAACCAGCACCACTGCGACGACCACCAGAAAGGCTCCACCAAACAGCAACAGGACGCCTACAGTTATTTCCATTAGTGGCCTCCCATCGCTGGCAATACAGGGGTGTCGAAGCACCGACAGTGGATCAGTTCGCCCGGCTGGACGAATTTGCGTTCATGCGGATCATACCAGCCGGTGGCAACGTTGTACCGAACGTGGTCGCGGCTGGCCTGCACGTGCGCAGGGCGGGGTTCCTTACCCGCCGTCGAATGGTGCCAATCGGCCTGTTCGATTCCTACTTCCAGATAGCGCACCTGCTTGAATGCCGCAGTCGCCATGTTATTCTGCGTTCGTGCGATCAGAGCGGCCCGGCGCTTAGTCACCCCGAGGCGCTGTTGCAAATCTTTCGACAGCTGCCCAAGGTCGCGGCCAGTCTGGACTGACCGCATCACGATGCCCTCGACCTGCGTGAAATACTGGTCCGGGATCGACTTGATCAGCGACACATTGGCCTTGACCGTTGCCTGCAGAATGTCCTGCATGGCGCGCGTCATCTTAAACTTAACCGTGATCCCAGCGTCCCGGAGTATCTTGGCCAGCGCCGCTGACGACCGGTTCTCAACCGACTGAGCGAAATACTTGGCCAGCTTGTCGGCGGCCCGGGCGAAGTTCTTGCCCCAGCGCCGCCGTAGGTCGGCAACGGAACCACTCAGGTCCTCGGCGGGTTGGGCGTCCCGAGCAATGCGGTCTTCGTTGCTTCGGTAAGTCGATTGCACCCAGTACAGGGTGCTCCGGTGCATATCCTCGACGAGGCGATCGATACGCCTGCGATATGCTAGCTCAATTCCGAGGTTTGGCCGGACGCCGCGCCGGGGGCTTAGCGTCCTTGCCCTGCGGCTTGTCCTTGTCGGGGCCAGAGACAATCTCAATGTCCCCCTCTTTCCAGTTCATGCGCTCTTCGAAGCGCTCTTCTTCGGTCTTGTCGGCCATTCACACGGCTCCCTTCGGGGACGTTGTACCACGACATTGGGGCCCGGTTCAATTTGGGCTTCCTAGTCCTGAAGCATTTCGCAGTGTACGATGCCCGTGTCGAAGTCGAACTGAGTCACATGGAATTTGGACCCAGCTTGCATCACCACTTCCATTTCACTGTCGCCGTGGCTAGATGGTCGGATAGCCGCGCCTTTCTGGCCCTTCTTGGCGCTGACGTGGAACAGCAGACTGCCATCAGAACTTGATGCCCAGCTGGCTGAAAACGCCTTGCTGGTGGAGGTACTAATAAAGCCCCGATCCATGAACGTCGTGCCCTCAACCAGCAGCGACCGCAGGATTTTGGCATAATCGCCCCGGACGCCCCGATAAACTACGCAGTCTTCCGGTAGCGCCGCCTGATCTAGCCACGTCTTGATGTGGGCCGAAGTCGCGTCCATCTTACCAGTCTGGCGCAGCTTGGCATTAATAGCACCGTAGCCACTACTCTTATACGACGAAATCGCGCTGTCCTGCTGCGAATTTGGCTGCGGGCGCACCGCTGCGATGTTCTTCAGCGTGGCGTGGGCTGCTGCCTTGTCGTTCTCAGTCGCCGTCTTGGCTGCCTCGACTTCGGGGCTCTGGGCAACCGCGAACTTACCCTTGTTCTTCTTAGGCGGGGCTGCAGTCGTCTCAGCCGCAGGAAGCGGATAACCACCACCGTCTTTGTAATTCGCAACGCCCTTAGACTGCCAGTCGCCCCCGGCCAGCAACGCCTTCAGGCCATCGGGGTCGAGACCGGTCTTGGTCATGTGCCCCGGGGACACCAAGGTCCATTTACCAGTGGAGTTGATTTTAAGCTTGTAGTCGCCCTTTTTCAACCCGATGTCGGTATCAGTACCTTTGGCACTGTCCTCAAGCGTGAACCCGAGGTCCTTAAGATTGGCAGCCGAGAACCCAGCGAAACCTCCGGGCGGATGGTTATCCATTAGTAGCTCAAGCTCGGCCTTCGATTGAAGCCCCGTCAGTTCTTTAAGGCCCTCCTCGAACTGGGCCATCTTCTCCGCTGTTGGACCCGGTGCGGCCCCCGCTTCCTTCAAATACCCATGGAGGGCCTGCACAAACACGTTTTTCTCAAACGCGCTCTTGCCCGCTAGCGCCTGCATCGCGTTGTGGAAGGACTTTGGACCGCTCGACATTTCGTCGGAAAAGTTGCCCAGCATGTGGTTCATCTTCTTGTGAACCGCCTGCTTTTCCTTCTTAGGCAGCTTAGAAATCAGCTGCATCGCGTGATTAAACGACCCGGTCTTCGGCGGAGCCTTGGTCGCGGACCCACCACCGGCCCCTTTGGAAACGAACTGGCCACCCGTACTGCCACCAGCCGGGGCGTGAGGGTGATCGGCGTCGTTGAACTCGTCCCACGCAATAATGTCGGCCTCGGGCACCGAATCCTCGGCTGCGTCAGGCTTTTTCTTGGCCGAGCGCTTGGGCTTCGGAGCGGGCTGCTCTTCCTGCTCGCCCACTGTGGCCTGAGGCTGCGGCCTGCCGCCCTCGGGCTCCAAACCCTGTTCCTCTTCGTCCAGAAGATCGGGCATGTCATCGGGGTCGAGGCCCGGGTACATCGAATCCGGATCGTTTGCCAGCCGGTTGCGGACTTCCTCAGGCGCAATGACGCCCATGTCCACGTAGGTCTGGTCGGTCTCGGCCTCGGTCTTCTTAGTCGTGGCCCGCTGCGTCTCGTCCAGCGCCCATAGCGGCTCAAACGCTATCGTGATTTCGTCGTCCACCTTGCCGTACAGCGACATCTGGGTGAACCACAGGACGGTCTTGAGCGGCTCCATAAACAGCGAGTTCTGGTAATCCGCGATCCAGTCATAGAACGACCGCAGTTCGCCTTCTGACGACGCGTTCAGTCCGGCTGGCTGGATACCGAGGAGCTTGACCAGCGGGATGCCGGACACCGCCGCCATGTGCTCCTGCGACTGCCCCTGCAGGGCGTCCAACGATCCCAGCGGCGCGGAAACGTTCTGGAAATCTTCTAGGTCCTTATCGACCATCAGCAGTCCGCGATTATTGCGCAGATTGTTGAACAGATCGGCCCGGTTGAAAATCGCCTCGCCGCCCTCGGCCTGCAAGTCCGCGCCCATGCTGGTCGCAAGGACGAACACCGTGAAGCTCTGCAGAATGTCGTTGACGGACTGGCGCGTTGACAGCCAGTTATCAACGTAGGGCTTGGCCATCTGGGTCAGGGCCAGCCCACCGAAAGAATAGGCGGGCTTCAACAGGTCCGGAACTTCGCGGCCAATGAATGCTAGCAGCCGGGACGCGTGGACCTGCTTGCCCATCACGAACCACATGTCCGGCCGATACCAATTGCCAGCCAGCGGGTTGTTGGAATTGTAGTTAGTCGGGTAGGTCCACACCGCCTCGACCGTGCGGAACGCCTTCAGCGAATTCTTCTTTACCTTAGCTTTGCTGACGTCGTCGTTGCCCTTGCCGATAGGCGTCTTAAGCTCGTCGTCCTTGTCGAACGAATCATCAATGTCGATGAACAGATGTGACCGGCCGAAAAACCCGTCCTGCTCGGCCAGCCGCTTGAATGTGTGCTGGACCCCGAGACGGTCCATTTCCGTCATGATTTCCTTGATCTTATCGCTCTTGTCTTCGTCGCCCGCAGACTCAAGCCTGATCCATTTGCGGGTGGCCTCAGTCGCGATCACTTCGACGATGCGCCGGTACTCGGGGCGCTGCGACAACTGGGCCAGATACGGGTAGCCCAGAAACTCTAAACCCTCGTTGAAGGCGTAGCCCGGGTAGTTCGTCGCCCACGTCGCGGCAGTCTGGAGGTTGGTGTCATCCATTGCCATGCCGGACGGGATTACGCCCGGAGGCGGCTTGGCAATGCCGAACGGCTTGGCGTCCACTACCGTGGTGCCCGAAATCGTTGACACCCGGCTGCGCGCCAGCGTTGACGCCGTGATCTTGGGCATCACCTTCAACGGCGCAGTGGCGCGAGGCTTTTTAGCGAGAGCCGCTTTAGCCGGAGGCTTCTTGGCCACTATCAGCGCATCCCCAGCCTACGGTTCTGCATGCCGCCGCGCAGACCCCCGGAACGAGGAACGACACGCGCCGCCGATTTCTTGACTACATCGGACGACACGGTCATCTGGGGCTTGGTCCTCGCAAATCTGATCATCACGCCGTCATACAAATTCGGGGAGCGCGTGCCGTCAGGCGTTTTGTTGACGATAATCTTGCCCGCCGTGTCTAGACCGTAAGTCGGCTGCGACAGTTCCAGTTCCAGTTTGGACTTAATCGCCGGGTCGAGCTTAGTCGAAAGAGAAATTAGCTCGTCCGGGTCGAAGTCCTTGGTGCCCTTTTCCCGGAACTCCGTGATGGCCCGGTGGGTGTTCTTGAACAGCGTCCGCAGGTGCCACGCCGACTGGGCCTTAGCGTTCTTGAAGTAGTCCTCGTTCTTGCGGCCCTTGGTGTCTTCCTTCTTGGGGTCCACCACGCCGTCCGAGCCCCGGAAGGGCTCAACCTTGATGCGCTGACTGCTGTCGCGCTTCTCGTTCAGCACCCGGGCGTCACCGCGTACCCCGGCCCCGAGGCCGTCCGCGTCGTACCGGAAATTCTTGTAGCCGTGCTCGTCGCACAGCCCGAACGACTTAGCCACGCTGGCGAAGATGTCCAACCCCTTGCCGGACCATTCTTCAATCACGTCCACCTCGATGCCCGTGGCACCGACGAACGCGAGGCTATCTTTGCCCTCATCCGCGACGTCGAGCGCCCCGAACTTCGCTCCCGTGGGCACGATGCCCAGTACCTCGGCCGCCCCCCACGCCGACTGCACCCACGCACTCGGGATCAAGACGCCCTCGACCGACGCCGCGAAGTCGATGTCGATTTCCTGCGCGACCGTAATCGGGTCGAGTTCGTCAATCTGCTTGGCGTACCACGCGTCATCCTTGCGCGGGTCGTCGCGCCAATGGATGCGGAATACCCGCTCCTTGGGCCACGTCGTCACCTTGCGGTGGAATGGGCTATTCAGACCGTACGCCGTGCTCATGTCGATACGGCAGTTCGTAGTCTGCGACAGCGCGGCGTCTACTTCCTCGGGGTGCTCAAGGTGTGCCGCCTCATCCACAAAGTAGATACCCGTTCTATCGCCTCGGCCAATACCGTCGCCCGCCTCGCCGGTCAGGATGCTATTGGTCTTGCGCATCATGATGCGCATTTTCGGCGCGTCGTATTTCTCGTCGAAGCCGTTCCGAAACTCTGGCGGCAGCAGCCCGATAAACTTGCGCGCCTTCCAGAACAACGACTTAGGCGCACCTACTTCATCGACGTACTTCTCAAGGCGGCTGCCGTACCCGATCACCATATCGTCGTAGAACAACCCCAGCGAGCACCCCAAGGCAACAGCGAGCCACGACACGCCGATTTCTCGGCTCTTGGGCGTGACGCCCGGCCGCCGATTGCGCCAACTGTCCAGAACCCACTCGACCCAGTCCACCTGTCGCGGGAACAGGATAAACGGAATAATCGCGGGTAGATTGGCCTCGACGTTGCGAGGATCGAAAGTGCAGCCCCAGTCGGTAATGAACTGGGGGATGTGGTCCTTGTAGTAGAGCTTCAGCGCCGACAGTTCTTCCGGATGTGACCGGATGTGGTTCAGACGCTCGACGCGCTCCCGGAACACAGTAGGGTAATCTGGGTGCTTGAAATCAAACTCCAGCACCGATCATCCTCTGGTACACTCGGGACGCTTCCTGCGGGTCGCTCGGGATTTCGGCCGTCTCGATGGGCCGTCCATTGGCCCCGGTCTGCTCCACCCGGGTCGTGAACCCGCGCTCCTTACCCAGCGTCATCAGGAAGAACCGGATCATCGGACCGTCGCCCTGAATGGCGGCGTACTGCCCGGTGGTCTGCATCAGGTCAAGATTTGCCTCGGTGATGTCGTTGTAAACGTCGAGCGCGATCTTATGTGAGTAGACGTAATCCTTGATGCGCTGACGGTTGCGGCCCAGCAGCATTGACATCCGGCCCCAGTTGCCGCCCGTAAACACGATGGCAGCCACTACGTCGTTAATGTTGTACTCAGCGTCGTGGTGGACCCGGGTCCAGCACCGGTCGAAATCATAAGTGTCGGGGTCGATGTGTTCGAACCCTTCTAGGAAGATACGTGCCAGCACCGGGGGCGGCGGAATAACTTCTACGCCGTTGGGCTCGTTGTCCTCGGGGGGAGGGCCGTGCTTGCTCTTCGCCATGTTACACCCTCCTCTGGGCATGCGCTGCCTTGGGAGGAAATGGACCGTTCCCCAATTGCCTCGACGCGCAAGCCCCGCGAGGGGCCCCCATCAGACAGGCAGCATAGCCGATTCTCCGAGCAGCGGCCCGGTGGTCCTATCCACGATGCGCTTCATGTAGTCGTGCAATTCGCGGAAACTCTGAAGCTTGATGGTCGGTTTTGGCTTGGGGCCGTCGGCCAGATGCTCGTCGAACCGGCCGACCCGGCATTCGTACGCCAGCTGCTCTACTACCCCACGGGGGAGAGCCTGCGGCATACCCTCCTCGTCCGCGAGGGGGCCCGAAACGCCAGTAGTGGAATTGATGCAACGCCAGTCCTCGACGCCGAGAGCGGAGGGCCGGACGAACAGATACCCGGGGAACAGGCGGAGCCTGCGGCTCATGTGGGCCTTGGTCCGGTTGTGGATGTACCAGCGGGTATAGTGGGGGTCTTCAATGTTATACCCGTTGTACTGCAGAAAGTATACTGCGGCGTCCCCGTTGTAAACCTCTAGCGCGTACCATAAACGATGCACTGGAAGAGCGGTCCTCGGCGTATACTGGGAAGACGTGTACCACACCCGGGGGGTAGCCGTCAAGGGCTCTATACGATGAAGACCCGGGGGAAGCTTGCGGGCTCCACCCGGGTCTCGATGTGCGCTTCGCCCCGGGGAAGGGGGAGCCGGAGAGCGCACGACCGACGCGAGACTAGGGGCCTGTGATTGGTGTCAGGCCACACACCTCCTCACGCCGATTCCTAATTCTGCTGGGTCTCACGCGTCCGCAGCACCACGCTGGTCTGCTGGGCATCGGCGTAGAACAGCACGATTCCGCCACCCACGTTCTCGGTCGTGCCGCCGTTCTCGGCCCACGCCCTCTCCAACCGGTGCTGCTCCTCGCGGCCGGTAATCAGAAACGTCACGTCGTCGTCCTGCTCTGTCTTCATTTCGTTGGTCTCCTTGGCTTCCGCCGTTGATTCGTGAGGTGCGTTACCATTTCGCAATGCGAAGGTCTAACACAGGCGCGCTGCCGACACAAGTGGTCCAGCTGCTTCTTGCCCGGGATTAGTCCGTGTTCGTTGGTCCACATGACGATGTGCACCGCTGCAGTTTCGCCGTCGAGCTTCATCCGGGGGTATCCGCCGCCGCGCCCCGTGCCGCTATCGCTACCGGTCCACAACCAGCAGGGCGTCTTGTACCCACAGTCCCGGATTTCGACGTTCCGCATGACGCGCTCGAAAATCCGGTCGCGCCGGGGAGGCGTCAGGGTCGTCGTGCTCTCAAATTCTGCGATCAGGTGCTCAATCAAGAAAAAAAGACCGGTGCCTAGAGAGTTGGAAATGGGGCGGGAAGACTGCCGTTCTAGCTGGCTCTTCCCAGTCAAAGTGGGCACCGGGGTGTTTCGCCCACCACACGGCGTTACCGTCGCTACATTTTAGCCTCCCCTGTTGGTCAGCGGTTGAGCGCATCCCTAGCCCCGCCATCCTACGCCACCGGGGCCCCGGGTCACAAGAGCGGCGTTCCATAGACCGCGAAGTGATTAAACACCGCCGTCTCTATCTGCTCCTTGTCCCGGTCGGACAGCAGGGCGTAGTCATAGTCGAGCACCCACCAGTGGGCGTCGTCGCCTCGCATCGTGTATTCGACCCGTACGTCCTCTCCACCCGCTAGGAACATCGGGAAGTTATATTTTTGCCCACCACGGGTTGCCTCTGGCGTCGTCTTAAACATTCACTACACTCCTCGGGGCTTTTAGCCGCCGCTCCATTACTACCTGCATTACGTCGGACCGACTCACCCCGGGGACCTTGGCCTGAATATCGCGCACCGATGCCCCGGCTCGAAACAGGGCCGCGATCTGGTCGGCTGGAACCTCGATCTGTGAGGGTGGTTCCTCAGGGGCTTCTAGTACGTCGGCGTTTCCGGTCTCCAGAAACGCCCGGGCCCGGCTCAACGCGCTCTTAGTCGTCCCGATGGGGATTCCCAAAGCCGCAGCGGTATCTTCGTGCGTCACGCCGTCCATCGCAATCATCCGGATTACTCGGCGCTGGATCGGATTGAGAAAGCGCATCCGCGCGCGCACTTCCTTAAGCTCGATTATCGCTAGCGGATTGTCCGTCGAAACCAACGTCGCGGCCCACAACCCTTCAGGGTCTTCCACGTCATGCTTACGTTTCCGGGCTCTATCATACGCGCAGTTGCGTGCAATCGTAAATAACCACGCCTTAAGATTAGTGCCTGGCTCATATTGCTCCCACTTGTCAAACGCCCGCGCCAGAGCCGATTGCACTACGTCCTCAGCATGTTGCCAGTTACGATTGGTCAAACTCAGCGCAAACGCGAACATGTTGGGTCGGAACGCCAGCACCTCGTCGTCAAATGCCTTCGGGCGCTCAGTCATCCAAGTTCCCCGTCGAGAAAGTTGTACAGACGCATCGTCAGCACGGAATGCGTCGATACCCGGCGTTGCTTGGCTTGGACTTCGGATTCCTGTATCACGGTGCGTAGATCGAACTTCCGCATGGTCTGCAGCAGCACCGGCACCGACGCCATATAGGACTGCTCCGCGTCGAGCACGTTGCACAGGGCCTTAATCGCGGCCTCGCCCACCAGCCCGATACTCGGCGGCCCGGGGTCGGTGATGCACTTGAGCGCAGCGGTGAGGGTCGCAGGGCCGAAGTCCCTAAACGCTTTCACTAGTGTGGACACAGCCAGCGTGTCTCCGACCTTCATATTGTTCGCGGCCACCGGGTAGCGGCAGATGCGAACCCCGGCCGAAAGACAGACGGCAGCCAGTTCCTTGGCCTTGTCGTCACCCGCCGCCAGCTTGGCGTTGAAAATCTGCAGCGAGGAAATCTTGGTAGTCGCACCGTTGATCGCCGCGAACGCCGCTGCCTGCTCGCCCGGGGTCGCGTCAATGATCAGGCACGGGACGCGCTCGACGCCCCGGCAAGCTGCACTGATGGTCCGGTGCTGGCCGTCCACGATGGCATACAGGCCGCCGCCCATCGGGGCCACAATGACGACGCCAAATTTCGACCAGTCGAACTCACGCGCGATACGCCCGACGTTCATCGCGCCTCGGCCAAGGACTTCCCGCTGGTACACCGGGTCGATGCGCAGACTGGAAATGGGGAGCCATTCCATTCGGGTCGGCTTCCCAAGGCTGTTACTCGCGAGCGAGCCCACGTACGGGAGAAACGGAGCCGGGTCCACGGCGCGCGGGCCGTCCTGCTCTACCCAGTCCTTGATAGCCAGTGTCGAACTAGGCATTTACGAGCCCCCTTACCCACTCCAGACAGGCCGATATCGTGTCGTCCCGGTCACGTCGCCAATCTGAAAAGAACTGCTCCCGGCCCAGCTTGACGCCGGAGCGCCACCAGCCGGTGTTACTGTCAAAATCGACGCGAATCTTGACCGGCTGCTGCAACCGCGACCCGATGTGGATGATTTCGTTTAATTGGGTACGCATGTGTACGGAGTCGACCATGTGACGCCTGTACGCACCCACGGGGACGTGGAAAGAGCGGGCGGGTCAACGGAACAGACACCGCTCGGAAGGGGGGAGACAAGTACCGGTGAGCTTTGGAGAATAGTGGCCCGGGGCAGCGAATCCCAAAATTGGTCATTGTGAGGCGGGTTGTCGACCAACATCGACATAGTATCGTTGATATCGGACACCGCAGAATTGATGTTGTGGAGGGCTGTGCCATAGGTGCTCAGAGCAGCTTCCAACCCCGCCATCTGGCTCTCCAGAGAGGCCACGCGGGCCTCCAGCCCAGACGACCGGGGCACTGCGGACTGGAACACCAGAACCAAACCGAAGAACGCAGCCCCAAATAAAATCCCAACGACTACCCCTGTCGTAATAGCACGAAACTTCGTCATCCCCGAGGCCCTCCTGAAGCCGTTGTTAACGTTGCACCGAGCCTAACACACCGTGCCACTGATCCGCCAGTCGCGCCTTCCCAGAGGGCCCCGATGCAATATTGACCGCGACCAGAAGGCGTGTTACAATACGACATTGGGCAACCATAAGGAGACCACCCGATGTCCATTGCGCACAACCCCATCACCGAAGAGCACACCGTCAGTTTCGGCCCCTTCGAGGCCAAGCTCCTGTTCGACGTGGTGCAGGAAGCCCTCGACACCCAGCCCGACAGTTTCACCAACGATCTACAGACTATGAGCGCCAAAATCTGGCGCGAAAACGCCGAGCGTATCCACGATGAACTACAGATGTTCTTACAGGAGACCGCATCGTGACCAGCATCGACGCCGACTACATCGGCTTCCACAACTTCCTGCTCGAAGACCGGCAACCCGGGGACGAGTTCCAAGTGAGCATCATTCCAGAGGGCGATCCGATGCGGACCGGCCGCCCTGCGGGCTTCTATTGGGGCATTCCTTCCCGGGAACCCGATCGTCTCACCGGACCTTTCCGCACTGCCGAGCGGGCCTACCTCGACGCGATGAAGGACGCACCCCAGCAATGACCCGCATCGGACTCGGCGGTGGCCGTCGCTCCGGCGCGGGTCACCTCAAGGCCAACGCCGCCTCTGGCCTCTCATTCGACGACGAACTACGCTTCGTACAACTCACCCAGAACCGAATGTCCCAGCGGGGCGACAACCCCCGGGCCCCGAAGCGTACCGTCAAAATGCCCACATTCTCATTCCAACAAAAGGACAAGACGCCATGATCAGCCCAGCATCGTTTGTCGTGGGCCTGCCAATTGGTCTTGGAATCGGCTGGCTCCTTGCTTGGGGCGTGACCCGGATGACCAAGACGCGGAAGATTCCAGTCGATCTCACCCACGTCGTTCTACGCTCAGCCCCCGAGCCCATCGCCCAACCGGAAGACAAACCCGTACCAAAAGGACAAGACACCGTGACCAATGTAACCAACGTGGCTAACATCACCGGCCCCCTCCCCTTCAGCACGCCGAAGCTCGAACAGGAACTCACCATCGACGAGGGCTGCCAGACGATGCCCTATCGTGACACCCGGGGCTTCCTGACCGTGGGCATTGGCCACAACCTCGACGCTGGGCCGATCAAGGACCTAATCTTCCCGTTGACCCGGGCCGAAATCGACACGATCTTCCAGAAAGACGTCGCGTCGTGTCTGGTCAAGCTCGACGCCAACCTGCCATGGTGGCGCACCCAGTCCGACGCCCGACAGCGCGTGTTGATCAACATGACGTTCAATCTGGGCATCGGGGTAAGAGGTAAGTCCGGGCTAATGGAATTCGGCACTTTCCTCAACCTCGTCCAGACCAAACAGTACCCGCAGGCGGCCGACGACATGCTCCACACCCTGTGGGCCAAGCAAGTCGGGCAGCGGGCCGTCCGATTAGCCGCGATGATGAAGGCGGGCTGATGCGCAACCCCCTACCGCCGATGGGGGTATTCAAGCCCCGGTTCTCGCCGCCCAAGGAACTGATCGACGTGCTGAAGCGCATGGACCCCGAGGAACTGTGGGTCCGCAACGCCGAGGCCACCGCCCAGATCAAGAAGTGGCGACCGACCATCACCGAAGCCCAGCTTCACACCAACTCGCTGGCCGGAGCCCACAAGGCCCGGCTGGCCATCGGGGAACATTTCACCGCCTCCGAACTGTCGGCGTCCCGGGAATGGCTGGTAGACCACGGGTTCAAGCCCGAATGGCGGATGCCCTTCACAATATAACTTGCGCTTCCCTGCGAACCGTGCTATTGTACTAGGGCCGAATCAGGAGACCACTATGTCGACCAATCTCGCAGACATCACTTCGGACGAGGAAGCTATGCTTCTAGTCACCCGACTGCGTCAGCTAGCCACCTTAATCGAGGCACAGGGCCACGGACGCCCCGTGATCATCCTCGCCTGCGTCGGGGCCAGCGACGAACACTGGCAGATATTCCGCCCCTCTGAGTGGCAGGCAGGCCACGACCCCGAATACTGGGTCTACAATAATGGCCTCGCCGTCGATGCCACGGGCAGCTCCATCCCGTAGAACCACTATTGTGCGGCGCAACACGCCGTGTTACACTTCCCCCGCTATCAACCCCTCACCGGAGACCAAAAATGCCAATCCACCATGCCACTGTTAAGCGCGCCGCCTCGCTCGGCGTCGTCCTGACCGAGGAGGACGGCATCGCCGTCGCCCACCACACCGAGCGCAACCGCCAGATCGAGAACGAGGACCCCCAGGCCGCACTGGCCTTCGTGCTCATCGCCGCCAAACTGGCGCTGGAATACCCCCAGATCACCATCAATGACGACGGCGAAGCCTCGACCGAGGACGTCGAAGGGTTCTACGTCATCGACCCCGAGGCCAAGCTGGAAGATACCTTCGCGGAGCTTCTGGAGGCCCTGCCCGAGGACGAACTGGGCGACGAGGAAGAGGGCACCGGCACGGTCGTGGTGGCCGACAAGTACAAGAAGGAATATCAGGCACGCGGTGACGCCAACAACTGCGGCGACTGGCTCGCCCAGTTCCTCAAGCGCTACACCGTGACCAGCGTCGAAAGCGGCAAGCCCTATTTCGACGAGGCCGGGTTCACCGCCATGCTGGTGGCCAACGGCGTCGATCTCACCGGCAAGTGGGCCGACCTTCCCAACAGCGGCCAGCGCAACTGGCAGGGGCGCTACCGCATGAACGGGCGGCAGAAGCTCGAAGTGCCGGTGTGCCGGGCGGGCGGCGTGATCGTGCTAGAAGACGGCAAGACCACCGTCAAGATGCCAGCCGACGAACTCGACGAACTGCTGCGCACCAAGCACGCCTCGCTCAAGGAGGAACTCGAAATCCAAGCCGAGGAAGCGGCGCAGACCAAGAAGAATGCCAATAAAGGCGGCAAGAAGTGAGCGCGGCCAACTGGGGCGAAGGGGCGGCGAAAACTGCCCCCCGCCATTCGGGCGACGATTTCGTGATCGACGTTACCACCGAGGGCGACAAATACCGCTACACTATGACCCGGGTCGGCAAGGTCCAGACCTTCCGCAACGACGAGCCATGGGAACGAGGGGCGCAGGGCGACAGCATGTTGATGTCCCTCGCCCAAGACCTGCAGGCGGCCCGGGGCGAAATCGCCCGGCTGAAAGAGCGCCTCGCGGCACTGGGGACGATGATATGATTAACCTTCCGCCAATCAGCCCCGAGACCAAGGCCGCCCTGACCCGGAGCCTCATCAAGCTATCCACCCAAGGGCACGAGGCCGTACAGGCCCTCCTGAGGGCAGGAGTGGACCCACGGAGCATGTCGGACGCCCTGCGTACCATCGACGCAACGCTAGGTAAGGTTCAAGCCCTCAAGACCGCCTCGAAATAGGTCCTGAGCCCCGGCGCGCTCCGACACGGAAGCCCGGGGCTCAGCTATATCTGAATACGGGTCATTGGACGGGGTGTGGCTCTCTTGCCACAGTGGGCTCCGAGAGGGGGTGTAATAGGCGGTCTTGTCAGACTGTCAAAAGACTCAGGCCACTCGCCGGGGGACGACTCCGAAAACGCCAGAAGCGGGGTATGCACAGGGTTGACCAGCGCGCAAGTTGCAAGATTCGGCTCGGCGTCTTAGACCCTCTCTTTCTTTTGACAATCTGACAAGAATCAAGAAAAAAGGGTCCCGAGGGGTGCATAGGGTTCACCACGGTGGGTTTCGGCCACCCTGTGCTTCCGTTGTCAGATTCGCTTGTCAGATTCGGACTCCTTGCCAGATTCTAGGGGTATCTTGGTCAACCCTGCGGCTGTTGCATATATATGAACGAGCAGTGAACAGACCGTGAACGCTTTTTGATATGCTGGTCAACCCTGCGCATACCCTGCTTCCGGCGCTCTCCAATGTTCTAGGTATGACCAAGACCCCCCTCGAATCTGGCAAGACCGAGAATCTGGCAAGCGAATCTGACAACGGAAGCGCACCCCCTATAATAGGCGCTGTTACCCCGGGTCTCCGCACCCCACTGTGGCTTTCGTACCACACCTCTCTGAAGCCCTGATTGCAGCCTCTCCGCACCCCGTGTTCCCTTATCCCCGGGGAGAGTATGTGGGCGCGAGTTCAGGCCGTTTGAACTCTACTTGACGAGCACCCACAGGAAGACCGGCCATC